>Ga0210401_10003141_pt1 | contig 17774 bp, 16 predicted proteins | sample IncBWH32MmetaG_FD_150866 | JGI IMG/M metagenome (GOLD analysis project Ga0210401, IMG submission 150866) | Forest soil microbial communities from Barre Woods Harvard Forest LTER site, Petersham, Massachusetts, United States - Inc-BW-H-32-M | ecosystem: Environmental > Terrestrial > Soil >... | reverse complement strand
TTGCCGCCAGTTGGAGGAAGACGTGGACAGGAATGGGTCGTCGTTTTCGCCTGAATTCGGCCAGCAGATTCTGCAGCGGATCGCAGACGGGCAGAGGCCGGAGGACGTGGCTCGACAGCTGGGTCGCACCCCGGAGACGATCGGGCATTGCCTTTCGGTGATGAAAGAGAGCGCTCCCTCACCCCCACAGCGCCTGTCCTTGGGTCAGCGCGCAACGGCCTGGCGCAACGAGCTCGCCGCATCGCTGGTGTCACCGAGAGAAAGCCGCCACGTGGCCGCAACCGTCCGCGAGTTGCTGAAGCTGCACTGGATCGTCAGCGCCAGCCACCCGGGCTTGCCCCGGCGCACCATCTACCAGAAGGTGGTGATGGCCAGAACCGGTGGCGACGAAGACGACGCCAGGGAAATCCTAAGGAAAGCCGAGCAAAGCTTTGCAACGTGGCCCAAGGAGCGGGAGCTGACGTTCGCCGACGTTGTCCACTACATGGCCGTGTCGGAGTACCTGACCGCCGACGACCGGATCGCCACCCGCATCAACATGGGGCGGCTGATCGCCGGGCGCGTCCCCTCCGATCTCTGACTGCGCGCCGCGGCGGCACGCGATTCAATGCCCCTGTGCTGGTCGGCCGAGCAAGTCCAGGACCGAGACAGTGAAGGCGGCGACGCCCGTGCGGATCGTCGGTTCGCGGTCGGGAGCAAATAGTGGGCTGTGTGGCCCTGGCAAAGTCTTGCCAGCGGCCTTGGCAGCAGCGAATTCTCCGGGTTCGATGGCGCCCACGCGAAGCAGCACGGAAGGCGCGCCTGCAACGCGGCCAAAGACGCCGAAATCCTCGGACCCTGGGGTAGGCATACCGGGCACGACGTTCGCGTCTCCGACGGCGCGGCGAAGCGCCGATTCAAGTCGGGTAGCGAGTGCCGGATCGTTGAAGACGACCTCGGAGGCCTCCTTCGCGTCGACCACCACCGAAGGCTCGCGCGGAGCACCCGCGGCGGCCGCCTCGGCCTTGGCGATGCGCTCGATAGATTCCAGGAGGTGTTTCTGCACTTCAGGCTTATAGGAACGGACAGTCAGTTCGATTTTCGCCTCGTCAGCGATGACATTGCGCTTCGTGCCCGCGCGAAACGTGCCGACCGTCACTACGGCCGGGTCGAACGGATTGACCTCGCGCGCGACGATCGTCTGCAGCGTCACGACCGTTCGGGCAGCGATCAAGAGGGGGTCGATCGTCAGGTGGGGTAAAGCGCCGTGCCCGCCTTTACCGTAGAACGTGATATCCACCGCGTTGGAAGCGGCGAACGCTGGGCCGGCAATCACCCCAATCTGACCGGCCGGCAGAAGGTTGGTGTCATGTATGGCGAGCGCGAAGTCCGGTCGTGGAAAGCGCGTCAAGAGTCCATCGCGGACCATCGCGTCGGCGCCCTGGAGCACTTCCTCGGCCGGTTGGCCGACGAATACGAGCGTTCCGTGCCAGCGGTCCTTGGAGTGTGCAAGCAGCGTCGCCGCTCCGACCCACGACGCCATATGAATATCGTGCCCGCATGCATGCGCGACCGGCACCGATTCACCGGCATCGGACTTGACCACTACGGTGCTGGCGTAATTGAGGCCGGTATTTTCCTTGACCGGCAGCGCATCCATATCGGTGCGGACCAGGACAGTCGGGCCCTGCCCGTTTCTAAGCACGCCAACCACGCCGTTCCCGCCGACATGTTCGGTCACCTCGAAACCGAGATCTCGCAGGCGCGACGCCATTTTCGCGGCTGTTCTCTCCTCGCGCAGTGAGAGTTCCGGATTCTTGTGTAGATCGATGTAAAGGGCATCGAGCGACGGATATAGAGTCTCCAATTCGGATAGTTCGACCGGGTTCTGCGCCGCCGCGCTTTGGAAGCCGAGCAGACCAATGGTGCCAAGGCAAAAGAGCCCTAGGCCGACGCCCTGGAAGATTCTGCGTACCTTGCCCACCGTCACGGGTGTCGGTTGCGTCATGGCCTCTCCCTTCACGTTGTCGGCCCAGTCTACCGTGGGCGGATAACCGCTTCTCAGCGGCAACATCGTTCCCGTCCGATCTCTGACTGCGCGCCGCGGCGGCCCGCGGCGCGAACCCGACTCGATGTTGACCGCTTCGCGTCAGGCGGCCTCGTGGGCGGGTCGTCGCGTTACGCGAGAAGCGCGCCAGACGGCGAAGAAGATCAGCGAGCCCACGCACAGGTCCCACACGCAGGGGTCGGCGCGGTGGTAGTAGGGCATGAACTTCCAAATCCCGTATCGGTCGATAATGAATTCCTCGATTCCCCACCAGAGGTTGTAGAAAGCGACCCCGGTTGCGATCCGGACCGCGAGGGGCAGTTGTCTGAACGAAATGTCTGACATCGACGTCTCCTTGACGGCATGGGTTGGCTCGATTGCGCGGGAGGCTATTTGTTAAACCCGGGTTCAAGTCAAGAGGGGTCGATTCCCCGTAAGGCGGCACGATGAGAATCGGCGAGCTGTCACGCAGATCGGGCTTCCGCCCGTCCACCATCCGCTTTTACGAGCGCGTCGGAGTGCTGCCACCGGCCCTGCGCCACAACGGCCAGCGACGCTTCAGCGAGAACGCCGAGCTGCACCTTTCAGTGATTGCGTTTGCGCGCAGGGCCGGCTTCTCGCTCGAGGACATCAGGTTGCTCTTTCACGGTTTTGAAGCAGCTACGCCACCCTCGCGCCGATGGAGAAAGCTGAGCCGGAGCAAGGTCGAAGAAATCGAATCGCTGGTCGCGCAGCTCAGGAGGATGGAGAAGCTGCTGAAGGGCTGCTCTCAATGCCGGTGCGTCAAGCTGGAAGACTGCGGCCGCCTGCTGCGCCGAAACGGGCAAGGCAACACGCTGGCCCGTTGACAGCCGGACGCTTGACTGCGCCCGTCGACGTCGCCGTTGCGTTGGTGCGCCGTAGGTAAGGACCAAGGCACATGCTTGCAAGTCATCTGCGAACTGGACTCGAAGTCGCGCGACGGATGCTGCCGGCTGTCCTGGTGGCGATGATTGCCCTCTTAGGCGGCTGTGTCGGTATTTCGCCTCATGGTGATCCGACGAGCATCACGGGCGCAGAGATCGGAATGTACAAGATGGGAATACACAAGGGCTGCACGGATCAGGGAACCAGTAAAGGCGATGATCCAGCAGCTACGGCTCGATACTGCGATTGCGCGCTTGAAGTATTGAACCAAGCGCTGAGCCACGAGCAGTGGCAAAAGGCCACTTACGCTTCTCAAAACAAGCTCGACCGTGACGAATACGCGATCATCGGGCCGCACATGCAACAGATGAGAGCCTGCAAGACGCCTCATTGAACGTCCGGTACCGGCGGTCGCGTACAGCCGCTCAGGGTCGACCTGAGACGTAGAGAGAATCGAACGCCGTGACTTTTCCGCAAGAAGCACGCCATTGATCACAATACCGCCGGTACACACGCAGCGAGGGCGACGCACCTGGGTCGCGATAGTCCTTTCGCTGCTATCGCCGAGCCTGGCCATGATGTACCTTGGCCGCGGGTGGCGCGCCGTGTTCTATTTCGCTGCGTCTCTTCGGCCGTCGTGACGATCGCTTTGGCGGCTAGTGGCCACTGGATAGACGGCGTGAGCCCGACTTCAGCAAACGGAATTCTCACGCTCATAGGAATCGTCGACTCCTGGCGGATTGCGCGGCGCCTCTCGGGTGAATTCTTTGGGCCCTGGTATTCCCGCTGGCAGGGGATTACTGGCGTCGCGGTAAGCGTGGTCGTTTGCATCTTGACCTTCCGTGGTTTCGTGTTCGAGCCGTACCGAATACCGAGCGGTGCGATGATCCCAGGGCTGCGCGTTGGCGACCTCATACTGGTCAGGAAGTGGCAATACGGTGTCCGGATGCCATTTGTTCATAACATGCTCGTCGAGCTGGGGTCTCCGCAGCGGGGCGATGTTGTCGTATTTCGATATCCGCTGGAACCCGGCCAGTACTACATCAAGCGGATCGTCGGATTGCCCGGCGATCAGGTTCAGTATGTCGATCGCACCGTGGTCATCAACGGGCAGCCCATTGAACAGCAGCCGAAGGAGCCTTTCTTCGAACCTTCAAGGTATCAGCAATACCTGCGGTTCGAGGAACACCTCGGAAATGCGAGTTACTCAGTGATTTACGCCGATGGGGCGTCGACACCCGTGCATCCCGCCATGCGCCACACGGACCGGCAGGCCTGCACCTATGCCCAGGGTGGCGTTTCGTGCACCGTTCCACCTCAATCCTTCTTCGTGCTCGGTGACAACCGAGACAACAGTGAAGACAGTCGCTACTTGGGATTTGTCCCGGCGCGAAATATTGCTGGAAAAGTTTCCGTCGTGTGGTGGAACGATCGCTCACCCAACCGTGCATGGACGGCAGTCCGATGACGAACAAGATGCCGATGCCCGTTTACTTCGATGTCGGAGTCCGCCTATCGCGCACCCCTTTAGCTCCGGGTCGTCTTGGTCAAAAGTGGTCCCGTATCGAGGCGCGGCCGCCAGGTCCGCTGTGCGACGTCGGGCAGCCGCCTGCGACCATCGTCGTGGGAAGCGGCTGGAATCGTGGCAGGATCGAACCGGCGACCGGGTCGCATCGGAATAGGCAGGGTGGAAAGGGGCCTTAGCCACTGGCCCGTTGGCAGCGGGACGCTAGACTGCGCTGTTCGACGTCTCCGTTGCGTTGGCGCGCATTGGATAGAGTCTCCCCACCGAAGCAGACGGTCCTGCCGCGATCCGGAATCCTCTTTCCGGCGATCGGCGTCGTTTTCTATCTGGCAACGCTGGGTCTCGGCTTGGGCGGTCAAAGCGCGCTGACGCTGCCCGGCGCCGCCTTCCTGCTCGCGGTCGTCGTCGTGATGTTCGGCACCGTGTTCGCCACGGTGCACCATGCGGAAGCGATCGCACACCGCATCGGCGAGCCCTACGGGACGCTCGTGCTGACGCTGGCGGTGACGGTGATCGAGGCCTCGCTGATCGTCACGATGCTGCGGCACCAGGCAGGCAATTCGGCGGTAGCGCGCGATACCGTGTTCAGCGTGATCATGATCGTGTGCAACGGGCTGGTGGGCCTTTGCATCCTGCTCGGCGGGCTGCGGCACCGGGAACAGGAGTTCCTCGTGCCCGGTGCCAATTCCTACCTGAGCGTGATCGCAACGCTGGCCGCGTTGACGCTGATGCTGCCCAACTACACGAAGACGACCCCGGGTCCGCTTTTTTCGGTGAGCCAGCTCGTGTTCGTCAGCATCGTTACGCTGGTGTTGTACTGCGTGTTCCTCTACATCCAGACGGTGCGCCACACCGAATATTTCACGACCACCGAGGGCCGCCCGGGCCAATCGGACGCTCACGCGAAGGCGCACGACGACGAGCCGGTCAGCCTGGCCGGGTCGGCCGCGCTGCTGGTCGTTTCGCTGCTGGTCGTGATCCTGCTGGCGAAGAAGTTCGGCGCCGGCATCGATGAGGTGCTCGATCGCGCGGGTGCGCCCGTTGCGGTGTCCGGCTTGATCGTGGCGCTGCTCGTTCTGCTTCCCGAAAGCATGGCGGCCCTGCGCGCGGCTTACCGGGATGATCTGCAGAAGAGCCTGAATCTGGCGCTGGGATCGTCGCTGGCGACGATCGGTCTGACGATTCCGGCGGTCGCGACCACCGCCATCGTGCTGGACAAGACCCTGGTGCTTGGCCTGGAGCCGAAGGAAACGCTGTTGCTCGCGCTCACGCTGATCACGAGCGTGCTGACCTTCGGCACCGGCCGCACCAACGTGCTGCCCGGGCTGATCCACACGGTGATATTCGCTGCATTCATCTTCCTGACGTTCGTGCCTTAGCGGATGGAAACATAGCGGATGGAACAAGAGCAATTCGACGCCCTGATCAGCCGCCTCGAACGCTCGGCAGCCGAGCGGCCCGGACGCTACCGGTTGGTTGCGGTGAGCGTCGCCTTGCTGGGCTTTCTGATACTGGCGGTGGCGTTCGGTTTTGCCTTCATCCCGGCCGTTGCCCTGGTCGCGCTCGGGGTGCTGTTCGCATTCAAGGCCGCTGCAGTGCTGCTGTTGCTGCTGAAGCTGGGCAAGCTGGTGCTCGTGCTGGCGATCCCTGCCTGGACGATGATCAGGAGCTCCGTGTCGCTGCTGTTCAGCCGCTTTCCGCCGCCGCAGGGCCGCGAGCTGACGCGGGACGAGGCGCCGCGCCTGTTCCAACAGCTCGACGAGTTGCGGCAGCGCCTGAAGGGTCCGGCGATCCACAAGGTGCTGGTGGTCGACGAGATCAACGCCGCCATCGTGCAGCATCCGCGTTTCGGGGTGCTGGGGTGGGAACAGAACGTCCTGATCCTCGGTCTTCCGCTGTTGCAGAGCCTGGGCGAGGGGGAAGCGCTGGCGGTGCTCGCGCACGAATACGGCCACCTGTCGGGATACCACGGCCGACTTGGCGGTTTCATCTATCGCTTTCGCGCGGCCTGGGGCAGGCTGCAGCAGCTGTCCGTTCAGTGGACCGACTGGGGTTCGCGCCTGATCGCGCGACTGTTCCGCTGGTACGCGCCGTACTTCAACGCCTACACCTTCGTACTGGCCAGGCAGAACGAGTACGTGGCGGACCAGACCGCCGTCGAAATAGCCGGCCGGCAGAACACCGCCAATGCGTTGATCAGGACCAGCATCACGGCGCAGTTTGCCGACGCGACGTTCTGGCCTGCGATCGAGCGGCGCATCGTGATCGAGCCCGAGCCGCCCGCAGACCGCAGTGCCTTCTGGGAGCACTCGCTGCGCAGCAGTCTCGATTCGCAGCAGCGTGCGCGATTTCTCGACGTGGCGCGCCAGCGTCAGACCGATCATGCGAACACGCATCCGGCGCTGAAGGATCGGCTGGCGGCGATCGGCGCCCAGATCGACGACAAGGCGGCGCTACGCCTTGAGCCGCCACCCCTGAGCGCCGCCTCGGCCTGGCTGGCGCCGAGCATCGAAAAGATCGCCGCCGAAATGGACGGGTCGTGGCGCCAGCGTGTTGCCGAGCAATGGCACAAGCGGCACGCGCATCTGCGCGAGCGCCAGCAGCGCCTGGCCGAGATCGATGCCTGCCAGGAGCTGAGCATCGAGCAGCTGTGGGAGCGCGCTGCGCTGCTGGGCGAGCTGCACGCCGATGCCGAGGTGATGCCGGCCATCGATACGCTGCTCAGGCGCGCGCCCGAGCATCCGCCCGGGCGCTTTCACCGCGGCATCCTGCTGCTGGAACGCGGTGAGGAGGCGGGAATCGCCGACCTGGAATTCGCGATGTCGAAGGACAAGGAGGCGGTCCCGCCGGGCTGCGAGGCCGCATGGCGCTTCTACCTGTCGCGCGACCCCGAAAAGGCCAAGGCTTACGGCCAGCGCTGGCAGGAGGGCTCGGAACTGCTGGCTCGCATCCGAGCCGAGCGGGCCAGCATGGGCCAGGACGCGCAACTGGTTGCGGCCGACGTGACGCCGGAAATGAAATCCGCCGTTGCGCAGATCCTGCTCGAGCACGGTCAGGCGGTACGCCGCGCGTACGTCGTGCGCCGGATCCTGAAGACGGACCCGTCGCTGGTGCAATACGTACTGGCGTTCGAGACCGATCCGACGCTGGTCGGCAACCCGGGGCCGGAGATCGTGAAGCAGCTCGCGCAGCAGTCGTTCCCGGGTAGCTTCTTCGTCGTCCATCTGGGCACCTACAAGCACTTCAGGAAGAAGATCGAGGAACTCGGCGTCGAACCGGTGTTCGCCCGCTAAGCGACCGTGTTTGCCCGGTAAGTGTGAACGCTCGGGACGTTCTTTCCGTTTTGTTGGGCGCCACCCAAGCGGAGCCGAACTCCCCTCTCCCGGCTCGTTTACGTTGGCGGGGGGAGCACGAGGGGGCCAGCCCAGCCCCCTCGTTCTGTTGCCATTTCCCTTTTCCGGCCGAAGGCCGGAAAAGGGATGGGGCCGGGGGTGAGGGCGAGTTCACAGCTAAGCACCTCAGTCCAGGACAAAGCCGCGTTTCAAAAAATTTTCACGGGCGGGGCGCGCCGTTAACCCCGCGCGCCCTGAACCTGCGTTTGTACCGGCATCCCCAACCCGTGAGGACGCCATGCACCAATCCCTGCTTGCAGCAACGGCCGCGCTGCTCACCGCGTGCGCCGCAACTTCCCACTCGGCCATCTGCGACGACGCGGATCGATCGCCGTGCCGCGCCGACCTGGTCGACGTGGCGATCGTCGATCGCACGACCGGAGAGCGGCTGACGGTCTACTCCCACCAGGGTCAACGCTGGGTCGCCGGAACGCCGGGCCACCGCTACGCCATTTCAATCCGGAACAGATCCATGGGGCGGCTGCTGAACGTCGTCTCGGTCGATGGCGTCAATGCGATCAGCGGCGAAACGGCGGCTTGGGGGCAGAGCGGTTATGTGCTCTCGGGCGACGAGTCGTTCGACGTGCTGGGCTGGCGCAAGTCGCAGGAACGGGTTGCCGATTTCATCTTCACCGATCTGGGGAACTCGTACGCCGCCAGAACCGGGCGGCCGGAGGACGTCGGGGTGGTGGGAGTGGCCGTCTTTCGCGAAGCAGCGCCTGTGCCGCCGCCGGTGAGCCTGAATGAAGCGCCGGCCAACCGCGCCAGGTCCGCGCCCGCTGCGCCGGCGGAAGACCGCCTTGGCACGGGCCACGGACCCAGCGAATCGTCGCGGGTGTTGACGACCAGCTTCGAACGGGCGCAGGATCGTCCGGACCAGATGATTGCGATCCGCTATGACCGCCGGGAGCATCTGATTGCGATGGGGGTGATCCCCGATGCAGGCACCCCTCGACCGTTTCCGCGGTCGGCCAGTGCGGGCGGCTTCGTGCCGGATCCCCCGGCGCGCTGGTAGTCGCGCGGCGGGCTCACCGGATCCGGATGCGGGTGCGCGACGACAGCCGTCTTTCCGAGGCCGATGAATCGCTGATGGTGCGGTTCGCAGCCGGGGACGTGCCAGCCTTCGAGCAGATCTACGATCGGCACGAGCGCGCGGTGTACCGCTTCCTGCTTCGATCGGTGCGCATTCCGGCGGTGGCCGATGAGTTGCTGCAGGAAGTGTGGATCAGCGTGATTCGATCGGCACCGACGTACAAGCCGCAAGCGCTGTTCACGACCTGGCTGTACCGGATCGCGCGATCGCGCCTGGTCGACCACTGGCGCGCGCGTGACCCGCAGGTGCTGGAGAGTCTGGATGCGCCTGCCGGTGCCGGGTGCGATGCCAATGTCATCGATCTGGTGCCTGCCGACGCATCGATGCAGCCGGAAGTCAGGTCGGTGGATCGGGCGCAGGCGCGCGCCTTTGTGGCCGCCGTTGAAGAGCTGCCCGCGGCGCAACGCGAGGCGTTCCTGCTGCACGTCGAAGCGGGCCTGACGCACGAGCAGATCGCTTCGGTCACGGGCAGCGGCGCAGAAACCGTCAAGAGCCGCATTCGCTACGCGTGCGCCAAGCTGCGCACGACGATGCAACCCTGGCGAGATCACGCATGACGGCGACCCCGGATCCCGACTCGGCCGAAGCGGCGCGGCTGCGCCGCGCACACGAGCTGCTCGACGAGCGCCCCTCGCCGAATGTGCGCTCGGCGGTGCTGCGCGCGGCCGCCGGGGGCGCAGGCAGCCCTCGCACCACCGAGACCGCTCGAGCGCCGCGGCCGGGCGCAGCGCGACGCTGGTTCGAGTGGGGGCCGATGGCGGCGGCCGCAGGCGTTACCGCGGTTGCGATACTGGCGGTGGGCGTCGCAGTTCATGTCGACCGCGAAACGTCCGGCGAAGCGTCGTCGCCGGCCGCCGCAGGTTCGCTGCCGTCCCCCGCTGTGGCGGTTCCGCCGTCTTCGCCCGGGGCGGGTTCGACCGAGCCATCTTCGCCTGCGGCTGCTTCGCGGCCACTACCTCCGGCGTACGACGGACTTCGGGCCGCGCCGGCCGCCAAAAGTAGAAATGTCGCTCCGGCACCGCCCCCGACCACCAGTGCGCCGGCGACAGCGGGGTCGGCGGCAGCGGCGCCTTCAGCGCGGTCGCCGGCCCGCGATCAGATTCTCGAGGGTAAGCCGCAGAACCAGCCGGCGGATGAGGTCCGTCCGTCGATGCAGGCGCCGCCGCTCAGCAAGGTCGCGCCGCCGGCCGCGCAGCCGATGGCGCCCGCAGCGGAAAGCAGCCTGTCGAATGCGGCACGCAGCTCGCGCGCAAAGGCTGCGAAGGAAGCGGTGGAGCCATTGCCGCAGCCGGACGAGTGGCTGCGCCGCATCATCGAGCTTCGACGCGCCGGGCGCAACGCGCAGGCCGACGATGAGCTGGCGCGCTTCCACGCCGCGTTCCCGAACTTCGCCGTTCCCGCCGAAGCATTGAAGTGAGGCCTGCGCAGCGGCGCGGCCACCGCTCGCTTTACTCGGAATGCACGAGCGCGACCGTTTCGAACGGCGTGAACGCGGGCGGTGCGAAGGCCCGCCGAAGCGCGCTGCCCTGGCCGAACGGGACTCCTGCCTCGGCCGCGATCTGAGCCTGATGTGGCGTCTCCAGGCCGGAGACGATCAGGCGATCGGTCGGCGCCCCGGCGATGCGCGATTCGAACATCACGTCGCGCCACGGCTCGATGCGGGTGGAGCTGGGTGCAACCACCTTCGCGAAATCGGGCTGCACGAATTCCAGCGCTTTGGCCTCCATCGAGATCGACGCAGCCGTCAGCACGTAGCCCACCTCGACGTGCTGGCCGCGCAGATGTTCGCGGAAGGCGCGGATTCGATAGCGCGACCGCAGGCGGACAAACGAGCCGCGCAGCAGGATCGCGATCCGGTGTGCAACCAGCGCGTGCGCCTGGAACACGTCGGCCAGGTGATCCATGATGCGCTCGACGGTGCCAAACGACAGCGTTACCCCGATCCGATCGAGGTGCTCGCACTCGAGCATCTGGAAGGCCGCGTGCAGCGCGGCCGACTGGATGCGCGCTCGCTGCGTGGTGGACGCGTGAAAGCCTTCAGTCCACAGGTAGAGCTCGTCGAACCAACGATCGGTCGACGTCAGCGATTGGGTGGGCCAGATCGTGGCGCAAATGCTGCCCTCGATCGGATGGTCTGGATCCCTCGACAGCTCTTTGGCGGACCAGCGACGCGAATCAACCATTGTTTGCGGTCAGACGGAAATTCAGCGCCAATCCCGTCATCCCGATGTAAGACTGCCCGTTTGGGGGCAACTAGAGAAGGCCCCGCCGACGGATGGCAATCACCTTTCGTTGACGTGGAGTACATCAGATATTGCATATCAAGCAAGCGGCGATATCGCATATCAAGCAACCGGCGCGCAAAGCAGGTATCAAAGCCTACTTGCTTCGCGCGCCGGAGCCAGCATGGCGTTCACTTCCTTGCCCCCGAGGGAGCAATCCGGGCCGGTTCGTGCGCCGGGTCGCGCAGGGCGACTGCCTGCCCGCGCGCCTTGGCAACGTCGGCGCCGGAATGACCGCGAACCACGTCGAAGGCACCAGAAACGGCACCGACGAGGCTGATCGCGAACATGGCCGCCATCACAAAAGCAAACAACACGTCGTTCTTCTGACGCTGGTAGGAATGCAACTGAAACTGCTTCATACAAAACTCCTTTCATGGTGAGGCAAAAACGAAATTCCCGCAGGCTTGCCTCGGGGCCTGCAGAAGACCACTTCGGATGTGCCCGTGCGCGAGCATCCCTGGGGATGAGGTGTTTCGCTGCACGTGGGCCGGCCTACGTCCGCGCACATCCCGCACCGCCAACACCATTTCGCGCGGCAGCGGAGTGCATGGACACACCCGAAGTGGACTCGTTGTTAAAGAGCGACTGCCAAGCAACTGCCGAGCAACTGCCGAAACACAAAGCGCCAGGACCAAAAGCAAGAGGCCCGGATCCTTTCGGCATCCGGGCCTCTGAAGTCAGAGCTAGGAGGGTGTTAGGTGATTCCCTCTCCCGAATGCGACCAAGTGTCGTTGCCATTGCCAGTACGCGTCAGCGCGGTCCACGGCAGGCCAACCCCGCCCGCAATGGGACGCACCATCGACGCGGTGCGCAGGCATGCGGTGGAGCCCCTGAAGGGCTGGTTGTCGTTGAGACTGGGCCTGAAGTTCACAACGGTTCCTTTTAATTTCGCTGACGTCGTCGCTGACATTTTCGCGGACATCGTCGCCGAAATCGTAGCTGACGGTGATCTCAACAGCACTGTAAAGAGTCTTTACTCAATCGTCAACCCCGGCGAGCGTGTTGCGATGACTGTGTCGCGTTCAACATACGCATTCAACTTACGCATGCATCAACTGCATTTGGCGCATGCATCGCGGAGTCAAGGTGTTTCAAACTCTTGTCATGAAGACGCGATAGGGCCGCCAATCCCGACATCCGTCGTTGATCCCGCGCAGAGCGTGGCCAGGCCCTGGACGCCGAACCGCCGCCGAGGTCGGAAGCGGTAAGAGCCGGGCCGAGCGCGTTCAGTTCAAACGAGCCCGATGTCCTTCGGGCGCGCGTCGGGAAATATCCCCGCCAGGTCGGTGGCGTTCAGGCCATAAAGGCGCGCAAAAAGCGCGCCCAGTACCGCGCGATACTCGTTGAGCACCGGGATGTCGCGGTTCTGGTGCAGCGTGGATTCTTCGATGCGCTGCTGGTCCCCGGCCAGGCGTCCTCCACGTACCCGTCCCCCTAACACCAGGTACGTGGTCCCGTGACCATGGTCGGTGCCTCGATTACCGTTCTCGCGGAAGGTCCGGCCAAACTCGCTGATCACGACCACGACGGTGTCGTTCCAGCGCGGACCCATTTCATCGGCCAGGGCGGCCAGGCCCTTGCCGAGTTCGTCCAGACGGTTCGCAAGGTAACCGGTCGCTGCGCCCTGGCCGACGTGCGTGTCCCAGCCACCCACATCGAGAAATGCCAGGTTGAATTCCTCGCTGAGCAAATGGCCGATGCGCCGCGCTTCGGCCTCGAACCCTTTGGCCGCGACGGCACCGCGCGCCGAGTCGCTCATTTCATCGGCGAGATTCTTCATCACTTCCTGGCGCACGCCGAAGCCATCGTTGACGGCCGCAGCGAGCTTCGTGTTCGAGTACATGCCGGCGATCAGCGCGCTTTGCCTGGCATCGACTGCGGGCTTGCCGATCGAGCGCAACGCGATGTTGGACACCTCGCGCTTGCCGCGCATCGACAGCGGCACCTGGTCGGTGAACGCGATCGGCTGGCTCGCCGACAGCCGCTGCGCCAGCCGGTTCATGAAGCCCGATTGGAAGTCGCGCGATCCGGTCGGCGGCTGGCCCAGCTCGATGCTGTCCTGCGTCTCGAAGTGGCTGCGCGAATCGTCGTCGGTGCCTGCGAACGGGACCAGCACGAGTTGCTTGCGCAGGTACATCGGCACCAGGCTCTCCAGAACGGCCGGGTGCAAGCCCCAGTAGGAATCCAGCCCGATCACACTGTGATCGTCCTGCCCCGGCCGGCTGATCGCGATATTGGGCCGGGCCCGGTAGTAGAAATCCGATCCGAACGGCACCAGCAGGTGCTGCGTGTCGAGTCCGCCGCGCAGGAACACGAGCATGAAGCGAGTGCCGGCTTGCGGCGCTGCCCACAGCAGTGAACTGCGGCAAGCCAGCGGCACCGAGGCGGCGAAACGAAGCAGCTGTCGGCGATTCATGTCGATCTCCTTCACGGGGCCAGCCAAGCCCCCTCGTTTCTCATACGCTCGCCTTTTCCGGCGGAAGCCGGACAAAGGTGCTCGCCACTAGTGCACCATGAACTCGGGCGCGCTCAGCAACAGCATGTTCCACTCCTGCGGCGATGCAGCCTGATCCAGCGCCTGACGCGTGGTCAGCGCGAGCTTCTGCTGGATCGCCTCGAAATACAGCGCATTGGAAAGCTGCGGGAAGGCCGGCCGCTCGGTCGGCGCCGGCCCGTCGCTCTTGAAAAGCCCGGCCGCTCCCGAGCCGATCGCCTTGGCGATCTCGAAGCGCGTCGTCATCTGGCCGGGTCCGGTCCAGGCGGACTCGGCGAGCGGGTAGCCGTCGGGCGTCTGCCGGTTGTAGGGCGCTTCGCCCAGGCGGTTGAGCCAGTTGATCATCGGCCCCGCGTTCAGGATGGCCTTCTCGTCGTAGGCCAGGCGCACCGCCGACACCACGTAGTGAACCGGATCCTTGTAGCGCGTGCGCAGCGATGCGGCGAACTCGGGCGATTCGAACATCGCCTGCAGCACCGCGGCGATGTCGCCATCGGTGCGCTGGAAGCGTTCAGCCATCCGGTCCACCAGCGGCTGCGGCGGATCGTCCGAGACGAAGAACTGGGCGAGCTTGCGGCTGATGTGGCGCGCGGTGGCCGGGTGCCGGCTCAGCAGATCGATCACGCGATCGAGCTCGGCGGGGCCGGCGCCGTGGATCGTGACGCCGAGCACCTGCTTGTCGTCGTAGTCGTGCCGATGCGGATTGAACTCGTATAGGCCCCTGCGCGTGTATTGCGCAGCCCGGTCGGGCCTGCCGAACTTGGGCGGCGGGGTCGTGGCCGGATCGTTGCGATCGACGCCGAATCCAGTCAGCACGCGCGCCAGCTCCTGCACATCGTGCTGCGTGTAGCCGGCGTCGACTCCGAGCGTATGCAGCTCCATCAGCTCGCGAGCGAAGTTCTCGTTCACGTGGTTGGCGGCGTTCTGCGCGTTATCCAGATACACCAGCATCGCCGGGTGCCGGACCACCGCTCCCAGCAGATCCCTGAAGTGGCCCAGCGCGTGCACCCTCAGTGTCTGCTCGTAGTCGGCCAGCATCAAACGCTCGTCGTTCTTGTGCTGGAACACGTTGAAATGGTTGAACCAGAACCAGGTCATCTGCTCCTGCAGCTGGTTGGGCGAGTACAGCGCGCGCAACAGCATCCGCGTGGCGGTTTCGCGCGCGATGCCGTTCATCTCGTCCTGGTACGTCTTGCGCGCCGATTTGCGCGCCTCTTCGTCGGCAATCTTGTCCACATCGCGGCGGCGCTGTTCCAGCGCGATCACGCGTTGCGGCATCGGCGTGCTCTCGATCGACAGCGCCGCGATCTGCTGCGCCACGGCCTGCGGCAACAGGCCATCGCCCATCGGATGCAATTGCTCCTGCAGCCAGCGCTGCGGTCCCTCCGAGCGGATCGCCTGCATCGAGGAGGTGGTGGCTCCCCAGCTCACCCGATCCAGCAGGGCGTACTGGTCCAGCGTGCCCACCGGCGCGGGCGATTGCGGCGCGGGGGCCGGTGGTGGGGCGGGGGGGCGCGGAATCGACTGCGGCGCGGGCGCTTGTGCGATCGCAGGCGCCGTGGGGCTGGCCGAGGAGCAGCCCGAGGCGAGGCTGATCAGTGCCATTCCGGCCAGCAGCCTTGCAACGGGTCGGGTCAACCGATGCGCCATCGAAAGTCAGTCCGCGTTAATGTCGCGTAACGTGCGCGTCCGGTGACGTCAGCCTGGCCAAGGTTCGAACGCTCAGACCGAAACGCCGGATCCCGCGGGCCGGTGCACAGCCGATGTGCAACAGATTGAAACGGGTCTGATCGGACATGAAGGACAGGTGACGCGGGGCTGAAAGACCGTGACGCTCAGGGCGCGCAGCCCGCATCATCCCACGGGCAATCCGGCATGATTCGAATGGGCGCGCACGGAAAGGCAGGTCCGGATTGCTTGACAACAAAGAGGTGCCTCTGGCGCAATCCCCATTACTGGTCATCGGCGGCCGTGCCATGAACCTTCGCGATGCTGTTGCCACCGACCACGTCCCGATTGCCGAGCTGCATGCCGCCAGCTGGAGAGCCGCCTACCAAGGAGCCCTGAGCGACGGATATCTGGCCGACCAGGTGATGAAGGATCGCAGCGCCGTCTGGACCGAGCGACTGCATCGGCCGAAAGACAATCAAATCGTGGTCGTGTCGCACTCGGGCGATTCGTTGCTCGGGTTCGCGTGCGCCTTCACGGGCGAAGATGCCCGCTGGGGCTCACTGCTGGATAACATCCACGTGGCGCAGGCCGCTTGGCGGCAGGGTCTGGGCACGCTGCTGCTCGCCGAGATTGCGAGGCGCTGCTCGGCTCGCAACCCCGAGGCCGGCTTACACCTTTGGGTTCTGCAGAGCAACGCCAAGGCGCAGCGCTTCTATGAAGCGCTTGGAGCGAGGCGTGCCGAGGAAGACGTCTGGACTGCCCCCGACGGCTCGCAGATTCCCGAGTTCCGCTACGCGTGGCCGGCGGGGCGACTGCCGCGGAGCGGTTTTTAATAAATAAATCAGCCGCTGGTGCGCAGGGCTCCGCCAGGGACCTCGATCGAACCACCTGTATGCGTTATCAATTGCACCCTAGCAGCGACGAATTGCCGCAGCTGCCGTTGCGTCTGGTGGCGAGCAAGACTCAGCAAGGGCTGCTGATGGCGTTGGCAATCGCCTTTACGGCACTAGGAGTCTGGGTTGCGCAGGAGCACCCGGTCATCGGCTATCTCGGTGTGGCGTTTTTCGCCTCCTGTGCCGTAACGGCCGCTCTAGAGCTGTTGCTGGACAGAAATTACCTGGAGATGACCGAACAAGGATTTACCGTTGTCAGACTGCTTAGGTCTTACCGTCTATCTTGGGGCGACGTCAGTCATTTCAGCGTTGTCACTTTTATCGCCACTTCCTCCGTTGCCTGGGATTACTCAGCCAAGGTCCCCTATCGACCCGCTCTCGCGTGGGTCAACCGAATGATTGTTGGCGCCGACGGCACGCTTAGAAACTACGCTTTGGACTACGGGTTTAACCCAATAGGCTTCGCCCTGCTCCTCAACCGTGTTCGCGACCGCTACGCGTGATGGCAGCGACGCACACTCACTAGTGGATTCGAGCAAGCCAGCTAAGCTAAGGTGGCCGACCTTCCTACATTGCCAATGCGCCTAACGCCGCCGACGCGGAAGCGTGTGCGGCTTGTCATCTTGTGCTTGGTTCTTGTTGCGTGCGCCATCAAGCCAGTCAGAGAGCACTCAGTCGAGGCTTACCTGTTCTTGGCTCCGCTTGCCATCGCGACGATTAGCGTCTTTGCGAATCTGTTTTTGCGACGAAATTATTTGGATATAACAGCGGGCGGATTAGTTGCCCCCACGTTCTTCGGGCCACGCTCTATATCGTGGGACGAAGTGCAAAGTTTCGGAGCCGTGGATTTCTTCGGTATGCGGTTTGTCGGGTTTGATTACGCGCCAAGCTACAGGAAGTACTCCGCCGTCAGGCGACTCAACAAACTCTTAATAGGCGTAGAGGGTGCTTTGCTCGACTATGGAATGAAAGTCGATGAGCTCGTTGCCTTGCTTAACGAGATACGCGAGCAACACGTAGCGGTGGAAAGGAACCGAGCATGACTCTTGCTTCGGCTTCGTTTGAATAACCGCGGTCGTACAGCTTCTTCCAGCTTTCGCCGGGAGCCGTCGAATTAGCCCCGTTAAGTTGCAACGAGACAAGATTTAACGCATCGCCGAGGCCGTCGGCGGCGACCGGTTGGACGCGATGAACCGGTCCGCGGCCTTGTTCAGCGCCGTCTTTTCGTCGAGCTTGAAGCGCGCGCTTTCGATGCCGCGCGCAACGAACAGCTTCGTGTCATCCGTCACATGGGCTTGCACCCACGCCTCGATCTGCGCCGGCGGAATCGACTTCCAGAACGTTTCCGCGTTTCCGGGCAGCCCAGCGCGAGGATCAACGGCGCCGCGCTGGCGAAAGGAGTCATCAGCGCGTCGACATTCTGGGTAAAGGTCGTCCAGGCCAGCGTGGGGTTGTCGCGCGCGAGCTCGAAAATGAGGTTCATCCGCAT
>Ga0210401_10003140_pt1 | contig 17775 bp, 22 predicted proteins | sample IncBWH32MmetaG_FD_150866 | JGI IMG/M metagenome (GOLD analysis project Ga0210401, IMG submission 150866) | Forest soil microbial communities from Barre Woods Harvard Forest LTER site, Petersham, Massachusetts, United States - Inc-BW-H-32-M | ecosystem: Environmental > Terrestrial > Soil >... | reverse complement strand
CCGCGTAGGAGACCCTCGTACTGGCGGGCACGATCACACTGTCTCCTATGGCACGCAAGCGGCAGCAAAAGAGACCCTTACTGTGCTCAATGAGGAATATTCGGCTGGATGTACCATTCGCCAGAAAGGCAAGTTTGTCGGGAATCTCCGGGTTCACGCGCACGATGCTTCCTGGGAACAGATCTGGAAAAGCTAGTGCGTCTTGGTATCCGATCTTCGCATATAGAAAACCCCGACCGTTACTTTCGGACAGGGAACTGAGTCGTTTGGGGCCAGATCGCTCCAGCAACAGACCGAGCGGCGCGATGGGAGGCGCAGGACTGTCCCCAATTCTGTTTCGGAACCATGGAACCCAGGCGTAGGGGTCGGCCAGCGACGAATCCAGAAGAATCGTTCTGCGTGATGGTAGCGAAGTCTGCAACCGTGCAATGTTCTCAAGATCAGCCCCGAATAGGCGCATCCAGTCCGGCAGTCGATAGCCGGTGATGCGACTGAGGGCAAGGAACTGATAAATGCTCGGACTGAACGTTCCACCCCGGAGGTCGAAGTAGAGATTGTGCGGAAGAAAATACGGGGACGAACGGCCGTACAGTCTCTCCGACTGCTGCGATGCCTGGTAGAGTGTGAGGTCCTTGAGTCCGAGGATGGAATGGATCCTCTCTGCAAGGTCTGTAGTGGGTTGCGACTTCTCCCTGTGGCGTGCTGGCACGTTCTCTGGCTGCCCCTTCCTGCGAGAAGTTCCGGTTTGCGTCGATCCTTGGACGACCGTGCAAGGCCAGAAAAGTAGGCGCCTGGTGCTGGACTTGTCCCCGAGGCGCCTTCTGGCACATCTGCTCGCAGAGATTCAATCTCTATAGGCACGATGAAACGCAATTGCCACAACTTTTTGTCGCTTGTCCGGAACTGCGACCAGGCGGAGGCAATTCGCTAACATCAATCGATGGAGACGACCTTCTTTAGTTGAAGAACGGAGGCAGGGCGGTGGTCGCAAACCCGGACAGGGCCGAATCGCAAGTATCTCCGGCTGTTCGGGTTTCCGTAAAAGATCATTTACTCTGTGGATAACGGCACCATTTGCGGTAACATAGCCAAATTCAGTAAGGATTGGCAGTGCGATGTCGGCCTCGTTATCCAGCCTGGAGTTCGGCAAGCGGCTGAGAGCTGAACGGGAGCATTTGCGCTTGTCCCTCCGACAAGTGCAAGAGCTGAGCCGCGGCATAGCTGAGCAGCGGAAGAATCACGAATACTATATCGCCCATTCCTCCCTAGCTGACATCGAGAGCGGCAAGCTAGCAACTAACATTTACAAGCTCTACAGCCTTAGCGTCATCTACGGACGCCAATATGAGAAACTCGCCACCTTCTTCGATGTGCCCGTAGGTGAGGCCGAAAAAGACCACAAGGCCTTGGTTTTTCCGCAGACGTATTTGGTAGGAGCGGCCTCGGAACTCGGCGATTCATCGATCTTATCGACTCTCGAACTCAGGGAGAGGTTGCGGACCGAACGAACCAACCTCGTGTCGAAGATGGTCGAAAATTGGAAGGATGTTCCCCCCGCTCTGTTGCAGCAGATGGACTGGCGCGATTCCCTTTACGGGTATATCGGGATGCAAGATCACACGCTGGACCCGATTATCCGTCCTGGCTCTTTTGTGCAAATCGATTCCCGGCAGAGAACAGTTCCGCCAGTCCACTGGCATGACGAGCATGACCGTCCGGTCTTTTTTTTCGAACTCCGCGACCGCTATGTTTGTAGTTGGTGCGAATTGCACGGCAGTCAATTGATTCTGGTTCCGACCCCACAGTCACGAGGACAGGCTCGGCACATCCGCTATCCGGACGACGCCACCATCGTCGGACGAGTCACAGCAGTCGCGATGCGTATCGCAGAGGCACGCGATAACTCGGCAAAGGGAGTTCCGCTATAAGTATCCAACGTGACCCGGCTGGAGGCGTGACGAAGGAGTTCTTGCGTCACCTTGATATCAGTTCTGTTTGCTCTGAGCAGGGAAGAATATGTGTGCCTGAAGGTGTGCCATGATTGAGGTTCTTGCTTTCCTGCGGAAATAGCCTGACGGTCCAGCGAATCTAGACGTGCGAAAAGTCAGCTTGTCTTGGCCAGGGCGCGCCATGAATACCTGCTATGTGACTAGGGTTCCGGCCGATAAGCCTCTCCCTCTGTTATCCCAGACCAGATATCTAAGTCGCCTGCCAAGCCGTTGGAGACCGGCACGGACCACGTCAAAGCTGCGAGGCGAAACAGGTCGCTTTCCCATGTGCCACCGGATATTCGCTGAAGTACCGGCGAGATCCGGGCAGCATCCACCTCCTTGCCCGAGGCGAAGTATTTACTGAGGCCTGAGAAATTCTCAAAGATGAATCTGTGGTTCAATGCCAGCCTATCGTCTCTCTGAGCGCTGTGAATGGTCCGAATAACGTCTTTGCCGGCGCCGGGGGCAGCAAAAGTGCCATCGTCAGTCTTGTGAAAGCCCAGCGATTTTAGATGACGCCGAAGACGCTTCTTGAGCGAGGCTACACGCGTCGAAACGCAAATGACGGCTTTGCCGTTCTTACCCATCATCTCCTCATCCATGCGCGAGTTATCCCGGGAACATCGTCACTTGATTAAATGGGGCGCAACAAGGCTAATAAATTCTCGCGGTGTTATTACTTTGGTTTTCTTCCAGAATCTGGGAAAGTGCTTCAAATTGCCGGTCACCAAGTAGTCGGCACGCGCCTCATCGGCGCATTCGAGAAATACGTTGTCATCCGGATCACTCGTGACTTCCAGTCGGCGCGTCGGCGCCACAGTGTAACAGTTGTTCTTGATGAGTTGTAGAAGCTGCTGCCGGAGGCCCCTTCGAATTTTCAGTTCAGGGCGAGCAAGCACTTCGCTGTATTCGTCCAGAATAGGGCGGGAAATATACAAGCGGGCCGGTTTGGTAATGGCAAGCAGCAGAACGGTGCGCTGCAGCCCCGCTGGCTTGATGGCAGCGGAAATTAACACATTCGTGTCAATTACGAGCCGCAGCGGAAGCATTAACGCTTCGATCTCTCAGTACGCGATGCCTTGATAACCTGCTCGATCTGACGCGCGGTTAGGGCACTGGTCCCCTTGCGTTCGGATTCCTCACCGATGACTCTTAAGACTTCAGGCTCCGGTGCGGCAAGCTTCACGTAGTCTCGGATGCTGAGTAGCACGGCCTTTGGCGTCCCGCGCTTTTCGATAACGAGCGACCGGCGCTCGTCCTCGACCCGTCGCAGGAGCTTGCCAAAGTTGGCGCGCGCACGCAGAGCGGAGACGACTATTGTGCCGTTTTTGTCGGTGGTAAGGGTGGCCATGAACTCTCCATTTCGATTAATCGAAATGTACAGTTTAGCAGTTGGGGCTGTCAATGACTCTCCTGGGATCAGACCTGCCCCCAATTTCCGTTCACCTGAGAATACGACAACTTTCTGCTGCTCCCTATCTGGTTTGAGCCGGGATGGGGGAGCGCGAGGGGCAAGGGACGGCGTTTGAGTCTCTGTGCTTCTCGCTGAGCTAAGTTTGTGCGTCCATCGAACCCATTAATGACGATAGGTTCTCTCGATACTTGCAGACTAAACTGGCTGCTTTCAGTCTTGCCGACACGTTAGGTTCGTGGTATTGTTTGTGCGTTCTTCTCGCAATACATCAATTTCCCCATCGCTTTCCGGCCCCGTAACGTTCCGACTTCTCGTCCTAAAGGAGCCTCACAATGTCCAAAACTATAAGTTGCACCTACCGAAGGTGGTATCGCCGCATTGGTCTCAGCGTCGTACTCTTAGTCGTTCTCGTCGCCGTCAACCGACGTGCATTCGGTCAGTCGTGTCCGAACCCGAGCTATCCGACCGCCACTGCGGCCCCAATTGACTCGACTAGCTGCAGTGTGGAAGGCAACGGAGGTGCCGAGACTGCACAGAATGAAGCAAAGAATAACTTCTGCGCCGCTGGCCCTAAGCCCATAACAATTCTGGAGATGGTAAGCCTGCAAAAGCAAGTCCAGGACGACAAGAGCATTCCCTTCGGGAATCCGGACCAACACCCGTTGACGAACTCAGCGGGGCCGGCTGAGAACCGCAAACCGCTGCAAGCGTTGGGTGAGGGTAGTGAGGTCGTATTGACCGGGTTCGTTAAGATCTCCCGACAAGAAGGAGCCGAGAGCGTCAACTGCGGCAGCCACGTTCCCAAGGAAGACGCTTACCATGACATTCACATTTCCATCGTGGCAAAGCCTGCGGCTAGCGAATGTACAGGTGTTGTGGTTGAGATGATCCCACACCATCGACCGAATTCCTGGACGGCCGACCTCGTCAGTGCGGTCAAGACCGCAAAGCTACCTGTCCGCGTTACTGGTCAACTGATGTTTGATTCCAGTCATAGTCCCTGTGTGGCGGGAAAACCTGTGTCAGGCGATCCATTGCGAGCGTCTCTTTGGGAGGTTCACCCCATTTATAAATTCGAGGTCTGCACGAGCGGAGATTGCGGTTCGGGGAGCGGATGGGTGCCCATAGAAGAATGGAAGAAGTGACGCAACCCCTAGGCAGGTATTTCGAAGGGCTTAGTGTTGCTGATCAAGGAGAACGTTCGCTATGAACGCCGTCGCGATCTCAAACAACGACATGGTCTATCTCCATTGGCACGTCGAGAGCAAGATTGTGAACTGCCCCGGTTTCAATGTGATTCGCCATGATGCAAAGACGAACACAGAACCACCACTGCCAGCGATGGTCGGGCCTCCCTCAGAGGCGCCGGGTGATCAGAAGTTCGAGACCACCGATAAGTGACCGGTCCAAAAGTTTTCATGGAAGGATCTGTTCGCACAGCGAGGCGAGACCTACTGGAACGAAATTGTGCCTATGATCGGTCGGCCCGGCGCCCCTTGTCCGCATACCTCCTCAAGAGTTATCTCAATCCCCGACCCGGTCCCTAGTAGAGCTTCTCTAAGAATTACGTCGAATGCTGGAAGAGTGAACTCCGCGACTTTCTGAACTATCGCGACGATGCGATCTCGGGCTGCATTTTCGCACGTCACGGCGCGATTTCGGAGCGTGTTTTTCGATGCTGCCAGAGCTTCGTGACCATTTTGTAGAATTCTCGGATGTTCCCTAATTTTGTGGCGCACTGCAAGAATTCGCCATTTCTTCGTAGCCGAATGTAAGCTCTGTCACCCATTTTATCCACAACGTAGTAGTCGAGAACACAGTCGAATCTTTTGCTCAAGAGGCACATCAACGTTATGTGCCCACTCTCGGATGGTATAGGTGTGGCTCCCCAGCACGGCCCTACAACAAGCGGGCGACCGACTAAGTTCCATGCCCGACGCTTTCGATTCTGGCGGTGTGGTCTTTCATATCGACAAAATAGAATCGACACCATGAACGTATCGTCTATCCGCAACAGAGAACGCGCGCCTCTCCTACTCACGAAAGTCTCTACGTTCTCAGGAAATATTGCGGTGAGTTGGTCGCAGAGCACTCGCCGAAGGCGCGTTGATCGCCGTCCCTGATCCGCTCTGTATACGTGGGAGGATTCAGGTTTGTAATTGAGCACTTCGTACAAGTGCTTTTGTGTCCCGAAATAATTGCGGATAGTCCCTAGGGATGGAGCACCTTGGGCATTCAGAATAACCCCCTCGCTAAGTTGCCCCTTTGCTTTCAGCAATCGGCGCATTTTGTTCAGAATCTTTTCAGCAGACCAGCGAGCGTCTCGCATTTGTTGAATCGTCGCCTGAGCAAGGTCAAATGTCTGTTGGTCTACTATCGGCGGAAACGCACGTTGTTTTCCGATCCAAAACTGACAATCTAGCAGCCTTAGGGCAGTGTGCAAACGCTGCGTGTGCCGGTGCCAGATGTTTGTTCCCGTGTACTTTGGATTCGTGAGAAGGTTCAGAACGGTCACATCGTTCCACTGCTTGCCATGGAACAATATGTGTCTTCGATCAAGTTCACGAATTATGTCTGTGCAGTTCTTTCCTTCGGCAGCCAAGGAAAATATCAGTCGTATAGTCTCTACCTCCTTGCAGGGACCCAAGACCAAGGTGATTCGATCAGTCTTTAGACTCTTCTGCTGTCCATCTTTCAATATCTGTTTCAGCTTCCCGTTTCCCGAAAGCATTCGTCTTCGGTAGCCATAACCGGGAGGCCCGCCCATCCAGAATCCCATCTCGGCTAAGCGAGTTTTACCCTGAAATACCTTTTCACCTAATTCTCTGCTGAACTCAGCCGCCATGCTCCGCTTTAGGGCCTTGATGATCGAGCTGGATGCTGTGCAATCATTTGTAAACTGCTCGGCGCAGTAATGAAGAGGAATGCCGGAGCTCACGCAAAGGAACTCGTAGTGTGCGGCCTCGTCTGGATTTTGGAACCTGCCCCACCGACTCACGTCGTAAACAAGGATGGCGCTAAACTTTGCCTCACCGCTAACAACGTCTTTCAGCAGCGCGCTGAGGCCTTTGCGGTGTTTAAGGATTAAGCCGCTCTTACCGGGGTCTTCATATGTCTTGATGACATTGAAGCTATTGTTTTGTGCGTATTCTTGAATCCTGATTCTTTGATTGGTGATCGAATACTGTTGATCCTCCGTAGACATCCGTAAATATTGGGCAGCGGGAATCGGAGAAGGCGTGGCCATAGTGTCTCCTTGCCATCCAGACGTACCTGAATCTTACGCTTCGGGCGAGGCTACTCTCATCGCGATTGGGAACCTGGAAGCGTCTGCGCTACAGTTGCCATAGAAGCGGCAGCCAAAAATGTTCTTCCGTGCGGAGGCCCTAAGATGGCCAACATCCCTTGTATTGATGACAACGAAAGCGTTTCAGGAGTCCGGGTTCTCGTGGTAGAAGACTTCGAACCCTATCGGCGATTCATCTGTTCGAAGCTGGGTAGGAATCCCGATTTGCAGGTCGTCGGTGAAGTGTCAGACGGCCTTGGAAGCGGTTCGCAAAGCAGAAGACTTGCAACCGAACTTGATTTTGTTGGATGTCGGATTGCCAACCCTGTCTGGAATCGAAGCGGCTCGATGAAGCCGCACACTCTCTCCCGAATCCAAAATAATTTTCGTGAGTCAGGAATGCTCTGCCGATGTCGTGCGAGAAGCGATTGGCTCAGGTGCACGGGTGCTACGTTGTGAAAACGAGGGCAGCAGTGATCTGTTAGCTGCGGTTCAAGCCGTGTATGAGGGCAAGCTATTCGTCAGCGGGGGATTACTCGGCCACCACTGACGCAAACCTCCGACAGCCGGTAGGAATCAAGCAGCCTTAGATGATGTCTGCCCGTCCCTTAATTCCCGCAACTCGATTTCTGGCACCGCAAACCGTGAGAAACCGCAATCCAAGCACACTAAAGCCTTTCCGAGATATAAAAACGTGAGGCGTGTCCAGATTCTTTAGTCCGTCAAAGTGGATGGCTATCTCAGTAGAAAACTCCGCCTCATGGCTCGACGCGCATAATGGACAATTCATAGAAACCGCCTTGTGGGAATGACGGGATCATATCTTATTGGTATGAACCGTTTGCTAAAGATGGCATGGGTGTTGAAAATGTTACACGATAGCCCTCCCGAGATAAAGGTTGCGCGCTCGCCGCACGCTCTTGCCCCTCAAGATATTCAACGCACCCGCCAGTCGGAATAAATGGGGGAAGGCGAGTACTCGCAGAGCCGGAGATCCGAGAGTATTGGTCACCCTACACCCGAACACTACTCCTCGGCATAATTGAATGCGGACTGTTCGTAATTCGTAAAATGCATCGAAGCCGATGGGCAGTTAGTGTCCTAATAGTGCCGCTGTTAGGCGCGGTGGGGCTTGGCATGGCACATCGGGCAGACTGGCAGCGCCATATTCCCAAAGACCGCCCCTCGAAGATAAGCCATGAGACTCGGTATTCAGTCTCCGTTGAGTCGAGAAACTTGATAGTCGCCGCGTGGAACGATTCGGGGGTGGGCAAGGTCGCCGCGACTCTCAAGCGCGCATCCGGCAGCCGCCAACACATTCTTAACCCACCCGCTTTCCCGTCCGTAGGTGAGCGAAATGAGGAATCCCTACGGCACCCGAAGACATTCACGGGCGTGCGGTTAGACCCAGCCTGATTTCCGACCTAGACGAGTCAGAATTGCGAAGCCCGGCAATCGGGCAGCGAATCGGATGCGGACACTACTTCCGCCATCCGATGAACTGGAACTCTACCAATGGTGATTCTGGGTTCAGAGGATGAGAATGGCGCTTTGATCGTAAGTGTCAGAGCAAACACATGTTGACAGATTGAACCCGCGCGCGGCTGGAATTGAAGGAGGTGGTTCTCAGTCACAGCTCCGTGAGTGGAGCATGCAGCGTAGAGCCCTCTGTCAAGATGACCGCCCGCTCGATAAAACCTTCCAGTTCCGTGACGTTACCTGGCCAGTCCGATTTCATCAGAACATTCATGGTTTCGGTCGGCACGGTTGCGATGCGCTTGTTCATCCGGCGAGCAAATGTTTGCACGAAATAGCGCACCAGCAAGGGAATATCTTCGCGGCGTTCGCGCAGAGACGGAACTCGGAGGGTAGTTGCGTTTAGCTGGTTGTAGAGATCTTTGCGAAGTCGATGTGGGCCCAGGTTTTCCAGATCGTGACGACTGGCCGCGATCCAGCGCACATCTACCAGGATGATACGCGCGCTGCCCAGTGGTTCAAATTCCCCGCTATTCAGCACGCGAAGCAGCTTAGGCTGAAGGTCCAGCGGTACCCGTGCGATCTCTTGCAAGAAGAGAGTGCCCTTATTTGCCAATTCGAGCCGACCGGTTGTCTGCCTGATGCCGTCGTTTGAACTTTCTTTCTGATGTCCGAATAGCTCTCTTTCCAGTTGCCCGTCCGCAGTCGTCGCACAATTGACCTTCACGAAGCTATGGTTCCTTCTTCCGCTGATGCGGTGAATCGCGCGTGCGATAGACTCCTTCCCGGAGCCGGCTTCACCGAGAATCAATACTGGGGCGTTGCCTGCCGCTACTTCTCTCGCTAGCGTCAGCACCGCCTTCAACATTGGACTCTGGCCGATGATTCCATCAAAGTCAGGTTCAGAATGAGTTTCACCTTGCATTTACAGCTTCCTCCCGAAGGGACGTTTAATTTTCATCCTCTTTACTTCGTTGTTGGTTCTCATACTCTTCGCGGGAAATTCCCAGCTTCTGCATTTTGGACTGCAACGTTGTCCTTTTCAGACCTAGTCGAGCCGCCGCTCCGCGTGGTCCGCTCAGCACTCCGCCGGTTTCACGCAGCACGCGAACAATGGTCTCGCGGTGCAGGCTTTCCAGCGTGCCATCGTTGAGAGAGTCTTGCGGGGATAGACTCAATTCGCCCAGTGGAACCGTCAGAATTGGGCCCTGTGAGAGGATGACCGAGCGCTCGATGATGTTCTCCAGTTCCCTCACATTCCCCGGCCACGTCCAGTTCACCAATGCATTCATGGTTTCCGCTGGGATGGTTTCGATCTGCTTCTTCATTCGGCGAGCGAAGTTCTGTACGAAATGGCGCACCAGCAGAGGAATGTCTTGTTTTCGCTCCTGCAGATCCGGCATTCGGATGGGAAACACACTTAGGCGATAGTACAGATCACTGCGGAATTGCCGGCTGGCTATACTCTGCGCCAGATCCCGGTTCGTGGCCGCGACTAGCCGTATGTTGACGCGGATGGTACGGGTGCCACCCAGGCGCTCGAACTCGTGGTCTTGCAGCACTCGCAATAATTTCGGCTGCATTTCCAGTGGGATCTCTCCGACCTCATCCAGAAAGAGGGTTCCTTTATCGGCCAATTCGAGACGCCCGATCTTCTGGCTGACTGCGCCGGTAAACGCGCCTTTCTCGTGCCCGAATAATTCGCTTTCCAGCAGTCCTGTAGGAATCGCCGCACAATTAAGTTTGATGAAGGTTGCATTCTTGCGGGAACTCATCCGATGGATGGCACGTGCGATCAGTTCCTTGCCCGTCCCCGTCTCTCCTAGAATCAGCACCGTGGCATCGCTAGAGGCTACGGTTCTGGCTTCGTTTAGCACTCGTTTGAGCGCCGCGCTCTCGCCCACAATCTCTTCGAAGTTCCGTTCAGAGCGGATTTCATCTTCCAGATAGAGCTTTTCCTTGGTCAGTTTGTTTTTGAGTTCCGCGATTTCATGGTAGGCGCGAGTATTGTCCAGCGCGACGGCTACTTGCGCCGCAATCTGCTCTAAGAGGTCGTTATCCTCGCCTATGAAGGCGCCGTGTTTCTTGCTAGCCAGATTTAGAGTGCCCAGACTACCGTTCTGCGTGATCAATGGAATGCAGCAAAGTGATTGGATTCCCCGGTCGAGCATCTGGCTCACAAAGCCGGACTGCATCGCCAAGAGATCCTCGCGGCTAAAGGCTTTGGTCTTTCCTTCTAACAAAGCCTGACCAGCGGGAGTCTCGTTTACGGGGAACGTCGTACCCATCCCGAGAAGTCCCTGCGTCAAGGGAGAATCGAGCGGATACAGCGATAGCGATTGAGCTGCCTTTTCATAAACGGCCACACTGGCATAGTCGTGCCCGATAACCCTCCGCATGATGTCGGAAACTTCATGGAACAGGCTCTCCAAGTCCCGGTTGATCATTAACGTGGCGTTGATCTCCAGCAGCACGTGGAGCCGTTCCTTCTCCCGCTGTAAAGCTTCGCGCGTGAGCGCATTCTCCACCGCCAGAGCTACCAGTTGGGTCACCCGTTTCAGCAACCGTAGATTCTCTTCGCGATAGGCATTTGCCCGGAAACTGCCCAGGCCCAAAGCTCCCAAGCGTTTATCCGCAGTCGTCAGAGGCAAGGCGCAGTACGACCGTATTCCTTTCTCTCTAAGCAGATTCACCACGGAGGGGAAACGAGTCTCGGCGTTTACATCAGGCACCACCAGTGGCTGCTGGGTTTGCCAAGCCATACCGCTGGGCGAGTCAGCGAGCGCAACCTCGATCGGAGGGCCGGCAAGGTCGTTGCCCTCCAGCACATGCAGACGCATAACATTTCTCGTGGGGTCGTGAAGCGCGAAGTTGGTGAATTCGGCTGCAGCTCTATTGCCCAGTCGTTCTGCCACTGCAGCAAAGAGTTCTGGCAAGTTTCGATGGAGGACCATGAGGTCCGCCACCTCGATAAGTACCTCGTGATGATCAATCTCAACTGGGCCCGAGTTCACTTGTGGTTCGAAGTTCGATGACATGGACATTTCATCCTCGCGGCCAATGGAATGCTCTCTTGCGTAAGGCGCTTAAGAACATACCAGTGGTCAAGGCCTTGTATCCTCCTCAGTAAGTTTCAGGGCTGAGCGAATTCCCTCGAGCAAGGCTTCCTCTCCGAACGGCTTAATAAGGAAGGCCACTGCTCCAGCTTCGAGTGCTTGAGCCCGGATTTCCTCATCCGGGTGAGCGGTGATGAAAATGATCGGAATGCGGTAACCTCCGGCCGCCAAGTGACTTTGTAGTTGAAGTCCGCTCATGCCTGGCATTTGCACGTCGAGAACAAGACACGACGTAATCCGCAAACTCCCGAAACACAGGAATTCCTCTCCAGAGGCGAAGACCTCAACAGTAAAGCCGAACGATTTGATCAGCCTTCCGGTTGCCTTGCGGACCGAAGCGTCATCGTCAACCAGCGACAGAACCCGAATCTTTGGCAACTCGCCCTCCACTGCTAGTCTCGAAAGTAGCAGCGGAGTGACCCGGAATCTATTGCACGCTGGTACAGATGGGCCATCCGTTCGGAAAGACGAGCTGTACGAAGGTTTAGGGCGGTTTTGTGATGCGAATCCTGTTCGATCATTGAACTGAGTCAGTTCGTGCCGGTCTATCGATTCCTTATGCGAGCGGAGGGAATTTTGCACCGCGATGACATTCGCACTAATTTGCTTCTCATGGCTCCGCCTCGGGTGTAGATTGACAGCAATCATCCAGCGGTTTCTTCCTGCCCTGGTTGATCTGCGGCTAGAAGCTCGTGCGAAACAACAGAAAGCGTGCTTCAGGTCATGTGCGGCTTCGGAGGGAGTGCGGATGGCTGCGGAAAAATGCCAACACCGCAATCAGGTAAGTGGTGTGGTGGACTTAGACGTTTCGCGCCCGGAGACTACGGTGGATCACTCTGTTTATTCAGTGGAAGTCTCAATCATTACATGTGAAGAGTGCGGGCACATAGAGCTATACACGAAGTCTCACCGTGCGCTTTGCGATTGGCTAAGAAAAAAGAGTTAAGGACTGCGCGCCGGAGTGCTTCGGGGCGCTGCTGATCGAGTGTGGCTGCGATGCAGACTTTCATTCATGGCGGTGTAAGTGCCGCTCAGATCTTGTGCCCAGTTCTTCAGGCTGGTTCTTCTAGGGGTTGGGAGTCTCACCCGAACTTGCGAAGGAGATCCTTCGTGATGATTTCTGCAAACGCGACGCTCCCCGGTTACTACGACTATGGCGAGGTGGCGCGCTCAGTGTTTATCGCCATCGTCGCGTCCTATGCCGCGCTCGATCTTACAGGTCGTGTAACCGCAGCAAGAGGCCAGGTTCGACTAGCTTGGTTGAGCGGTGGGGCGATTGCGATGGGCATCGGCGTCTGGGCGATGCACTTCAAGGGGATGCTGGCCTTCCATCTTCCTGTGCCCGTCGAGTATCACTGGCCAACAGTTCTGGCCTCACTCCTGGTTGCCGTCCTCGCATCCGCGTTCGCGCTATATGTGGCGAGCCAGCACAAGATGCGTCCACTTGCGGCCTTTACCGGCAGCGTCATTATGGGCGCCGGCATCGCCGGACTTCACTATATCGCCATGGCCGCAATGCGATTGCCCGCCAACACCCGATACTCCCCGCTTCTGGTTACCGCTTCCATCTTGCTCGCAATCTTATTTTCTCTAATCGGGTTGTTGATGGCGTTTGGTCTACGCGAGGAGACCCGATGGAGTGTTCCGCGAAGGCTTGCGAGCGCCACGGTGATGGGAGTGGCTATCTCCGCAATGCATTACACCGGAATGGCGGCCGCAAGTTTCATCCCCGCTTCGCCTGCGGACCTTTCTCATGCGGTGACTATCTCTCCCCTCGCCAACAATGGAATTGCAATCGTGACCCTGATCCTGATTGTGGCTGCCATCACGACATCATCTGTGGACAGACGGGCGAGCACCGAAGTTGAACGGCGTGCCGACGAGGCCTTGCAGGAAGTGCAGGCCAAGCTCGCCCGCGTCACCCGTGTACAGGCGATGGGAGAACTGGCGGCGGCCATCGCCCACGAGGTCAACCAGCCTCTCACTGCGATCGTCACAAACGGAAATTTCTGCTCGCGTGAATTAGCTGGTGGTGGGCGGAATCTTGAGGAGCTGCGGGAGGCAATTGCAGAGATTGTGAACGACGGAACCCGCGCCAGCACCGTCATTTCACGAATTCGCACTCTGCTTGTGAAGGGCGCTCCTGAGAGAGCGGAACTGGACATCAATGAGGTCATTCAAGAAGTCACCGGTCTCATTCGCAGCGAGTTGGCCCGAAACCGTATTTCCCTGCGGACTGATTTAACCGCTGATCTTCGCGTACGAGGCGACCGCGTGCAGTTGCAGCAGGTCTTGATTAACCTGATCATGAACAGCATCGACGCGATGCGTACGCTCACCGACCGGCCACGCGAGCTGCTCATCAAGTCGGGAAAGCAGTCCGATGGAGTACTGGTCCAGGTTCAAGACTCCGGACCAGGAATGGAGCCGGAAGTGGCAGACCGCATCTTCGAACCATTCTTTACCACAAAAGCCGAGGGCATCGGCATGGGACTGTCGATCAGCCGTTCCATTATCGAATCCCACGGTGGGCGTTTGTGGGCCGTAGCAGTGCCCAATGGTGCACTCTTCGAATTTACTGTGCCCACCCAAGATTGAAAGTATTTTATGGCTGAGGCGGAACCCATCGTTTTTGTCGTCGATGACGACCCTTCGATTCGTCGCGCCATGAGGCGACTTATCGGATCTGTAGGACTTCAAGTAGAGCTGTTCGGATCGGCAAAAGAGTTTCTGCTCAGCAAACGGCCGGATGGTCCAAGTTGCCTCGTCCTCGACATCAGGTTACCCGGAATCAGTGGCCTCGATTTCCAGCGCGAGTTAGCCGCGGCCAATATTCACATCCCCATCATCTTTATCACTGCCCACGGCGATATTCCGATGACGGTGCGAGCCATGAAGGCGGGAGCCGTTGAATTCCTTACCAAGCCGTTCCGCGATCAGGATCTGCTGGATGCGATTCATGCGGCGTTGGAGCAGGATCGTGCCAAACGTCAACAAGAGGAGGAGATGGCAACCCTTCGCCAGCGCTGGGAATCGCTGACGCCGCGGGAGCGCGAAGTGTTGCCTCTTGTGGTTTCCGGTTTACTCAATAAACAAATCGCCGCGGAAATTGGAACTAGCGAAACCACGGTTAAGGTCCATCGTGGTCAGCTGATGCGAAAGATGGGCGCGGATTCACTTGCCGAGTTGGTGAGGCTGGCAGAAAGAATTGGAATTCCCAATACCAAGCCATAACGGTTGTCCTACGCGGGCTTGCCGAAGGCACACGATCATCTCGCGCCTCACGGTTGGATGGGAGGCATAGAAAACTGGATCCCTCCCTACTGAAGTAATCACTTCGCGCTAATACCGTGGCCCGGCAACCCACACAGCGGAGAGTAAGGTCTGGAAGGCACCGGATCGGGAGATCGCCAAACCCCGGGAGAACCGCGGCGAAATAGTCGCGTACGGAGACTTTCAACCGACGACAGCTCTCCACGACCGAGAGAATCGCCGCAACCTTCGGTCCTGCCTTTGGGCTGCCGATGTGGATCCAGTTCTTTCGACCCAGTGCCACGGGACGCATGGAGTTCTCCGCCAGGTTAGTACTTAGCTCTAGTTCGGGATACTCCAAGAATCGGGTGAGCTTTTTCCAAAGTGTTAGCGCGTACTGGCAAGCCTTGCTGAGCGCGCTGGAGGGCAATGCAACGGACAGCGCTATTTCGATCTTGCTGCGGATATCTCCGAGAAGAGGTCTCGCTGTCTCCTGACGCCGGATATGGCGCTCCGCAGTCGTCAGCGCCTTGCGGCGAGCTTCTGCATCGACGGCAAACAGTTCGTCCATCTGAGCCACAATCGGGGTTGCAACCGGATCTTGGCGATTTAGTTGTACGGCCTCGAAAAACTGCCTTCTTGCATGAGACCAACAAGCGGCATGTACCATTCTCGGCCCACCGATTTGGTCATAAGCTGCGTAGCCGTCGGTTCGGAGAATGCCTTCGAACGGTCCCAGGAACCGCTTCGGCCCGTCGCGTCCTCGACCCAAGCGGAAATCGAACACCACGCTTCCTCCGGGACGACTGTATTGCCAGAGGTACGCTTGGTGGTTTTTACCTCGGCCCTCGCGTGTCTGCACATCGACTGGGGTTTCATCCGCCTGAATGTAACTTCCGCTAATCAATTCTCGCCTCATTGCCGCAATCATCGGGATCAGCAACTCGCCGACTTTGAGGACCCAGCCGTCCAGCGTTGCGCGGCTGACTTTCAAACCGAGGTCCCTCTCCAGAATCATGCTCTGCCGATGCAGCGGTATGTGATTGCAGTATTTGCTGACGACCGTCTCGATGACGATCCGGTCACTCGCCAGGCACTTCTCGATGATCCGTGGCGGCAGCGGCGCCGGGACGACGCCGAGATCCTCACACGACCGGCAAGCCCGCTTCTCTCGTTTCGTGACCAGTACGAAGTACTTCGCCGGTTCCACGTCCAGTTGGGAACTCTCCTCGTAGCCGATCACCACTGTTTCTTTTCCGCAGCGTTTGCATAGGCCCTGATCTAATGTGCAGGGCAGAATCCGCTCAACGCGAGGAAGATTCGCCGGCAACTCTTGGCGACCCGGATGCTTGACGGATTTCTTAGTCGAGCGATGCACTAGCGCGCGCTCACTCTCCTCCTGCTCGGTCATTTCACTGATGACAGGCTCAAGCTCGAACAATCGCATTTGCGCCTGCGAAAGTTTTTCCCCGCCCGCACCATACTTCTCGATTCGCATTAGTCGCAGACGCCCTTTGCAGCACACGAATCCGCAGCTCCGCGTACTGTAGCTTGCTCGTCAGTTGTGCGATGAGTTCCAGATAGGCTGGTGCGGAAGAAATGGGAGGCGCACTCACAGGGTTATTGATTTACCAGAGTCACTCGAATCGTTCAAGCAACTCAGGCGGCAGCATGTCCCTCTGGCGGGGCTTTCCGGTACCACCGCTTGTGCTTGGTTTTGGTCAGATCGATCCCACCCAACAACAGAGAAAGCTCTTCGTGACTCAGCACGACCTTGCCCTGCGCGTCACCGGATTGCGGCCAGGTGAAACGCCCTTTCTCTAACCTCTTGGCACAGACCCAGAGTCCGCTTCCGTCCCAGACGAGGACCTTCAGCCGATTGCGCTGGCCGTTGCAGAACAAGAAGAGGTGCCCGCTTAGAGGTTCACACGACAAACGATCGCGGACGATACCGTACAGCCCCTCGAACCCCTTGCGCATGTCGGTGACTCCCGCAGCCAGATAGATCCGTGTAGCTGGGCCCAGTCCAAACACGGCTTACGCCCGCTCCAGGATGCCCACCAGGCGTTCGAAGGTACTCGTATCAAAATCAGGATGCACCTCGATCCGGCGCCCGCCCGGCAGCACCACGGCCAGCCCACACCTCGGTTCCTGCTGCTTCGGCGATCTCCTGGCTACCAACTCCACCGGCACCAAACGACCGGCCGAGGAAATTGGCTTACGCCTTCTCTTCCAATGCAGTTTCTTTAGATGGCGACCCAGTGTGCTGAAGCTCAAACCTCGACTCTGGCAAAACTCGCTCCGCCGCATACCGCTGCTCACAAACTTGGCCACCAACTGCTGAACCACCGCACGGGTACGTCGCTTGGGCGCTGACAACTCTGTTTTTGCGGTCATCCGGACACTTCAACACAGACCCCGCCTGTCGCACAGATGTGTTGGTCAGACGCTTACCCTTTGATCGGCTCATTGCACCGGCTGATGGGGAATTTGAATCTGAAATCCGACCTAAAATGACGGGGGCTGACTGCTAACCGTGCGGGGCGTGATCTAGCGGTTTCCTCCAGGCGAGCCGCACGTGCTATTACCATCTTAATGGGTAACGATTGCCTGGGCCGGAAGAATTACCTTGTTTGCGGGATCGGATACAGGCGGAGAACGCGCGCCCGTGATCTACAGATCATCGGTTCGGCGAAGCTCACCGGTCTCGATCCCGAGGCCTGTCTACGCGAAATGCTGACCCGCATCGCCAATTATCCTATCTACCGCATCGATGAGTTGTTGCCCTGGAACATCGGCGCCTCTCCCGCCGAAATGTCCACCCAATCGATTCGTGGACACTTAGCAAAACGGTGCACTTCGGACGCTTACCTCTAATTGATGTTCGTTTAGCTCCCTAGCTATCCCCTGGGCCACATCGTGAATCAGGCGCAAGCGTTTGGCGCACTCTGAGCCCTCTTGCACCTGTTCTGTCATTAGTAGGTCGCAGTTACCGATGATGACCGACAGTTTGTTGACTAAGTCGTGGGCCAATAGGCACGCAGGCTCGTGACATCCCCGAGTTGACTTCTCCATCCTGCTAACATTCCCCTCTTCATGAGATCTTCGAGTGTGGTCGCCTAAAGAGACTAGGCATTTTGGTGGTAATCACCGCGCAATCCGACGGACCGAGTAGAGGTTAACGTGTTCCGCTCGCTGTTGGTAATGGCACGGACGTGACACCTAGCACGCAAGGGCCAT
>Ga0210401_10003138_pt1 | contig 17784 bp, 14 predicted proteins | sample IncBWH32MmetaG_FD_150866 | JGI IMG/M metagenome (GOLD analysis project Ga0210401, IMG submission 150866) | Forest soil microbial communities from Barre Woods Harvard Forest LTER site, Petersham, Massachusetts, United States - Inc-BW-H-32-M | ecosystem: Environmental > Terrestrial > Soil >... | reverse complement strand
CCTGCCGTCGGGTTGAATAAATCAGAATTTCACGGTCGCACGTTCGTCGTCGTGTACTCTGCGGGCCCGACGTTTTGCTGTCGGGCCCGCAGGCGGTTCGGAAGTCCACCTTAGAGTTTCCGCCGCCGCAGTTTGGTTATTGTCCGCCGCGGACCAGTTCAATGCGGAACCCGCGCGTCCAGCGTTCGCTGTTTCACCATCGCAGCCCAAAAGTGTGCTCATTTCAGCTTCGCGTACTCCGCTTTCGCAGCAATGAGGACAGGAATGTCGGGGTCAGCATCCTTCCACAGCGTCAGGAAATCCTGATAGGCCGCTTTAGCCTTGGCGGTGTCGCCTTGCATGACATAGGCGCGGGCGAGGCCGAGATGTGAGAGCACGCCAATGGATTCATTCTGCACGACGCCGCGATTGCCGAGAATTTTCTGGAATTCGGCCGCGGCCTCGATGCCCTGATGCCCGGCCAGATACGCGTCCCCGCGCACATATACAGGGTACAGGCCAGGCGTGAAACTACCAGTCCCCGGTAATCCCAGCTCGTAAGGAGTGGCGGCCTGAAGAGCCTCGATTGCCCTCGAGGTGTCATTGCGGTCGAGTGCGAACTGCGCGTGAATAGTCGGCCGATAGTTAAATTGTACAATCGTATCTTCCGGGAAGCGCTTGCCCAAATCATCCGCCAGAGCCTGAGCCCGATGCGCATCACCTGCCAAGGCCAGCGCCAGCGCTGCTCCATACTTCACATCGCGGCCAGTTGAAAGAACGAGGACTGCCGCGACCCGCTGCCGGGCTTCGGCTTCATTGCCGAACAGAGCTTCTCGCACCGCCGCGTCGGCTTCATAGCCCGCCGCCGTTTCCTTCTCTTCCGCTCGCTCGGCAGAAGCCACTGCCTGCCGGGAGAATCCCCGGGCCTTCGCGAGCCGCCCGGAATAGGCGGCTGTATCGGCTTCGCCCTCCAGTAGCGCGTCTTCTACTCCCGACTTGCCCGCAGCCCAGGCTACCTGCTGCGCCATCCCTGCCGCATCATTCTGCAAGAAGGCAAGCGCATACAGGTTGATGCGCAAGTAGGGAGAATCGAGGTTTTTCGCCTGTGCCTCTTCGGCCGTGGTCCGGGCCTCTTCCAGACGATTCAGAAAGAGATAGGCGTTGACGAGGTTGGAATAACTCAGACCGTCTGGGACGAGACGATAGGACTCGCGGCTTTGCGCAAGAGCTTTATCATATTGCCCGAGGTAATCGTATATGACATTCAGGTTCCCCGCCGGCACGACATCTCGCGGATAGGTCTGCGCCCAGAGTTCATAGGACTGGCGCGCCTTTTCCAGGTCGCCGATTACATATTCATAGTACCGGGACGTGATGTAGAACCTCTCCCGCTCGGTCACTCTTTCGCGCAGCTCGTAGGCTTTCCGCGTGTTCTCTGCCGCTAGGCTGGGTTCCCCGAGATTGTGGTAGCTGCCCCCGAGCGAAGCATAGGCCACGGCGAAATTGGGGTCGAGTTCGATGGCGCGCTTGTAGAATGGGATTGCCTCCGCGGCTCCCCTTTCGCCCTGAGTTTTCGTGCCCAGGGCCAGATTCTTCAAAGCTTCCAGCGAATTCGTCGTACCCTGCTCCAGCGGAACGTCGAACTTTTGCACCGAGCCGAGGGACTCGCCCACCTCGCTCCGAAGCTTGGCTGCGGCTTGGCCCAGTGACGGGAGGACTTGCTCCTTACCCGCAGCAGTCACCTGCTCGCGTGCCAGCACGTCACCGCTCGCGCAGTTCAGGGCCTCTAGACCAATCACGTACTGCGTTCCCAGCGCCGCAATCGAACCTGCCAGATACGCCTTGCTCCCCGCACGCTGGCACACTTCCCGCGCCAGGTCTTGCGTTAATCGCTCGGTCGGCGAGCGTGTCATTTGCTGTAGTGTCTGGCGAACCTTGTCCTCTGAAAGGATGTTCAGGAAGGGCGACTGGCCCAGGTCTACGGCCAGGGCCTGCTTGAGCGTGTCGTCGAAGACAGGGTCCTCCGTCCTGTTCGTGAAATCAGCAAGCACAATCGTGTCTTTGTCGGTCAGCGCGTGCGCCTTGCGCGAGAAGAACAGCCAGCGGCCCACGGTCAGTCCGATAACCAGTATTGCTGTGACAGCGACGGCCCATCGAGTGGATTTGCGGGCAGGCTTCAACGCGGCCTCGGCTGCCACGACGGTCACCCGACCCGAATCTGAATCGCGCTTCAATCGTTGCAAATCCGTGCGAACTTCAGCGGCGCTCTGGTAGCGCAGCTTCCGATTTTTCTCCAGCGCCTTGTCGATGGTCTCTTCGAGCTTTGCGGGAAGGTCGGGATTCAGTCTAACTGGCGGCGTGGGCGCTCGTTGCAGAATAGCATTAGCGATGACGCCGGCCGTGTCGCCCCGGAACGGTAGAACCCCTGTCACCATCTCGTAGAGCACCACACCAAACGAAAACAAGTCCGTGCGTGCGTCTAGCTCTTCGCCTCGAACCTGCTCCGGCGACATATACGCGATGGTGCCAATCGCCGTTCCGGGTCGAGTAAGCTGTTCTGACTCGCTGACTGTGGGCATCGCGGAAAGGTTCACACCACCGCCGTTGGGTACCAACTTCGCTAGTCCAAAATCCAAAATCTTGGCATGCCCGCGCTCGGTGACAAAAATGTTGGCAGGCTTGATGTCGCGGTGAACGATACCTTTCGCGTGCGCCGCATCCAGTGCTTCAGCAATCTCGATTCCCAGTTCGAGCACTTGCTCAAGCGGCAGCGGCTTGCCTGAAATGCGATGCTTCAGCGTCGTACCTTCCATGAATTCCATCGCAATGAAAGGCTGACCGTTGTGTTCGCCAATTTCATGGATGGTGCAGATGTTTGGATGGTTCAGCGCGGAAGCGGCCTGTGCCTCACGGTCGAAGCGGCTCAGTGCTTGTGAGTCTGGCGCGAACCCGTCAGGAAGGAACTTCAGAGCAACGAAGCGGTGGAGCTTGGTGTCCTCGGCCTTGTACACCACGCCCATGCCTCCGCCACCGAGCTTCTCGATGATGCGGTAGTGCGAGATGGTTTGGCCAATCATGTCTGGGAGGACCTTGTTGGGGACGGATGTTAGGCCGCAGCGAAAGGCAAGTCAACGAACAGTGATATTCGACCTTGAACCGGGTAGGCAGCTTGCTGAGGCTTCTTGTATGGACATTTGTATGCCTGTATGTTATCCTATATGCAGATGAGAAGGACTGCACTATTCCTCAAGGAGCAGCAGCTGGCGAAGCTTCAGAAGCTATCCGACAAAACCGGTGCGCCCGTCGCAGAATTGGTTCGCCGCTCCATCGATGCATATCTGCTTTCGAGGAAGAAGGAATTGAAGTAAGCGGGACGCCACGGTGTTATCAGCACCGCGACGCCCCTGACCACAACTCAAAGGAGCTTGAGCCATGGCTACAGAAAAGCTATCACCCGGAATACTCTCCACAAAAGCTAAACCGAAGCGCGTAGCACTGTATTGCAGGGTTTCAACCGCGGACCAGCATCCGGAGACGCAGCTTTACGACCTCCGCGAAATGGCAAAGCAGCGCGGATACGAAGTTGCGCACGAATACACAGGCGTTATTTCCGGTGCCAGAGCGAAACGACCTGGCCTCGATCAATTGTTGGTGGATGCTCGGCGGCATCGCTTCGATATCGTGCTCGTTGCTGCTTTCGATAGAGTGGCAAGGAGTGTCCGCCATTTCCTGGAAGTGCTCGACGAATTGGGCCACCTCAACATCGAGTTCGTCAGCCTGCGCGAAAATATCGACACGGGAGGCCCGCTGGGCCGTGCGATAGTCGTGATTGTCGGTGCGATTGCCGAGCTGGAGCGCTCGCTCATTGTCGAGCGCGTCCGGGCTGGAATGCGTCGAGCGAAATTGGAAGGCAGACGAATTGGTCGTGCGCCGCTCAACATTGACCGTGCAGAAGTCGTTGCTGACCGCCTCGCTGGGATGTCCCTGACCAGCGTTGCAAAGAAATACCACGTCTCACGAGCCACCGTCTGTCGATTGGTCCGTGAATCTGGCAGGATGAAGAAACCTAGCGTGCCGCGCCTCGGTAATGAAGAAATTGTGGTTCCCCCGACTGGATCAAGCAATTTGCCGGCTGCTGCTTAGCGGGCTAAGACAATCCAATACATGACGCCCGTGAGGCTCATCGGGCCAGAATTTCGCATCCTCATCCCTCGGGTAATCGTGCTTCGGGCCAGGAATCCAGTCCGGTAAGCGCCGTCAGGCACTTGGATCAGTTCCGAAAGCGCCCTCACCCGGCCTGAATGTGGGATTGCCCCTTCGTCGGCAAACACATCGCAACAATCCGCAAGTTATCGCTGTCTAGCGACCCAGGCGTATACCGCTTGCCCGGGTACGCGCGGGCTATTGTCGTGGCCAAGTTCCAAACCTATGATTGCGACTCGCCGTCATGGAGCGAGATCGAGTCATCATTTCGGCGGGGACAACTTGGCTGGACCCGCTGCCGGCGGCTGAGTGATTTTGCACTGGCGGAAGACCGTGGGAGGGTGTACTGGCGTCCACGGGGTCGTAGTCGCAACCCTCTAGCCCGGGATGATCCTGGTCACACGGTACCAGCAGGATGGCATGTTCATCTCCGCTAGGGAAATTTCCTGTGGCCGCAATCTCTCCGCGATCGTTGATGAAATTCACGTCGCCTACCGCCAAGCCAGAGTTGGAAGGGATGAGACTATTCAGGTCATATAAATTGCCATCCTCCCAAAGCAAGCCTGGCCCACCGCCCACGCCGCAAATGCCCGTATCAATGATGATTTGACCTCGCGAGTTAATGTCAATCGCAGTGCTGCAGGGCTGGCCGGGTGCAGCACCAAGATCAAGCATCTTGCCGTTTTCCCAGAGAAAGGCGTGATGGATTTGAGAACCCGGGAGGTCGGCTCTGCCGACAATCTCCCCACGACCATTGATCCAGTAGGCTTCACCGCTGTCTCCACCGAGGGTGCCTAGGTCCGTGAGTACGGTTTTGTCCCAGAGGAAGGGATGGTGTGTCAAGTCACCTGCGAGGTTCGAGGTGCCGATGACCTGGCCGCGGTTATTGAGACTCGCTCCGGAGCCTCCGTTGCTCAGCGAACCCACAACAGCAAATGTCCCGCCGAGTGTGCCGAGGTCAATCATTCTGCCGCTCTCCCAAAGGAATGGGTGCTGGATTGTCGAGTCCACCAGGGCCCATCCCGCCACCTGACCGCGCTCATTCACGGCTGCTGCCCAACTGTCAGGACCTCCCAAGGTGCCCAAATCGAGCATGGCTCCGTCCCGCCATAAAAACGCGCGGATCTGCGTTCCTACACCGAGGAAAGATAAGGGATCGGGTATGGCGTTGGCCGATATGCCGACCACCTCGCCTCGGTTGTTCATAGCATTTCCAAAACTTAAGCCTCCCCCGAGCGTACCGAGACTGGTGATCTGACCATCCTGCCATACCACAGCGATCTGTTGCGGCCCGCCGAAAACAGGATCGATCACCCCGTTTTCTGAGCCTCCCAGGATCAATCCGTGCTCGTTGATCCAGAAGGCCATGCTGTTGGCACCGCCCGGAAGGGTGCCGAGATCAGTCAGAACTCCGTCCTGCCATTCGAAGGCGTGCAGTATGTTGCAGTCTACAAAGCACGAGGGATCGGGAGCTGAGGTGTCCGCGGCCCCTGCCACCTTACCCTTATTGTTCACGCTTTCGACCACAGGCGCGGAGAAATAGAAGCTATTGGGACCGCCCAACGTGCCCAAATCTATGAGTTTGTAGTGATGGTGCTGGACCTTCCGTTCCTGCGCGGGCGCCTGAGCTGCTGTCAGTAGGAAAAGGGTAAGAACAAGCGCGGCGAACCATCCATTGGTCCTGAGATTCATCTTTTTCTCCTCTAAATTTCGCGGGCGCGAAAGGCAAGATCTTGCGTTTATCGGACGTCTCAAGCCGCAAACGACTCGAGATGACTGCGACCGGCAAACTAGCCTTAGTTCGATCGGGAAGCAATGACTGGCCTGATTGCTTTGCGTTAGTTCTGTCTTAGCGTGCAACCCACTCAGTAACCGGCCGTTATGTTGGCTTGTAGACTCCAAGAATTGTGTGCATGCCCGATCAGGTGAAATGTTAGACTCGCCCAAGTCCTGTTCCCGTTGACATCTATGGCTATATCGCAACTGCCTATTATTCGCTTTGGCCGGTTCGAACTGGACACGGCGGCGGCAGAACTCCGCAAGAATGGCACGCTGATCAAGCTGCAGCCCCAGCCGCTAAAGGTTCTCTTACTTCTCATTCAACACGCCGGTCAAATCGTGACACGCGAGGAAATTCAACGGTACCTCTGGAGCGACTCCACCTTCGTCGATTTCGAACGTGGGATTAATTTCTCTATTAATCAAATCCGAGGCGCCCTGGCCGACAGTGCCGACAGGCCCCGGTACATAGAGACTCTGCCACGCCGTGGATACCGCTTCATCGCCAAGATCGCACACGAAGTTTCGGCGGCAGAGGTTCCCATCACAAAAGTTCGCGATGCAGTAGATGTTCGTGAAGCTCCTGCGGAGGATGGTAACTATTCGTGGCATGCCTCTGAGTCATCGGTCGCAGCATTACATGTCGTGACTGCCACCACGGGACGCAAGAAGTGGAGATTCGTACTGGCGGCAGTGGCCGCAGGAATGGTTTTCCTGGGATTCGTGGGATTTGCCGTTCGTCGCGAGGTAGTCCGCGAGCCAAGAATCAGCTTTGAGAACCTGCAGATCAGCAAACTGACAGACGATGGCAAAGCGGAGCAGCTGGCCATTTCCCCCGATGGGCGCTACGTTGCGTACGCCGTGCGCGATGCTGTGGAATCTGGACTACGCGTTCGGCACGTGGAGACGCGCAGTGATGTGCAAATCCTGCTGCCAGATAAAGACCGGCAGAGGTTTCTTGGGCTTACATTCTCAGCAGACGGTAATTTCATCTATTACGTCCAGTCAAGTAAGGAAATTGCGAGCTACAACTACCTGTACAAGACGCCGGCGCTGGGCGGCCCGGCGCTTCTTTTGGGGAAGTACGCCGACACTCCTGTGAGTTTTTCACCTAACGGGCAAAAGTTTGCCTACACACAAGGCATTGCAGACCGCAACGTCCTTGAAGTACGAATCGCAAATGCAGATGGGACTGGCGACCGATTGCTTGCGTCAATTCCTGATGGGTCCCCCGATTTCCAACCTGGCCCGGCGTGGTCGCCAGATGGGCAGACTATTGTGGTTCCTGTGATGCTGCTGGGAGAAAAAGTCCGTTGGGTACTGGACGAAGTATTAGTGGCCAACAGCAGTGTCCGAGAGGTGTACTCTCACCCTCATGAGATTGGTCGTGCGGTGTGGTTAGCACGTGGAGATGCTTTGGTGATGACGATCCGCGATCAAACAGAACGAGGTCAACTGTGGGCGATTTCTTATCCGCAAGGGAAGCCGATCCGACTGACCAACGATCTTGAAAATTACGAAGATGACATAGACGTTACGCGTGACGGAAAGAATGTCGTTGCAATCGCAACGACGCTGGCTTCCAACGTCTGGGTGGTTCCGGGTACCGACGCATCAAGAGGCCGGCAGATCACATACAGCGCAGTGGCGCTAATACAGGTTGCATCGATGCCGCTCGGAAAAGTGCTCGTGCGGAGCGCGAACGGCGAGATGTGGCTAATGAAGACAGACGGAAGCGAGCGTTCTCCTTTTACGACAGCACGCAACGCATATTCCCCGGCGCCGTGCGACGGCTCTGTAGTTTTCATTTCTTTCCACGATGACGCGATCGATCTTATACATGTCGATACCGATGGCTTGAAACCCACGAGGCTGTTCCACGGGGACATCGGCCCTCCAGTCTGTTCGAACGATGGCCACTACGTATTCTTTGCCACCGACGTCAAACCTTACGCGATCCTGCGGCTGCCTTCCGAAGGCGGAGATCCAATCGAGATTGCCAAGAGCCCGGGCTACGAAATCAGGCCGCGTTTAAGCATCTCACCAGATGGAAAGCTACTCGCTTATGCCTATGATGAAGCCCTTCCCTCGACCGGGACCAAGTTGGCTGTGATTCCGGCCAGTGGAGGCGCGCCTCTGCAAACATTCAAAGTTCCTTCGGATGTTTCTGCTTTGCGCTGGGCTCCCGATGGCCGGAGACTGCAATATCTTTTGACGAGAAACGGAGCGACAAATATATGGGAACAACCGGTTGCAGGCGGCGGGTCCAAACAGTTCACTCAATTCACGTCCGGTAGGATCTTCGATTTTGACTGGTCTGCGGATGGAAAGCAGCTATTGCTCGCCCGTGGTGAAATCAGCAGCGACGTCGTCCTGCTGAGCAATCTCCGTTGATTTGACATCGAGTTCGTTAGTCTGCGCGAGAATATCGACACAGGTGGAGCGTTGGGTAGGGCTATGGTGGTAATTGTGGGAGCGATCACCGAGCTGAAGCGCAGTCTAATCGTCGAGCGCGTCAAGGCTGAAATGCGTCGAGCAAAATTGGAAGGTCGGCAAATCGGTCGTGCTCCGCTGGACATTGACCGAGTTGCGGTTGTTGCAGACCGCCACTCGGGAATGTCGCTCAGTCGAGTGGCGCAGAAACACAGAATTTCGCGAGCGAGCGTCTGCCGGCTGGTCAATGAATCTGGCGGACTGAAGTCGCACGCTGGTAATCAAGAAGGAGCGGTTCTCCTCACAGTAGCAAGAAATTGGCGGTCTGCCGCGTAACGTGTGCGTCCGCGCGTTGGCCACCTGCGTCCCCGTTCAAGTCAGTTTCCGGTAACGGCGTTTACCAGGACTTATCCAGCGTGGGATGCAAATCGGACGAGTCACGCTCGGGTGAGCTTGACAGTGCTCGGTTCTGGACATGCAGCCGGAGGCCGCGCTTTCGTTTCCCGAGGCACTAAGTTGGCGGGGTGACTTCTTCCGCTTGACTTTCACATTTTGCGGACACAGAATTCCCGCCAAGGCGTGCCTCGCGAAGATCAGAGTCCAAGCAAACCTTAATTTCCTGAGGCACCGTTTCGAGAGGAGGGAAGACTACCGTTGGCGACGCTCCTAGTCATCCTTTTGCCGCCGCTGGCAAATCTTGGGAGAAACAAATGGCACACCAGGCAATCGCAACTCACGGCGTTATGGAGGGGGGCGGCTCTTACAATCGGCATGCCCAGGTTCCGGCAGGAGGTGCCAACCTAGCATTGCCGTTCCTCGAAGAGGCGGTTCGAAAGGTCACGCTGGATGATAGCGACGAGCCAATCATCATCGGCGACTACGGATCGTCGCAGGGCAAGAACTCGCTCGCTCCCATGCGGGCCGCGATTAAAGCGTTGCGGGCGCGCCTGGGCCCAGATCGACCCATACTCGTAACGCACATCGATCAAGCCGCAAACGATTTCAACACACTGTTCGAAGTGCTCCATAGCGACCCGCAACGCTATTCCGTGGACGACCCGAACGTATTTCCCTCAGCGATTGGAAGGTCGTTCTATGAAAGCGTATTTCCCAAGGACTATGTCCATCTGGGATGGTCGTCCTACGCGGCGGTGTGGCTGAGTCGTATTCCCACTCTGATTCCAGGTCATTTTGTGGCAATCGCGAGCACAGGAGATGCGCGCGAGGTGTTCGAGCGCCAGGGCGCCGAGGACTGGAAATCTTTCCTGTCGCTGCGAGCCATCGAGCTGCGGCCCGGTGCCCGCCTCGTTGTGGTGCTACCAGGTCTCGGTGATGACGGCTCCTCCGGGTTTGAGCCTCTCTTTAGGCACGCCAACGAGGCGCTTGCGGAGATGGTTACCGAGGGCGCGATCGCCGAAGACGATCGCTCGCGCATGGTGCTTGGGACCTATCCGCGACGTCGCAGCCAGCTCCTCGCGCCCTTCAGCACGGACGGTCAATTCCGCGGTCTTACTGTCGAGCATTGCGAACTCTCCGTGCTGGCCGACGTCGCGTGGGCGGATTACGAACGCGACGGCAACAAGCAACTCCTAGTCAACCGCCACGCGGGCTTTTTCCGCGCCATCTTCGCGCCCTCTTTGGCCTCGGCGATCGCCGACGAGCAGAAGCGCAAAGTTTTCCCGGACCGCTTGGAAGAAAAGCTGAAGCGACGCTTGGCGGAACAACCCATGCCGTTTCACTCCTTTGTTCAAACGATGGTGCTCGCCAAAGGAAGTTCTACTCCGGCATGACCCATGTAGAACCCAGGAACTAGACTGCCGATGAGTGCCGCATCCTCGCAAACCAGTTCCAGGCAACCGACGAGAGCAGACAGAACGAATGGTCAGCGTCGCCGTGCCTTTTTTTACGGTTGGTGGGTCGTGTTGGCATGCGCGGTGGGCCTCTTCTGGGGCCCGCCGGTTTCTGTGTTTTCTTTTCCGGTCTTTCTCAAGCCACTCATGCAGGATTTCCACGTTGGTCGTGCCGCGGTTTCCTTGGGCTTCACACTGCACCTTGTGGCAAGCGCTGTCAGCGCTCCAGTGCTGGGATGGCTCATTGATCGATTCGGGACGCGCAGGGTGATCATGTCGGCTGTGGTGATTTTCGGCTCGATTTTGATTTCCATGACGACTTTGTCGGGCGGCATTGAGCACTTCTATTTTCGCTGTATAGCGATAGGGCTGGTGGCAAGTGGTGGAGGGCCGATTGCGTACGGGAACGTCATTACGCTTTGGTTTGACAGGCACAGGGGGCTCGCTCTTGGTTTGATGATGATCGGGATTGGCGTGGGAGCGATCATCATGCCGTCATTCGCGCAATATCTAATCGCAAGATTTGGCTGGCGCATGGCATACGCAATTCTTGGCGGCGCGGTTCTGCTCGTCGCTCTTCCGGTGGTGGCCACCGTTCTTAAGGAAAAGCCTCAGGACTTGGGTCTCTTGCCCGACGGAGCACAGCTAAAGCAATCGACAGCCCTCAGCCAAGCTTCCGTGTCTGGTCTTAGCGCACGTGACGCTTGGCACAGTACAACGTTTTGGTTGATGGTCTGCGCTTTCTTCTTAGTAAGCGCAAGTGTGCAGGGTTGTTTGGTTCACATAACAGCCATGCTTAGCGACCGCGGAATAAACGCCCAAACGGCGGCGCTGGGAAGTTCGCTGGTTGGCGCGGCGCTCTTGATGGGCCGAGTGGGAACTGGCTACTTGCTGGACCACCTTTTCGCTCCTCGTATCGCGGCTGTTTTCTTTGGTGCCGCCGCCCTTGGGATCTGCTTGCTCTGGCTGGGGACAGCGCCAGTTGCGTTCGCGGGCGGCTTTCTTGTGGGCTTGGGCCTGGGCGCAGAAGTGGACATCATTGCCTACTTAACCAGCCGCTATTTTGGTCTTCGCGCCTTCGGCGAAATTTATAGCTCCGCCTTCGCTGCTTTTGCTTTAGCAGGTGCATTGGGTCCACTCATCATGGGCAAAGGCTTCGATTTGACTGGCTCCTATCACGTGCCTCTTGCGGCGTTCCTTGCCGCAACTCTGCTCGCGGCCGTGCTCATGACCCGCCTGGGTCCGTATCGGTTTTCTCCCGCCCAGCCGGACGAGAAGGACCAAATGGTGAGTGTTCGGGTGGACAACTGAGGACTCTGAGGAGTTGGGGCGCGTTTTTGTTTAGTCTCGCTTCGGTGATACGGTAGCAAGTTAGAGTCTACAATTCTCGCTACATCCGTGGCATTCACACAGGCGGAACTGTCGGGACGACCGAGCCGAATTTCGTCGCAGCGCGAGGAAATAGTCTTCACCGTGCTGGTTGGAGTGTGTCTCGCGGGGCTGTTCCTCACGTTCCGTTCTCTAACGATGATTATTCGCGCCGATATTGTTTACAATGGCGTCTCGTTCTAGAGGTTGCGTCGGGATGAGGGTCTCGCCATCAGCAAACTTCCGGCAGACAATTCTTGATGCAATTGGCAACAGGCTTTGAGAATCCCTCTTCTCACGAGCAAAACTCACACTCATTATTTGCTAACTCCCGGTTAGTCGCGTTACCGGTAACTTGAATCCACTTGGACGGTTTCGGCGTTAATCAGGTATGTTGATCACTGCGAGTGGTTCGTCACTCGACCGCTGCGCTGGCCTGCTCCTTCCATCGTTGTTCGTTTACGCCCATCACGACGAGCCATAGCGCTAGCAATAGTTCAGCCATGCCTATCACGAAAACGTAGGGTTCCACACGGGCCGCGATTGCGGGGAAGAGGAGCGCCGCAAAATTGTTGATCTGGTAGTAGAAGCCCGCAATTGCCAGCAACACGCCTAGAATTCGAGGCAGGAAGGTGGACCGGAAAATGAGGTATCCGATCAGGAGGTCATAGAATCCGCAAAGCACCATGCTTACGGTGTATCCAGCATCATAAAAGTTGAGAAACATGAGCGCCAGTGCTTGCGACTGGTCCACGTTGACTGCACTTAAGGAACGCCTTGCAAGACGGCCAAAGGGGCGAGAAGCAAAACGCAGATAGAAAATTGAATGGCCAATGCGACCAAGTTTAAGACCGCTGCAAGCAAAGAGAGGCGCCTGCTCACGGGCCTAAACAAGTTGTATATGATAAGCGTATAAGGAATAAATACAACGTAGGAGATGACATCGCCCACAACGGCCGAGCGATATAACATCTCGTGCGCCAGGATGTTGTGCGCGGTAGCCGCCGCATCGCTATCCACAACCAGCCTGCTGCGAACCCAGATCGCGAATCCTTCAGTTGTTCCGATCCAAGCAAAGACACCTGCCATCCTGGCCTGGAAACGCGGCGACGCTTCTCTGATGCTCCCCATTGTTAGGCCTGTGTCCATACTGGTTTCTCCATGCACGGCAGTTGCTAGTGTTCGCCTCCCACGTCATGAACGAGTGGCCTATCATATCGGTACTACGAATGAGCCCTGAAGAAAGACTCATCCCTTGAACGGCGATGAGATTGCAACTCAGGTGTCTGGGATGAAGCGGATTCGGAAATTCCCGGTCTGAAGCAAGCCAAGGGGAAGCATCGCCAAGTTGCTGCTGCAACGAAACCGACTTCGAGAGCAGGAAGGCAGACGTTTCCATCTAAGGCCCGAGTTTCCTCGACCTATGGCGCAAGTTTATTGAAGTTCCATTTTCGAGCAGGTTGTCATCTTCGACTAACTGCGCAACACGCAATGAACTGGTCTTCAGCTCCTGGAAGTCGCGTAACCGGACAATGCCATACTGGTTCGAAAGGGGTGATTCCTACAGGTTTGCAAACCGCTGATTTCACTGAGGTGAAAATGGCCAGCTGAGCTAGCCCGCAGGGTACAGGTTCTGGACTGCCCATCAGGAAGGTTAGAAGATGCCAGTCGTCAGGGAGAGAAAAGTTGACATCCTCTACCCAGTCTAAAGGCTGTCCGATGCGGTATCAAAGAGCGTCGGGGGTAGCTTACAGGGAGGGGAAAAGTGATACACCCTCGACGCTTGGAAGCGTAGGGAGAAACGACAGACTCGTCGTCGACGGCACGACTTGCAATCACGATGCAATCTCACGTGTCCGACGAGATTCCGCTCAACTAAAATGGAACGTGTGCTCGCGTGAAATGGAAAAATGATCCGCTTTAATAAATGATTGACTCTATCTCCCGCGTTTGCTGCACCTTGCGATTATCGTTGCGAAGTTTTCACGGCATTAAATCGAGTTAGATCACATTTAATAAAGGACACAATTTTCGTATGCTCGCTAACATTCCGCCGAAATCCTGATTCGCGTGTGGAAATCGCCTGAAATGGATGTGCACCGCTTGATTATCAGTAACGGAAAAGTGGAATCGGCGTCGCAGGAGTTGCCCAGGTATCGCTCTGCCCACGTCGTTTTGTTTGAGTGCAACGATCTGTCACTTTTGACAATTACGTCCGAGGAACGTTCCGCACAGTATCGTGGAACCTTCGAAGTCTCGCCGCGCGTTTCTCCGAGGGCGGCCCCGCACTAGTTTCCTGCCAAGAGAGAAAGGACGAGGAGGACAGCTATGAAGTGGATCGCTAGAGCTACGTTTGTTGTTGCGGCATTTCTCATGGTTCTGGGGCTAGCAACCTCGCTGCCCGCCTCCGCACCGGAGAAGAAACCCAACATCGTCGTCATCATGGGTGATGACATCGGCATGTGGAACATTGGCGCTTACCATCGCGGCTTGATGGCCGGCAAGACGCCGAACCTCGACAAGCTTGCCAAGGAGGGCATGCTGTTCACCGACTATTACGCCGAGGCGAGTTGTACGGCGGGTCGTGCGAACTTCATCACCGGCGAACTACCGATCCGCACAGGAATGACCACCGTGGGCCAGGCTGGCGCGAAAATCGGCATACCTGCCGAAGCGGTCACCATCGCCACGATCCTGAAGTCCATGGGCTATGCCACCGGCCAGTTTGGCAAAAACCACCTGGGCGACAGGAATGAATTTCTGCCCTGCGTTCACGGCTTCGACGAATACTTCGGTTATTTGTATCACCTCGATGCGATGGAAGACCCAGCGCATCCCAACTATCCGCAGAACCTCTTGAACGTTGTCGGTCCACGCAACATGGTTCATTGTTGGGCCACCGACACCGATGACCCGACGGACATGCCGCGCTGGGGGAAAGTTGGCAAACAGAAGATCGAGGATGCAGGAACCCTCTATCCGAAACGCATGGAGACAGTGGATGACGAGATTCGCGACCTCTCCATCAAATTCATGGAAAAGGCCAAGAGCGACAACAAGCCGTTCTTTGTCTGGATCAACCCGACCCGCATGCACATCGTCACTCACCTCTCCCCGAAGTATGAAGCGATGCGCAACTCCGAAAATGGCTGGTCCGAAGAAGAAGCTGGCATGACGCAGCTGGACGACGACATCGGCATCGTGCTGAACAAGCTGAAGGACATGGGCGAGGACGACAACACTATCGTCTTGTTCACCACCGACAACGGAACCGAAGTCTTCACCTGGCCTGATGGCGGTCAAACTCCGTTCGCGCAGTCCAAGGGAACGGTCCTCGAGGGCGGTTTCCGTGTTCCCGCGATCCTTCGCTGGCCCGGTCATGTGCCGGCCGACTCCGTGCAGAACGGCATCTTCTCGGGGATGGACTGGTTGCCCACGTTTGTCGCTGCGGCCGGCAATCCGAACATCAGCGAAGAGTTGCTGAAGGGCAAACAGATTGGTGACCGCACGTACAAGAACCATTTGGACGGTTACAACCAGATGGCTGCGATCACCGGTCAAGGGCCGTCCGCGCGTCATGAAATCTTCTACCTGGGCGAAAGCACAGTCGGCGCGATACGCATTGACGATTACAAGTTCCGCTTCATTGACCAACCCCAAGGCTGGCTGGGTGAAAAGACCCATCCGGACGTACCTTACATCACTAACCTGCGTCTCGATCCATTCGAGCGCACGGGCTGGCCCAGTAACGGAACCAAAGACGGGGCGCAGCAATACTTCGATTGGTTCAAGTACCAATTCTGGCGGTTCGTATTTGTCCAACAGGTAATGGGCAAGGAAATCCAAACGTTCCTTGATTACCCGCCGATGCAGCGTGGCGCGAGCTTCAATCTCGATGCGATAAAAGCGGAAATGGGGAAAAGGATGGCCGAGGCTGAGGCGGCGGCTAAAGGTCCCAGCAACTGACAGTAACGACCTTCACGCCGGGCGGCCCGCAAGGGCCGCCTATCGCAAGAGAAGGTGAAGTATGTGTGAAACAAATTCGATCAATCGCGCGGGATTTCGTTCTGTCCTGCATGCACTAAGTCTGACGACTGCATCCGTTTTGCTCGTGTCTGGGTGCCAACAAGAAGGCGTTCATGCCAACGCCAACCGCGAACCTGCTTCTGCCGTCGATGCTGTGAATGCCCGCGCGGAAGCTATCAGTCCCACGAAGGACAGCAACACAGCCGATCTATCAAATGAATTTCTACCCACGAAAGAAAATCGGGACCCGGCGCCCGGCCCCTCTACCGAAGGCATGGCATGGATTCCCGGCGGGGAGTTTTCCATGGGAGCCAATGAACCGCCGGATGGCGATACCGTCGGAATGCAGGCCACCGCAGATGCGCGTCCGATTCATCGTGTGTACGTTGACGGATTCTATATGGATAAGACGGATGTTACGAACGCGCAATTCGCAAAATTCGTCAAGGCCACCGGATACGTAACCGTGGCGGAGCGAACGCCTCGCGCGGAGGATTTTCCTGGGGCGCCGCCCGAGAATCTCGTGGCCGGAGGCGTCGTCTTCTCACCGCCCAATCATCCGGTGCTGCTCAACGACCATTTTCAATGGTGGTCTTACGTGCACGGAGCCAACTGGCGCCATCCGACGGGCCCAAAAAGCACTATTCAGGGAAAAGAAAATTATCCCGTTGTGCAGGTCGCTTACGAAGATGCCTTTGCTTACGCGAATTGGGCCTGGAAGCAATTGCCAACCGAGGCGGAGTGGGAGTTTGCCGCACGCGGAGGTCAAACGGGTAAGCCGTACGTCTGGGGAGACCAGTTCCGTCCCAATGGGAAATGGATGGCCAATACCTACCAAGGCCACTTTCCCGACAAGGCCACTGGTGCAGATGGCTTCATCGGAATCTCGCCCGTGGCGCACTACGCGCCCAACGCGTACGGTTTATATGACATGGCCGGAAACGTCTGGCAGTGGACCAGCGATTGGTACCGTCCCGACTACTATGGCCAACTCGTATCAATCGGTGGAGTAGCTCGCAATCCTCAAGGACCCGCTACATCCTTTGATCCGTCTGAGCCCGGCGAACCGAAAAAGGTTCACCGCGGCGGCTCTTATTTGTGCACGGACCAATATTGTTCGCGCTACATCGTGGGTACTCGAGGCAAAGGTGAAGTCAGCACGGGCACCAATCATCTTGGCTTTCGCTGTGTAATGACCCGCGAACAGTGGCAAACCGCGCACCGCCATACCTCGGCAACCGTTGCCGACGAATCTCGTGTTCTCCTCACAAAGAACTGAACTGCAAGATTTCAGAAGAAGGCCGCCACGGCTCTCCTCATGGCTGCTTACCAAATAACCGGAAAAGAAAGACTCTAGGTCTCGTCGCCGCGCCATTGGCCATATGATTTCGCCCAAGGGCATCAGGCTGGTTCACAGTCGAGCCGACGATGCTATCTGTCACTTCTACCAATTCCCTTTGTAACGCGCAGGAGCCAGCGAAACTGCCCTCCTGCACGCCCCCGATGGCAAATCGCCCGCAGGAATACGATGACCTCGAACGTGACGAAAATTTGAATTTCAATACGCTGTGGAAATTTCACCGATGACGGTGGTGGGCAATTGCGCCGAATTAAATTTTCGACACGGATATTTCACAACGAACGGCGATATTTAATGAGATTTGACAGGAAATGCCATTTTTCGACTCCAGGTATTATCTCTGTCACGATGCGATTTTTTTTCTATACTTCCTGTTTACAGCAAGTTGCAACGGTTCCGCAAATTATCAAATTTTGCGTTCGCTTACCGCACCCTATTTCACATTCTTTGAATTTTGCGTTGCAGGACTTCTGATCGCCATCCGCGCCACGATGTGTGAAATCCCATTGATGTCCGGTATGGCATCAATCGGGAGTTCCGTAGTGGACGCCCTCTCGAAGGTACGACTGCGCTAGTAAGTGAAAGACTGGGGGGGGATTGACGGCTGTCCGTGAGCCCCGGAGGACGTTTCGATTTCCAACTGTCCGAATCTTTACTCACTCGCACGATTATTCCGCTGGCCATTGATGTCGAGTTTCCTTTGGTCCTCGGCGCTGAGTTGGGAGGGCTTCAGGGTTACCGTTACCTTGTCGAGTTTGCCGGTGAAAGCAAATGGCACCTGATAGT
>Ga0210401_10003137_pt1 | contig 17785 bp, 15 predicted proteins | sample IncBWH32MmetaG_FD_150866 | JGI IMG/M metagenome (GOLD analysis project Ga0210401, IMG submission 150866) | Forest soil microbial communities from Barre Woods Harvard Forest LTER site, Petersham, Massachusetts, United States - Inc-BW-H-32-M | ecosystem: Environmental > Terrestrial > Soil >... | reverse complement strand
GTTGCGAGTTACGGGTTGCTAGTTAGGAGCTGCAAACGCTTACCAGCAACTCGTAACTAGTAACCCGCAACCTCTAGCCCGGCGGCCAATGCATCGGACGGCCGCCTAACAGGTGGACGTGGAGATGCGGAACGGTCTCTCCGCCGTTGTAACCGCTATTGATCACCAACCTGAAACCGGTTTCGCTGAGGCCGAGATCTGCAGCAATTTGCTTCCCGGTTAACAAGAGGCGGCCCAGCAATGTGCCGTCGCCCGGCTGGGCTTCCGCAATCCGTGGGATTACTCTTTTCGGAATCACCAATACATGAACCGGCGCTTGTGGATTGATATCGTGGAACGCCAGAATCTCGTCATCTTCGAAGACGATCTTCGCCGGGATTTCTCGAGCAATGATTTTTTCGAACAAGGTCATCTGATCGTTAACAGGACCTCAGATTTATCCTTTTCAAGCTGCGCGCGCAGAAAATCAACGATTTCCGTTCGCAACTCGGAACAACCGCGACTCCACGTTTTTACCGATTGAAGAAAGCGGACGCAGTTTTGCAGTCCCAAGACGTTAATGTTTGGTGCCCGTCGGGAAAGGATTGGCTGCATTCTTTCTTTCAAAAGTTGGAAGAACGCCAACTCGTAGCCAGGCCCAGCTTCCGCCGCCAGATCGGACAGTGAGATGACGCATGGAGGCTCAAGGGTCTCGTACTTCAGTGCGATCTCCCCATGACCGATGGCTTGCAAGGCGGAGCGGATAACCTCGTTCAATTCAGGCATGGTGATCGCAGGCTGATCGTAGCAACCTCTGAGAAAACAGAGGATGCTTTCGGTAACATGTTCCGCAAGCCACCATTGTGTGTAGCCGGCCTTTGTAGCGGCTCGGCCTAAACATCCACACAACCAATCACGGCGGATTATCTCGATTGATCCGTCGTCCAGCCGAAGTACGGGTATTGAGTCGCGGAGCGCAATCACGGTATGAAAAGCTCGGGTTGTTGAGCGTTACGTTTTGATTTTTTGCCGAGTGATTCGATCTCGTTAATAAATTCGCCGATGTCTTGAAATTGACGGTAGACCGAGGCGTAACGGATATACGCGACCTCGTCTAACGAGTGCAGCCGTTCCATAACCCGGACCCCGATTTCTTTGCTGGAAACCTCGTGGTCGAAGTTTTGCTCTAGTTCGTGAATGACCTCTTCTGCTGCGCGCTCGAGAGCATCGTAGTTGACCGGGCGCTTCTCGCAGGCTTTGATCATTCCACTTAGCAGCTTCTGTCGATCAAATGGTTCGGTGCGGCCGTCTCGTTTTATAACTCGCAAGTCTCTTCTCTCAATTTCTTCGTAGGTAGTGAAGCGGTGTTGGCAGGCCAGACATTCCCGGCGGCGACGAATGGCAGCTCCGGACTTAGCGGAACGAGAGTCGATTACTTTGTCTTCCAGATTGCCGCACTTCGGACAGCGCATATAAACCGGTCACCTGAGACCACAACATATAGTGGGTGGGGAATGATAAAAATACAACAAAAGTTTCTATTGACGGTGGGAACGAGCTTTCGCTCGTCCGAATTACATCATTTTGTGCCTTCAGCGGCGAGCGGGAGCTCGTCGCTACCGAGATACACAAAAAATGCAGGACGGCCGAAGCCGCCCTGCATCGCGATTTTATCAGCAAACTGAACTGTTAGCTTAGTTCTTGGAGGTTTCGTCCGAGACAACACCAGCTTTTTTCAGCAGCTCGCTCCGGTTCTGGCGTAGGTCGAGCCCGCTTCGAACCACCGGATAAGGAACGCTCTTGCCGTGTAGACCTTCCCAAATGATCCGGTTGAACTTATTCGGATCTTTCAGGTTGTCTTCCCGGGTGAAGTCGAATCCTTTGGTGACCTCTGCCCAGTACTGAGCATCGTGAGTCGGCTTCGGAACTGGACCAGCCTTCGCGGTGCGCGGCGGCAATGGCAACTGGGTGTTGTAGAGGTAGGATGATGGAACCGCTTTGAAGGTCCAATGACCTTGATTAATGTCGAAGCAATCGAGCATCGGTGCCTCCGAAGCGGTCAGAATGTCCTCGTGATCGAGGCCGAGAACCGCTTCGATGGTGGCCAGCATGTTCTGCGTGGTGTAGGCAGTCGAGATCACAGCTCCTTGCTTGACGTACGCACCGACGAGGTAGCCCGTCGACCGATGCGAATCGACGTGGTCTGCGCCATCTTGAGAATCATCCTCGAGGATGCAGATAAGCGTGTCCGAAGCGTACGGGCTCTTCGCAACTTTTTCGATCAACTTCGCGACCGAATAGTCGTTGTCAGCCTGTTGAAGTTCAGGAGTGTTGACGCCTTCTATAGCGGTCCCAAAGCTGCCCATATGGTCGTGCATTAAGCGAACCATAGATACGGCTGGCAGGTTCTTGTGCTTGACGTACTTATCAAACTCAAACTCCCATTCTTTTTCCCGATAGAAGTCGGGGAAATTATTATCGAAGCTGCGGAAGTAAGGATCTGTAGTCGTCATCAGCGTGGTCCTGGACGGGAAGGCCACACGGACATGGGCCGCTCTTGGATTTAGCAACAGCGGAGTTGGCGGAGTCGCGAAATACTCGGCTTGGTCGCAGTGATAACCGTAGTTGCGGAAGGTCAACCCCGCTCGAAGCACAACGTCCCATAGATACCCGTGTTGCTCTTCGCCGGCGTCGGGTCCGTCAACAGCGCCGACGTCCAGTGTACCCGGAAGAATGTTGGGATCTGACGGGCTTGCCGGCAGGAAAGATTGGCGTTCAGCGGAGGTGGCAAATCCCATATTGATGTCGCGGTTTTGACCCTCGGAATCGTAAGGAGCGCCTCTGCCGCTGTAGTTCATCGGAATACCGATGAAACTGAGGATATTCTCGCGGCCGGCAACACTCCAGATTTGGCCGTCGCCGCTGACGTCGCCGGTGTTGTAGAAGTTATCCAGATCGACGAATTGTTGGCAGATGGCGTGATAGTTCGGCGTGATGGCTGAACCGAAATCAACCAAGCTTGGGTCACCATTGCCGATCGGAAGGTCACCAAGAAGCTGATCGTAGGTCCGGTTTTCCTTCTCGAGATAGATGACGTGCTTGATATGAGCCTTCAGGAAGTTCAGCTCGCTTTGCTGAGCAGACGTCAACGTGGATCCGTAGAAGTTGTTCGTCGCAACTTGCTCCGTCAAGGTTGCCAAGGTGGTGGAGTCGGGAATCGGGAAGCTATGCAGGTACGATTTCTGCAGCTGATAAACATAGCTGTTAGGCTTGCCGTTGAAATAGGTCTCGCCCGGGTTTGGTCCCGTCACTCCCTTTGCATCGGTGACATACGCCCACGTGCCGTCTTTAGTTAATGTGATGGAGTCCGGTTGATACCCGGTCGGGATCAAACCAACTACGACAGGGTGGGACGGGATACCTGTAATCACCGATACCGCATTGGTGCCGCCAAGGGTGACATAGAGCGTTGAACCGTCGGGCGAAATCGCCGGGGCGACCGGAGCGCTGCCTTTGTACTTGAGAGCGCTAGCAAACATTGCCGTGGTAGGTCCGCTGGCGGTTACGCTCTGAAAGACGGTGTTGGTTTTCGTACTAATGATCTCAACCAAGTCACTATTATCCTCTGCCACGTAAAGATAAGCCTGCGCGCTATCCAGCGTGGTTTTCAACGGATTGCCGGCGACCTGGATGCGCGTTGTCAATTTTGGTTTTGCTGTGTTCGTGAAATTGACTACGTCGATCTCCCGGTCACGTGCGCAGGAAACATAGGCGGTGGTTCCTTTTATGCTGACCCAGAAAGGATACTCACCGCCCGGCACGCCGCTTTGGGCCGGGTCGATGATGCCAGGTCGTAGATCAAAATTGCCTATTAGTGTCTTGGTACCTAAGTTGATGAACGAGACAGAATCATTGCTAAAGTTAGCAGCGACCATCGTCGATCCATCAGCAGTGATGGCTAATCCCGCGACCATCGGTGGATAGTCCCCCGGAAAAAGGCCGTTGGCGGTGGTGTAACCCAGTGAAATCGACGTTGCCGATTCAGTCCATTTCCCTCCTGTTTGTGTGAACCAATGAATTGAGTCGTCAGAACCGCCACCGACGTAAAGCGTTGTGCCGTCCGGCGAGAAAATAATTCCAACGAAAGTCGAAGGCAGCGCAATCACCTGCGTTTGCACAGGCGCACCGGCCGATACATCGAAGATGAAGATGTATTCGTTGGTAACGTTTGTTTTGCCGACGGTCCAACTATTGTAACCACCGGTTAGAACCGCCAGCGTCTTCCCATCCGGACTTAACGCCGAACTTACCGCGCCGCCGGCAATGACATCTTTGAGTTTGCCGCCTAGGCCGGGGTTAAGCGCTAAGTAACTCGCCCCCGGGACGGCTGTTGGTGTGATGTACAAACCCGATGGGAGAAATGTCCCTGTATTCCCACAAACAACTGTGGGCGCAATCATCGCAAGCGATGAAAGCGACATCGCGCCTATAAGGGCGGCGCGGGAGAACCCTGTCCTGATTTTAGCAGCCATATTATTGCGATTGAGAGGATGCAAAAAGCAACCGGTCGGCCAGTGGAACTGGTGTGGAGGGCGGCAGCTAGTTGCCGAGAAAGAACTAAACCGAATCGGTCCGATGGTTCTGCAAACATGTGTTACTTTTCGGTCACAAAGGTTCGTCCTTGCATGGAAAGATGACAGGTGTGTCAGCTTTGGTTGGAGGTGCCTTCGTTCTCCCTGCGTCCCGCTAAAATGGCCCACTCTTCGGTTGTCCAGTTTTACAACCTACAGTGCTTCTGCTATTCCCTTTATTAACGCATGGATGGTATGCAGGCCCTCGTTGTTGAAGACGAATCGAAAGCCGCAACTTTCCTTTCCAACGGACTGTCTGAAAACGGATGGGCTGTGGATGTTGCGAACGACGGCAAGATCGCTTGGGGATTTTTGCGCGAAAAGCGCTACGACATCGTCCTTTTGGATGTTCTACTTCCGGGCATCGACGGCTGGAGTATCATTCGGCAGATGCGGTCCAACGGCATACCGACGCCGGTAATCTTTCTGACAGCACGCGACAGTTTGGGCGAAAGGATCAGAGGTCTGGACCTCGGTGCTGACGATTACTTAGTAAAGCCGTTCGCGTTTTCAGAGTTAATGGCGCGGATCAGGACGGTCCTTCGCCGGGGCCGGGATACAACTCCGACGAGTCTCAGGATTGCGGACCTGGAATTGGACCTGATTCGGCACGGGGTGGTTCGCCGTAACCAACCGATTGACCTTACTCCAAAAGAGTTCGCATTGTTGCTTTTGCTGGCACGGACACCCAACGAAGTAGTTGGACGTAAGCTAATTGCGAAGGAAGTGTGGAACATGGAGACGGCCAGCGATTCCAATGTCGTTGATGTAGCCGTTCGGCGATTGCGCCGGAAAATCGACTACCCATTCGACAAACCTTTAATTCATTCAGTGTACGGCGTTGGCTATGTGCTTGGAGAACGCTGAGGGAGGAAACGAAGAATAAACTCACGCAAAGACGCAAAGGTTAAGACAGATGGAATCTCGCGCGAAGTACGAGGGTATCACGGGGGTAACAGTTGTTAACGAGTGCGTTTCATCGTGGGGTGGTCTCAGATTTTCTTTGCTGGCCAACCCAATCCATCGCGTCTAGATCGAAAACGCTCAGCCCTGTATGGTCTTAACCTTTGCGTCTTTGCGGCTTTGCGCGAGATTTTCTCTGCTTGGTTGCGGCTATACCGTTTTGTGTTTGTCTGGTGAATTCAGGTAAAAGATGATTGGATCGAGACGTTCCTGGTCGATGGTGTTCCGTCTCTCCGCCTCGTATGCGGTTATCACCATCGTGGTTCTGTCTTTGTTCGGCGCATTTCTTTTTTGGTCCTTAAAACAAAGTCTCGGGGTCGATGCTCGAAATACAGTGGCCGACAAAATTTCGGTGATGCGCGAAATCTTACGCGAACGGCCGAACGATCAAGAGGCGTTGGAGGAAGAGGTGCAATGGGAGAGCACGGCGCGGCGCCAGAGTGTCTATTATAGCCGGTTGCTTCGGGACAATGGCACGCTGGTGATTCAATCACCGGGAGCTCAGGACTTGATTCCTGAATTATCCCGATGCCCGTCGCCTGCAGCCGAGAATCGGTCCATCGGTGAGACTGAAGAAGTTCACCCGGCGCCGGGAAGAACACTGCTGATAGGCAGCGCCTGGATGACCAGCGGCGCCGCCGCGAAATCCGCGGTGAATGGACCACAACGTTTCATTTACACGGTCGCGCTCGACATCACCACTGATGAAAACTTCCTGCACGACTATCGGGATAAACTGTTGCTGGTCTTGATCGGGGGATCGGTAGTATCAGCCGTCGCCGGCACCTATGTGGCTCGTCAAGGAATCCGGCCAATAGAAGAAATCTCTGCTGCCGCGCATCGAATCACGGCCAGCGACTTGTCGGAAAGAGTGGGGTCGATGCCTTGGCCGCGCGAGCTTGCCGGTTTGGCCTCGGAGTTTGATGCCATGCTGCAGCGTCTGGAAGATTCTTTTCAGCGGCTCTCCCAATTCTCAGCCGACATCGCCCACGAACTTCGCACCCCGATTAACAATCTGATGGGAGAAGCCGAGGTCGCCTTGACGCGGGAACGGAACTCCAAAGAATATGCGAGTGTGATCGCCTCGAGTCTCGAGGAGTATCATCGTTTGGCTGAGTTAATCGATAGCCTGCTGTTTCTGGCTCGAGCTGAGAACGCTGATTTATCGTTGCAAAAGTCTTGGTTCCGCGTGGCGGACGAATTGGCCCAACCGCTTTCGTATCACGAGCTTCAGGCAACAGAATCAGAAGTTACGCTGAGTTTCTCCGGCGATGCCCCCCTTTTTGCGGACAGCACGCTTTTCCGGCGCGCGATCAGCAATGTCGTCTCGAATGCCCTCAAACACACGCCTCCCGGCGGAAACGTCACGGTCGACGTGGCTGCTGTACATGACGCCGTGAAAATCTCGATCAAAGATGATGGGGTAGGTATTTCGCCGGAACATCTCCCCCGGTTGTTCGATCGCTTCTATCGAGTGGATGCCTCGCGCGCCGCTGCGACAGCGGGCACAGGTCTGGGCTTAGCGATTGTGAAATCCATCGTGGATTTACACGGCGGATCGGTAACGATTGAAAGTGAACTCGGAAACGGGACTTTGGTTACTCTCGTTTTTCCGGTACCTCCTGGTGTTAAGGAGGAGGTGGAAAGGCAAACGCTTCCGGGTGTGGCCGTCGCTGAATAAAGTTTTCGCTGTGCCCGAGCGGAGTTGCGATGCGATCGGGAGGGGAACGAGACTCCTGACCTAGCTCCGTAGGAGCGAAATCTTTATAGATATAGTGCCAAAAACACGCCCCAGCTCCGTTAGGAGCGACATATAAACAAGACGTTTGTTTACGCTGGTCTCGCTCAAGACCAGATGCCGCTCCTAACGGAGCTAAACGCATTTTGTTTGATCGAGGCTATAAAGATTTCGCTCCTACGGAGCTGGATCGCGAGCACGGCTCTCCTCCCGGTGCTTCAAGTGCCTCAACTACCAACGCTTCGGTTTAAATTCCGTTTACCGATCGCCAGAATCGCTACCCAACTGGAAAGCAAAAAGAGACAAAAGAGCGGTAGCGCTGAAAATTCTCCCAATGGCCATTTGAGGCCTAGGCCTTCTAACAACCAGAACGTTCCCAAGGTGAGCAGCATAAGTCCTGCGCCTAGCTTGAGGAATACATCGGGCAATCGCCGCAAATAACCATGCAGGGATATGACCAGTCCCACCGTTATCACGAGAGCGATCGACGCACCGCTTAACGCCTCAAACCAAGACCTCGAGCTAAGGCCAATCGTAATCACGATTAACGCAACTTCGAATGTTTCCAAGGCGGCACACTTTGTCATCACCACAAAGTTGAGGTAGCTGAAGCCGGCCTGAGAAGGGCTCGTTTCCAGGGGCTTGTTTCTCAGAGGGCTGTCGATCCAGCCGGCGCGCTTCCCGGCCGCTTGGCGCACGATTGATTTCTTAGTCCATTTCCATCCGAAATAGATCAGAACCAGGCCGGCAGCGACCTGAAGCCAGCGCAACGGAAATAGGACCAGCGCGGGACCTAACAGGGCGCCAGCTATGGCTACTCCAACAATGCCGGCTATGCTCCCGAGCAAAGCTTCTTGCCGAAAGCCCGTGCTGCTAAGGGCATAAGCAATCGCTACAATCTCGAGGAATTCGATCCCGGAACTTAAGGTCGCACCGATGAAGACTCCTGAATTCAATGAAATCATACCGCTGTTTCTTCTGTTACCTGCGAAATCACTTTTCCGTAGGACGTGTCGAGCTCTTTCGACCACTTGCTCTGGAGGATCACTGTCACTAACTGGCCTGCAGCCAGTCCAATATACAGCCCGCGGACACCAAAGGGAACGATCAACAGAATTCCAAGGAGCATGGATAGGAAGGTATAGGTAACAACCGACGAGAGTAGCAAGGAAGGCCGACTCGTCGATTCGAAAGACAGAAAGAAATTCCACATCAACGGGCGGATAAGACACAACGGCACTGCCCACCACCACAAGCTCAGAATGTTCTCTCTCCATTCCAGGCCTAGAACTGTCGCGCCGAATAGGCGGGCGAACAGGTAAATGATGATCAAAGCGATAGCTGAGGCTGCCAGCATGAGTGCTCCAAAAGCCAGAACGGACCGGCTTAAGGCAGCCGGATTACGCTGATCCGAGTTGTAGGCGGCATTGGCGACTTGATCCAGGGAGCGCACGCTCAGCGAAAAGCTGACGCCGACTATCTGCTGCATCTGCGCATAGACTCCCAGTTCTTTCGAATCCCCAAATACGCGTAACAACAAAACATCAACGTGTTCTGACCAATGCTGGATCCAAGATTGAACCGTCAGAAATTTGCTGTAGCGGAGGAAATAACGGACGGCAGCCCAACGGATGCGCGCCCGTACCTTTGGCTTATGGCTTCACCTTTGATTACCGGCCGAGCGATAATGCCAAATTCTACGTGAGCTATAGCGATGGAGGCTATATCGAAGATGACATCCGCTATGGGCTAAGCCTGTTGAATTTGACTGCCGGGAGCGGGGCGACGAGTGCCGATCAAAATGGATATTTCAAAACCACGCAAGGTGAACTCGAATCGAGCCTGCGCTACAAGAACGGCGAATATCATGACAACCAGCTCGTGCAAGGTGGCGGCCGCGTGGTCTTGGGACCGGTGATTCTCGATTTTCGCGGCTCTTTCGCTGAGGGCTACAGCCAGGTACTCAAGATACGACGCTGAATTTTACGACGGCTCCAGATCAGACCGTCTCTTATCGCCTCTTGGGTACGGCTAACCAACCGACCATTGACCTGCAGGGCGCCTCCGGTAATTCCAATCCGTACGATCCCAACCTTTATAAATTCAGTGGTTTAAAAATTGACCGCAATGGCAGCACGGATTCGGAGGTCGCCGGTGTCATTAATGCGACGATCCCTTTCGACCTAGGCGGTTTTTCGGCAGCCCTCAAGTCCGGGACGGATCTCCGGTTCAAGAATAAGGACCGTTATGATGACCCGGAGACTTACTCGAGTTATACAGGTCCGGCCATCAACGGAACCGGTAATTTGACTTTAGCAGATGCGGCCGGCGGTACCTTTCAGAGCGACTACAACGGATTTTATGGTCTGGGCTTTTCGCCTAGCCTGCCAAAGTGGGAATCCTTCTTTGCGAAACATCAAAATGACTTTGTCCGTAACGCAACCGCTGACGAAGTCACATCCCTTCAGGCCTATTACAACGATAGTGAAAGTATTTTTGCGGGTTATGCTGAGGGTGACATCACCTTTGGCCGACTAAACATCCTCGGAGGTTTCAGAATCGAGGCGACGCAGGCAGTCTATGGAGCGTTTGCCAATAGTCCGGGGACGGATCCTAGCAACCCGGCTTCGTACCGTTTTGTTGATCGAAACAGCAACTATTCAAATGTCTTTCCGGATTTCCAGGCGCTTTACAAGATCAACGACACGTTGCAGGCTCGGTTTTCCTACTCAACCGCCATTGGCCGCCCGACTTTCGGCCAGATAACTGCATCCACTATCGTGAATTCGGTTGATCGCACGATTACTACGGGCAACCCGGGCCTGAGGCCGACGACCGATAACAGTTTTGATCTCGCCCTCGATTATTATCTGGTGAAAAGTTCGTATTTCTCGATTGGTCTGTTTCATAAGCAGATTGCGAATTACATCTTTCAGCGGTCGGTTATTGTTCCACTCGACGGTACTTTCTATACCGAGTCTACGTTCTTAAACGGCGGAAGCGGTTATTCGCGGGGGATCGAATTGAACTATCAGCAGCAGTTCGTTGAATTGCCCGGACCGCTATCAGGCTTGGGTATTGCAGCCAACTACACCTATACTGATAGCAACGGTAGTATTCATCCCGGCTATTTCGCTCCCTTACCTTTTACGGCTCGGAACCTTTACAACGCCGGTCTGTTCTACGCCGGCTACGGATTTAAATTCTCTTTAGCCGCCAATTTTATTGATCGGAATCTCGCTGCTGCCGGCAGCGCGCCTCAGACCGACCAATATTACGATAAGCACTTCGCGCTCGATCTGTCTGTCAGCTATGAGTTTCACAGCGGCTTGGCCATCTATTTTCACGCCAAGAATCTGACCGATGCCCCGTTCCGTGTGTACGAGGGCACCCAAACCGCCCCATCCAGCGCGAATATTACGGCCAGACCTACGAGGCTGGAGTGCAGTGGAAATATTTCTGAGGCAAAGTCCAGTGGAGCGCTGCCTCGCTTGCGAGGCCGTGGTGAGCAGGGCAATAAGACCTCGCTTAAAGTTTACACGATCTACGCCCTGTGGCGGACCCGATAGAGCTAGGCAGGACCCACAAGGCGAATGTGCAACCGAGACTGCGCTAATTCGACCCCGTTCCGATTTGTAAACCGATAGAAAGTGGCACGATCAAAGGCTTTAGAACATCTATCGCTTTCCTCACCACGGCCTCGCAAGCGAGGCAGTGCTCCACCGTTGTCGCCAGCCCAGACGCCGACAACCTTCTACGCCGCCTGCTCTCTCGCGCGGTTTTCAAACCGCGTGTATTCCTTTCGGAACGTCAAAGCGACCTCTCCGGTCGGACCGTTTCGTTGTTTTGCGATGATGAGTTCCGCTTCTCCGGCACTCCGCTCCTTTTCCTCCTCATCGGTCGCGTAGTATTCAGGCCGTACCAATAAGCCCACAACGTCGGCATCTTGTTCGATGGATCCGGACTCACGCAGGTCGCTTAGCCGTGGACGGCCAGGTGCGTCACCCTTCGCTCGCGCGTCAGGTTGCCGGTTTAGCTGTGCAACCACAATCACGGGAATCTCAAGCTCTTTCGCCAAAGCTTTAATGCCGCCCGAGATCTCGGATATTTCCAACTGACGATTGTCTTGGGCACGTCGGGTCGTGGATCGCAACAGCTGAAGGTAATCAATCACCAGCAGCTCGATTTTGTTATTTGCCTTTAACCGGCGCGCCTTGGCCCGAAGCTCAGAGATGGAAAGGCCAGGGGTGTCGTCAATGAACAGATTCGCACCTGCCAAATGCGATGCCGCCGTCGTCAAACTGGGAAAGTCGCGTTCGGAAAGGAACCCGTTCCTGACTTTCTGGAGATCGACCTTGGCCCGCGAACATAACAACCGCTGAACGAGCTGTTGGCTGCTCATTTCCAGACTGAAAACCCCGACAGGCTTGCCGACATCCAAAGAGACGTGCTCGGCGACGTTCATAGCAAACGCGGTTTTTCCCATGCTGGGCCGCGCCGCAATCACGATCATTTCGGCCGGATGCAGTCCGCTGGTCATCCGATCCAGTTCGATGAATCCAGTCGGCAACCCGGTCACCGCCCCGCGATTCTCGTAGAGATGCTCAATTTGTTCGATCGCCTTAATCACCAATTCTTTGGTGGGGACGACATCGACTCTAATATAATCACCTCGGATTTGGAGAATCTCGCGTTCAGCATCGTCCAAGAGCGGCTCGACATTTTCCTGCTCCTCGTATGACCGGCCGCTAAGGCCGTCGCAGGTCAGAATCAGTCGTCTGAGCAGGTACTTCTCCCGAACGATATCGATGTAGTAAGCTGCGTTCGCCGCCGTCGGGACAAAGCCATAGAGCTCGTTCAAGAACTCAATACCACCGACTTCTTCCAGCTGTGTCCGGTCCTGTAGCGTCTGCTTGAGGGTGATAAAATCGATCGCCTTGCTTTTATCGGTGAACTCCAGCACCAACTCGTAAATGATCTGATGGGCAGGAGCGTAGAAGGCCGGAGGCTGCAAACGGAGGACGCAAAGATCGCTCACGTCCCGTGGGGACAACAACATGGAACACAGCACGCCTTTCTCGGCGTCGCTGCTGAATGGTAGGGACCTTGGGGCGTCCTTGCCTGGGGATCCGCTGTGAAGAGTTTGTGAATAACTTTTCCCGCCGTCCCTGCGCGCCGCACCCTGTTCACTCAAGGGTCTCTCAAGAGATTTGGTCAAGCCTTGAGAACCTTTCGGCATTCTTAACTCGCAGTCGTCTTCGTGCGCTTACGGGTCTTTAGCTTGCTGTCCTTAGCTTCGGGTTCTGGTTCCTTTGGGGCTGGCGTGTGAGCCTTAACTTCGATCTTTAAAGTAGCGGTAACATCGGCGTGCAGCTGAATCGGAACTTCGATCTCGCCGCTTTCTTTGATAGGCCGCTCAAGCCGAATTCGATGGCGATCGACTTTAATCTCGGCTTCCGCAAATAGCTTGTCTTCAATGTCTTTTGCAGTAACCGAGCCAAAGGCTTTTCCGGTCTCGCCAGTTTCCAGAATGAAGTCGAGCTTAACCTTATTGATCTTGCGAGCGAGTTCTTCTGATTCGTTTAGTTCACGCGCTTCTCGCTCTGCTCGCTTGGTTTTTAACAAGTTCAGACGCTTGAGGTTGGCGGGAGTCACTTCATAGGCTTTGCCTTGAGGAACCAGGAAGTTGCGAGCGAATCCCCGGCGCACCTTGACCACATCGGCTTCGGCGCCAAGACCAGGAATATTTTCTTTTAGAATAACTTCAGTGACTGCCATGCGTAGCTCCGGCTGAAATTGAATGGGAGGAGACAGCTAATGGACAAGCGGTTGTATGTCAAGCCGACGTATCAGACAATTTAGATAATTGCAAAAAAGCCGGCCATATTAGCAGCCAGGAATCGGAATCTAGGCGCGCGGCGATCTCCTGGTTCCTCTGAAAAGAACTAGGCCGGCAAGGGAAACCCCAGCCGGCCTAGTAAGACTTTTTAACAGGGGGGCTAAACAGAGAATTTCTTTCTGTTACCTCCCTTACTTTTTGTTCAAATCCCGATTCGGGTTAGTTGAACTCGAAGATCTCCTGTGGGATTTCGATCGGCTTTTCCTTCTTGCTTAGCGCCCGCCGCAATTTCGCCAAAGCGATGTTTTGCAGCTGCCGAATTCTTTCCCGGGTAACCCCGAATTTCTTGCCAACTTCCTCGAGGGTCTTCGGTTTTCCACCATCGAGTCCGAATCGTTGGAAAATAATCTTCCTTTCGCGATCGTCCAAAACTTCCAGAAGCTCACTGACCTCATCGCGCAAGTTCTTGTCTCGCAAGAGCTCGAACGGAGTCTGTGCATCCTCGTCACCGACGATTTCCCCAAACTCGGTTGAGTCGTCATCGCTGATAGGAGCGTCCAGTGAAGCCGGACGAATTGAAACGGTCTTCAACTGGGAGACCTTGCCGCTCGAAATACCGATTTCCTCGGCCAATTCTTCGTCGGTCGGTTCACGGCCCAGTTCCTCGCTCATTTGCAGCGAGACTCGTCGCATCTTGGAAATCTTATCGACCAGATGGACCGGTAGCCGGATAGTCTTGCTCTGGTTCGCCAACGCTCGCTTGATAGATTGCTTAATCCACCAGGCAGCGTAAGTGCTGAGCTTGCCTCCCTTTGCGGGATCAAAACGTTCCACGGCCTTCATCAGGCCGATATTTCCTTCGGATATGAGGTCCAATAACGGAAGTCCCAAATTCGCGTAATCGTGGGCGATCTTAACAACCAGTCGCAAATTCGCCTTGATCATCAGAGCCCGCGCTTCTCTGTCTCCTTTTTTGATACGGGCAGCGAGCTCGATTTCTTCTTGGGGAGTGAGCAACGGGATTTGCCCGATTTCCCGAAGGTAAATCTTAATGCCAGTATCTGAATCTTCGCCAGCCATACTTTATTTACTTGTTCAATGATTTCGTAGCCAACCCTTAAAAATAAAGAAATATCGCCCCCCTAGCTGACGATATTGCTTAACCTCCTTAAAGAATAACCTGTCCTTTGACAATGTACCCCCGCCGGGTGTTCAACGTTTTCTTTCTTCTTTTTTGCACTTATTGGAAGCCTCGATGTTTCGAACGGACCACCATCGATGCTTTCATCAGCGCAATCACTTGTCGCAGTGCAGCCCTGCTGCTTCGCCTCCAAATGTAATACGCATCAGCACCCGAAAACGATTCAAAGTTTTTCGCTGCCCCAGAATTTTATTCGAAAAAGCGAACCAGTATCAGAACATAAAAAACGCCCTGCGTCAAACGCAAATCCTAGGCTCACGTTTCACCCACAAAACTCTCCTTTGACCCGTTCTTCAATGGTCGTTCGCACGACGCGTTCCCAGTGGCTCTCCGCTTCACTCCTTGGTTTGAGGCCCGGATTTACAAAACGCGGTTACCGCTGCCAAACGACGGCTGGCCGAGGCAGATATAAAAGAGTGCCGATTTGACAACATGCGTCGTTTAAGCAACTCTTGATGTTAAATAATGTATCACTTCTTGCCCCTTTTGGTTGTCTATCCGTTTTCTCCGGTCTCTAGTCTGACTACTTTCGCCTGAGATTCCTTTTCTTTCCCTAGGACAAACCAAAACCCATTGAGCTGAGTTCAATAAATCGAATGAAAAAGCACTATCTCTCACTCTTATTGAGTATTCTTGCCTTCGCTGGGACAACGGCTACCCACGCGGACACGTTCAAGATCGACCCAGTCCATTCCGCAATTATATTTGAGATCGGACATTTCGGGGTCGGTCACATCTACGGTCGTTTCGATACCTTTAGTGGTACCTTCACGCTCGATCAGAATGACCCATCAAAGGATGCAGTTAGCGTCGAGATAAAGACGGACAGCGTCGACACCAATTTTGCCGACCGCGACAAACACATTAAGAGCCCCGATTTCTTCAACGCCGCTCAATTTCCTAGCGCGACCTTCAAGAGCACCTCGGTAAAGAAAGTCGACGATAAAACGTATGAAGTAACCGGAGATTTTACGCTCCGTGGTGTTACCAAGCCTTTGACGTTGAACGTCCAAGCAATCGGGAGCGGTCCTGGCCCGAAGGGTGAGTTTCGTTCGGGATGGGAGGCAACGACCACCTTTAAGAGGAGTGATTTTGAAGTGAAAACGTTCCTGCCTGCCGTCACGGACGAAGTATCGCTTCGCATAGCGGTCGAAGGGATTAAGCAGTAAAACCCGGGCTGCGAGAGAGCCGGCCATATGAATCAGATGGTTGTCCAGTCCCTCCAAGGGGTCGGTTTACCGTCCTTGGCAGTGCTGATTGCGAGTGCGGTGTGGTTTGCCGTCTTCCGGAAACATCCCCGGCTCCGCGCAATTGGCGTTGGGTTAATGTTCACCGGGGGAATTATCTGGGCCTATCTGCTTGCCTTTGGCGGTTTTGCCTTTCCGCCTCGTGAATCCGGCCATTGGATTCCTTATCTAGCCGGCGTAGCTGCCATAGTCGGTTGTCTTCAGGGCACCCGACTAGTGCGCCAAGTTTCCAACCTTGTTCTTTCACTGGGTACGGCTCTCATTTTCTTTTGGTCCCAAATTTCCGGGAACTCGCTGGCTTTGGTCTGGGTCGTCGCGGTGACGATTGTGTTGTTTGTCAGCACCATCTTGTTGCAACAAGTAATCGAGGACCGTTGTTCTGGAGCCGAACTCTCACTTGGGCTGGCGCTTTCTGCCGGCGCCGGGGGGATCGTCATTTTTTTGGGAGGATCGGCTGTGCTAGGCCAGGTCAGCGGTTCGATGGGGGCAATACTCGCGGTGATCGCGGTTCTCGCTTTTTTCTTTAACGCAACCGTGGGGAGAGTTCTACCGCTGGTCTATCTTTTCATCTTCGGCTCCTTGCTTCTGAGTGGTTGTCTCTTCGCTCAATTGCCTTGGCTCACTGCCGTCCTTCTGTGGATTGCTCCATGGGCCCTCGTGATCGGCCAACGCTTGGATCACCCGAAAATTTCGTCCCGGGTAAAGGCGCTTCTGATCAGGATGCTCAGTGTCATTGCTTTGGTCGCGATTGCCGTCGGCTCCGCGTTTCTTCTAACTCCTCCCAGCTCGGAGCTGTAGCCCCTCGTCCTCGCAATCGTCGTCGTCCTCGTCCTCGATTTAAACGCGTGATGTGGAGTCAAAATGTAGACAGGTGCCCGGGTTTCGTCCCGGAGGGACTAGATGAAGGTAGCGACTCGACTGAGCTCGCCGAAGTCCTGGCAGTTCACTGCCTTAAATGCGTTTACAAAAAAGACCCGACCCGTAGGGCACGGTCTGAGTTGGTCTACTGACAGGTTCGCTATTGAGGGTTGAGGAACGTTCCTTCCGACCCAATCATGCCGTTCCCTACGGGACCGATTCGGTTTCTTGCATCCCGTGGCAGTAAACTGCCAGGCTACGATCACTTGGTCCCTTCGGGACAAAACGCTTTCCCAAGACCTGTCCGCAAAATCGACTCCACATCACCGCTGGGATTCGAGGACGACGACGACGACGAGTACGATGACGACTAAGAGAGCCTACGCTCTCCCATAACTCCGCCCTTTCCACATTGATCGCTGGCCGCGCCAATAACGAATGGCGGAGGACCAAGTCATCAAAAGGTAAAGCGAAGCGACAACCGGGAGCGTGATCACCAGGAAGGGAGTCTGTCGATAAAATCGGACCACGGGCAAATAGGCAGCCCACATTGAAACGAGACCGACCCACGAAACCGTTCTTACTGTCATCGACCGATGGGCAAGGCCCAGGACAGGACACCAGAAAACGAGAATCATAAGCAAAGTCGTTAGCAACAGCAGCGGCAGAGAGTAGCGCAGCTGGGTGAAGGCCGTTCGGGCAACCATTTTCCAGAAGCTCCTCAAGCTCGGATATGGGCGTTGGCTTCTGGCAGAGTGGGTCAACCCGATCCAAGTCTTGCCGCCTACTTGCTTCACTCGCTTGGCCAGTTCGCAATCATCGATAATGCTATTTCTTAACGCGCTGAATCCTCCGATCGCTTCAAGTTTGCCTGTTCGTATCAGAACACATCCGCCGGCAGCTACGCCCAATCGGGAACGCGGATCGTTTCCCACAGCAAAGGGATAGAGCAGCTTGAAGAAGAAAATAAACGCCGGGGAAAGAACTTTCTCCCAAAGCGTTTGCATGCGTAGCTCCGCCATCAAAGAGACAAGGTCGAGGTTTTCGGCTTTTAACTTTGACTTCAGAACGCCAATGGTTCCGGGAGCCAGCTCAATATCAGCATCGAGCAACAGTATCAATTCGCTGGTAGCCGCCTCTCGGCCTTGCTCCAGAGCCCAGAGTTTCCCCACCCAGCCTGCCGGTAGTTCTTTGCCGTGAAGAACCCGCAGGTTGCCGCGAAAGCTTTTCTTAGCGAGATCGGCGGTGCCATCGGAGGACTGATCGTCAATCACGATGACGGCGAGATCCCGACCTTGCTGTTCGAGAGCTGCGACTGTCCCCCTGATC
>Ga0210401_10003136_pt1 | contig 17787 bp, 17 predicted proteins | sample IncBWH32MmetaG_FD_150866 | JGI IMG/M metagenome (GOLD analysis project Ga0210401, IMG submission 150866) | Forest soil microbial communities from Barre Woods Harvard Forest LTER site, Petersham, Massachusetts, United States - Inc-BW-H-32-M | ecosystem: Environmental > Terrestrial > Soil >... | reverse complement strand
GAGCAGGCAACTCGCGGCGAGGCGGGTTCATACTGTGGTGAGACCAATGCTCACTCTCCGACGTAGGCGTCGGCTTCGATTTCGACGAGCATGTTGGGATCCACGAGGCCGGTGACGCCCACCATGGTGGAAGCAGGGCGGATGTCGCGGAAGAACTCGCCATGAGCGCGGCCGATTTTTTCCCAGTCGGCGATGTTGGTGACAAAGGCTCGCGTGCGCACGACGTCTTTCAGGCTGGCGCCCGCCTTCTCGAGCGCGGACTGAATATTTTTCACGACCTGGATGGTCTGCGCGTAAGGATCGCCAACACCCACGATCTTGCCTTCCGCATTGGTTGCAGTGGTGCCGGCAACGTGCACGTAAGGTCCGATCCGCACTGCCCTACAGTAACCAACCACAGGTTCCCAAGGTGTTCCGCTGGAAATGTTTTTGCGTTGTGCGCTCAACGGGAGTTCCTCCTTGCCGATAATTGTATTGAAAGTAAGGACGTCGAGTTGAGCTCTCTGTTAGCAGTCGCCAACAGCGAGTGCCAGCAGAAGGCTGTACAACTGCATTCGATGATGCGTCTTCTAAATAGTAGTGATCGATTTTTTGAGTGGCTTACAAAAGTCACTTGCGTTCGACAATGAGCTGGGTTAATTAGTCAGTTAAGTGACAGGAGGTCCGCGCACTGCGCGGGATTTGGGGGCCCAATGAGCGTGATTCCGGAAACGCATCCGTTGCGCGAGTTTTTTACCGAGCTGGTGGGAAGACACTACGCGGAAGAAATTGGAATCCGCGATCCGCAACTGGTTGCTTACGTCTCGCAACTGCTGACAGAATTCTGCGATGCGGAACAGCTGTTCAAACTCCGCAACGGCGCCAATCGCCCCATCGACGATGTGGGTGAGATGCTGCTGGAATCCGATCCCGTGTACGGGCCGGCGCCTTCGTTTGATCGCGAGCGCCAGGTGCGCAAGCATATTGGGGACTTCACCCTATTTTTTGCCGGCATGTTCCCCGAAAGCGTGAACCGTTACCGGTTGCGCCGTCAGCGCCTGGAGAGCCTGGTCGATTGGGTGAAGGCCGGCAAGGAGAGCTACTACATCGTCTCGAAGTTCGAGCATTTCGAGTACGCCAAGGTGGCGCCGCTGTTCGCGAACCTCTCCCGCAACTTTGAGGAGTGCGTTTACGGATTGAACCGGGTGAAGAACGAGCTTGAAGAGCTGCAGCATCCGATCGTGGGACGGGCACAGGAATTCTTGATGTAGGGGAAAACAGGTGTCAGGTCTCAGGTCGTAGTCTCGGGCTCACAATTGGACGTTCGCGTCGCCTTTCCCGTTTACTTGTCTGCGATAAAAACTCAGAGCAGCGTCGCCTTGTTCCAGCCTGCGGTATCTCTTTAGACTTCCTGCTTCCTCCAATGGATCGAACCGCTTTGCGTGTTCGACAATCACGATCGTCGCCGGTTTGAGCAAGTTCGAGTTTCCCAGAAACTCCAGCGTGTCTCGATACTCGTTCTCCATCCGGTAGGGCGGGTCGAGGAAAATGTAGTCAAAGGTTGCAGACTCGCCCTGCCACTTGCGCAACAGTTTCCCGACGTCGCCGGCAATGACTTCGAACCCGGTGGTAATCGCGAGCGATCGCAGATTGCTCTCGATCAGGTTCACGGCCGGCCGCGCCGACTCCACGAATGTGACTTTCTCCGCTCCGCGGCTCAGCGCCTCGATTCCAACAGCGCCGGTCCCGGCGTAAAGATCGGCCCAGATCGATCCCTCAAGCGCGGCTGGGTTGCCGGCTGTCAGGACGTTGAAGAGTGTTTCGCGCAAGCGGTCGGCAGTGGGGCGAATATCCTCGCCACGCAGCGAACGTAGAGGACGGCTCCGGTAGTGGCCGGCGATAACCCTCAGAGGCTCTGTCCTTCGGTTACAGCGAATCGCACCGCAACGCTTGCGAAGCGAATCTAATCCGTGAGTGGCACGGGTGCCGTCATCTCCGGGCCACCCTCACTTCTTCTGTTGCGCCGTCGGCGGAAGGAGCCCGTTCAGCCGCAGATAAGTGGCCGCGGCCGAGTAGTGGTCAGCCCAGTCGTTGGTCAGAGCAATCAGCGACCAGGCGCGCGGAACTTCACGGCCTCCGTAGGCCTGGATCGTGTCGCCGAGCTTCGAGTCGTCCACCTTCGCCAGACTGTTCGTGCAGAAATCGAATGACGCCTTGAGCGCCGCGACCAACGCATCTTTGTCGGTTTCCTTCATCGGCTCCAGTTTGGGCTGCGCAACATCCCCTGCCTTCGCGCACAGGTAATAGTTCGAATCGATCATGTGCGCCACCAGGTGGCCGAACGTCATCTGCGGCTCCGTTGGCTTGAAGGAAAACTTGTCGGCGGGCATGGTTTCCACCGCTGCTTGCAGGTTCTTCGCCTGGCGCGGCAGGATTTCCTTGACCACCGTGGTGACAGGATTTTTCTTCTGTGCAAAAACCGCGATCGAAAGTGTGCAGACCGCGAGCACGAACACAATATAGCGTTTCATAAAGGGCGCCTCCGCGCGCGAGGAAGGATAACCGGAAACCGCCCGAGTCCGCCACGGTGCCTCGCCGGCATCGACCAGTCCGGGCATCCTTACAAACTTAAGATCTGCAACGCCGAATTATTCCCCGTCTGGACGTCGTCTTCCACCTACACCGTAATCTCGGGCGTCGCCCCCAACAGGGTCCGTGTATAGGGATGCTGCGGTTCTCCGGTGATCTGCTCCGTGGTTCCAGTCTCGACAATCTGTCCCCGCTGCATGACTGCAATGCGTGTCGCCAGGTAATGCACGATCGGCATGGAGTGCGAGATGAATAGATACGTCAGCTGAAACTCGCGCTGCAACCTGGCGAGCAGGTTCACGATCTGGGCCCCGACGCTTACGTCGAGCGCCGACACCGGTTCGTCGGCCACGATGAATTTCGGCCGCAGCGCCAGGGCACGCGCGATCCCGATCCGTTGCCGTTGACCTCCGCTGAACTCGTGCGGATAGCGGCGGCCGGCCGACTCGTCCATACCCACCGCTCGCAGCAGTTCTGCCACGCGAGCGCGCCGGGCATCGCTGCTCACGCGCTCGTGCACGACTAGCGGTTCCGCGACAATGTCCTGCACCCGCACCCGGGGATCGAGCGACCCGAACGGATCCTGGAAGATGATCTGCATGTCGTGGCGTAAGCGGCGCATCTCGCCGTGCCCGGCGCTCAGCAGATTATGCCCTTCGAATTGAATGCGCCCTGACGTTGGCTCGATCAGTCGCAGGATCAATCTCCCCAACGTGCTTTTGCCGGAGCCCGATTCGCCCACCAGTCCGAGCGTTTCCCCCGCTTCGATGGTCAACGAGACATCATCCACCGCCCGCACATTACCATGCGCGGTACCACCAAAAATCGATTCTCCCAGCGGGTAGATTTTGGTCAGGTTCCGGACTTCGATGAGAGCCACGCTGCGATGGTAGCAGTTTCGCTCGCTTCCAGGATTTGCTTTCAGGGGGCTGCCACGAAGGCGATCATCGGAACTGCCGCCAAGGCCGCGGCCAGGCCGGCGAGCCTCCAGGGCGTGAAGTGTTCCTTCAGAAAGACCCGGGCCAGCAGAACCGTGATTGCCGGATAAAGAGAGCTGATCACGACCGAAGAATCCAGCCTTCCCATTTGCGTAGCCCGGATAAACATGGCGCTTCCGCTGATGTCGAGCAGTCCCGCCGCGATCCCCCACGCGACACCAGATCGCTCGATGGGACGATACTGCCGCGCGGCAAGCACAATTCCTCCCGTAACGAAGAAGGAAACACAGCGCGAGATCGCGGCCAGCCAGAAGATCGACCCTTCGCCGGCTTGGCGGATGGAGAGGTAATAGCCGGCAAAACCGATCCCTGAAATCACAGCGACGCCGATCGCGGCAGGCTTGGCAACGACGCCCTCTTCGGTCCGTGAGATCAGCCAGATGCCAATGCCCGCCAGCACGAAACCCGTTAGCGGGATCGGCCCCGGCATGCCCTCTGTCGCAATCGAGACGATGGTAGGAATCGCCGCACCGAGCACGGCCGCAACAGGCGCCGTCAGCCCCATGCTTCCTTGCGAAAGTGCCCGGTAGAAGATCGCCAGGGCAAATCCTCCAAACAAGCCTGCGATTGCGGCCCACGTCACGGCGTGGGCCGAAGGAAAAAGTGCATTTGAGCGCAGAGCTAACAGCAGCATCAGCAAGGTGCCGCTTACATGGGTGATGGTTGTGAGCAAAAACGCGTTGGTGCGTCGCGATGCATACCCTCCGATGAAGTCACTGACTCCCCAAGCGAAGGTCGCAAACAGGGCGGAAGCCGCCGAAACGGTTTGAGGATGTCCGAGCAAGTTAACAGTTAGAAGTCCACAGAGATTAGCATGTGCAATCGCTCCCGGTTCGCGGCGGCTTCCACCTTCCTGCGCTGACCCCGTCTCAGGCGGCTCTGTTGTAGACTCGCCTGACTGCGGAACCGGTGATTCTTACCCGAAGCACGCACTTCCCGGAGTAGATGCCTCAAGCGATGTCGACGACTCTCATCCCCGGCTTGACGAGCGCAGTGTGGATGGGGTGCAACAATGCTGACGCACTCACTTTTGAAAGCAGCAGCCGTTAATCCATGAAAGCGTCAGTCGTGCTGGAAGTCTGCGTCGATTCGGTCGCCTCGGCGGTCGCTGCTGAACAGGGTGGAGCGCATCGCCTCGAACTGTGCGCCAACCTTGCCGAAGGCGGCGTCACGCCGAGTGCGGGGATGATTGCGATGGTTCGTAAGCGGGTTGGCATTCCGCTGCATGTCCTGATCCGCCCCAGGCCGGGTGACTTCTTCTATGCGCCGGACGAATTCGAGGTGATGAAGCACGACATCGTGCTGGCCCGCCAACTCGGCGCAAACGGAGTGGCTGTCGGTATTCTCACGCCCGACGGCGAAGTAGATGTGCCGAGAACCAGCGAATTGGTTGGCATGGCCCGCCCGCTGAGTGTTACCTTCCACCGCGCCTTCGACGTGGTTGTGAATCATCCGGCGGCCTTTGAGAGCGCGATCAACACCGGTGCAGACCGCATTCTTACCTCAGGCGGGGCACCCACTGCCATGGAGGGCGCCCAAGCCATTGCCCGTCTGGTTGTGGCGTCGGGCGAGCGGGTCACCATCATGGCTTGCGGAAAAATTCGCGAATCCAACGTTCGCTCTCTACTGAGCGCCACGGGAGTGCGTGAGGTTCACGCCAATCTGCAATCGCCGCTGAATTCTGAGCAACGGGGATCAGCCGTGGAGAAAGCAGCTACCGTGGAAAGTGAAACCGTAGCTCGGTTTCTGGTGGCTGTCGCGCGCAAAATCTAGCCGAGTGCTTTAGCGCTGGGAGTTGCTGCAAGAATCAAAAACGCAGTCCCGTACGGATGACCCAGCTCACGACGACTTCAGTCTGAAGGCATCCATCACTCCACCCCCAGCACCACCGCCCCAAACGGCGGCAATTCCACCGCGCCCAAATTCACACTGCGTCCTGCCTCAAAATTGCTTTCCAACACAGCCCCAGTCTTCCCCTTCACTTCCTTCGCATCAAACTTCACCGTCTGCTTCTGATCGCTCATGTTCAACGCGACTAGCACGCTCCGCCCTTCCGGAGGAGTCCGCAAAAAGCTGAACACATGCGGATCCTCCCCGTTCACGGTCAGGTAATCCCCAAACCGCAATGCCGGCTCGGCCCTCCGCAACCGCAGCAACGACTTATAAAAATTGAGCAAGCTCCCCGGCTCCCCCGCTTCCGTCTCCACATTCACGGTCCGCGCACTGGCCGGTACCGGAAGCCACGGCTTCCCCTGTGGCCCGGTGAACCCCGCATTCGGCGCAGCAGCTGTCCACTGCATCGGAGTGCGCTCGCCATCGCGCCCCTTGTCCTTCGGCCATCCCGTCACGCCCACTGGATCCCGCGCATCTTCTTTTCTCTGCGGCTCGGTCGTGCGCATCCCGATCTCTTCCCCGTAGTACATCTGCGGCGTGCCCCGCGACGTCAATTCGAGCACCGCCATCAGCTTCGCAATCTGCCCATCATGCTTGCCGTTGCCGTAGCGCTCCCACTGCCGCACCTGGTCATGATTGCTGAAAAAATACTCTGGCCACCCGCCCGCCGGATTCGTCTCCACCTCCTCAAACAGCTTGCGGAACTTCGCTGCCGACAGCGTATTCACATCCGCAATCGGAAAATCCATCGGCAGCTGCACTTCATCATTCTTCGCCCCATACATCTTGCTGAGCTCGGCGACCGTCGGCTCGTTGGCCTCGGCAATCAACACCGGATGATCCGGATAGCTGTCCGCTACCTTCCGGATCTCACGAAACACTTCATGGATCTCCGGCAGATCGTCGGTGTACTTGTGCTGAATATTGCGGTCCCCATACGCGTTGTAGCCCGGCAAATACGGATCGTCGTGCAACTCCGGATCCTCGAACAACCGCGACACGGCATCCATGCGAAAGCCCGCCACACCTTTATCCAGCCAGAAGCGCATGACGTCGTACATCGCCTTTCGCACCGCCGGATTTCGCCAGTTCAAGTCCGGTTGCTGCACATAGAAATAATGGTAGTAGTACTGCCCCGTCGCCGCATCGAGCGTCCACGCCGAGTGCCCAAACCACGATTGCCAGTTGTTCGGAGTGCCGCCATTCTTCCCGTCCCGCCAGATGTACCAGTCCCGCTTCGGATTGTCCCGCGATGACCGCGACTCCTTGAACCACGGATGCTCGTCCGACGTGTGATTCAGCACCAGGTCCATGATCACCCGCAGCCCCAGCGCCTTCGCCTCCTTCATCAGCGCATCGAAGTCTGCCATCGTCCCGTACTGCGGATCGATCGCCTCGTAATCCGCAATGTCATACCCGAAATCGACCTGCGGCGATGGATACATTGGCGTAAATCCAGATCGCATCCACCCCAGTTCCTTCAAGTACGGCAACCGGTCCCGAATTCCCTGGATGTCCCCAATCCCATCCCCGTTCGAATCCTGAAAACTCCGGGGATAAATCTCATAAATCACCGCATGCTTCCACCAGACGTCGTCGCCGCTCTGTCGTGAACTCGCTGCTGGCACAGCCGCCGTGGATTGGAGTACCCCCGCAGCCAATACAGGCGGAATCGCTGCAGGTGACGTCCCAGTAGCGACCGAAGTCGCGGGTGCCGAGGGCGCGTGCAACGGCACCACTGAAGAAACCGGCTCAGTCGTCAGCTGGGCAAACGCAGCGCCAACAATCCCCAACCCAAGACACAGCGATGCCACTGCAGTGCGCACAACTCCTCCTTGCAATTTCGACTACCGCAAATTGGAAAGACTATTTGGAAATTCGAAACTAGAGTATTACACGCGGTCGGGAAGGGTTTTTCAACGCAGAGGACGCAGAGAACGTGCACGGAGGGCGCAGGGGAAAGCTTTTAACCGCAAAGAACCCAAAGAAAGGCCGCGAAGGGCGCGAAGAAAATCCTTTCACCACGAGGGACACGAAGGGGCACGAAGGAGCTGCTTGAGCGGTCCGTCTTGAGCGGGTGCGATTTTCCTACACATAATCCATCAACGTCATAAACCCAAAATCCATATGCAGCTGCTGATGACAATGAAACAGCGTCAGTCCCGGATTGTCCGCCACAAAATCTACCGCCGCTTCCTGGTATCCGCCCAGCAGAAACACATCCTTCATCACCCCCGCCATCGCCTGCCCGGCAATGTTCGTCAATTCGAAACTGTGCCGGTGCAAATGAACCGGATGAATGTCATCGCTCTCGTTCCGCATCCGAATCCGGTAGCGCTTCCCCTGCGACAAATGAAACGCCGCCGGCGCACTTTCCCCCGTCATCGGATACGCCACCCCATTGATCGTCCACCGGTTGAAACCTTCCTCCGCCGCATTCTCTTTCGCGAAGATCATCTCCAGCGTTTCATCCGCATCGCGCACCGCGCCGGCCTTGGCAAACTGCGCATAACTCCACTTGAACGCCGGAGGCGCCGTCCACACTGGCTTCCCGCTCCGTCCCGCATACTCCACCACAATGCCCATACCGTGTCCGCGATCGTCATCATCCAGATCGCCGAGCACCCACACGCCCGGATGCCCCATTTCCACCACAGCCGACACCCGCTCCGCCGGACCCAGCCACAGCACCGGCACCTCCGCCGGCTGCGGCACTGCATTCCCGTCGAGCGCTGTCACTCGAAACCGATGCCCCGGGAGCGCCAGGCTGCGCATTTCGGTCGCGCTCCCATTCACTACGTGAAACAAAACCCGCTCGCCCGGCTTCACCCGTACCGGCTCGCCGTGTCCCAGCATGCGCCCGTTGATCGTGAACGCCTCATACCCCACTTCGAATCCCTTCGGCATCCCCTTCGCGAGCGACGCCTTCATCGCCGCCTCGCCCGCCTCTTCGAGCTTCTTGTCCCGCGCCGCCGGAGTCAGAAAATTCTGATCCATATCCCCGCCGCGGCTGAATCGCGGCTCGAATTCCTTCAGCATCAGAAACACTTCGCGGTCGTAGCCCCCAGCCTCGCTCTGCGGCTCGATGTACGCGATGCCCACCTCGCCTCCATACTGTCCCGCCGCCAGATTCGCTCCCGCTCGATTATGCGTGTGATAAAACCGCACCCCGGCAGGCCCCGGCGTGAAAGTAATCCGCCGCCGGCCATGCGCCGCGATATACGGACTTCCTTCTTCCGCCGCGCCATCCACATCTGCCGCCACCTTCTGCCCGTGCCAGTGCAACTGTTCCGGCGTATCGGTATCGTTGAACACATCCACCGTTACCGCCTGGCCTTCCTTGAACCGCAACAGTGGTCCCGGAAACTGTCCGTTGTAGGTCGTCGCCGAAAGAATCCGCTTGGGCGCAATCTCGACCGCCGAATTGCGGATGTGCAATGTGTACCCAGCCGCGCTCTCATCCTGCCGTGCCCCTGAAACAAACCCTCGCGCCGCGCCATGCTCCTCGGCGAAACACACATCCCCAATTCGCACAGCCGCCGCAACTCCGGCCGCCGTCCCCGCAGCTTTCAGGAACTCCCGCCTCGTCTGCGTCCAGCGATTCATCGCACCCTCCCGCCGCCCGAATTCCTCTCTCTCAGATGTCTCCATCCACCACTCTGGCCCAGAGAAAACTCGGAGTGCCGCCATCTTTAAGTCTTGTCATTCCGACAAACGAGCGCAGCGAACGAGAAGGAATCTGACCTTCTTCGCGTCCTTAGCGGCTCTTCTTCGCGCCCTTTGCGGTTTAAGATTTTGTCCCCGGTCTTTCTTTCGCTGTGTCCTCTGTGGTTCACCCGCCCTCCCCAAAAACAAAAGCCCGCAGCCACGCCGCGGGCGTTCCTCATCGAACCAACACTTACTCCTGCAACCTTCGCAACTCCTCCAGCAGCCCCTCAAGATCGGGCAACTGGTCAATGGGATACACCTTCGCAAACCGGATCACGCCATCCTCGCCCACAATGAACGCCGCGCGCTCGCTGATTCCCGGCACCGGCGGCCCCTCGCGCAAAATCCCAAATTGCCGCGTCACTTCCCCATGCGGATAAAAATCCGAACACAGCGGAAACCGCATCATCCCGATTTCCTTCCGCTGCCATGCCAGGTGGCTCTCGATCGAATCCACGCTGATATCCAGCAGTTTCCCGCCTGCGGCCCGGAACTTCTCGTGGAGCGAGTCCAGGATCGGCAGCTGCGACTCACACGTCGGCGTCCAGTCCAGCGGATGGAACGTCACCACCACCTTCTGTTTTCCCAGATAATCGCTCATCCGGAACTCCCCCAGTTGCTCGCCCTCCGCAGAGGGCAGACTGAAATCCGGAGCCCGGTCTCCCATCTTCAAAGCCACCCCCTGCCTCCTCACCCTCCGATTGTAACTTCCATCCTTCTGGTGTGGGGCCGACCCCCCTCGTCCGCCGATTCGGACGATTACCCATGATGCCGGCTCGTCTAATCGCTGTCATCCTGAGCGCAGTGAGGCGCCTCGCCGAACGCAGTCGAAAGGACCCCGACCCCATGTCGATCTGAACCTCCGACGAGAACTTCTCCACAACGGTCCAAAATCCGGACGCGAACCTGGGGCACCGCACGGGAGTTGGTGATGGAGAAGCTTGAGACATCTTCGACCAGCGTCTAGGACAAGTTGCTGAGAGAAATCCCCACCCTCCCGCAAAGGGCGCGGGAAGGGTAGGGCACCCGGTGGGTTCAAGACTGGCGAAGTCGACGAGGTTCGGGGCACAATCGATGTCCGCGAACTTGGGCGCTCTCCGAACCAACCCTCCGCCTTCGCCTAATCAGACGACCCAACGCCCTCTTCGCGCCCACCCATCCGCAGAATTTACATTCCTGTAATATTCGACGCCTGCCCTAAACGCTAATATCGGCGGATGTCGCCGATATCGCACGAACCCCTCACCATCGAGGATCTCACCGGCCCCCAGCCCGGCCAACGCATTCTCCGTCTGCACGGCCCTGTCGTTCTCGCCACCCTGTTCCAGTTTCAATCCGCCTTGCGGGCCAAGGAAGACCGCTTCCTCATCATCGACTTCGGCGGCGTCCCCTATGTCGATTCCGCCGGCATCGGCGCTCTGGTCAGCGCCTACGTCAGCCACAGCAAAACCGGACGCTCCCTCGCCCTGGTCGGCGTCAACGAACGCGTCCTCAACGCCCTCAAGGTCACCCGCGTGGACCCCTTCTTCCGCTTTTTCAACACCATAGCCGAAGCCGAACAAGCCAACCTCTAGTATGAACCGGACACTCTGGTCCGGTTGATCGCTATCGTGCTGGAGAAAAGAATTCAACCGGCGATTTCGCCACGCCGAATGTTCCGGGATCTCCCTGAATGGAAGCCTGGCACCGACTAGGCTTTGGCAACGATGGATCCGCGATATCTGAAGATTGTTGACGCGCTAGTCCTGCTCGCTCTTTTTGCAGGAGCGCCTGCGATTTCTGCAGTCGTCGGCTACGCCGCCTGGAAGGGTAGGCCGAGCGGCTTTGACCGCGAAAGATATGCGTTGTCATTCGTTGCCAGCGGGGCTGCTGCCATGTTTCTGATGATGTATGCACAGCGGATGGGCGCCGATGTCAGAACGGCGCAGTATTACCTGCAGTTGGCATGCTTCCTTCTAGGTGTGTTCCTGTTCGGAATCGCCGGCGGCTGCGTGTTCGGGGTGTTTCTCTATCGACGTGGCGAGAAACCGCCAGAATAAGGCCCAAACCTGCTGATCCCTAACTCGCCAGGTGCCCCACCCTTCCCGCGCCCTTTGCGGGAGGGTGGGGCGTTTCTTACCCTCTTTCGAACGCGTGCTTCTTCTCCAACTCCTCCAACCCGATCCGCATCGCCGACTCAAACTTCTCCGCGCGCGCCATCAACGACGGCAATGCTGTCGCCCACCGTCGCTCCAGTTTGACCAATCCCTCACCCGCCATCGCGTTCGCCACCTGCGCCAGGTGCTCGGTCGTCGTCTGCAGATACTGTGCCTCGATCTCATCCCCGATCCAGACATCCCCGCCTGCCGCTTTCGTCTGCCAATAGATTTTCCGCTCCAGCAGCGTCCGCACCGTCGCCTCATCTGCCTTGCCAAACGCCCACTGCTTCCTCTTGAAGTCGTAGTGCCGGCTCGAGAAATGCACTGGGACCAATTTCCCCGATTTCACAAACTCCAGCTGCCGCCGATCCACTTCCTTGCGCACCGCATTGATGATCGGCCCCTCGGTATCCTTCTGCTCGAGCGACGGAAACACTTCCCGCACCGTTGCCGACATGTTCACCGCCACCGGCGCGTGCATTCCCTCTGCGCCCACCAGGCGGACATCCGCATGCAACACCCAGAAGTCCGCCGACGTTGACCGATGAAGCGGCCAGGCCAACTGAATCCACAGCGGCAATCCCGTTAACGTGACATACACCGTCTGCGGTGCCGCATTCGCGCTGGTCATCTTCGATCCCCTTTCGGAAACCGAATATTCTACGACCGGCGGAACCCCGCCGTCGCGCGACACCTCCGCCGCCGATCGTGCGCCAGCACGATCACCCTTTTCCCACTTTTCTTTCTGATTTCCCCAAGCGACGGTCAATCATTCCTCAATCTGGGGATCGGGAAGCGCGTGCGATTCCACCCGTTGCTCACTCGGATACGTGCCATCCGTGGTTCCAGGCGAGCGCTCGCGTGTAAGCAAATTGTAAGGCGACTCCCCGCAGCTACCCCCATTACCCCGGTGCAAAACCCATTACCCGCGTTCCTCGGTATGTTACTTGTGCGCCGACACTCCTTGTCCCCACCACAAAATCACGAGGATGCCGACACCTGTCCCTGTGTCATCCTTCCCGAAGCGAAGGCCCTATGAGCGTGGCTTGATTTCTACTGTCATCCTGACCGAGTGAGTCGGAGGAAAAACCTGCCTCGAGCCGGTCGAAAGAGGATTAGGTGCCTTTCTCTGCGCCCTCCGCGGCTGTTCTCCGCGATCTCTGCGTTCAAGCTTTTTTGCCGAGGTTGCCTATCCTACGTCGCCTGTGGGGTCTGCGCCCCTACCCTTAATTCGCATGAAAAACACGGGAACTTACTAACTCCCCCTCTGTTAACTACCCCGTTATCGGGAGATTCCCCGATTGACCTTCTACGCGCTCGCCCTCCATCATCCACGCTCGTCTTCGCGTGAGAGAACCAATCCGGCCACCACGTCAGCACTGAGCGCCGGCCCCGCGCCGCCGCCTGCAACACCGCATTCCCCGAACGTCCACACTAAGAAGGAGATTTCGATCTATGAAGCGAACGCTGATCCACAGCGGCCTGCTGCTCCTGATCGCCTTGCCTCTAGTCCTGGTCGGTTCGGCTCCCAACAGCGCAGTCACCACCGACTCGGAAATCAGCACGATCATCAGCGGTATCAACCCGAACAACATTTTTAACACCGCACAGACGCTCCAGAATTTCCGTACCCGTCAGTCTTGCTCTGACGTGGCTGGTCCCAACCAGGGCGTCACGCCCGCGCGCGACTATCTGTTTGCCCAGTACAGCGCGATTCCCGGCCTCCAGGTCCGCCTCGATCCGTTCGTTCATGCCAACTGTCCGACCGCACCCACGTTCAACGTCATCGCCTGGCTCCCCGGACGCCATCGCAATCGTCTCGTGATTGTCGGTGGACACTACGACGCGCGCACCACCAACGTCCTCGACAACACCTCCAATGCACCCGCCGGGAACGATGCCGGCGCCCAGACCGGTGTCGTGCTCGAACTCGCCCGCGTGCTCTCCGGTCACAAGTTCGACGCCACGCTTGTGTTCATGTCGTTCTCCGGCGAAGAACAGGGCCTCTTCGGATCCCATTCCATCGCTGCCAATCTCACACGCTACTTCGATGACCCGCACGTCATCGCCATGCTAAACACCGATATTCCTGGCGGGGACAAGACGGCCAACAGCGCTGCCGACCTGCAGATGTTCCGGCTCTACTCTCCGGGAATTCCTCGCGAGCGCCTCGCCACTGATCCCGACGGCACTACCGATAACGAATCGCCCTCGCGCGGCCTGATGCGCTACGTCGGATACTGGGGTGGCGCCTACGTTCCGACCATCACCATGCAGCCCCATCTTCGCGAAGACCGCCCCGGCCGCGGCAGCGATCACACGTCCTTCATCAGCCAGGCACATCCCGCCGTCCGCTTCATGGAGACGCACGAGTGCTCGCCTTCACCGGTCGACAACAGTTGCGGCGGCCCGTTCCCCTGCCCTCCGCCCGCGCAAATTCCCGCCTTCTGTAAGGACACCACGTTCATCACCACGCACCAGCACTCGCCCAGCGACCTGGTGCAATACATCACTCCGACTTACGCCTCGCGCATCGCGCAGGTGATGGCTTCCGTCGCCGCCAGCCTGGCCCGCGCGCCCGATTCGCCGCAGAATTTCACCGCCACCGGCGACGCTGTCAAGGGCGTTCGCGTCCACTTCGGCGAGTCTGACGACGATAGTGTCGACCACATCGTCGTCGCCGCCCGCTCCATCAACGAAAACTTCTACCGCCAACGCGTCACCCTCTCCGGCGACGACGCCGGCAAACATCGCATCACTCCGCAAACCCTCGGCTTCAACCCCGGCGACAGCTTCTACATCTCCGTCGCTGCGGTCGATAAGCGGGGACACGAATCCCTGTTCGCTTATCCCGAAGTCCGCTGCGACTCCACCGGCTGCGTGATCCCGAGCTACGCGAACGATGTCACCGCGCCGCTCCCGCTGCCTCCACCGCCGCCACCCGACCACGACGTCGACGACGACTAATATCGGGGTCAGACACAACGTTCCCCAGGTTCCGCCGATTCTTCGGACGCTAACCTGGGGATTTCTTTCGCCCTGACACACTTTTGTCCTGTCACGCAAAGCCTGGTGGCGGACGTCTTCGTACGCTCGATTTCGGACGCCCCATGCCTTTCCTCTGCGCCCTCCGCGGCCGTTCTCCGCGACCTCTGCGTTCAAATGCTTTTTCCACGGATCGCCCAGGTACCCGGCAAGCGGAGCATTACCCGATCCCTTTCCTCTTCCTGAACTCGTCGTACTTCTCCAAAAACCGGTCCACATCCTTTTTCTGGATGTAATAAGGAGTCGACAGCCGTAGCTTGTGCGGCTCGCCGCCGCGTATCCGGATCTTGTACGTCGACCACATCCAGTTCTCCAGTTCCATGCGCTGAATCGGCGGCACATTCACCGTCACAATTCCACATCGCAACGCCGGATCGGGCGACGTCCACGACGTCGCACCCCGCTTCACCATCTGCGACAACGTGTAGTCCGCCATCTTTCGGTGGCGTCGTTCGATGCGATCCATGCCAATCGTATTCGCCAGCTCAATCGACGCGCGCAGTCCCCACAGGATCGGTACATTCGAGCTGCCGATCCGCTGAAATCGCTCGGCCCGAATTTTGGTGTCGTCCCAGCCTTCGGTCGCGACTGTCCCCCAGATCCGGTCAATGACTTCGTCACGCACGTAAAGAAATCCGCTCCCCTTGGGCGCCTGCAACCACTTGTGCGGACTCGCGGAATAAAGATCGCAGCCGAGATCGTGCACGTTGACCTGCATCATTCCCGGCACGTGTGCGCCGTCGACCGCCGAGAGAATTCCTTTGCTGCGCGCCAGTGCGCACAGTTCCTTCGCCGGCAGTACCACGCCGGTCACCGTCGTGATGTGGCTGAAGAACATCACGCGGGTCCGCGGGCTGATCGCCTCATTGAACAGGTTGAGCACCTGCGCTCCGTTCTCGACCGGCTTGGGCAGAGTGACTTTCTTCAGCACGACTCCGTAACGCTTCGCGCGCAGCTGCCACGGTTGCTCGCCGCCGGGATGCTCCTGATCCGTCATCAGGACTTCATCCCCGGCTTTCAGATCAATCCCGTTCGCAATGTAGCTGTTCGCTTCGGTCGCGTTGCGCAGCAGCGCAATCTCATCGCGCTTGCACCCCACAAACGCCGCCAGCGGATCGCGAAACTCGTTCCACGCCGCATATCCCCAGATCGGATAATCCTCGGGATCCTTCTGGCTCAATTTCTCAGCTTCGTCGTAGCCTTGAAATACCGCGCGCAACACCGGTGCCGGGCTCGATCCTACCGTCCCGTTATTGAGGTAAATCATGTCGCTCGGGATCAGGAATTGCTTGCGCATCTCGGCCCAGTACGCATCCTCGTCCGTGTCGAGCAACCCATGCTCCGGCAAAGATGGGGCAGCATCCAGCTGCGCAAACAATGAAGGAACTACCGCGAACGCGCCCGCCATGCCCAGGGCGCTCGTGACAAATCTGCGACGATCCATCAACGTACACCTCCGCACCGCAGGGCATCTTAGAAGCTCACCTCTGCCGGAGCAAGGCGGACGATGCGATTGTTTGCGCAGTGGCTTTTGGAAGCGCGATTTTTTGTAGGATATCCGCAGCTCGCCGCGGATTTCCGCGCTCTACCTGTGAGGAAATCAGGCCTGCGTCTCAAACGAACCCGGCTCAGGATCGTTCTCACGGAACAGTTCATCCGTATCGGACATGCCTCCCTGCCTGAGCGCCCGCGTCGAGCCAACCACTTCAAACGTCTTCACGTACGGTGGTCCCTCGAGAAGGTCCTCCAGAACCTTTAGCACCTGCGGGAAGTCTCTGGAATGGCAGGCTGGCATGTTCTCGTGATGATCCCAGAAGCTGATCGTAGCCACTTCGCTGCCGTCGGGAGCCGCAAGCATGATCAGGTCCAGGAATCCTTCCTGCATCCGCAGCCAGGGCAGGATTTCACACTCCATGACCCTGACGAATTCCATAAGCGAGTTTGGTTTCAGCCGAGCAGCGACCTTGCGGGCAAACATGGGACCCTCCCTGTTGAGCGAGTCGGCGCTCTCTGCTTTCACAAATTTATTTTGCGCGAGACTCGACATTGCCATAGTGCATTTTTGCGCCCGACCGTTTCACAGAATCGCCGTCTTTTCGGCAGCTCTAGCCGGGTGCCGATCCCTTCGTCAGATTCCGCACCGCCACCTGCCCGACTCTTTCGCCACGAGGCGCCGTTCAACCCATTGACATGAGAACGCGAACGAGTACGCTAGCCGACGAGTTTTTTCAGGAGGCGCAATGTCTTGCAACTTCAGAGTCTTCGTGCTGGCCTTTGTTCTTAAGCTCTTCGTTCTTCCCGCCGCAGCTCAGGAACAGCCGGGATATCCGCCGATTCCCATCGATGCTACCGAAGAGCAAGTTCGACAGGCAGTGAACCTGGTCCGGGCAGGCCAGCCGTTAATGCCCAAAGCCTGGCCGAATGGGGCTCGCGTGGCGGTGTGCCTGTCGTTCGACGTTGATAATGAGTTGCTCTGGAGGCGCACGCCCCTTCCGGTTCCACTCTCGCAAGGGGAATACGGCGCAACCACCGGCTTGCCACGGATCCTTGATCTGCTCGATCGCCACTCGATTCCTGCGTCGTTTTACATTCCGGCAATGAGCGCAGCGCTACACCCGCAGATGATTCAGGACATTTTGAAAGGCAAGCGGCACGAGATTGGCGTTCATGGGTGGATGCACGAGAATCTTCCCGCAATCGGAGACGCTGCAAAAGAAGAGCAGCTGTTGACCCAATCGATTGATTATTTGACGAAAGCGACCGGCAAGCGCCCGGTTGGCTTCCGCGCTCCGGCGTGGGCGTTCAGTCAGTTCACCCTCGACCAGATTCGCAAAGCAGGATTTCTCTACGACAGCAGCTTCATGGCCATGGATGAGCCCTACGAGTTGCTGGCCAACGGACAGAAGAGCGGGATGATCGAGCTCCCCATTAACTGGATTGCGGATGACTATCCCTATTACGAGCCCGAAGCCAGCGGCTCGCTGCCCGATCCAGAATTGGTGTTTGAAATTTATAAGGGCGAGTTCGATGCGGCCTATCAGGAACACTCGTTGTTTGTTCTCACCATGCATCCCCACATCACAGGACACAGGTCGCGCATTGCTACCCTGGAGAAACTGGTCCTTTATATGAAACAGAAGCCTGGAGTGTGGTTCGCAACCCTCGAGCAGGTCGCCGACTACGTGAAGACACAAGAGAAAGAAGCAACGAGGTAGGCACAACCGGCCGCAATGGAATACACCCACGACTTTGTCGCCCTGAGCGGAGTGAGGGCCGTATGCCCCATCCTAACGTCCCCGATTCTTGCGACGTTATGCTGAGGATTTACTCACACACGCCCCCTTTTGCGCACTTCGCTGCCGTTCTTCGCGATCTTTGCGGTTACATGCTCTTCTCTGCGCTCTCCGCGCTGTTCTCCGCGATCTCTGCGTTCAAGT
>Ga0210401_10003133_pt1 | contig 17802 bp, 3 predicted proteins | sample IncBWH32MmetaG_FD_150866 | JGI IMG/M metagenome (GOLD analysis project Ga0210401, IMG submission 150866) | Forest soil microbial communities from Barre Woods Harvard Forest LTER site, Petersham, Massachusetts, United States - Inc-BW-H-32-M | ecosystem: Environmental > Terrestrial > Soil >... | reverse complement strand
CCGCCGTTGCTGAAACCGGGTTAACCATAGTCAGCGTTACTGCCATCAATTTTCCAGCGGCCACCATTACGCCCGCAAACGTGACGGTCACCCTCACGCCCAAGGCACCCGCCGTGGGATCTACGTTGCAGGTTCACGCTCAAGCGGTCTTGAGCCTCCCCGGTTCCTCGAAGCGGGTATCGTTCCTTGCCCCGTTAATTCCAATCTCGTTGCCCGTTCCTTACCTCGTAACGCTTTCCGATAGCGCGGCCGGCGAGGCGTTCACCAGCGGAAACTCGGCCAACCTTGTCATCAACCCACCAGCAGTCATTCAGAGCATTACACCAAATACCGGACAGCCGGGAAACACGGTCAACGTCAGCATCCAAGGTCTGTATTCGAACTTCTTCGCCGGTACCTCCAAAGTCACCGCAGGCGCGGGGATAACCGTGCAATCGGTGGCTGTAACCTCCACAACGCTAATAACCGCGCAGTTCGTCATTGCTCCGAGCGCTGCTGGTGGTCCACGGACCGTAACCGTCACTACCGCCTCAGAAATAGCCACCTTGACCAATGGATTCACCGTCCAGGCGCCGACAATCCTCGGCGTCAATCCTAATACGGGGCAGCAGGGGCAACAAAACTTGCAGGTCACCATTACCGGGCAGTTCACTCATTTCCTGCAAGGAGCGACGCAGGCAAACTTCGGAACTGGTATCACGGTGGGTTCTTTGGTGGTCAACTCGGCTACGAGCGCGACGGCCGTTCTCAACATCGACCCGGCAACACCGACTGGACCGCGACCGGTCACTCTGACCACGGGAACCGAAGTGGCAACCTTGGCCAACGGTTTCAGCGTGACCACCGGTAGTCCGTCTCTTCAGTCAGTCAGCCCGAACAACGGACAGCAGGGTAAACAGAATCTCCCAGTTACCATCACCGGACAGTTCACTCATTTCCTGCAGGGGGCCAGCCAAGCCAGCTTCGGTGGGGGTATCACTGTGGCATCGCTCGCCGTAACTTCGCCAACGAGCGCTAATGCGGTTCTCAACATCGACCCTGCCGCGGCAACAGGACAGCGTACCGTCACACTCACGACAGGAGGCGAAGTTGCGAACCTCAACAACGGGTTCGCGGTTACGCCGAGCACCCCGATTACTTTATCCGTTAATCCGAATGCAGGACAGCAGGGCCAGCAAAACTTCCCAGTAACTCTCTCCGGGCAAGCCAGCCATTTCTTGCAAGGGGCCAGCCAGGCTAGCTTCGGCGCCGGAGTGACTGTGTCTTCACTCATCGTCAGTTCTCCCACCAGCGCGACAGGGATGCTGAACATCGATTCCGCAGCGACACCGGGTGGACGGACGGTGACTATGGCCACTAGTGGGGAAGTAGGAACACTCAACAACGGCTTCACCGTCACGGCCGCGCCACCCAGCCTGTTATCGGTCAACCCCAATACTGGGCAGACGGGTCAGCAGAACTTGCCTGTCATTATCACCGGTCAATTCACCCACTTCGTGCAAGGCAGCAGCCAAGCGAGCTTCGGTGCTGGGATTACCGTCGTCTCCTTGACCGTGAGCTCAACGATGAGCGCCACTGCCATTCTCAACATCGATCCAGCAGCGGTGGCGGGTGCGCGAACAGTCTCCGTAACTACTAGTGGCGAAGTGGCAACTCTTGCGAATGGTTTTAGCGTCACATCGAGTACTCCCGTCCTGCAATCTGTGAATCCGAACACCGGGACCCAAGGCCAACAGAACCTGCCTGTCACGATCGCCGGTCAGTTCACTCATTTCGCACAAGGGACGAGTCAGTTGAACCTAGGCGCGGGAATCACAGTGGTATCACTGACTGTGAATTCCCCAACCAGTGCCGCGGCTGTTCTTAACATCGATTATTCAGCGACACCGGGCCCGCGCGCGGTGACACTAACGACCGGCGCGGAAATAATCACGGTGAGCAACGGATTCACAGTGACAGCTACTACACCCCTTGTGCTGTCCGTTGTACCTAACAGTGGTCAACCAGGCCAACAAAGTCTTCCTGTCGTCATCACCGGGCAGGGTACGCATTTCTTGCAAGGCACCAGCCAGTTCAGCTTTGGCGCCGGAATCACCGTCGCTTCCGTGACTGTAAACTCGTCGACCAGCGTTGCTGTGGTTCTTAACATCGACGCCGCGGCGACACCCGGCGTGCGCTCGGTCATGGGGAGTACGGGAACCGAGACGGAAACGCTGGTGAATGGATTCACAATCAGTTCGCCCACCATCGGTATCACCGCCGCTCCCAACCCTTGGAACTTCGGTACCGTTCCGATCACGACCTCCGCCAAGCAGACCTTCACCTTAACTAGCAGCGGGCTCAACCCGCTCACGATTAATTCCATCACGATCACCGGGGCATTCTTCACTCTGGGGAGCCTGCCGACCCTACCAGTCGTCGTGGCACCTAACGGTACGGCCACATTCGTAGTCGCCTACTCACCCTTGGGAACGATTGCTTCCAACGCTACCGTCACCATCAACAGCAACGCAGGCACATCGCCGACGTTTATCGCCATATCCGGCACTGGGGGTCCGCCTCCCTCACCGCCCGCCGCGGCCATCACCGTGACAACCGACCAGTCCGCGTACCACCGTGCGCAGCCCGTGCAGATCAGCGGCACACTATCGGCGGCCAATGGAACTGGCATCTCGAATATTCCTGTGACGGTGCAAGTTTCCATCAACGGTTCGGCCCGGACATTCAATCCCTATACCGATTCGCTCGGAAACTTTCACGCGACCTTCCAACCGGGCACAACGGACGGCGGGACATTCTCGGTCACGGCTACTGCGACGTCGGGTGGCGCCACCCGAACTGCCACTACCACCTTCCGGATCTTCGGACTCTACGTCAGTCCGCCTTTCTTTAGCCAGGACCTCGTGATGGGCAGCACCGTCTCCGTGCCGTTGAATCTACAGAACGTTGGTGACGCCGCACTCAATAATGTCAACTACTCAGCCTCTGTCACCCCAGCCGGCGCACTGACAGCATCGTTCCCCCAGTCGATTCCGACGCTCGGCTCCGGTGCGCTGGTCACGATCCCCATTGTTTTAGTTGCACCTTCCGGCAATCCTCCGCCGATGCCGGTGACCGTTCAAGTGGTGATCACTTCTACCGACTCGACCAGTGGCGGCGCCGATCTGCAAACGTCTGTCCTCACGATCACGCTGCGACCCGCGATCAGCACTCTCACGCTCACCCCGGCCAGCCTTAGCGTCGGAGTCAACCCGGGCGGCAGCCTGACTCGCAGGTTCGTGGTACAAAACAATGGTTACGCAACCACCAACAATTCGACGGTCACCCTGCAGGATCCGGTCACGTTTAATTGGGTTTCGCTGGGTAACGCTACCCTGGGCAACCTCGCGGCCGGTGACTTTAAAGAGTTTGAAGTACTAATCAATCCGCCATTTTCCATCGCGCTCGGCAATTACACAGTGCTGTTTAATGTCAGCGGTGGCACGAACTCACTGCAAGGGACGGTCAATATAGCCGTAACTCAGGCAACGCTGGGCGCTGTGGCCTTCGTCGTGAGCGACGACACCGGTGCAAAAGTAGGCGGAGCTACCGTGACGCTCTATGGCACCAAGAACGGCAAATCTTACCAGGGTGTGACGGGGAGCGATGGGAAAGACACAATCATGGGAGTGGACGCGGGAGACTACACCTATGTCGTAGCTGCCGCATTGCACGATCCTGCCACTGGTCCGGTCACTATCACCGCCGGGGCGACCGCCCAGGTCAACGTGTTGCTGACTTATGACGTGGTGAGCCTTAGTTTCACCGTCACGCCCACAACCATCGTCGATCAGTACACGGTGACCCTGACTATTACCTATTCCACAACTTTGCCCAAACCGGCATTGAAGGTTGTTCCGCCTAACTTTAATTTCTCGTTCTTCCCGGCGGATGTGCCGAATGGCAAGTATCCGTGCAGCGTGAGCATTACGAATACGCACCCGACCGCAGTCGTGCGCAACGTCATCGTTGACGCATCCCAGCTCGATGTCGGCCAACCAACCGGCCAACAGATCCACGTCTTCTTTGCGGACGGAACTGCCCTGTATCAGGTCGGAACGTTGGCCGCTCAAGCTACTACAACCGTGGCCTGCTACGCCACATTGGACGGCAACAACCTGTCCACCCACGCGGCCGGCGACATCATGGTGCAGGGCCAATACGATTTCTCGCTGGACGGCAATCTGCAACAGGGCACTACCACGACGAACGTTCCTGTGAGCTACACTAAGCCTTCCGATCTTTCCTACAATCCGATCGTCTTCATATACGATTTGACGAATCCAGTCAACCCGGTAGTGAATTACGCGGGCGGCAGCTTTGTTTATACGGTTACGAGCGAGCGCAGCGAGGTCTTCAATCTCCTGAAACCATTCGGCGGCCACAACCTGGTCGCGTTCACCGAGACACAGGGAGCGACAACCTCCCTGAACGACATCAACGCGAACCTCGGCAATGTCTTCTGGCACTCGGATTTCAGCACCCTGAAGCAGTCTCTACTCGGAAACGGCGATACCACCACCTACGATGTTTCCACGCTCGACAATGGGCTGACACTGGCCGAGGCTCTAACTGCGCAAATTGGCGCCAACGCCACACAAACTCAAAACCTGCCCCTTTATCTTGGCTTCGAAGGGCAATGGGTGGACCGGTCCGCGCCCAACGGATACTTGATTCCGCTGAACTTCATAACTGTCACAGCGAACACGGTCAGTAGCGGCCGGCCGAGTGGTAAGGGGAGCACGGGACCGCTGGAGTGTCTGAACCCCGAGGATCCGGGATGCCAGGACCCCACACCGGATATCCAACCGCCCGATATCAACATCGACGGTCAGATCCAAATCGAAATTGTTCAGAAGATTCGACTGGAGCGGCAGGCCTTTAACGCGATGCTCGGGATCGGTGCTCAGGCGGCTCTCAACAATACAATCGCCTCCGTCCAGATTCTGGACTCCAACGGCAATGACGCTTCTAGCAATTTCTTCGTGCTGGTGACCAGCGACCCGCTCGGCGCCACGCATGGAGGCACGGTTGCCGGACAGGCCAGCGTCGCCTGGCAGTTGATCCCCAATGCGGGTGCGGGCGGCTCGTCACCTCAGGGGACTCAGTATCAGGTTCAAGCCACCGTGAAGTACGTGGTGAACGGAACATCCAAGAGCATCACCACGAAAGTCGTGATTATCACCGTGCTGCCGAGCCCCAAGCTGACGGTCGCGTACACCGCGCCGTTCGTGGTCATGGATAGTAAGGATGCGAAGGTCCGGGTGACGGTGCAGAATATCGGCGCGGGCACAGCCCACAATCTCACAATCCAATCGGCCCAGCCCGCCATCGCAACCACTCCTGGTGGGGATCCCACGGTCCCGAATCTGCTAGTCGATTTCAACATCACTGGTTCTTCGAATACGGCGGACAGCAGTGGGTTTGTGCCCGGCAACCTGACGATCAATTTTGGCGATGTCGCGCCCGGCGCTACTGTGTCGGGCTATTGGACTCTGCGAGTGAGCCGAAGGGGTTTCTTCATAAACTTCACGTCTACTTTCACGCACCAAGATTACCAGGGTATTACTCTCGACCCGCTGATCCTGACGCCGACGACGACATTGACCCCTGCCATCGGCGGAATGGTGACCAACAGTATTGGTCAAGCCATTCCGAACCTGACGGTGTCGTTGAGCCAAGGCACGACACAAATTGGGAGCGACCAGACGGATACACCGACAGGAGAGTATTACATCCAGGATCTTGCGCCGGGGACTTACCTGGAGCAGGTAACCGATATTTCGGGCAAGATGTGGGCGAGCCAGAGCACCCAGGTGTTGTCGGGACAACCAACGAATTTTGTCGATTTCGTGATCCCTGGCCTCGGTCCTAAGATGCTGACGACGGTCACGTTGAATTCGGCTAGCCTGTCGCAAACTTACAATGGGACTCCGAGGTCGGTGAGCGCTACCACTAGCCCGGCTGGCCTGACTGTCAACTTCACCTATAACGGGTCGGCCAGCGCTCCTACGACGGCGGGCACCTATAACGTCGTCGCCACAATCAACGACCCAAACTATCAAGGCGTGGCAAACGGCACGTTGACCATTGGCCAAGTCACGCCCGTGATCACTTGGCCGACACCGGCTCCGATTACCTACGGAACTGCGCTGAATGCAACCCAACTTGATGCGACAGCAACTGTTGGCAGCTCGGGTGCTACATCGCCTACTATGACCGCTTCGATTGCCTCCCAGAGCGAGGCGATTGGGGCTCTCAAGCGAACGATGGGTGCGGGTGAAGCAATATCAGCAATTCGCAAAAGACCGGAACTCACTACCGGTTCAACCGACTGGACTCTTGGTGTTGTCACGGGGCCGGTACCGCCAAATCTCGCCTTCGACGCACCGGATGTGTACGGGAGACTTCAGATCTGGACGAACGTTCCATACCCGATCCAGACTCCTAACCAACCTAAAGCCATTACTTCGGCGGGCGGCGGGAATCAGGAGAGCCGTGAGCCTAGCTGGTCCAAGGCGAGCCCAACAGCGCCCTACGGCCAGATCGCTTACCAGTTCGGCGCTCCAGGAGTTCGTGGAATTCACGTAATCAATCCCGACGGGACTGGCGACACGCAGGTCACGCCCGCGGGACCAGCGCCTGGTTTTCAGCCACTATCCACAGCTTACCCATGCCAGGATAACCGCGATCCGGCCTGGTCGCCGGACGGCCGATATATTGCTTATGCGTGCCTCGCGATCCCCCCGGCCACCGCAACCCAAGTGCCAGCCGGGATGTACCAAATCTGGGTACATGATACAAAAGGCGCATCAGGCTCTCTCAGCCCAGTCAATGAATCACTCGTTGCTGCTTTACCAAGCAAGCTATTGTTAAGTCCGGCCTGGTCGCCAGACGGCCAATACGTCGCATTTGTCGTGGCGGGACCTGGGGCCAAGACGGACATTGGCCTCGTGCACTTTCCGGGGGGTGACGGGAGCACCATTGGTTTTCTGACAAGCGATGGCTACCCCAAGTCCCGCCCTACGTGGTCCCCCGATGGCACCCGCATTGCCTTCTCGTCGACGCAAGGTGGAGGCCATAACATTTTTGTCATGAACTGCCCACAAGGGCAGTGCACTGCGCCCCAGCAACTGACCCAAGGTGGTTCGAATAATACGAATCCCGCGTGGGGTTCGCCAGACGGGCGAGTTATTGCCTTTGTGTCTGATCGAACAGGCGTAAAACAGTTGTATAGGATCGCCGTAAACAGGTGGGCACCGTCCACATACTACCCCAACGGGTATCAGATACTCGACTCATCCGGCAACATAGAGCGATCAGACGAGGGTGTATCGGGCGCATTTGAACCGACTTGGCAACAATCGGGAACGACGCCTGATGTCAACGGCAGTACCAACTGCGCTAGTAGTTGCATCACGTGGACGAATATCGGCAAGCCAGATCCCCAACCGCTCAGTCGCGTTTCCGTAAACAACGATGACCCGGCGTGGGGCGCCATCAATGGCGTACTAGGCATTGACGTGTCGAATGTCAAGGATGGGAGATATATGCCATGGCAGGAGATCGTCCAAGCTGGGGTGAAGCTTGTGATCGTCGAAGCGTGGAAAGGGCTTAATCCGAATGAATACGCTTCGTCACAACTTTCCCAAGCTCAGGCCAACATGCTACCAACCGCAGCATACATAGAGCTTGCATGGAATGCTGGTACTCCACCCGTTCAGCCACCCGTTCAGCAGGTGGACAGCGGTCTGCTTCCGATCCTGCCGGAGCTCCAATTTCAACAAGACCAGCAGGGTCCTGGCTTATCATTCGTTGGGATCGCCGTGGAGGCAGAGAGTTGCCAAGCCCCTGACCTCAATCCGACGATCACGATTACGAACGCTGATGGCACTACAACGACGGAGTCTTGTATTCCTGGTAACCCTCACCCAAATCCAACTCCTGCACCTGATCCTAATCTCCAGCGACAGCGTTTGGCGTACATAGTAGCCGCGATCAACGAAGTCACCAACTTCTGGCAAACGCACCTTGGCGGGAACCCGCCTCCGATATACATATATACTAAGAACTCACCCAAGAACGTAGCTCTAGATTGGGGGGCCATTACAGGCTGCGGGGACTCGACGGGTCCGCCGATGTCAAACCCAACCGCATGCTCCTTTGTGGGGCAGTACCAACTTTGGGACGCTAAGCCCGGAGCACCTGACCTTGGTAACTTTACGCCTTACAGTGTCTGGGCCGCACGGTTGGTGAGGCAGTTCGATGTAGGACCTGAAAATGGCAACACAACCGCCTTTCCAATCAATGTGGACCTCGACGTCGCCCACCCCTCTGTCCCAATTTCTGGGGTAAATTCGACCAATCCGGGCGTAAGTACTCCAGTCGGCACGGGTGTGAAAGTGCAGCCCACAACCCCGACGGGTCTCAGTCCAGTCACAATGATTTTCGACAAGGTAATCAGCGCGGGCCGAAGTGCTGTGAGCTCGAGTCCTACGGGACCGGGGCCATTACCTGTTGGCTACGCTCAAGGTATTCGATCCATCTTTTACGATGTGACGACTTCGGCTGTTTTCCTTGGCCTAGTACAAGTTTGCATTAACTTCGATGCCACCAGCTATGTGAACCCCGCGAATGCCCGCTTGTTTCATTATGCGAGCGGTCAATGGACTGACGTGACGGGATCACTGAGTTTGATCACCTCAATAATGTGTGGCAGCGTCGCTTCGCTTTCTCCTTTCGCTATTCTCGAACCGTCAGTTCCCGTTGCGCCGACAGGTAATTTTGTGTACAACCCTCCCGCCGGGACCGTCCTCAACTCCGGAGCCCAGACTTTGTCGGTCACTTTCACCCCCAGTGACACCCTGAACTACTCCACGGCAACTGCTACAGTCAACCTGCAAGTTAACCCGGCGCCGGCGACGGTCGCCCTGAATTCCACGAGTCTCACCCAGGCCTTCGATGGCACGCCCAAATCGGTGGCGGTCACCACCAGTCCGCCCAACCTCAGCACTTCGGTGACGTACACCCAAAACGGCACACCCGTGACCGCTCCCACTAACGTAGGCGTTTACAACGTCACCGCCACCATTACCGATCCAAACTACAAGGGCTCGGCGACAGGCACGCTCACCATCACCGCAGGCGCGCCATGTATAGTCACGCCGTCCGGTCTCGTGAGCTGGTGGCCGGGCAATGGCAATACCAGCGATTCGCTGGGCGCCGATAATCCTACTGCTTCGAGCGCTGTCACCTTCGTCGCAGGTGAAGTCGGAACAGGATTCACATTCGGATCGGGCGGTTTTATCGACATCCCCGCCTCCCCAAGTCTGGCCAACCAGCAATTCACCTGGTCAGCATGGGTGAGACCGGATGGGCCGGGGCCGAACAACGATTTCTTAGGAAATGTAATCGTGGGACAGGATATAGACGGTACTCACGCCTCACTCCAGCTTTTGTGGCGAGCGACCGACAATCGCTTCATCTTCATATTCGGTGACATCTCATCTGAGCTGATTATTTCGACGGACCCCTTCGTGCCAGGCAAGTTTTATCTGGTTACCGGGACGTACGATGGCTCCACGTTTAAGCTGTTCATCAACGGCACTCTTGAAGGCCAATTGGCGTTATCAAAGACCATCGCGTATTCCGCGCTTACCTGGACGATCGGCGCGGACGACTCGACCTTTCGATCAAGTTTCCCCCGCACCTGGAACGGCGTCATCGACGAAGTGCAAGCGTTCAACCGGGCGCTCTCTCAGTCTGAGATCCAGTCGATCTTTGCGGCCGGCAATGGCGGTGAGTGCGCGGGACAACCGTCCATCGGCTCGGTCAGTCCGGCCACCGCGGCTCAGGGACAGCGGGGCGTGTCTGTCACTATCACCGGCAAGTTTACCAACTGGCAAGGAACCACCACGGCCACCTTTGGCGCCGGAATCACGCTGGTCTCGCTGACGGTGAATTCTCTTACCAGCGCCACAGCAGTCATTAACATCGATCCGGCGGCTGTACCCGGGACGCGTACGGTTACTTTGACCACCGGCGCCGAAATAGATACGCTGGCGAATGGTTTCACCGTGGGGCCCCCGGCCGACCTAATGGTCTCAAAGACGCATTCGGCCACCTTCAAGCAGGGCGATATCGGCGACACTTACACCATCACGGTGACCAACAGCGGAGCCGGGCCGACCTTCGGCGTCGTGACGATGATGGACACCTTGCCGCAGGGGCTGACTGCTACGGCCGCCAGCGGACCTGGCTGGACTTGCGCCATCGCAGTCCTACCGCCAGGGACAACCGGGACCTCGCTCACAAGCCTCACCTGTAACCGCAGCGATCCGCTTGCGGCAGGCTCAAGCTATCCGCCGATCACGCTGACCGTAAATGTGGCGAGCAATGCCCCGGCTTCGGCGACCAACACAGCCACGGTTTCCGGCGGCGGCGAACTGAATAACACCAACGATACCGCGACCGATCTGACCGCGATTACTCCGGTCGTCTTTCCCGATCTGAGTATCGCCAAATCCCACTCCGGGAACTTCACCCAAGGACAGAACGGCGCGGCCTACACCATCACCGTAACCAACAGTGGCGCTGCGCCAACCGCCGGCGTCGTGACGATGACCGACACGATGCCTCTCGGACTGACTGCGACAGCCATCAGCGGGACCGGCTGGGTCTGCCCCACGGGCACACTGACCAGTCCGCTCAGTTGCACACGCAGCGATCCGCTCGCCGTGGGCGCGAGCTATCCGGCCATCACTTTGATGCTAAACGTTGCGAGCAATGCCGCGGCTTCAGTGACGAACACCGCTACAGTATCGGGGGGCGGAGAAACGAACACCTCTAACGATTCCGCGTCTGATCTAACCACGATCAATCCGGCTGTTCCGCCCCAGGTCACGTTCACCGAATATCCTGTTCCCTCTCCTGGCAGCTTTCCTGATTCGATCACTTCCGGGCCAGACGGCAATCTGTGGTTCACCGAGAGTAATAATCCTGGTAATGCCGGTAATCGTGGGAACACTATTGGGAGAATCACACCAGCCGGAGTGGTCACAGAGTTTGTGCTCCCAATTATTGGTAGCGGTCCGGCAGGGATTTCTGCTGGGCCGGACGGTAATCTGTGGTTCGGGGAGTATTTTGCACAAAGAATTGGGAAGATCACGCCCGCCGGGGTGATCACGGAGTTTCCCCTCGCTGGTAGTGGCTATCCAACTGGCATCACAACCGGGCCTGACGGCAACCAGTGGTTTACAGAAAGATTCGGGAACAAGATCGGAAAGATCACGCCGACTGGAGTGATCACCGAGAGTCCGATCCCGACGAGCAGTAGCGAACCATATGGCGGGATCACTACGGGGCCAGACGCTAATCTGTGGTTTACGGAATGCACTGGGAACAAAATTGGGACGATTACGCCGACTGGAATGATCTCGGAGTTCTCTGTTCCCACTAGCGGGAGTTGCCCCAACGGGATCGCTCTGGGTCCAGACGGCAATTTGTGGTTCACGGAGGGTTTAGGGAACAAGATTGGGAGGACAACCCCTGCTGGAGTTTTCACAGAGTTTCCGATTCCGACTTCCAGTAGCGGAGCTTCGAAGATCACCGCAGGGCCGGACGGCAATCTGTGGTTCACCGAGGATTCGGGAAATCAGATCGGGAGGATCACGCTCGCTGGAGTGATCACCGAGTTCCCGGTCCCGACACCTACCAGCCGCCCGGACGGGATCTCAACGGGTCCGGATGGCAATCTGTGGTTCACGGAAGGCGCCGGCAACAAGATTGTCAAGGCCAATATCGGATTCAGTGGTATTTTGCCTGACCTGACTATCACAAAGTCCCACGCCGGCAACTTCACCCAAGGGCAGACAGGTGCTAGCTATACGATCACGGTCTCCAACACCGCCACGGGGCCCACAATCGGTCCTGTAATAGTCACCGACACGCTTCCGACGGGACTGACCGCGACGGCCATTAGCGGGACCGGTTGGAATTGCACGCTGGCAACTCTGATCTGCACCCGCTCCGATGTTTTGGCGGCAACCGCCAGCTATCCAGCCATTACTCTGACCGTCAACGTTGCGGCCAACGCTCCTCTCAGCGTTACCAACACTGCGCTGGTGTACGGCGGCGGAGAGACCAATCTCTCAAACAATATGGCCAACGATGGCACCCTGATCGTTCCTCTCGGCGATTCTCTTATCCTGGCAGATGATTTCAATCGGCCCGACGGTCCGCCGGGCAATGGCTGGTCAACATGGTTGTGCGGCACAATTGGAAGCCCCAATATAAGCCTCGTCAGCGGCGTTCTTCAGACGTTGGGTTGTTCGGGTCTCGCGGGAGGAATTTTCCGGACGCTTCAGGTGCCTTTCCCCACCTCCTTCTCCTTCGACTTCAAAACGCTTACTAGCACGGATGGCGGATGGCAGATCTCCTTCAATAATGCCCCGCTGTCGAGCATATCCGCAACCCCTGGATTCCAAAACGCTCAGATGGTGTTCTTCCAATACCTAGGCTCGGGGAATCTAGGTCGTGGTTACTTCACATCAAGCGGGATGGTCTTTGACTACGCTCCGCTGCAGCCAGGTCAGCGCAATTTCACATCGAGCCAATCTGCACAGATCAGTGGCACCATCAACCCGGACCTAAGCTCCACGATCACTGTCAACTACAGAGATGGCCAGCAACCAGGCTCAACAACCTTCTCCTTCGGTCCGTTAGCTGGTCTTCCAACGCCGGCCGGATCTGTGTTTATACTCGGCAATACCAACGCGTCCAATGGGCCGCATTATTTCGACAACTTAGCTATCTGGGCGAGCAGTATCCAGACGCCCGACCTGACTATAACCAAATTGCACACGGGCAATTTCACACAAGGGCAGACCGGCGCGGCGTATACCGTTACGGTCTCCAACATCGGCACGGGTCCCACGGCAGGCACAGTAACGGTAACGGATACGCTGCCGACAGGGCTGACCGCGACGGGCATCAACGGCACCGGCTGGAGTTGCACCCTTACGCCGTTGACCTGCACACGCTCGGATGCTTTGGCCGTGGCGGGCAGCTATCCCGTTATTACCTTGACGGTCAACGTTGCGGTCAACGCTGCAGCCAGCATCACCAACACCGCGGTCGTGTCGGGCGGCGGAGAAACCAACACGTCGAATGACTCAGCTTCTGACCCTACTACGGTCACGAGCGGTGCTCCTATGGTCACGCTGCTGAGCCCCAATGCAGGGCTACAGGGCCAGCAAAACGAGAGCGTGGCGCTTACCGGGCAATTCACGCACTGGGTGCAGGGGACCACTTCTGTGTCGTTCGGCGCAGGGATCACAGTGGGAACTCTGACCATCAATTCGGCGACCAGCGCCACGGCGGTACTGAACATCGATCCAGCAGCGGCTGCCGGAGCACGCAACATAACGGTCACCACCAACGCGGAGGTGGTCACTCTGACCAACGGCTTTACGGTGACCAATGGCAGTCCGGTGATCACCGGTGTCAATCCGAACGGCGGTCAGCAAGGACAAGTGAACATCCCCGTCACCATTACCGGCAATTTCACGCACTTTAGCAACGCTTCGGTGGTGACCTTTAGCGGGGCGGGCATTTCAGCAAGCGCTCCGACTGCTGCGACCGCTACAAGCTTGACCGTGAACGTGACCATTAGTAACGCGGCGCTCGGCGCCCGCGATGTCACCGTAACCACTGGCGCCGAGATCGTGATGCTGCCTGCCGCATTTACAGTGACTGTCGGCACGCCGGTCATCACTAACATCAATCCGAATGTAGGACAAGTAGGACAGAACAGTCTGCCCGTGACCATCACTGGCAACTTCACACACTTCAGTAATGCATCGGTCGTGACCTTCAGCGGAGCGGGCGTGACAGCGAGTGCTCCGACGGCGTCCACCTCCAACAGCCTGACGGTGAACATGAGCATCGCTAGCAATGCGGCGACGACTCCCCGCGATGTTACCGTAACCTCCGGCTCGGAAATCGTGACGTCGTTAGGTGCCTTTACGGTTCAGACTGCCCCGCCGCCAACGATTACGTCCCTCGGCTGGAAGTCGGCCCTGGCCGGGACACAGGTAACGATGCAGGTGAATGGAGCGACGCTTTTAGGGACTTCCTACGCATTCCAGCCGGCAGCCTCCTCACCGATTGTCGTTCAGGTGAATTCCATCGATCCGAGCGGGTCAACGGCGAGCGTGAGTCTTGATATTCCGGCCACAGCGATAGGCACCTTTGCCTTAGTGGCCACAGGCCCCACCGGCAGCTCTACCAGTACGATCGTGCCCAAGGTCAATCGCTTTACTGTGGTCGATCCTAACTCCACCGCCGATACGGACGGTGACGGATTCCAGGACGCGATCGAAGCGGCATTTGGCACTGATCCGCTGGACCCAACCAGTTTCCCAGTGATCGTAGTGGCAAATGAGACCGAGAGCGCCGCTTTCTCCGTGCTCAACGCTCCCGTAACTGGGTCCGGAATTACCGAAGCCGAAGGCGTCGCATTTTCTGTATTGAATGCACCCGTGACAGGAGCGGGCATTCGTGAAACGGAAGGCGTGGCCTTTTCCGTGCTCAATGCCCCGGCGACCGTAGCCGGTCTACGTGAAACCGAGAGCGTCGCATTTTCGGTGCTCAACGCGCCAGTCAGCGGTGCAAATATTCGCGAGGCGGAGAGCCCCGCGTTCTCTGTGCTCAACGCCCCTGCAGGAACCGCTGGTATTCGCGAGTCCGAGAGCTATTTCTCGGTGCTAAACAATGCCGTTGGTGTGCTTTCCACGAAGCCCCCAGCATTGCCTGAGACTTCAGCACCCGCAAACACTGGTGCGGAAGCTGAAAACCAACAGGAGCAGAATCGAACGCAGCCGATCGATCCGTTCCTCGATAGCGATGGCGATGGCCTTCCGGATTGGCTCGAGATCTTGATCGGCACCGATCCTTACAATCCGGATACGGACGGTGACGGCTTGACCGACTTCGATGAAGTCTTCATCTATCACACCAATCCACTCAATCCTGACACTGATGGGGACGGGTTCAGCGACGGAGTAGAGATCGTTTTCGGATCGGACCCGTTGAATCCGGACAGCACCCCACTTAACGCAATTCGGCGAGCAGCCGTAATGCAATCAAGGCCCGCAAGCCCGGGAAAAATCGCCGCCAATAACGGCACCAAGAATAACGCAAGCTTAAAAGGAGATATGTATGTCAAGCCAAGTCCAAAGGAACAGCAGAAAAGGCCATCGGTGGGCGCTAGCGTTTCTGGCAGTTTTGTTTTTCGCCGGATTATTCGTTAGCTGCCGCCTTGATGCCCAGGTTCAATTCAGCTCCGGCTCTACTGGTGCTGATGGGGCGCTGAATATCACTGCTCCGGGCGTGACTTATCTGGACCCGAAAGCGATGATGATCAACCCCAAGGGAGACAACATCTTCAATTTCACTACCATCCAAATCAACTCAGGAAGCATCCTCAAGATTTCAGAACTGAAGGTCCACGGTCCGGTGTATTTCCTGGCGCAAGGGGACGTTCAAATCGCTGGAGTTATCGATTTGAGGGGAGACGACAGTCCCGGCCCGACCGCCACCGCCGCCGAGCAGAACCCGGTGTTCGCCGGATCTGGTGGTTATTCCGGTGGATTGGGCGGCGTACACGGGGACACAAATCACCAAGCGTTGCCCGGTAATGGACCAGGTGGCGGTGCAGCTGGAGACGTCGTCGCGGGTGGTACCAGTTTTTTTGCTGTAGGAGGATCATTTACCGCAAACCGCTTCCTGGTACCCCTTGTCGGGGGGTCTGGTGGCGGAGGTACGAATGACAATCAGTTCGGTGCCCAGGGCGGAGCCGGAGGAGGCGCACTGCTAATTGCCAGCTCGACCAGGATCGTACTGAGCGGCAACGGTAGTACGGTCAATGGGCTGGTCAACGGTGTCATCTACGCCAATGGCGGCTCCGGTGGAAGTCGTGGATGCGGAGGAGCTGGAGGGGCTGTTAGGCTCGTGACTAACTCGTTAGTTGCTGGAGGCGCCAACGGGATTCAGGTCCAGGCCAACGGTGGCACTTTCTGCAAGACGGCTCCGCAGCCTGGATTGGCGCGACTCGAGGCAAATGGCTCAACTTTTTCCGGGCTTGGCAATAACGGCAGTGGGCCAGTCGTAACCTCCCTACCCTTCGCGTTGAATCTGCCGACGGTGCCGCCGCCGGTGATCACGGTCACCAGCATCAACGGAATCCCGATCAACGCGAATCCATTCAGTTTTCCGGACGCCACGATCAACTCGACTACGCCTGTGCCTGTAGTAATCAACGCCACCAACGTTCCATCGAATGCCACGGTGACCCTTTATCTACTCTCCGATACTGCCCCGAACCAATCTATACCCGTAACTTTGACAGGGAATAGCACAACCTCAACAGCTACCGTTCCAGTGACGTTCGCCTCAGGCGGAACGCGCGGTTTTGTCAAGGCAACGTGGTGATCATCATGAGCTGGAAATCCATTTTCGCAATTGCGGCCGCTGGAGCGACTTGCCTCGCGCAGCTTCCAGTTCAACTCAAGGTCGTCAAGGGCTCTCCATTCTCCGCTCAGGCCGTCACGCAATCGACCCAGGAGCTTGCTGAAGGTAACCGAATCGTTCATCAGACTACGGCACTCATCGCGCGCGACAGTGATGGCCGCACGCGACGCGAGAACTCCTCCGTTGTCTTCATCCAAGATCCAGCGGCGGGACTCATGTATGTGCTAGAGCCGAACGCGCGCGTGGCCCGGAGGATGGAAGTTCCACAAAGCGAAACAGCCCAGCCGCTCGCCGCGCCCGGGAGCGTTGGCGCTAGCGATCTCAAGACCGAGTCTCTTGGGTCGCAGCTAATCGAAGGCTTCGTGGCCCAGGGTACGCGCCTCACGCGCATGTTCCCGGCGGGCCAGACCGGTAATGAACGGCCCCTGGAAATTGTCTCCGAAGCCTGGTATTCCGACGAGCTGCAGACCCTTCTTATGAGCAAAAATGTCGATCCCCGTGTAGGCGAGATTACATTCAAGCTCACCGACATCCAGCGAGGCGAACCTTCCCACGCCCTGTTTGAAGTTCCGGGAGACTATACGATTCGAGACGAACCCGCAGCTCTGGATCCACGAAGCGCCGAGAAGCCCAAGAACAAGTAAAGCGCTTTCTGAAAGTGGGACTGCACGGCGAGTGCGAGTCACAATATATGAAGTTGGAGATAGTTTGCTCACCGGCGTCGGTGCGAAATCTTGGCGGGCCGTGGTGGACTTCCTGCTAGACTTGGTGCAGTTTCTTGGGGTCCTCAACTCCAACCGTAGCGGACCGCTGCACACCATTCTCTTGCTTCACACTCGAAGCGAGCTGTACCCTGTTGATCGCCGAGGCGCTTAACAGCTACAAAATTGACTACAAGCGAGTTTCGGCATTGTAGACGATGGCCCGTCATCTCCTTGAATTCAAAAGTAGTTGAGCCCCTTGAACGACGCAGCGCTTCAATGCCTTGGGCGCAGGGGGTCGGGCGTTCAAATCGCCCCGCCCCGACCAAACAGAACTCATTTATTTACAACGCCGGGTTTTGGCGGCTCTAGGCTCTACGCCAACAATGGGGGCAAGCTCCGACCCCAACCTGATTTCTAAGAACATAACACCTTTACTCTGAGTCTGTAATTTTGGAAGTTGCGAAAGCCATAGGCCTGTCGATTAATGAGCTCCATTTTGTTGTGGAAGCCCTCGGTGATGCCGTTGTTG
>Ga0210401_10003132_pt1 | contig 17803 bp, 14 predicted proteins | sample IncBWH32MmetaG_FD_150866 | JGI IMG/M metagenome (GOLD analysis project Ga0210401, IMG submission 150866) | Forest soil microbial communities from Barre Woods Harvard Forest LTER site, Petersham, Massachusetts, United States - Inc-BW-H-32-M | ecosystem: Environmental > Terrestrial > Soil >... | reverse complement strand
TCTGGTCGGCTTGGTGCCTAATGTGAAGAAGGAGCTGGCCAAGCATTCGCATCGCGGCTTGCCCATCGATATTATTCCGGCATCTGAAGTCATCACCATGGACGACTCGCCCACGCAGGCTTTCCGAAAGAAGAAGGACAGTTCGGCGCACGTGGCAACCAAACTGGTGCGCGGCGGCCAGGCCGATGCCCTGGTCAGTGCGGGGAATACCGGCGCAGTGATGGCCGTGGCGCGATTTGGGCTGGGAACGCTTTCATCGGTGGACCGGGTGGCACTGGCGGCGCCTTTTCCGACGTCACGGGGTGGAACGGCGGTTTTGCTGGATGTAGGCGCGAATGTGGATTCCAAGCCCGCGCACCTGGTTCAATTTGCCGTGATGGGCGAGATTTACTACCGGGCGATTTTCGGAACGCGGCGGCCGAAAGTGGCCCTGCTATCCATCGGAGAGGAAGAATCGAAAGGAAACGAGTTGACGCGCGAGGCGTTCAGCCGGCTGAAACTCTCCTCGTTGAATTTCTTGGGAAACGTCGAGGGGCGTGACATTTTCAACGGCTCCGTGGACGTCATCGTTTGTGACGGCTTCATCGGAAATATCGCTTTGAAGATCAGCGAGGGCGTCGCGCAGCATATTGCGACGATGCTGAAGGAAGCGTTGCAGAGTACCATCAGTTCTCAGGTCGGCTACGTGCTCTCGCGCAAGGCCTATAAGAGCTTTCGAAAGAAAATCGATTACTCGGAATACGGCGGCGCTCCTTTGCTGGGGGTGAAGGGCGTGACCGTGATCGGACACGGGAGTTCGAATTCCCTGGCGATCAAAAATGCCGTCCGTGTGGCGACGGAGTTGGTGAGGGGCGGGGTCAACGAAAGAATCGAGCAGGAACTTGCCACGATTCCGACCCCTGTGGAAGCATAAGCGACGAAACGGCGGTTCATTCAATGGGAAAATTGGCGTTTTTATTTCCGGGGCAGGGCTCACAATACCCGGGCATGGGCAGGGAACTAGCCGCTAACCATGCGGCGGCCCGAAGTGTGTTTGACGATGCGGATCGAGCCCTGGGATTTTCGGTGTCGGAGCTATCCTTCAATGGCAGCGAAGAGTCGCTGAAGCTGACGGCAAACACGCAGCCCGCGATTTTGACCGCATCCGTAGCCACCTACCGTGTGCTTGCGGAAAATGGGGTTCAGCCGGCCTACGTGGCCGGGCACAGCTTGGGCGAATTTTCGGCGCTGGTTGCGGCCGGAAGCCTGGACTTCTCGGATGCGGTGCGCCTGGTTCGGCATCGCGGGGAATACATGCAATCGGCGGTGCCCGAAGGCGTCGGCGCAATGGCGGCCATTTTAGGATTGGCTCCTGCTCAGGTCGCGGGGATCTGCCGGCAGGCGGCCGACGGGCAGGTTGTGGCCCCGGCAAATCTCAATTCTCCCGAGCAGACCGTAATTTCCGGACACGCCGAAGCGGTAAAGCGCGCCGTGGAACTTGCCTCGGCGGGCGGCGCCAAGCGCGCCGTGATGCTTCCGGTTTCCGCTCCCTTTCACAGTTCGCTGATGCAGCCGGCGGCTGTTCGGCTTGAAGTCGACCTGCGCGAGATCGCGTTCCACAAGTTGCGCGTGCCGTTGGTGAACAATGCCGACGCCGAACTTACCACCGATGGCGATGAGGCGCGGGAAGCGCTGATTCGGCAGGTCACTTTGCCAGTGCGCTGGGAAGAATCCGTGCGCGAACTGATCGACCAGGGCGTCAACACGTTCGTCGAGGTGGGCCCCGGCCGCGTCCTCACCGGTCTGTTGCGGCAGATTGACCGGTCGATCCACGTATTCAACGTGGAGGATGAAAAATCCCTGCGCTCGACGCTGGAGAGGCTGGCGCAAGCGCAAACCGAATCCGCGGAAGCGTAAAGTAGCACACGCTTCAGCCTGTGGGTTTTTGCGGTGCGTAAAAGTCAAACCCCATAGGCTGCCCTTCGCGAGGTTCAGGGTAAAAAAGCCTGTGCAATAAGAAAATCACACATGTTCAGCCTCAAAGATCGCGTAGCTCTGGTAACCGGTGCGTCGCAAGGAATTGGGCGCGCCACGGCACTGGCCCTGGCGCAAGCCGGAGCGCGCGTCACCTTGGCTGCGCGCAATGCCGAAAAATTGGCGGGCGTGGTCTCCGAAATCGCCGCGGCGGGGGGAGAAGCGCTGGCGGTGGCGATGGATGTGGCCGACGCCGGCCAGGTAAAAACCGGCTTCCGCCAAGCGATCGAGAAATTCGGCGGTATTGAAATTTTAGTTAATAATGCAGGTATTACGCGCGACGGGTTGGCCGTGCGCATGAAAGCCGACGACTGGGACGCCGTGTTGCGCACGAACTTGACCGGGGCGCACCTGTGCGCGCAGCAGGCCTTGCCCGTGATGATGCGCGCTCGGTATGGCCGTATCATCAACGTTACCTCGGTGGTGGCGGAGACGGGGAACCCGGGGCAGACCAATTACGTTGCCGCTAAAGCCGGACTCATCGGATGGACGCGCGCCCTGGCTCTGGAAATCGCTTCACGCAACATCACGGTGAACGCCGTTGCGCCCGGCTTCGTCGTTTCGCCCATGACCGACCCGTTGCCGCAAGAGGCAAAAGACGCACTGCTCGCGCGAATACCGCTTGGCCGCATGGGTTGCGACGCGGAAGTCGCCGCTGCCATCGTGTTTTTGGCCAGTGAAGAAGCGGGCTACATCACCGGCGCAGTGCTGGACGTCAACGGCGGCCTGCGGATGGGATAGCGCAAAGTAGCGCAGGCTTCAGCCTGTGGGGTTAAGGCCACGCGAGGTCGAACCCCACAGGCTGAAGCCTGCGCTACGTGACAATTTGACCAAGACCGGATTGAGAGTTCAGTTGACCTTGGGCGGGACCGTACATAGAATGTCGCGTGCTCAAAATTTACACCCAGAGCAGCGAAGGAACCAGCCACAGGAAGCCGGACATAGCGCTTATCGGAGGCAAAACAGAATGGCCAGTGTCGATGAACGGGTAAAGCAAATTATCGTGGAACAGCTTGGAGTGGATGAAGCCGAAGTGACCGCCACCGCTTCCTTCGTGGACGATCTGGGCGCAGACTCCCTGGACACGGTTGAATTGGTGATGGCCTTTGAAGAGGCCTTTGGAATCGAAATTCCCGACGAAGACGCGGAAAAAATCGCCACCGTGAAGGATGCGGTCGACTACATCCAGAAGCACGGCAAGAAATAGGTCCGGAGCCGCTGCAAAACCACCAGGAGAGAGTTGATCAAGTGAGCCGCAGGGTTGTGGTAACGGGTGTCGGACTGGTCTGCGATCTGGGAATCGGCACCGATGAGGTTTGGAAGAACCTTCTGGCGGGCAAGAGCGGCATCCGCACGATCACCCATTTCGACGCCGCAGCATTCGATTGCACCATCGCCGGGGAAGTCCGCGACTTCGAACCCCTCCACTGGGCCGAAAAAAAAGAGCTCAAGAAAATCGCCCGGTTCATCCAGCTGGCGCTGGCGTCCACGGATTTCGCCATGCGCATGTCGGAATTAAAAATCACGCCGGACATCGCGGAGTTGACCGGGGTGTACGTGGCCAGCGGTATCGGCGGATTCGACGTGATCGAACGCGAGCACTCCAAGCTGCTGCACGGCGGCCCCGGGCGCATCTCCCCGTTTTTCATTCCCGCTGCGATCATCAATCTGGCTTCCGGTCACATTTCCATTCGGTATGGCGCGAAGGGGCCAAATTCGGCGACGGCCACGGCCTGCTCGGCTTCCGCGCACGCGGTGGGAGATTCCTTCCGCATGATTCAGCACGGGGACGCGGAGGTCATGATTTGCGGCGGCTCCGAAGCGGCTATCACGCCGATGGGCGTGGGCGGATTCGCCGCGATGAAAGCGCTCTCGACGCGCAACGATGATCCGGAACGCGCCAGCCGCCCGTTTGACGCCGACCGCGACGGCTTCGTGATTGGAGAAGGCGCCGGAATTCTTATCCTGGAATCGCTGGAGTATGCCGAGCGGCGCGGGGCGCGAATCCTGGCCGAAATTGTGGGCTATGGAATGTCGGGCGACGCTTACCATATCACCGCGCCTGAGGGGAATGGCGACGGCGCCTACCGCGTCATGCGCGCGGCCATACGCGACGCGCGGCTGGAGCCGCAGCAGATTGATTACGTCAACGCCCACGGCACATCGACACCACTCGGCGACGCCATCGAAACCAAAGCCATGAAGCGCGTCTTTGGCGAGTACGTCAAAAAAATTGCCGTCAGCTCGACCAAATCCATGACCGGGCATCTGCTCGGGGGCGCGGGCGGCCTGGAAGCCGGTATCAGCGTGCTCGCGCTTCGCGATCAGGTTCTGCCTCCCACCATCAATCAGGAGACGCCGGACCCGGAGTGCGATCTGGACTACATACCGAATCACATGCGCAAGGCCTCCCTGGAGCATGCGCTTTCGAACTCATTCGGCTTTGGCGGGACCAACGCCGCGCTGCTTTTCAAGCGCTGGGGTTCCCACTAGTCTAAGTTTTGATTTTTGTAGCGCCCGCCTTCAGGCGGGCGCTACAAAACTGTTCGAAATCTATGCTGCTACGCACGCTCTCAAACGAGAGGTATGGATGAAGATTGTCGTTTGTATCAAGCAAGTGCCCGCCAAGGACGCTCCTCTGGCCATTACCGAGACAAGCTGGATCCGCGAAACCGATATCGGCTTCGAGATGAACGAGCCGGACAGTTATGCGCTCGAGGAGGCCCTGCGGCTGAAGGAAAAACATACCGGCGAAGTGATCGCCGTGTCCATGGGCCCGGAGCGTGTGAAGCAGACCATCAAGGAAGCCCTCGCCAAGGGCGCCGACCGCGGCATACATATCGCAGATGACAAGGCGCACACGCTCGATCCGCTGGGCGCGGCCAAATCGCTGGCCGCGGCGATCGAGCGCGAAAAGCCGGACCTGGTATTGACGGGATTGCAGAGCGAAGATCAGGGCTTCGGCCAGACGGGCGTGCTGCTGGCGGAAATTCTGGCCCTGCCTCATGCCACGATCATCATGCAGATTGACGCGCAGGGCGGCGGCTTGCGCGTGAAGCGCGAGCTGGAGGCAGGATGGTTCCAGTGGGTCGAGCTGCCCATGCCCGCGGTGCTGACGATCCAGTCCGGCATTAACAAGGTGCGCTACGCGACTCTGAAAGGCATCATGGCCGCGAAGAAAAAAGAAATTGTGACGATCGCACGCGAATCGCTGGGTATCTCGCATACTCCGACGCAGCGCATCGAGCGTATCTACGTGCCGTCGAAAACCAAGAAGACCGAGTTCCTGACCGGCACGCCCAAAGAAGCCGCCGCAAAACTCGTCGAAAAATTAAAGCATGAGGCGCGCGTGATATAGAAGCTTTGGTAGCGCCGGCGTCCCGCCGGCGGTTTTTGCGCCGCGAATCGAACGTGTAAACTCCGGGCGGGACGCCGGCGCTACAAAACCTGCGCCGCCAAACGCTTCCGCCCTGGGAATTGCAAGTCAGCCGAGGTCGCATGACGATGAACATTCTCCTGATCACCGAACAGCGCGACGCGCAGTGGAACAAGACCAGCTTTGAGACACTGGCCGCCGCGCAACAAATGGCCGCGGAAACGAAGAGCCGCCTCGCGGCCGTGGTCATCGGCAAAGGTGTCGCGGCCCTGGCCGGCGAACTGGCGGCAAGCAAGCTCGACGAAGTGCTCCTCGTCGAGCACGACTTGCTCGGCACCTACACGCCGGACGCTTACACCATCGCACTGAAACAAGTGATTGCGCAGGCCAAGCCTGACCTGGCGCTCTCGCCCCACACCTACCAGGTGCGCGATTTCGCGCCCAAGCTGGCCGCCTCGCTCGGTAAAGGCATGATCGGCGACTGCGTCGGCTACCGCCTTGAAAACGGGAAGCTGATTTTTGTCCGGCAGATGTTCCAGGGCAAGACCGCAGCGGATGTGGTGTTCGAAGGCGCCGCACCGTGGTTTGCAACGTTCCAGGCCGGGGCTTTCCGAGCGGATTTAGTCGCGCAAGGCACATCAAAGGCGCCCGTCACGCCCATTTCCGTCGAGCTGAAGCCGGAACAGATTCGAACCAAACCCCTGGAACTTTTCCGCGAAGCCAAACAGGCCGTGGACCTTACTCAGGCGCCTATCCTGGTGGCCGTCGGGCGGGGCATCAAGGCGCCGGAGAACATTCCACTCGCAGAGAAGCTTGCAAAACTTCTGGGCGGGGAACTGGCCGCGTCGCGCCCCATCTGCGACGAGGGCTGGCTGCCCATGGACCGCCAGATTGGCAGCTCGGGCCAGACTGTCGCGCCCAAGCTGTATCTGGCCATCGGAATCAGCGGAGCCATCCAGCATGTGGTGGGAATGAAGGGCTCGCGCACCATCGTCGCCATCAACAAAGACCAGAATGCGCCGATCTTTGAAGTCGCCGATTACGGCATCGTGGGAGACCTCTTCGAAATCGTCCCCGCCCTTACTGAAGCGCTTGAAAAGAAGTAGCGTAGGCTTCAGCCTGCGGGGTTTCGTACTTGCGAGGACTAACCCCCGCAGGCTGAAGCCCGCGGTACTTAACCATCCTACGTCCTGAGCGAATTTAACCTTTCGACGCGGCGCAACTCCGGAAAATTCCAGGCCCACAGCGCGGTGATGATCAGCGTTCCGATGCCGCCCATGATCACGGCCGGCACTGCCCCGAACCATTGCGCGGTGAGGCCCGATTCGAACTGGCCGATTTCGTTGGAAGCGCCGATGAAGATCATCTCCACGGCGCTCACGCGTCCGCGCATCTCGTCGGGCGTGGCCAGTTGCACCAGTGTGGTGCGAACCACGACGCTGACCGTGTCCATGGACCCGACCAGCACCAGTGCGATCATGGACAGAATCAGGCTTCGCGAAATGCCGAAGAGGATCGTGAAGACTCCGAAACCTGCGACGCACCACAGCATGGTCACTCCGGCGCGGCTGCGGAAGGGCCGGTGCGCCAGGAGCAGGGCCATGCTACCCGCGCCGATCGCAGGAGATGCGCGCAGCAGGCCCAGGCCCCAGGGCCCGGTCCGCAGAATATCGCTGGCGAAGACGGGCAATAGAGCCACCGCGCCGCCGAGCAGCACAGCGAAAAGATCCAGCGAAATCGAACCCAGGATGATTTTCTTTTCGGCGATGTAGCGGAGTCCGGCCATCACGGAATTCAGGTTGACGGGTTGCCGGGGCCGCGGCTTGGAATGAAGCTTGATCTGCGCCATGAGAAAAACCGCTCCCACCGCAGCGAGCATGGATGTCGTATAAACGGCAGCGGGGCCTCTTGTGACGGCATAGATCAGGCCGCCGAGCGATGGGCCTAAAATCGTCCCGCCCTGGTTCACGGAACTGTTCCAGGCAATGGCATTCTGCAAATGTTCTTCGGGGATGATCATGGGCACGAGCGAGCGGCTGGCCGGATTATTGAACGACCGCACTACGCCCAGCAGAACCACGACGGCGTACATTGGCAATACCGTTCGCAACCCGCTTAAAGCGTAGAAAAGCAGCAGCGCCGAACACACCCCGAATCCCGCATAGCAGGTCATCAGCAATTTTCGGCGATTGAACGCGTCCGCCGCGTGTCCCGTGACCAGAAACAGCAGAATTCCCGGCGAAAATTGCGCCAAACCAACGAGGCCCAGGTCCAGCGGCCGCTTGGTGATTTCGAAGATTTGCCAACCGACCGCGACCGACTGCATCTCCAGCCCGGCCACGATCAGAAAGCGCGCCAGTTGGTAGAGGGAAAAGTCAGGATACGTGAAGGCGATGCGCCCCGCGTTTGAGGAATTCCCGGATTCGGCCATCAGAGGACTCTACTGTGCCATAAAATCCGCGTTTTCACGAGGGGAGGGGGCCCATAAGATCGTCTCACTTCGCGCTCCACTCCCCGTTGCGGGCGGCTTATACTGGTCATGTGAAAAGGAGAATTTCGATCACGCTATCTTCGGATCTCTTGGCAAGAGTTGACCGTCAAGCAGGATCCAAACTCCTTCGGTCGGAATTTATTGAACATATCCTTCGACTCCATTTTCGGTACAAGTGCCGCAGGAAAATTCATGCGCGCGATTTGGAGCGCATCAACGCTGCAGCCGAACGACTAAATTCGGAAGCAGACCATATTCTCACTTACCAAGCTCAGAAAAATTGAGACAACATTTATTACGGAAGCCGGATTGGCCTTATCTGTCCAATGAAACATGGTTGTTGAAAACTTGCAGCGGGGCGAGGCAATCGGGTACCGTCTAGGGTTGGAGAGGAGTGCGAAGCTGCGCTCGTCGGCCAGTTTAGGAGGACGGATGAAGAGGATGGTGATGGCAGTATTGGCGCTGGGGCTGCTCGCCTGCGGCGCGAGGGCACAGCAGGCGCCCGCGAAGGCACCGGCCGCGGCGCCGCCCGCAAAGTCGCCGGCGGCGGCACCAGCACAATCGACGGCGGGACAAACGCCGGCGCCCAGCTTGGCGCCGGGGTTTAAAACCCAAAAAGAGAAAGTCAGCTACGCCATCGGCGTGGAAATGGGCAAGGGCGTGAAGGTTCAGGGGATCGATGTGGATCCCACCATCGTGATGCAGGGCCTGAAAGACGGGCTCTCCGGGGCCAAGCCGCAGATGAGTGAGGAAGAGCTTCGCCAGGTGATCACGGCGCTGCAGCAAGAGATTCGGCAGAAGCAAATGCAGGCCGAGGTAGCCGCCGCCACGGAAAACAAAACGAAAGGGGAAGCGTTCCTGGCCGAAAATGCCAAGAAGGACGGCGTGGTCGCGCTTCCTGACGGATTGCAATACAAAATTCTGACGACGGGCCAGGGGAAAAAGCCGGCGGAAAGCGACACGGTCCTGTGCAACTACAAAGGAACCTTCCTCGATGGGACCGAGTTTGACAGCTCCGCCAAGGCCGGAAAACCCGTGCCCTTTGAAGTGAAGAACGTAATCCCCGGCTTCAGGGAAGTCCTGCAACTCATGCCCGTGGGTTCCAAGTGGCAAGTTTTCGTTCCATCGAATTTGGCCTATGGCGAGCGGGGCGCGGGCGGCGTCATCGGACCGAACGCCACGCTCATTTTTGAAGTGGAATTGGTCAGCATTCAAGATACGCCGCCGGCTCCGTCGGCCAAGCCAACCCCGCCAGCCGGGGGCGCACCGAAGGAGTGAGGTTGGCCTCGAATGCCTGCCGCATTCATCTGCGAAGGGGTGCGCACGCCCATCGGCCGCTACGGCGGCGCGCTCGCGCAGGTGCGCACGGATGATTTAGCGGCGATTCCCTTGAAGGCGTTGCGGGACAAGTTTCAAGGCGACGACTGGGAATCGGTCGATGAAGTTATTTTTGGGTGCACCAACCAGGCGGGCGAAGACAACCGCAATGTGGCGCGCATGGCGCTGTTGCTCAGTGGCATTCCTTATGCCGTCCCGGCGTTGACCGTGAACCGGCTGTGCGGTTCGGGGATGGAAGCAGTCTCGGTGGCGGCGCGCGCGATCGGCGCGGGCGAGATTTCGCTGGCCATCGCGGGCGGCGTGGAAAGCATGAGCCGCGCGCCGTTCGTGATGCCCAAGGCCGCGACTCCCTTTTCGCGCAGCGCGGAAATTTATGACACGACCATCGGCTGGCGATTTCCGAATCCGCAGATGGTGAAAATGTACGGGAACGCGTCCATGCCGGAAACGGCGGAAAACGTCGCGGAAAAATACAAGGTCGACCGCGCCTCGCAGGACTGCTTTGCGCTGCGCTCGCAGTTAAAAGCCGCCGCGGCGCAGAGGGCCGGAATTCTGGCCGAGGAAATCGTCCCCGTGCACATCCCTGGGCCGAAGGGAACGGAGAAAACCGTTTCCGAGGACGAGCACATACGCCCGGACACGACCCTCGAAGCGCTGGCCAAATTGCCCACTCCCTTTCGCCAGAACGGCACCGTGACGGCTGGAAACGCGTCGGGCATTAACGACGGCGCCTGCGTCATGTTCGTGGCTTCGGAAGAAGCGGCCGTCCGCTTTGGGTTGAAGCCCATCGCGCGCGTTATGGGCGCTGCGACGGCGGGCGTCGAGCCGGATTACATGGGAATCGGGCCGATTTACGCGGTCCGAAAACTGCTTTCGCGATGGAAACTTTCGATGGACGATATCGGCGTATTTGAGTTGAACGAAGCCTTCGCTGCGCAGGCGCTGGCCGTGACTCGGGAATTGGGTCTGCCAGACAACAGCGAAAAAGTGAATCCAAATGGGGGCGCGATCGCCCTGGGCCACCCGCTTGGGATGAGCGGGGCGAGGTTGGTCTTGACCGCTTCGCGGCAACTGCAACGCATCAAAGGACGTTACGCGTTGGCGTCTATGTGCATCGGCGTGGGGCAAGGAATTGCGATTCTGCTCGAACGCGTTTAAGTGGCACAGACTGAAGTCTGTGCTTCTTACCGATTACTGCCGCTTCATTCGCGCAACGCAAATCTTCAGATGTTCATGCATTTCTTGCGCGGAACCATGGCCAATGCGGCCGTGGCCGGGGAGAACCCATTCAAATTGGTAGGCCAGCAGTTTTTCCATGGAGCGGGTCTGTTCCATCCAGGAATACCAGCAGACATCGCGGAAGGCCGTCAGGGTTTCGCGTTCGGGCGACCACGCGAGATGATCGCCAGTGAATAGGGCTTTATCGCGATAGAGAAAAACCTGGTGGCCGCGGGTGTGGCCGGGCGTTGGGATGAGCAGGAGATCGTCGTCGATCCGCAGGGGGGTTGTTCCCGTAATGATGCGCTCGATGCCGCGCGCGGCGGCGCCGTCGGCTTCGTGCATGACACGCGGGCAATGGAAGTGCGCGGCAAATTTGGCGTGGTCGGCGATATCATCGCGATGCGAAAGAATCATCAGGTTGATGCCGCCCATCTGCTCGATGCGTCTGGCGAGGGGATTGTTGAAACGCGGCGAATCGACCAGGACGTTCCCGCCCTGCTCCTGCGGCCGGACGATTAAGTACGACCATGCTCCGAAGCTCGCTTCCGATGTGAACCCGCAAAAATAAACGTCATCCACGACGTGAAGAGGGAAAGCTTCGACGCCGGAGCGGGCGCTGCGGCGGGATACCGTGCCGATGGAAGCGGTCGGGCAGGCCACGAGCGCCATCAGCGCACGGTGCAGTTCGCCGGGATTGCGCGGCTGATGGAAGACGCTGGATTTGCCGCCGTGGTCGCGAAAGCTCGCCGGCGCGATCTGGCGGCACGCGTCGCAATCGATGCAACTCGCATCCACGAAGAATTCGCCTTCCACATTTTGCGGTAGCCGTTCGTCAATCTGCGCCATTGATTATTGGATTCCCTGTGGCCCTTTAGGGTCACACCATGATGCAGTCCGTCTCCCTCTCCGAAAACCGACAGGCTGGAAGCCTGCGCTACCTAAAAATACCTTATAATCCATGCGCTCTGAAAGGGTCGGGGTTCCCGGCGAGGTGAAGCGTTGGCGGCAAAAGCGAATCGTGCAAAATCCAAGTCCCGAACGAAACCTGCTCCCGCGAAAAAGCCGGCGGTCGGCCAGAAGAAGCTGAAGATTGCGATTGCTGGGTTCGGCACGGTGGGGCGGTCCGTCGCAAAATTGCTTTGCCAGGAAGCGAGCGACACGTTTGAGCTGACGCATATTTTCAACCGCAACGTGGCGCGGAAAAAAGTGGACTGGGTCCCCGCGAGCGTGCGTTGGACGGAAAGCATCCACGAAGTGCTTTCCTCGGACATTGACATTTTTGTGGAGCTGGCCGGGGGAGTGAAGCCCGCGGGGGATTGGGTTCGCAAGGCCCTGCGCGCCGGAAAATCGGTGGTCACGGCGAATAAGCAGTTGATCGCAGAGAGCGGCCCGGAACTCGTTGAAGTGGCGCGCGAGGCGGGCCGTCGGCTTGAATTCGGCGCGTCGGTCGCCGGAGGAATTCCGGCCATCATGGGAATCCAGGAGGGCCTCGCTGGAGATCGTCTTTTCAAAATTGCAGGCGTGCTCAACGGCACCTGCAATTTTATTTTGACGAAAATGGAGGCGACGGGCGCAAGCTTTGAAGCGGCGCTGAGGGAGGCGCAGGAACTGGGTTACGCCGAAGCCGATCCGACGAACGACGTCGAAGGATACGACGCGCGCGCCAAGCTGGTGATCCTGGCGCAAGCCGGCCTGCGCGTGCGTTTGCAAAGCGAACAGATTCCGTGCTGGCCGATTTCCGCGGTCGAGGCGGTGGATTTCGCCTACGCACGCGAATTGAGTTGCACCATCCGGCAGATTTCTCTGGCCAAAAAGGAAACGGAAGATGGATTGAGCGTGCGCGCGTTTGTGCGGCCGGCTCTGGTTCCGGTTTCCTCGCTGGTGGCGCACGTCGAGGGCAGCAAAAATCTGGTGATGGCCACCGGACAATACGCGGGGCAGATGGTGTTCTCCGGTTTCGGCGCAGGCGGAGATCCGACCGCCGTGGCCGTGGTTTCGGATCTGTATTCGATCGCGCGCAGCGGAGCAAGCCCGTCTAGCAGCCTTCACGAAATCGAGACGCCCAAGGATGTGAGCGGAGAATTTACGGCGCCGTATTATCTGCGCTTCGTGGTCAAAGACCGGCCCGGGATTATCGCGGCTGTGGCAACCGTGCTGGCGCGGTACGGCATCGGGATCGACGCGGTGCTGCAGCGGCCGGGATATCCACATTCGGCGCTGCCATTCATCATCACTCTGGAAACCGCGCGCAGCGCGATGCTGGGCTGCGCGCTGCAGGAAATCAACCGGCTCGACTTCCACGTCGAGCCGGTGCTTTGCATGCCGATTCTGGTGGATTGATGCGTCTGGTGGCGCACGCTCCAGCTTGCGGGGGTTAGGCCTTGCAGGGATCAAAAACCGCAAGCTGAAGCATGCGCCACTTGAACCGGCGATTATTCCGCTCATGCACGAAAATAGGGGTAGGATTGCGGTAGAACCCGGGTAATTTAGCTCGCGTCTTGTAATTAGGAGGAGCCATGAAATCAGCTTTCAAGTTTGCCGTCCTTCCAATTGTGTTTCTACTTTTTGTGTTTCTACTTTCCGCTAAGTTCGCCCAGGCGGCGACGGTGACTGGCTCGGTGAAAAGCCCGGACGGAACTGCCTTCCGCGGCGCATTTGTGCAGGCGCAGAACACGGGCACGCGAGTTCTGGTCAGTGTGCTGACGGACAAGGATGGCCGCTACCGGATCGAGAATTTGCCTGCCGGGAAATATCAAGTACAGGTGAAGGCCGTGGGGTATCGCAGCGATCCGCGCAGCGATGTGAATTTGACGGCGGAACAGAACGCCTCTTACGACTTCGCGCTGCAGCAGGGAATGGTGCGCTGGAGCGATCTGTCTCAATATCAGGGCGAGGTCTTGTTCCCCGAAGCCAAGGGGAAGGACTTGCTCGTGGGGAGATGTTTCGCGTGCCACGGGTTTCAATCGCGCATGGCGTCGGCCCGGCGCGATGAAGAGGGATGGCGGGACCGCGTCGCGTTCATGAAGGAATCGATGCACTTTTTCCTGGGCGGAGTCGGCAGCCCGTTCAACGAGCAGAATGCCGCGGACGTCGCTTCCTACATCAATTCGCTGTTCGGCGAGGAATCCGTTTTGCCAAAGTCGCCGGCGGAGATGCCCAAGTACAAGGAACTGGTCCGGACATTCGGCGACGATGCCATGAAGATTGTGTACGTCGAGTACGAATTGCCGGGCCCGAACCGCATGCCGTGGAGCGCGTTTCCGGACAAGGACGGCACCTACTGGATGCCGTACTACGGCGACGCCAACAAAATCGGCAGGCTGGATCCGAAAACGGGAGAGGTGCAAGAGTATCCCGTGCCGAACCACGGCACGGCCGCGATTCACTCCGCGGTGCCCGCGCCGGACGGCAGCGTCTGGCTGACCGAGCAGGGCTCGAACAAGCTCGGGCATTGGGATCCCACGACTCGAACAATTACCGAATATCAGGACAGCTATATTGCGGGCAAGGAAGGGACGGTTGCGGGCGGGTCCAAGCACACGCTGCGGATTGATGCGCAGGGTAGAGTCTGGGCCACGGGAGGACCGCTCACCGTGTTCGATCCGAAGACGCAAAAGTTCACTCAAATTAAGGAAATACCTTCCGCATACGGCCTGGTGCTCGACAAGGATGGAAATTGCTGGTTCGCGGAATTCGTGCCGAACGGGAAAATCGGAAAAGTGGATGCCAAGACGCTGCAGGTGACCAAGTGGCAGCCGCCCACGCCGGACGCGCGCCCCCGCCGCATTCAGATCGATAACGACGGTACGATCTGGTTTGCGGAATTTCAGGCCGGCAAGATTGCGCAGTTTGATCCGAAAACGGAAACATTCAAGGAATTTGCGCTGCCTGGGCCGGAGACGACTCCCTACGCTCTGGCGATCGACAAGAACCACACCCTGTGGTACTCGTCCGAGCATCTCGACGTGATCGGGAATCTCGACCCCAAGACCGGCCACGTGACCGAGTATCCGTTTCCGCAAGCGGAGAACACCATGCGGGAGTTCTATCTCGACGCGCAGGGACGCGTGTGGTTCGGCACTCCCGCCAACAACAAAGTGGGTTATTTCTACTTGGCAGGTTCGGCGCCACGCGCCGGGGACTAGGACAAGTAGCGCAGACTTCAGTCTGTGGGTTTCCGCATAATCTCTGTGGAGTTCCACATAATCTTAGTTCGCGCGGTCGGTCCGGGCAATTTGACGGCAGCCCGCAGACTGAAGTCTGCGCTACCGGGCGCGCCTGACGGCGGCGCCGAACGCCTTCCAGATGTGCCAGTTTCCGGCGGGCTCTTCCAACAAACGCTCGGGATGAAATTGCAGGCCGACTACAAAATTTTCTTTCGGATCGTAGAAGCCTTCGACCAATCCATCTTTTGCGTATGCCATTGGCTGGAAGCGCGGCGCAAGGTCGCGGATTCCCTGATGATGATAGCTGTTCACGCGCAGCGCTTTCGTTGCGTACCATTTCTCCAAGGGGCTTCCGGCGACGATGGATATCGGATGCCTGTAACTATCATAGCGGTCGAAATTGATGTGCTTCAGACGCGATTTCTTTTCTTTCTGGACATCGCCGTATAAGCTTCCTCCACAGACCACGTTCAGGAGTTGCGAGCCGCGGCAAATGCCAAGAATCGGCAGGCTCATGCGCAAGGCTTGGCGGATCAATTCCATTTCAATTTCGTCCTTCAGAGGGTGCGTTTTTTCAAGATGCGAGTAGTTTTCGCGAGTGGCCTTGAAATGTTTTGGCTCGATATCTTCGCCTTCCACCAGCAGCAAGCCTCGCATGTCCGCCAAATAGCCCGGAAGGCAAGCGCGCGCGCCTTCGACCACGGGAACCATGACTGGCAGCGTCTTAAGACGGACGAGTAGCGCAAGATGAGCTTCGGCGACGTAGTCGATGAATTTATTTTTCCGGATGGTCCTGCGAGTTACAACGAGAACCGCGGGGCGTTTCATCGGAGCAGGGTCTGGAGCGCGCTGACCAGCTTGGCGTCTTTTTCACGCCCTTGCGAGGCGACGCGGATGTGGAATTGGTCCATGCCGATCTTATTCGAGCAGTCGCGGACGTAGAGCTTATGGTCGCTCAACAAGAGTCCTTGCAGTTCCGCCGCGGTCATGCCGCCATTGATTTTGAACAGGACAAAATTTGCGCCGGTGGGATAGGTGTCAATGCCCCGGATCGCTTTCAGCGAATCGTACAGCCAGCGGACATCGCCGATCAGGCGCTTGCGCCCCTGGTGGTAATCGGCGTCGGTCGCCGGAAGCAGCGACAGAAAATATTGCGCCAGGGTGTTCACATTCCAGGTCGGAATGAATTGGCGCATATGATTCAGGATGTACAGATTTTCGCTGTAACAGTAGCCGAGACGCAGGCCGGGAATGCCGCAGTGTTTGCTCATGCTGCGAACCAGCAGCAGGTTGGAAAACCTGCCGGCCACGTGCAGCAGGCTGGGAATCGCATCGCCCGCAAAGTCGATGAAGGATTCGTCGACAATGACCAGCTCCATGTCTTTGGCCTGATTCAGGAAATCGATCATTTCCTCGAGGGAGAAAAGCTGCCCAGTGGGATTCCCGGGATTGATGATCAGCAGAGATTTCAGTCCGCGCTTGCGTACCCACTCCAGATACCGCGGCAAGTGCAGCGTGTATCGCTCCTCGGGATTCAAGGCGAAGATTTCAGCGTCGCGCTGGTCCTTGAGCTTTTCGATGTATTCGCCGAAGGTAGGGACCGGCACGGCGATGCGGTCGATCAAAGTCGTATTGATGAGCACGATGAGTTCGGTCGCGCCGTTTCCGATGATCAGGTGGGCCGGATTCACATGCAACACGGTCGCGAGATGTTTTTGGCTGCTGGCCGGATTGCTGGACGGGTAAGACTTGATCAGGTTGGGAAAATTGTCCTGAAGATCGCGCAGCATGGCGGCGGTCGGATAGTAGGGATTGGCGATAAAACAGAAATCCACGATTTCCTTGGCTTTTTCGTAACCAACCAGTTCGGCGAGCGAGGGCGAATGGGAGGTTTCGTAAAAGAGATGCCGTCGAAATTCGGCAGGCGAAAGAGCTGTAGCCGCTTTGTCCATGTTTTTGTTGTAGCACTGGAAATCAGCTCTTACAAGGTCTGGTTGCCTTGCGGCAGAAAGTTTTCGAGTCCTGTGCAGTTGTTCAGATGAAATGCGTTGCCCCGGTTATGTAGCGCCCGCCTTCAGGCGGGCATCATGAGTTCGAGCGCACTTGCTCGCCTGAAGGCGAGCGCTACACCAGGTCGCCGCGCCACCAGCGCGCTGAGAACACCAGGAACGCCGCGGCCAGCCACCCGCCCGCGTACATCGGCTGCGCGCCCCAATGCAGAATCGGGGAGTGCATCAGGCCGAACCAGGAGAAGACGGAAGCGATCAGGCACCAGATTGCGGCGCGGCCGAAATTCCGGTCGATCATCTCGGTGATCAGCGCGGAGACCACCAGCACCAGGAAAAGAAATCCGTTGCCGAGTCCCTGAATCGAGGACCAGTAGATGGAACGGTTCAGCGCCGCCTGGACTTCGGGATTTGCGGCGGATAATTTCAATGCGGGCAGTGCGGAGTTCACCACCGAGCCCACGACCGCTCCGGCGGGCAGCACCAAGCCCAACAGCACGGCGTTAATGTATTTGTGGTCGACGTGGTGGAGCGTTGCGCGGCCAACTCCAATCGCCACGTACGCGATCATGGAGGCCAGAATCGCCCAGGGAAAGAGCTGGGCCATGAACAGCGAAATTCCACTCATGAACACGGCCAGAAAAATCACAGCCGTCCAGAAACAAAACCCGATCCGCGCGCCCATCATTTTGTAGGGCGGGTGCAGCGCGGCGACGACAGGAGTGATGATGCTCCCGCCTGCGCCGCACAGAAAAGTTCCCAGGCCGTCGCAGGCGACGACGAGTCGGGCGTCGTAATTGTCTCCGGCGGAGTTCGCGCCTTCCACCGATGCGATGTCCTGCAGTACCTGGTAAATCGCCATGGGCGCGATCACGGAAAGGTAGGGAATCGCGAGGCCCATGGCCTGCAGCGGACCCGGAGTTCGCACGAAAGGAAGTTGCAGGGAAAAGCCGCTCCAGGAGGGATGAATGTAACCGATGGATAATCCGATGGCCAGGGGCACAAGCCAGGCGACGAGGAAGGGAGGAATCCTCCACTTGGTGATCGGAACATTGGCCAGCACCGCGGTGGCCACGATGGCCAGCGCCAGGATTCCCACGAGCGGCTGATCGAAGATGCGCTGCAGCAGGACCATGGCGAGATAGGTGTACATGGCTGCGCCAAATACCGTCATCATCGCGGGCTTGGGAAT
>Ga0210401_10003127_pt1 | contig 17811 bp, 16 predicted proteins | sample IncBWH32MmetaG_FD_150866 | JGI IMG/M metagenome (GOLD analysis project Ga0210401, IMG submission 150866) | Forest soil microbial communities from Barre Woods Harvard Forest LTER site, Petersham, Massachusetts, United States - Inc-BW-H-32-M | ecosystem: Environmental > Terrestrial > Soil >... | reverse complement strand
ATGCTATTCAGATCCAGCACCTTCGGCTGCAATACCTGCCGCCGGCTGAACGCCAGTAGTTGCCGTACGAGCCCCGACGCCCGCTCCGAGGCATCCTCGATCCGTTCGATGTCCGTCTTTAGCTCTGGCAGCCCCTTCGCGCGCATCAGCGCCAGTTCCGTATATCCCTTGATGATCGTCAGCAAATTGTTGAAGTCATGCGCGATTCCACCCGCAAGCCGGCCCACCGCTTCCATCCGCCGCGCTTGCTGCAGCTGCGCCTCAAACTGTTTCCGCTCGGTGATATCGACGATGATCCCTTCCATCAGCGGATGCAAATCGCTGCCCGGCACCACCACCGCCGTATCGTTGACCCAAATCACGCGCCCGTCCTGCCGAATCACCCGGTACTCCGCCTGGAACCTCTCGCCACGCTTGCTGGCTTCCTCCGCCGCTTCGACAACCGCGTGATCTTCCGGATGCACGTGGCGCATCCACTCCCGCGAACCCGCCAGCCAATCGTCCACGCTGATCCCGAACATCATTTCCACTTGCGGGCTCACGTACAACCACTGCCCCTCGACGCCCAGCTCCGCGATATAACTGATCGCGGCAACCTGTTCGACCAGCGTCCGATACTTCGCTTCCGCCTCTTCCCGAAATTTCTCAGCGCGGTAACGGTCCGAAATATCTCGGCCCACCGTCACGACGCCGCGATCCGGCAGCAGCGTAACGCTCATCTCCATCGGTAGTGGCTGGCCGTCGCGATGAATCGTCAGCGGCCCGAACCACTTGCCGTCTCGCAACAGCGCTTCTCGAATTTCGCGCTCAATTGGTCTTACGTCCTGCGCCGCATGCATCTCCAACCACGACTTGCCAATCATCGTTTCCGGGTTGGCATGCCCCATCATTCTTGCGAACGCCGCGTTTACGTAGGTGTATTCTCCATGCCGCGACACAATCGCCATTCCATCCATCGCCGAGTCCATCGCCAGCGTGTCGCGCTGCACTACTTCGGCCGCCGTCGCCTCACGGTATTGGCTCAGGCCCAGCCGCACGGCATAACAAGTAATCGATGCGCCGAGCAAGAGAAAACCAATCCAGCGCCATTCCGCCGCAAGCTGCGCTACCGCCGCCAGCACAATCAAGGGAGCGAGGGCTAGCATGACGTTCTTCACCGCTAGCGCGCCCAGTGTCTTGCTTTGCGGTTCCGCCGTTTCCTCCTCGGCCGGCTCTTGCCACCGCGACGCCCAGATCGCACACGCCAGAAATGGCAGGGACCATCCGAGGTCGTACCATGTTCCCGTCGGCACGTTGCGTATGCTCTGCATGTAGTCCGCAATCCCCGACGAAATCGCGTTGATCAGCAGGAAAACCGCGAGCCCCCTGTACAGCGAGCGCAGCCGCCTGGTGCGCACGCTCAACGTCGCGATCACCGCAGCCAACGTCATCGCCAAATTGATCGCCAGGGAGGTCCACGTCATGAGCAGTTCGGAGCCAGGTACGCTTACACCGCTTAATACCTGCACGTAGTACAGCCCGAAAAATGCCGAGAAAAACACGATGGCGATCTGGAGGGCATCGAGCAGCGTTTCCGCGTCGAAACGTGGCGAATCTTTCTCTTTGTCCAGGAACAGCGCAATCGCGAAGAACACGCCTTGCGAATCAAACACCACGCGCACGATCGAAAGCGTCGGCGGCTGCACGTGCAGCCAATTCTCGTAATACATCCATCCGAGATTGGCCACACCCCAGGTCGCCAGTCCCAGCCCGATCACTTGCCAAAACGGGCGAGTCAGCCCGCGTCCCCGCATCGCGGCGCCGAACGCCATGGCCGCCCCGATCGCGCACGCCACCAGTTGCAACGAGTTTGCCGTCAGCGAGCCCGCCGGCGACGTCCCCAGAATCAGGATCTCGCCGACCTGCAGCCCGACGACAAAGAGCGCCACGATGGGCAGCTTCCAGGACATCCCAAGTGCTCCTTCGTCCCCATATGACAAATATGGTAATCGTCAATTTTAGTGCATATTTCGCGGCGAAACGCGCGCACCTTCACTCGCGATGCGCAAGCCTAAACCCTCCACGAACCTGTACGTTAGGCCAGTCACCAGAAGGGAATCGAGGATCAGCCAGGAATGTTTCCGAAACTGTAGCCGCCCTCTTTTACCCTGAGCTTCGAAGGGCCAAGAGGGTGGGATTTTAGATTCTACATGCACACCAACTCGTATATGCAGGGCTCAACGGTATCGCAGGGGTCTTGAAATTTAGATTCCACAAGGCCGCGCACCAATGTGTGTGCGCCGATTTGCATTTTTGTGCCGGTGCCGGCTTACCTCGATACTGAGAAACTGTAGCCGCCCTGTTTTACCCTGAGCTTCGAAGGGCCGAGAGGGCGAGGTTTAGATGCCACATGCACACCAACTCGTATGTGTCTCAACGGTATCGCGGGGATCTTGAAGCCGGCGTTACTCTTGGTCTACGCGCCCCACCACGCCGCCATCTTCTGCGGCAAAATAGAACCGTGCCAACCATTCACGATTCCGTTCGCCAAAGCGTCTCGCTCCCGGCCCGTATAGCCAAACGCGTCCTCGCCCTGGCCGAAACCAAAAAAACCAGCGCCAGCCGCATCCTCGTCGACCTGATCGAAACCGGCCTGCAAGCCAAGGAAGCCCAGCATCAGCGTTTCTTCGAGGTCACCGACAAGCTAGCCGAAACCACCGATCCCGCCGAACGCAAACGCCTTCAAGAAGAACTAGCCCGCATGACCTTCGCCGAGTAACTCTCTTTCGCTTCAACGACATTCCGGGTGGGGGTCGGAGCTTTAGCTCCGACATTGGTCTGTCTCTGAGAAAAGGGCTTTAGCCCCTGAGGAAATAGCGCGGTTCTACAGCGACTCTCAGCTGCCTATTCTTGCCCGAAAGTCCAATGATGTCCTACCGGCCCTCGAACGGATACCGGTCCTGCGCCTGCACCGCCGCAGCCACTTTCCTCCGCAGCGCAATCGTATCCACCGCCCCACGCTTGCCAAACCGCTTCAGCACCGCCATCTGCGTGGTCAGCATATCGCCTTCATGCACCGCGGCGATCGCCCTCTTCGCCTCATGTTCCAGACGCTCCGCCGCATCCGCGATAAACACGCGCGCCGCATCGATCATCACGCTAGACGCCGCCTCGCCCTTTGCCGCCGCAGCCTTCTGCGCGCGCAACAAACACGACTCCATCGCATACACTTCCATCACGATATTCGACAGCGCGCCAATCAATTCCTGCTCGTCGGCAAGTTTCTCGCGGAATTTTTGCAATGCGCCGCCCGCAGCCTGCAAAAACATCTTCTTGGCGTTCGCCACCACGCGCGATTCTTCCGCAAGCACGCCTTCCGGTGCTTCCTCAAACGACGGTCCGGCCAAAATCTCATCCGCCAGCTTCATAGCCGCCGGAATCAACGCCAACTGCCCGCCCATTGCCCGCTTCATCAACATCTGAATAATCAGCATCCGGTTGATTTCGTTGGTGCCCTCGAAAATCCGGTTGATGCGCGAATCCCGGTAAGCCCGGCACACCGGATAATCCTCGTGAAATCCATACCCACCGAAGATCTGCACGCCCTCATCCACAACAAAATCCAGCATCTCGCTGCCATACACCTTCGAGATCGAACTCTCGATCGCATACTCTTCCAGCACCTTCATCGTGCTCTGAATTTTGCTTGCCCCGATCTGCGAGGGGTCGCCACCCGAAGCCGAGGCCGCCGCCATGGCCGACTCGATATTCCCCGAACTCCGGTACACCATCGACTCCACCGCGAAGATCTGGATCGCCATCTCCGCTAGTTTTTCTTTCATCAACCCGAACTCGCCAATCTGCTTCCCAAACGCTTTCCGTTCCTTTGCATATTTCGACGCCGTCATCAGCACATACTTCGATCCGCCGACCGCCGAAGCTCCCAGCGTGAACCGGCCCGCGTTCAAAATGTTGAACGCCACAATGTGCCCGCGCCCGATTTCGTGAAGCACGTTTTCCTTTGGCACTTTGCAATTTTCCAGAAACACCGGGGTCGTCGAGCTTCCATGAATCCCCATCTTGTGCTCTTCATTCCCTGGCTTGCATCCCGGAAATGCTCGCTCCACAATGAACGCCGTAAATTTCTCGCCGTCAACTTTCGCGAACACCACATACAAATCCGCGAACCCGCCATTCGTGATCCACATCTTCTGCCCGTTCAAAATGTAGTGCGTGCCTTCCGGATTCAATTCCGCGCGCGTCAATGAATTCTGCGCGTCCGAACCCGCTTGCGGCTCCGACAAACAATACGCCCCGATCATCTCCGCCGAAGCCAGTTTCGGCAGATATTTCTTCTTCTGTTCCTCGGTCCCGAAATAAACGATCGGCAAAGTGCCAATCCCCGCGTGCGCTCCGTGCGTTACCGCAAACCCGCCATAGATCGAAAGTTTCTCGGTCAATACCGTGGTGGCAATCTTGTCCAACCCCGCCCCGCCGTACTCCTCCGGGATGCCCCCGCTCATAATTCCAAGCTCCGCGCCCTTCCGCACCATCTCCGCCATCAACCCGGGCTTCTTGTTCTCCAGGTCCTTCACCAGCGGCATGACTTCCTTGATCACAAACTCTTCCGCGGTCTGCCCGATCAGTTTTTGATCGTCGGTAAGGTCCGCCGGGGTAAACACATCCTGCGGCAACGCCGACTCCAGCAGAAAACTTCCACCCTTTGCAGCAGGCTTGTTCAAGGTTGCGGTAGCCATCGATAAGCTCCTTCGTGTCAGTGGCCAGAAATGGAGGGCCCAGGGAACAGCGGAATATCATCTTACGCCCGCCAGCGTGTCCCAGCAATCGCACCGACCCCGGGCAGTCGCAGTTTCACGAAAACTCTTCTGCTCGGTGACGCCTCTGCTCCGTGACCTCTGTGCTCCGGCCTCTGTGAACTGTGTGTTAATTCCGTTCTTTCTTCCTTCAACGTTATCCAGCATGCCCGCCGAAAAGGCTATAGACCAAAAGTCCCAGCACAAACAACGTCACCAAAACGTAAGTCCAATCCCGCTCGTACAAGAACGCAAAAAACGAAAACGCCACCCGAGCTACCGGCGTAGCAATCAAAACCAGCAATCCCAACTGAATCAACCCTCGCCCATGAAACGCCAACGCCTCGTGGAAAATCCCCGAAACGCTCCGCAAATCTCCCGGCTCCCCCTGAAACACTCGATAGTCCGTCACCGGCACCCGATGCCGCGTCAAATACACGCCGCCGCCCACAAGCACAATCGCCGCCGCCAACACCACGCCCGTCCGCAGCAACCCACCCATAATCTCGTCCATCCGCTGATCCGACCGGTGAACCGTAGCCTCAGTCATAGCCTCTCTTCTTAGCCTCTCTTCTTAGCCTCTCTTCTCTGCGCCCTCTTTACCCTGAGTCACGAAGGGTGCTCCGCTCTCCGTGAACTCTGTGTTGAAATCCTTCTTTAGTCGTTACCTCATTACTTCATTACTTCATTACTTCATCGCTTCGCCTTCTCTAGAGTTTCCCCGTCAATCCGCTGTAAATCATCTCAATCGCCAAAACTCCAATCACCCCACTAAACACATACCGCAGTACTTTCACATTCGCTCCCGCCAGAACCCGCGCCCCAGCCAGCGACCCCAGCAAAACCCCCAGCATCACGGGCATCGCCAACCCGGGATCGATGTATCCACGGCTCAAATAAATCCCCGCGCTAGCCGCCGCCGTCACCCCAATCATGAAGTTCGATGTCGTCGTCGAAACCTTGAACGGCAGCTTCATCGCTCTGTCCATCGCCAAAACCTTGACCGCGCCCGACCCAATCCCCAAGAGTCCGGAAAGCACGCCAGCTATGAACATCAGTCCGAATCCCAATGGCACACCGCGCACATGGTAGCTCTCCAATCCATGCTCGCCCGGAAACGTGCCGTCCATCCGCAGCCAGGTCGCAATCCGGTCCGGTCCCTGATCCTGCCTTGCATCAGACTTCTCGCGGAACGAGACAATCGCCGAATAGATCAGCACCAGCCCAAAAATTACGGCAATGACGGAAGCGTGGAGATACAACGCCAACGCGGCACCGCCCAGCGCCCCTATCGTAGTCGCAATTTCCAGGAACATTCCGACGCGGATATTGGAGTAGCCCTCTCGCACATAGGCCGCCGCCGCGCCGCTCGAGGTCGCAATCACCGACACCAGCGCCGCACCGATCGCATACTTGAGGTCCACGTGAAACACCAGCGCCAGCAGCGGCACGACCACCACGCCACCGCCCAGCCCAGTCAGCGCACCCAGAAATCCCGCCAACAGCGAACCGATCCCAATCAGCGCCGTAAACTCAACAGTATTCACCCGTTCTCCTCAACGAATCCCTATGACCGATGATCCCACTGGAAAACGCTCGCGTAGTGGCCTCGAATGTCTGTTCCGTCCAAGTTGGAATTTTCCATGTGGCAGACAGAGTCCTCGTAGCAGACAGAGTCATCCTCAGGCAGTTGGCCGTCAGTTCGATGCTTCAGAGTATGCGAATGGTGAAAGAAAAAACGCGTAGCGCCACGTGGTCCGTGGCCTGCAGTGGCACAGCCATTCCTGGCTGTGTACCGCCTGGCTGTGTAGCCTCAGATGCGCTCAAATATCCCGGCCGCGCCCATGCCGCCGCCGATGCACATGGTGACCATGCCGTACCGCGCGTTCTTGCGCTGCAAATCGCGGATCAGCGTAGCCGTGAGTTTCGCGCCGGTGCAGCCGAGCGGATGGCCCAACGCAATCGCGCCGCCATTCGGATTCACGCGGGATGCGTCGAGCCCCGCTTGCTGAATCACGGATAGAGATTGCGCCGCAAACGCTTCGTTGAGCTCGATCACCGCGATATCGCCGAGCGAAAGGCCTGCCAGCTTGAGCGCCTTCGGAATCGCGAAGACCGGACCGATGCCGAATTCTTCCGGTGGACAACCCGCGGTGGCATAGGCGACGAATCGTGCGAGAGGTTTGAGCCCGAGCGACTTTGCCCGCGTGTCGCTCATGATCACGCAGGCCGCGGCGCCATCGCTCATCGGCGAGCTGTTTCCCGCAGTCACCATACCCTTCACGTGAAATGCCGGCTTTAGCTTCGCAAGAATTTCGAGCGAGGTGTCCGCGCGGGGCAATTCATCCGTATCGAAAGTAAACGTCTGCGTAGCCGCTTTGACGGCCGCCTTCGCGCCACCGCGCGAAGCATGCGACGCCGAGGACGCGCCGTTGCCGTTCGTAGGCACCGCCGTGATCTTCACTTCGACGGGAATCGTCTCATCCTTGAAGTTGCCGGCAGCAATCGCCGCAAGCGCCTTTTTGTGAGAGTCCGCGGCAAATTGATCCGCCTGCTCGCGCGTGATGCCAAATTTGCGGGCGATGTTTTCCGTCCCCAGCCCCATGTTGATGTACGCGTCCGGATAGTGATCGATGAGCCAGGGATTCGGCGAGACTTTGTTGCCGCCCATGGGCACCAGCGACATCGATTCGGTTCCGCCTGCCACGATGACTTCCGCCGAACCGCCGCGTATGCGCTCGGCCGCCAGCGCAATCGCCTGCAATCCCGAAGAGCAGAATCGGTTGATGGTCATCGCGGATGTTTCCACCGGTAGCCCGGCGCGCAGAGCGGCGATGCGTGCGACGTTCATACCTTGTTCGCCCTCAGGCATCGCGCACCCGAGGATCACGTCGTCGATTTCCTTGGCATCCAGACTGGGGACACGCGCCAGCGCTTCCTTGATCGCCAGCGCCGCCAGATCGTCAGGGCGCGTGGAACGTAGCGAACCCTTATAGGCGCGACCTACGGGGGTGCGGACAGAGGATACGATTACGGCTTCAGGCATAGCGACCTCGCGAGGCAGAAAGTAACCTCTTTATTGTTCAACTCCGCTAAGGATAAAGCAACCTCCAGGCAATGGCCGTATGCGTATCCGAAGGCACCTCTTGTTTCGCGTGGAGGAAAGGTCTATACGTGGGAGGTACGTGAGGACAGCGTGTGCGACGCTGTGAAGCTGCAACATTCAGGGGAGAGAGAATGCGCAAGAGTGTGATTGCTAGTCTGTTTTTGGTAGTGGTGCTGGGTTTGCCGCTGGTTGGCTGCCAGGACACGAAGGCTCGGCAGGAGAATGACCAACTGAAGGCGCAGGTAGCGGAACTGCAAAAGGAAAACGCGGATCTCAGCAGCAAAGTGGATGGTCTGGCCAAGGAAAATTCCGACCTCGCGAGCGAGAACGAAAAGCTCAAAGCGCCCAAAAAATCGACGAAGAAATCGACGAAGGGCAAACACCATAAACACAAGCAAACGACCACCAGCTCGAACTGATCGACCGGACGAACAGAGCTGGCTAGGCTTCAGACTCCATACAGGCAATTGTAGGCGCGGGGCTTGCCCCGCCAGACCGCTAAGTCTCGACACCCCGCACCATGCGATGTTTTCGGGAAGAATAATTTGGCGAGAAGTGTTGCGCTATCGCGCGGCGCCGGCTTTGCGGATGTAGATTTGGCCGTTGAAGTTGGTGAATTGTAGTTCGGGACCGCCGCCGTTGATCGAGCCTCTTACGGTCTTGTCGATTTTTACGCGGTATTTGCCGCCATGGTCGCGGCCGTCTTCGACGATGGGTTTCGCCGAAGATGCTTGCATTTGCACGTCGAAATCGCTGAAGACGTCGCCGCGGTCGGAGCGCAGGCTGACATTGGCTTTCAGGTCGGCGGGGAAGGTTACGTCGATGTCGCCGTTGAGGGAACTGAAGGCCATGGGCTTCTGGTTGATGCGTGTAAAGGTGACGAGCAGGCGGCCATTAAGCGCGTGGGCCACAGCGCTGCCGGCGATGTTGTTGAGAGTGACGGATCCGTTCACGTTGTCGATATCCATTTCGCCGTCCACGCCGGTGACCACGATGTCACCATCATTTACCGCGCGCAGGTGTAGAGAGGTATGGACGGGCACCGAGATGCTCAGATCAATAGCGCGCGCAAAAGACTCGGTGTTGATGTTGACCTGATTATTTTCCTCTTCGACGGTAAGGCCGGTCGTGGCGATGGAGATGCGCTTCGGTCCAGATTCCTGGCGCGCGCTTTCGTGATTGCGGGCACGTGCTTCCACGATGACTTCTTTTCCTTCGTAAGCCTTTACGGTGATGCCGCCGTCGATGAGCCCTGCCTTTACGAGCGCGGGACGCGCGGGATCGCTGAGCGTTACGGAGACGCGATCGGCGCCCGATTGCGTCTGTGTCGACGCCTGTTCTTCGGCGCGGGCTTGCATTTGCGATGCGCCCAGCGCGAAGCCTGCGAAAGCGACCGCAGCTGCAAGGATGAATGGGAAACGGCGAGTATGGTTATTCATGGTTTTCGAGGATACGGATGTCTCCATTTAGATTTTCGATCTTGATTTCAGGGCCACCGGCGCTGACGCGCGCGGCGGTGAAGCGGTCAGCGTGATAGACGACTTTTCCGCCGTGGTGTTCTTCCTGCACGGCGTGAAGCGGCATGGTGGTCACCGGGAAATCGCTGTAGACGCCGCCGTTGAAGGTCTTGAAGCGGAAGTCGGCGGAGAGGCCGCGTGCAAAGAAGAGGTCGATGTTGCCGTTGACCGACTGAAAGCTGGAATTCTCTCGCGGGTTTTCGCGGAAGGTGACCTTAACAGGGCCGTTAACGGTGTGAGCGGTGCCGGAGCCAGCCATGCCGTCGAGCTCGATGTCGCCGTTGACGTTGCGGGCGATGAAATTTCCAGTGACGTTGTGGACGAGGACGCGGCCTTCATTCACGGTTTTCACTTTGATATCGACGTTGCTGGGAACGTGCAGGACGAAATCCATTTTGACGATGTAGCCATCCTCGTCGCGGCGGCGGCGCGAGCCCTGGCAGCCATCTTCACATTGGCAGCGAAACGGGCCGTTGACGTAGAGATCGAGGCCGCCACCGGGTTGGGTGATGTCCAGGGTGACCTCTTTGTGGGCGAGCGCGAGGGCATCTTTGGACTCGGCGCGAATGGTCTTGTCGACGACCAGTTCGACCTGATCGGAAGTTCCGCCAACGACTTCGATCGAACCCCAAATGTTGTCGATGTCGATGGATTTGCGGGCGGCGCCGGCAAGCGAGAAGGATTTCTGGATGACCTCGTGGTCCTGCACGGGGAAGCTGGTGTCGGAATCATCGCGGACAGCGGCATAGGCATGCTTGATCTGAATCGCGCGGGCGAGATACCTCACGACACATTCGGCTGAGCGCGCGATCGGACGGCGCGCCACGAACCAGATCGTCAGCGTCAGCAGCGCCGCTACGTAGATGGCGAGAATTCGATGGAACGGTGTTGCTCGCACGATTCCTCCTTACTTAACTGGTGCCGAGACGGGGCGCGCCCTTCGTTGGTTTCGGTGAAGTAGTGCCGCGCCCCTACAACTTACCTACTGCAATTTGCTGATGGCCCACTCCGCGCGCTGGCGGACGGCGGGGTTGAGATTTGGTGTTTGCTGGAAATTGCGCAGGCGCTGGGTGGCGTCGGGATCGCGCCACTCCGCTAGCTGATCAATCAGCGCGACCTGCACCAGCGGCGATTGCTGCTCCTGGAGCGCGTCGCCGATACCTTTGCGAACCTGTGGCTGACTGGCGTGGCGGCTGAGCGCATCGAGCGCGGCGAGACGGACGTCGACGCTGCCGTCGTAGCGCAGCGTATGCAACAGGGCGGATTGAATTTGCGGATCGAGATGCGCTTCGCGGCCGCTCCAACTCACGCCTTGCAGGCGTTCGCTGGCGGATTGCTGTTGCAGCATCGAGAGCGCGACCAATTGACGCATGTTGGTTAGCTCGGCGTGCATGGCGGCAATTTCGTCGGGGCGTGCGGGAGTGGCTTCCTTGTTGACGCGCGTGCCGATGAATACGCCGAAGATCAGGAGAGCAGCGCTCCATGCGACGGCGCCGAGCGGAGAGCGTAGCCACGCAAAGAAGCTCCATCGCGCTGCGCGCTCGCTGGAATCGCTGACGTTTGGCGTTGCGATCTTGGGAGAAAACGCCTGCCTCGAAGGCTCGGTACTAACTTCGATGCTTCGCTCGCTGCTTGCTGGGGAATAGGCATGGAGCATGGCGTCGAAGCGTGCGCGGGAGTCGGGACTGGGCTGATCGGGTGGCAGAAGCGCGAGCTTCTTCCACATGGCTACGTCTTGGGCGCAGGTCGCGCAGTGCTCGCAGTGTTGCTCTACCTGGCTCGCTTGCTCGCGCGCGAGGCTGCTTTGCAGATAGTCTGGCAGGAGTTCGGCGATCTGTTCGCAGTTCATTGCAACCTCCTTGTCGGAGTGGGGCTTGTGGGAGTGGCGGAATCTGCTGGAGCGCGACGCGAGTCGATTGGTCTTGGGCCACTTTCCAGCTGCAGGAAAATTTCGCGTAGCTGTTGGAGGGCGCGATGGACACGGACTTTGACAGCGCCGACTTCGCAGCCCAGCAGGAGGGCGATCTCGTCGTACTTGAGTTCCTGAAAGCGGCTGAGAATCAGGATTTCGCGTTTGTCTTCGGGTAAGTGCATGAGGGCGGTTTGGAGTAAAGCGGCTTCCTGGAGTTGTTGCGCGGAATCCGCGAAGGCTGTTGGATCGAGAGGCTCGGAGGTAAACGGGGATTCGGGTCGAACTTTGCGAACCTGATCGATGCGGGTGTTGCGGGCGATCTGGTACATCCAAGTGCGGAAGTTGGTGCCGGGACGGTAGGTTTGGCGATAGCGGAGGATGCGGAGGAAGACTTCCTGGACCAGGTCTTCGCTGACGGTGCGGTCTTGGGTCATTTTGGCGTAGAAGTTAAAGAGTGGGGCTTGGTAGCGGTCGAACAACACGCCTAGCATTTCAACTTCGCCGTTGCGCACTTGGAGCATCACGTCCTCGTCGGGAACCGACTTCATTCGGTGGCGGTCATTTCTGCATTGGCGGTGAATTGCCGTTGCGTGGATGAATACCGAGGGACGGAGGAAAGGTTACAGGGAAAGAGGGAAGTAATGATGGGAAGAAGTAATGACGTAAAGAAGTAATGAGGTAATGAAGGTTTTGGGGATTCGGATGGGGGCAGGACAGGGTCGCCAGAGAGGCGCAGAGGCAGCGCAGAGGTAGCGGCGGGGAAGGAGGGCGCACTGGCTGGCTGTTAACCTTGTGGGTACCCTCCTCCCCTGGGTTTTTTGTAAGTATTCATTCTAAACGGGGATAAAGTCATTTGTTTTGATAGACTTGTGTAAGTATTGATTCTACGTAGGTTGCGGCGTTCTGCGGTAGGGGCTCGGATTTCTGTACATTGAGCTCCTGAACTTCGGGTTCCTGAACTTCGGGTGCTTGAACATCGGGCTCTGGTTCGGGGTCTTCAGGGGGAGGGTCGGGGTTGGTTTGGGCGAAGGCTGCGCGGATTTCTTCGCGCCAAGAGGTGGTGCCGAAGGCGTTGATGTATTCGTGTTGGGACAGGTGAATAGCCTGGAGAAGGGTTTGGCTCAGGTAGGCGAGGGTGGAGGCGGCGCGTGGTTTGAGGTGGCCCTGGGCAACGGCGGACATCATATGAGCCAGGGCGGAGCTTAGGTCAGAGCCGGAGAGGTAGTTTGCGGAGAAGCGGGTGGCGAGGTCGCGGCCTACCTGGTCGGCGGCTTCGGCTTGCGCTTCTTTGCGGGCGTGATAGGTGCAGAGGTAGGGATGGGAAGTTTTGCGGGGCATGCGGCAGTGGTTGCCGTTGGCGTAGGCGAATGAACACACTAAGGCGCGGCCCTCGAACGGAGTCGTGGACATGGAAGTCTCCTAACGAAAATTTGGATTTTTGGTGATTTGGATTACGGCTAGACGTACTTCTTAATGGAAAGAGTCTAGCTGATGATAAGCGGAGAGTCAAGTATAAACATAAGTATAGAGAAGGAAGCCTTTAGGGGGAGTAGCTGACCGTCTGGGAAGTATTCCAGTTAGTCGACACGAGCGCGTTTCCCAGTATGTATCCGGAGAAACTTCCTCCCTGCAGCGGATCACGTGGCCGCTATTGGTGAACGATTTCCACTGAGATCCAGCACAGGGCCAGAAGGATTCCTGGGAATAAAGGAAATGTAACCGGAGGCAGGCTCCGAATATCTAAGCATTCGGGGGCCACTCTCCGATTTATCGAACTCGTGGTGGCCCGTCAATACCGGTGGCGTAGGCACGGAACTCGAATGGGCCAGTGTAAGGAGGAAGAGAATGGTAGACGTATTTGGGGCAACTTCAACAACAGAAGATGTTTTGTCGGGCGTAAACCTGCGCGGTAAGCGCATCCTGGTCACCGGCGTTTCGGCGGGGATCGGCGTGGAAACGGCGAGGTCTCTGGCCGCGCATGGCGCACATGTCGTGGGCGCCGCACGGGATCTCGCTAAGGCGGAGCAGGCGACCACCGAGGTGCGGAAAGGCGCTGCGGCCAATAGCGGAAGTTTCGAGCTGGTTGCGCTTGATCTCGGGAGCTTGAAGGGCGTGCGCGACTGCGCCGACAAACTACTCGCAAAGGGTGAACCCTTCGATGTGGTCATCGCCAACGCAGGCGTGATGGCCACGCCGTTTGGCCACACGTTGGACGGCTTTGAAACGCAATTCGGCACAAATCATCTCGGTCACTTTGTCTTCGTCAACCGGATTGCGCCACTGATCCGTGCCGGAGGAAGGTTGATCAACCTGTCGTCCGCCGGTCATCGCATATCCAACGTAGATCTGCAGGATCCCAACTTTGAGCGGACCCCCTACGACCCGTTGGTTGCGTACGGCCGGTCGAAGACCGCGAATATCCTCTTCGCTGTTGCCTTCGACCAACGGCACTGCAAGCGTGGCGTGCGTGCAGCGGCCGTGCATCCGGGAGTCATACAGACCGAGTTGGGTCGTTATATGGACCCGAGCGTCCTCCGCAACTTGATGCAGCAGATCGATCAGCAGCTTGCGGCCGAGGGTAAGGGTGCGTTCCGGTGGAAGACCATTCCTCAGGGAGCCGCAACTTCGGTATGGGCCGGTGTCATCGCTCCAGCTGACGAGATCGGCGGCCAATATTGTGAGAACTGCCATGTCGGCGTGATCGCGCCGGACCATGTCACGATCACGGGCGTGAGCGAGGGAGTCCGCGGATATGCGCTCGACCCCAAGAATGCTGAGGCCCTTTGGAAGAAGAGTGAAAAAATGGTTGGAGAGTCTTTTTAGACGCCGGATTTCAGCCCAGCAAAAGCTGGATTGGCAGCCGAAGCAGCGGGCGATTATTGCCGACCTCGAACGAGGGACCTATTTCGAACCGGAACAGACTACACACGCGGCCGGTTCGCGACCTGTGACCAACTTGCTTCACATTTTGGCCGTAGGTCCACTGGCCCGGTTATTGGATCAAGGCGTTTACTGTGCGTTGAATTGTTTGTGGAGGCTGGCCGAATGCCCGGAGGAACGATCGCCGCATGCGCTCGCGATTTCCAAAACCGTTCTTCCTGGCAATTTCCTCGGCGGAGAAGCGGCCAGCCTCCATCATCAGCCGTGCAGATTCCACGCGCAGCCGTTCAATTGCTTTCGCGGGTGACTGTCCCGTTTCCTCCCTGAATAGCCGGCTGAATTGTCGCAGGCTCAGAAACGCGACGCGCGCCAATGCCTGAACCGACAACGGCGCGCTCAAATGTTCTTTCGCGTAAGCGAGCGCGGTCTGGATGCGATCGGATTCCGCGTCCAGATCCAACAACGTCGAGAACTGCGACTGGCCGCCGGCACGACGGTGATAGACAACCAGTATTTTGGCGACCACACGAGCGAGATCGGCGCCAAGATCGTCCGCCAACAGAGCCAGCGCAAGATCCACTCCCGCGCTCATGCCGGCCGATGTCCATATCGGCCCGTCGATCATAAAGATGCGATCTTCGTGGACCGCGATCTTGGGGTAGCGGCGCTGCATTTCTTTAGCGAAATACCAATGGGTGGTTGCTCGTCGACCGTCGAGCAATCCTGCCTCTGCGAGGACGAGCGCACCGGTGCAGATTGAAGCTATCCGGCGACTTCGATGAAAAGCGGATCGAAGATAGTTCAAAAGGCTGGACGTAGCTTCCGGGGCAGGGATGCTGCCCGCAACGATGAGGGTATCGAAGGTGCGGCGTTTGAAGGACGAAGTCTGAATCCTAGATCCCAGCGAAGTGGCGACCAGTCCGCCGTGCTCCGAGAGAAGCGTGACTTCGTAGGCGTTCGACCCAGTCTTCCAGTTTGCGGTTTCGAATACACTCGTGGCAGCCAAATTCATCGGAGAAAAAGCGGGATAGACGATCAAGCCAATTTTGTGCATCTGATTTCTCCGGTCTCAAGTGTACGCCCCGGCGTTGAAAATGGCCGAAAAGGTTGCATATCCGACTGTCACGCCATGGTGTGCCAAACATCTGAGTAAGTTGAAGCACGAATGCATGCAGCGGATAAGGGAGGCTTTGCATTCATGAGCGGAACGGAAATCAGACAGTTGGAGGCAGGGAACGGCGCGGAGTACCAGGCCCTCTTTCTGGAGGCGTTGCGGTCAGCGCCTGTGGCGTTTGCCGCGGACTACGATGAAGAGTCGGCTCGCAGTTCCGAGCAGATCGCCGAGCGGTTTCGGCGGGAGGTGATTTTTGGGGGATTCGTAAGCGGAAGGCTGCATGGGATCGTGACCTTTCTCCAGCAGGTACCTCCAAAGCGGAGGCACGTCGGAATGATCTGGAATATGTATGTGTCGGACGAGCAACGGGGGACCGGGCTTGCCGACATGCTCTTCAAACATGTTCTCGAGGCGGCCAGTCTCAAGGTGGATCAAGTGGAGTTGTACGTCGCGGTTGACAACCCTCGGGGGCGAAAGTTCTATCGGAAATTTGGATTTGAATCGTATGGGGTGATGCCGAGGGCACTGCGAGTACAAGGTGAGAACTATGATGCATTGATGATGGTGAAGAAATTTCGATGACAGCGCACGACAACATCACGGGGCACTATAGCAGTGATGGCGAGATCGCTCGCCGCATCGATGAGCAACTGCGTTTGTCGGGTGTCGCCGACGATCATAACTTGTCGCCGAGCGACGTGGCGGCTGTGGACCAGTTCCACGTAGGAGGTCTTGAGGCGACGCAGGAGCTTGCGCGACTGCTTTCGCCGTCACAAGGGTCTTACGTTCTGGATATTGGTTCAGGGCTAGGCGGTCCTTCGCGTTATCTGGCGGCCAATTACGGCTGCCGCGTAGTCGGAATCGACATCACCCAGGAGTATTGTCGCATCGCTTCGGTTCTCGCGGCACGCATGGGCCTGGAAGATCGAGTGGAATACCGTCATGGCGATGCCCGTGAGCTGCTCTTTCCCGATGGAACATTCGATGGCGCGTGGACGCAGCACGTGTCGATGAACATTGCCGAGAAAAAGCAGCTGTACGAAGGAATATGTCGGGTTCTCAAGATCGGCGGGCGGTTCGCGCTGCACGATGTCGTCCAGCGCACGCCCGGACCCATTCTATTTCCGGTGCCTTGGGCCCGTACGCAAGAGATCAGTCATCTTCAGTCGATGGAAGCTATGAGGAAGACGATCCTGGATGCGGGATTTGTCCTCGTTGCGTGGAATGACGTCACGGAAGGCGCATCGCGGTTTCTTGATGCAATGGCAGCACGCAGCAGGAACGCAGAGACGCCGCGTCTGGGACTGCATCTCGTGCTGGGGCCGGATTTTGCGGAGATGGTGAGGAACTTTCGGCAGAATCTCGCGGAAGAACGGTGCGGTGTCGTCCAAGCCGTATTCCAGCGCGTTTCGTAGGTGACTCGGCACCGATTCAAAGCTCCATCCAGAGTGATTCGATTTTCAGGTTGTACGCGAACGCCGGGAGTCGAGCGTGCATTGAAGAGCAGTCCGCAAAGCTTTGCGCAAATGACATTCTTACGTCGTCTGCACTAACTGCGGAGGTGAACTCGCACCGTTCAAACATCGCAGCCCTCCTGTACACGCATGACCATGAGCGTCACGTCGTCCCGTTGTGGCTGGCCATTCGCGAATGCGGACACTTCTTCCAGGATGCAGCGAATGATTTGCTCTGGCGTTCCATCGCTGCAAGAGCGCAGCAGACTATCCAGCCTTTTTTCTCCCCAAAATTCGCCATCGGGGTTATCCGCCTCCGTAATTCCATCGGTGTAAGCAACCAGAACATCGCCAATTTCTAACTGGAAAGAGGTGGTTGCAAAGTGCGCGTCAGCCGAAATTCCCACGGGCATCGCTTCCGATTGCAAGTGGAACATCTGGCAGGACTCCTTTCGCGGGCGAACGACAATCGGTGGATTGTGGCCGGCATTTACGTATTTCAATACGCGCGTGGCCGGTTCGTATTCCGCATAGAAAAGAGATGCGAAGAAATTTGTGGGAGAAGCCTCATAGACGAGGCGATTGACGTCGCCAATGAGCGTCGAGAGGTCCAAATGGGGATGCAAAGCTTGCGCACGAAGCGAGGCTTGGAGACTGGCCATAAGCAGCGCCGCACCGATTCCTTTTCCGGAGACATCTCCGATCGCGATGCCCCACCGGCCACCCTCCAAGGAGAGAAAGTCGTAGTAGTCACCGCCAATGCCGTGAGCGGGCTGGTAGAAGGTCTCGCAGGAAAGACATGGAATGGAGAGCGTATCGGGCGGAAAAAATGCCTGTTGAACATCCTTCGCGCCCTCCAAATCCCGGCGAATCGCTCTGTGAAATCCAGAATCGGATTCCGATTTCTTCAGAAACTCCACAATTGTCTCCACGTGATTGCGCAACAGAAGTCCGGCTTCTCTTCCTCGCCCTTTCCCAAGAGCGTCGATGATGGGTTGGTGCGATTCAGCGATTTCGGGAAAATCCCGTGAAATC
>Ga0210401_10003126_pt1 | contig 17815 bp, 10 predicted proteins | sample IncBWH32MmetaG_FD_150866 | JGI IMG/M metagenome (GOLD analysis project Ga0210401, IMG submission 150866) | Forest soil microbial communities from Barre Woods Harvard Forest LTER site, Petersham, Massachusetts, United States - Inc-BW-H-32-M | ecosystem: Environmental > Terrestrial > Soil >... | reverse complement strand
GCCGATCGTGCCGAGACCGATGAGCCCCAGGGTTTTGTCGCGCAATTCGCTGCCCGTAAATTTCTTTTTGTCCCACTTGCCGGACTTCATCGAGGCGTCGGCCTGCGCCACGGGATGCGCCATGGCTAGCAGCATGGTCATGGTGTGTTCGGCCACGCTGATGGCGTTTCCACCGGGAGTGTTCATGACGAGGACGCCCTTGCGCGTGGCGGCGTCGAGGTCGACGTTGTCAACGCCTACGCCGGCGCGCCCAATGACGCGAAGGCTCCTGGCTTTTTCCAGAAGCTCGGCCGTCACTTTTGTCGCGCTGCGAACGAGCAAGGCATCCGCGTCGCGAATTTCCTCCTCGATTTTGCCTTTTGATTTGGGGAGATTCACGACGGTCCAGGAGGGATCGGCCTTCAGGATGTCCACGACGCCTTCGTCAACGCTGTCTGCGATCAATATTTTCATGATGCTCTTAAGATTCTCCGTGTCCTCGTATTTCTCCGTGTTCTCTGTGTTAAATCTTTGCTCGCCAAAAGGTCAAAGGCTTAACACAGAGAACTCAGAGAAATGCAAGAACACAGAGAAATGCAATTCAAATATATATGTGGAAGGGCCTTAACACCTGCCCCTAACAACCTTTTCCACTAGGACGAATGGCGCAAATAAACGTTCTGCGCGGCGCGAACGCCGCCGCCGAGCTCGACTTTGTGGCCAACTTTCTGCAGCGCGATTTCGAGGCCCCCGAGCACGGCCACCAGATCGAGAAAATCGTAATACCCCAAATGAGCAATGCGGAACATATGGCCCTTCATGGTGCCCTGCCCATCGGTCAGAATGACGCCGAATCGCGCGCGCATTTCCTTGACCACCTTGGTGGACTCGATCCCCGCCGGCGCGTTGATGGCGGTCACGGCGTTCGCCGGAGAACTCACCGCGAAGTTCGTGAGGCCCAGCGCGACCGCCGCTTCGCGAGTCGCTTCGGCCAAGAGCGCTGCATTGGCAATGAGATTCTCACGGCCAAGTTCCTTGATGTAATTCAAGGCTCCGTGCAGGGTCACGACGAGCGAAGTCGCCGGCGTGTAGCTCGATTCCCCTTTCGCCAGGCTCTTGCGTTCCTTCGCATAATCAAAGTAATAGCGCGGCAATTTCGATTTTTCCATCGCGCGCGCGGCTTTTTCGCTGATGCTGGCGAAAGAAAGGCCCGGCGGAATCATGGTGGCTTTCTGCGATCCGCCGATCAGGATGTCGATTCCCCACTCGTCCGGGCGCAGGTCCGTGGTCCCCAGGCCGGTGATGGCGTCCACTACGAAGCAGCATTCCGGCAGAGCGGAAATAATCTTGCCCAGGGTCTCGACATCGTTGCTCACGCCCGTCGAGCTCTCCGTCGCCTGGATGAATACGGCGCGGAACGGCCCGCCGGTTTCGAGATGCTTCTTCATTTCGGCGATGGGAACGGGGTGCCCGTAAGGCGCTTCCACGACCACCGCTTCGATGCCGTAAGCTTTCGCGAGCTGCACCCAGCGTTCGCCAAATTTTCCCGCCGTGCCGATCAGAACGCGCTCGCCGGGAGAGAGCAGGTTCGACACCGCGCCTTCCATCGCGCCCGTGCCCGAACTGGCAAACACGATGACATCGTTTTTCGTATGGAAGTAATAGCGCAGGTTTTCGAGCGTTTCCCGCATCAATGTCCGGAAAGCATCGGTGCGGTGATGCAGCGTCATGGTCAGCGCCCGCAACTGCGCTTCCAGCAGGAGCGGCGTCGGTCCCGGAGTAAACAGTCTTTCCTTAATGATTCCTGGCATATCGGTGTTCGCAGTCCGTTCTTTTTAGATTAGGAAAAATTATTCAGGGCACACGCGGCCCGGCTTGGGTCAAATTCAATTCAAGGGCACATCCGCCTTTGTGAATCCGATTGCAGGCAGGAATACAGGTTAAGGGATGGCGGGAAAATGGTCAACCTGTCCGGGCCGCGTTTCGCTTAAAACGAAATGTCCATTACCCTATTGTTTCACGCAATAATGGAATCCAAACTAGAATTCTGTTGAAGTTCTAAGACGGTTTTCACCAGGAAGTCCGCTGCGCGGACACAGCTTCACACCAACATTGTACTGCGCGCCAATACCACCGACGGCGTCAATGGCCTGGGATCTCGCAGCGCCATGCGTCATACAAAAGCCGCGGAGGCCTGATCGACGACCGCAAACTCAACGAGGCCTCGCCCGGACCGCGCTGCCGATCGTGTACCATGAATATATTTATCTACTTGGTTATAAATGTTCTTATAGGACTTGAGCCTCCATCCTTTACACCGGTAGCGCCCGTGGATTCCACGGTGTAGTAGTAGGCTGTTTGCGGACTGAGTCCCGCGATGCGAACCCTAAATATCATATCCGAGTGGGAAGAATTGCGGCGATTGGGAGATTTTGCGACCTGGGACAGGTGCTTTGCGTCGGTGCCGTAGTGCACGACGCCATAGTGCAGGTCGGTTCCTCCGGGATTCGTGGTGGTCCAGCGAAGAATAGCCAGCGATTGATTTACGATCTCGAGTTCAGGTCCGGCAATGATCTTGATGCCCTTGTGCGTCGGCTCGGCGCCAACAGCGGTCCCGGCCACATCCCCGATCAAAAGCAAAGAGGCGCTAATCGCGGCTAACGTGATGCAAAGCGGAACGAATCTGCTCATGACTCACCTCCCTCGATTTAGCTGAAATTTCTGAGTTAAGTACATCCCAGCGGCCTCAGGCCATGGATGACCATGACCTGAGGCTTGGGATGAAAACTAGAGACCAAGCGAGTTTTCCCGCGTCGTTTTCTCTTACTTTGAAGGTTTCGCTGGTTTCCTTATCAAGCTAGCTGGCGTGGTGATGGACGCCACAGCCGTTTTTACGTAGCCGTCAGTCTGTGTCTGCAGAAATGCCACCAAGTCGTCTTCCTCTTCCGAAGTTAAGTGAAGATGGCCGATGGTCATGTTCATGTTGTTGATATCTTCCGGCATGGGCCAGCAGGTGACTTTCTCGACTGTTCCCGCCGGGCAGTTCCCGGAGAGCACCGGTTGAGCGTAGACATCACGAGTGTTGTAGAAGTGGACGACCTCCTTAAGACTAAGCAAATAGCCGTTATGCATGTAGGCTTTCACGAAACCCGGGTAAGGCACTTGGCCCGCATTGCGAGTTGTCGAGGTTTGGAATTTGCCTTCAAAGAACGGCAGAAATTCCCCCCAAGTAAGATTGGGAGGAGGGCCATAATAGCCGTCGAGGAAAAGGCCCACTCCTTCGTCGGTGAAGCCCGGACCCAGTGGATTCCCTGTGAAACCCGTTTGGTCCGGCGTGTCTTCCGAATACCACGGGAGAATGACGTTCCGGGGAAGGCCAATGTTGTTGTAAGTGAAGTCAGTGAACATCGGGGCAACGTTTGTGGCCGCGCCATTGTCCGCTGCCTTGGCCATATTAGATCTTCCGTCCAGGTGACAGGTATTGCATTGCGCTTTGCCGCGGAAGAGCTCGTAACCGCGCTGTTCTTGTGGGGTTAAGGTGGCGCTGCCAGCAAGAAAGGCGTCGAACTTCGAGGTAAAGGGGCTGACACTGGACGAAATTTCATAGGCGGCGATGGCTTGCCCGAATTCATCGTAGGCTTGGTTGGCGCGGGTACGGTCGGTTGGGCTGAGATTCAACGGAGTGGCATTTGAACCGAACGTGGCGGATCCTTTCGGAGTGTGGCAGACCGTGGAGACGTCGGTAGGCCAAGTGATATCCAGCGAGCCGGTACCCCAAACCTGCTCGAAGAAGGATTTGTATTTGCTGAGCGACAGCTTCCAAACGACACAGGCTGTGTCCGGATTGGCCATCTCTTCCGGATCGACCGGTGGATCCTGGCCCTGTTCCGCGGATGAGTTCTGCAAGCGGTACCCGGTAGCTCGCGCATCCCAGAAGTTGCCGCCGTAGAAGTCACCCTGAGTAACGTTGTATTGCAGGGGCGGGAAATATGGCGAATAGACGTAGCTCTGTGGATTACGTTTGGCGATGCGGTTGTCGGGGTATGCTCCCGGGACGGTGATGGGCACGGAACCTGGATTGGCCCCGCCCGTGAACACACTGAGGATGGAAGCACCGTTACCGTATCCCGCGGCGGGATCATGGCAGTAACTACATGCCAAATTATTGTTAACCGACAAGTTGGGGTCGAAAATCTCGAGCTTGCCCAGTGTTTCGACTTGATGGAACGGATCTAGTGTGCCGGATTCGGCCGCCGTAAGCGCCTGGGTTTCCAGAGCTGCTTCTTCGGCCTGAACCCGAATGAAGTCGGGATCGTGCTTGATAAGGCATTGGAGATCAACCCGGTTGCCCGCCAAGATGCAGCCAAGATCCTGAGACGGAATGGTGAATCCAGGGGGCAGGGGTTTGGCTCCTAACGCCGTGGAGCGTTGTGAAAACACGCTTTGTGAGCCGATGGATGCCACCAGGGCGATGGCACAAACAACGATCGCGACGACAAACACTCGTACTTTCATGCCTTGCTCCTCTCCTATAGTGGGTAAGTCTCACTCAATTGCTCGAGCGTACTGAGGCAGTTATGCCTCACCCCTAACGTTGCAGTCCGGATACCATTGTGGAGGCCGAGCGAAAGCTTCGGGAAGTCGCTGAAAACGGGGGCGCTTAGGAAAATTCTGAAGTAAATTAAACGTGCGGCTTACACAAGAACAGTCCAATGAATTGAATTGTTGTCAGCATTCGGACAGGGCCGAGATCGAAGAGGGCGCTATGGGTTCTCAGCCAAAGTATTGGAAAACTGAAAACGGCGAGACGTCCCTTTCCATGCTACCTTACACGCCTGAAATCGCCGGGCGATCCAACATGGCGAAAACTGCGAACATCAGGGCGGGCAGCTGGGCCCAACTGGCCAGGCGAGCCGCGAATCCCGCTCCCAGCGCGGGTCCCAAAACGAATCCCGACGCAGCGATACCGGAAGCACAGATGAGACTCTCTTGAATCCTTCGCCAGGAAGTTCCTCTCCAGCCGCGCCGATGGCCATCGCCACCAGCGATGTTCGCGCGTCGCGCGTACGTTGGAAAATTCTCGCGCTCATCGCGGTCACCCTGGCGGTCACTGCCCTGAACCGCCTGAACCTCAGCATCGCCGGCAAGAGTATGGAGGAAGAATTTTCCTTCGACACCATCACCATGGGAAAAATCTTCAGCTCCTTCCTGTGGGGCTACGCCCTGTTTCAGATTCCCTGGGGAAATATCTGCGACCGGATTGGCCCGCGCCGCACGCTGACCGCTTCCATTTTTCTTTTCGCCATCGGCTCGGGGTCGATGGCCCTCGCGCCCAGACTGGCCCTCAGCACTGGCTTCAACATGCTGCTGGCGTTTCAAATTATCCGCTTCATTACGGGGATTGGGGAAGCCTCCGTTTCCTCCAACGTGACGCGTGTGATCGCTTCGTGGTTTTCGCCGCGCGAGCGCGGATTTGCCAGCGGCATGCAGGTTGGCGGCCTGGGCTTAGGAGGCACGCTGACTCCCGTTTTTATCGCTTGGACCATGGTGCACTGGGGTTGGCGGGTGGCGTTTTACATTTCCGGCGCGCTGGCGTTCCTCATTTTCTTGATCTGGCATTCTTACTCCACCGACTGGCCGGAAGAACACGAGGGCGTCAACGCCACGGAATTGGAAGAAATTCACCCCGGATCGCGCAAGGGTGATGTAGCCAGGCGGGACATGGCGCTCGCCAAACATGTGCCGTGGCTGAAAATGCTGAGTAGCGTGTCGGTTTGGGGACTGATCCTGGGTTACCTGTGCCAAGGGTATGCATTCTATGTGTACTACAATTGGTTCTACTTCTACGCCGTGCAAGTGCGCGGATTAGGCCTGCTTGCGGCAGCGGTCTGGACCTCCGCACCATTCCTATCCATGGCCGTGCTCGCTCCGGTTGGCGGCTGGTTCTCCGACCGGATCGCGCGGCGTTCCACCCGGCGACGCGGACGTCTTACAGCTGTGTGGCTGGGCATGGGAGTTTCAACGATACTCCTGCTGCTGGGCAGCCACCTGAAGGTTACGGCTGTCGCGCTGCCGATGATCGCGCTTGCCGCAGGATTCAACATGTTTGCGGCAGCTAATTTCTGGGCCGCGTGTATCGACCTGGCGCCCGATTTTTCCGCTTCGCTCTCCGCGCTCATGAATACTCTTGGGAGTCTCGGGGGAGTGGCGTCTTCCGTCGTTACGGCTTACATCGCTGTGCACTACCAGTGGAGCCGCGCGCTGGACCTCGCAGCGCTCATCACGGTTTGCTCGGGATTGCTGTTTTCCTTGGTGAACGCAGGCCGTACAATTGAAGAGTAAGAATCTGTGTGTTAACCATCTAATTCTTGTAGGGCACAGCTTCAGCCGTGCCATAAAGTGCAGGGGATAAGGCTTTAGCCGCTGGCCTGTTCCAGTTCGAGCTGCCCCAAAGGCCCTTACGCAGAGAACATAAAGGAAGTGCAGCCATGGTCGAAAAAGTAAAAGTCGTCGATGTCACCGCCCGCGACGGGTTGCAGAATGAACCGAGACCAGTGTCCACGCGCGACAAGTTGGCGCTAATTGAAAAGCTGATCCACGCTGGAGTCACCGATATTCAGGCCACCAGTTTCGTCCACCCAAAGTGGGTTCCGCAAATGGCGGACGCGGAAGAAGTGGCTGCGGGACTCGGCAAATTCGGAGGCGTAACGTTTTCCGCTCTGGTGCCCAACTTGAAGGGTTACGACCATGCTCTGGCCGCGGGCATTCGCCACATGGAATTCGTGATTGCCGCAAGCGAAACGTTTAACCGGAAAAATCTGAATCGCAGCATGGCCGAATCCCTGCAACTCCTGGAGCAGGCCACTCGCCTGGCCGAACGCGATGGGGTGGTCCTGCGAGCGGGCTTTTCCACCTGCTTCCATTGCCCATTCGAAGGAAGAATCTCAAGCCAGGCGGTAGTGAATGCAGTTCGAGCGGCGCGCGAGATTGCCCCGTGGCGCATCGCCGTTTGCGACACCGACGGCATGGCCTTTCCGGATCAGGTAAAGGAAACCGTCGGCAGTTTGCTGAATGAATTGAAAATGAAGCCCGGGGATCTCGTGCTTCATTTCCACGACACGTACGGGCGAGGTCTGGCCAACACACTTGCGGGGCTTCAATCAGGAGTTCGCGAGTTTGACTCTTCCACCGCCGGGCTGGGCGGATGCCCATATTGCCCGGGTGCCAGTGGGAATCTGGCGTCGGAAGATCTGGTCGATTTTCTGGAAGGTATGGGCTACGGCACGGGCATCGATATGGAGAAATTGCTGGATGCGGCCGAATTTGCCTGCCGTTTCTCTTCCCGGCCCTATCAAGGACATCTCCTGCGAGCGCGCCGCGCAAGCGCCTGCGGCGTTACTCCACAAGTACCAGCATGAAATTTCGATAGTGATTCAGTTTGGTTCTAGATGCATCAGACGGCTGCCCGCCCAAAAGACGGGCGGCCTCTACAAAACCCACAACCAACGAGGAAGTGCGGTTTTGTAGCGGCCATTCCGCCCCGCGTATTTCGGGGCGGAATGGGCATCTTCCCAATCAAAACTGAATCACTCAACAACTACTGATTATTTGCGCGAGGTGACTCGACAGATGGCCCTTCCACTCCATGGCATCCGCGTACTGGACGTAACCAACGTCCTGGCAGGCCCTTTCTGCAGCTACCAGCTTGTTCTGCTGGGAGCCGAGGTCATAAAAATCGAGCATCCGGAGAACGGCGATCTCGCCCGGCGCCTGGGCGCGGACGTGAAAGTGAATGCGGAATTGATGGGCGTCTCGTTTGCGGCGGTCAATGCTGGCAAGCAATCCGTAACCATTAACCTCAAATCGCCCGAAGGCAAACAGATTTTCAAGGAACTGGCGGCGATTTCGCACGCCGTGATCGAAAATTTTCGGCCCGGCGTCATGGCCCGCCTGGGCCTCGATTATCCCGTCCTCGCCAAAGTAAATCCGCGGATCGTCTATTGCGCGATTTCGGGTTTCGGACAGGATGGCCCGCTGGCGATGCGGCCCGCCTACGATCAGGTGATCCAGGGAATCTCCGGCGTCATGAACGTGACCGGAGACGCGCAAAGCGCTCCGCTACGCGTGGGTTACCCCATTTGCGACACCATGGGCGGCATCACGGCGGCGATGGCCATCTGCGCGGCCCTCGTCGATTCGCAAACTACTGGCCAGGGCCGTAGGATCGATGTCTCCATGCTGGAAGCCACGCTGGCCTCCATGGGCTGGGTGGTCTCGAATTATCTGAATGCGGGCGTCCAGCCTGTCCCCATGGGGAACGAAAACTTCACGGCTGCGCCTTCCGGCGCCTTTCGCACCGCCGATAGGCTGCTCAATATCGCCGCCAATGAAGACGCTCAGTATGAAAAATTGTGCGACGTCATCGGGCGCCCCGAACTGAAAACCGACTCCCGTTTTGCGGAGCGGGAGACTCGCCGCGGAAATCGTTTGGAAATCAATCAGGAAATCGCTCCGGAGTTGATGAAACGCAGCGCCGTGGAGTGGGAGCAAGCGCTGATCGAAGCGGGCGTGCCGGCGGGATGCGTTCTAAGTGTTCCGGAGATCCTCGGCCACCCGCATCTCTCGGGCCGCCACTTCGTCTCCGAATTTGAAGGCGCGGCCGGAAAACAGAGAGTGACCCGCGGGGGTTTTCTGTTTTCCGACGACCTGGCGTCACCGCAAGGGCCCGCACCGGCTCTTTCCGAGCACACGGACGCCTGGCTGGGAAAGCTAGGTTACGACCGGAAAAAGATTCAAAGCCTGCGAAAGAAACGAGTGATATAACAGTAGTTACTAGTAACCTAAATTGTAACCTGACGCCTCTTTCCCTCCATTTAAGCGCGGAAATGGCGCTTTGGCGCGAATCGAAGCTTTCCGCATCGCGGTGATTTCCGGATGGCTTTCCTCAACAAAAATCCGTCCTAATTTATCGTGAAAACGCCTTGACTTTGCTCTCCGTGGGGAATTAAATATCTACCTGCTTATATATGAATGTCCGTAAATGCGGTTCAGTAGTCAGGGGTGTTTTTGCTGGTGTTGAAATAAAAATAAAACTGGGGGAGGTGTTGCATGGGGTTGTGGGTGTCTAGAAGAATTGCTACGTGTCTCGCCGTATTATTCACATTGTTTTTCACCCTTCACGGAAGCGTTGCCCTCTATGCGCAGGTTGCAGGGGCGACTCTTTCCGGCACAGTAACTGACGCATCCGGTTCCGCGGTGGCGAACGCCACTGTGTCCGTCAAAAACACGTCCACGGGAATCGTCCGCGAAATCACTACCGATGCAGCTGGCTTATATGCAGTTCCGAACTTGCCGCCGGCGGTTTATGACATCTCCGCCTCGGCAACCGGATTTTCCACGCTGGTGCAGACGGGAATCACTCTGACCGTCGGCGCTCAGCAGACTCTGAATATTTCCCTTAAGGTCGGTCAAGTTTCTGAAAACGTAACGGTGAGCGGCGAGGCTCCGCAGGTGGAGTTGACCTCCTCGGCAATCTCCGGTGAAGTCGATGAAACGACTGTTCGGGAGTTGCCTCTCAATGGCCGCGACTGGAGTTCCCTGTCCGTTCTCGAGCCCGGCGTCATCGGCATTCGGACTCAACAGACGACAACCGGAACTGTAAACCGCGGCAACCGCGGCTTCGGGAACCAACTTTCCGTGGCCGGCCATCGCCCCACTGAAAACAACTACCGCGTCAATGGCATCACCGTAAACGATTATTCGAATGGATCGCCCGGCAGCGTGCAGGGTTCGCAACTGGGCGTTGATGCCATTCAGGAATTCTCCGTGTTGACCGCAAACTATACCGCCGAGTACGGACGGACTTCCGGCGGCGTCATCAATGCGATCACCAAGGCCGGCACGAATAATTTCCATGGGGACGCCTACTGGTTTCTCCGCGATGAGGGATTGGACGCACGCAACGCCTTTGATCCTTCGGGTGCCGGGACTCCGCCATTCCATCGTAACCAATTCGGCGGTTCCGCCGGCGGCCCGATTCAAAAGGGCAAAACATTTCTCTTTGGAGACTTCGAGGCCATCCGTCAGACTAAGGATTTAAGCGCAAACTCGACAGTTCCCTCCGCGGCTGCACGGGCGGGAAACTTGTGCTCGACAATTGGCCCCACTGACCCCTGTTCGGATAATGGAGGCACGGGGCCTCAAACTATTACTGTAGATCCTAAAGTTGTTCCGTATCTACCGCTGTTTCCTCTGCCAACGCCCGGTCTCCCCTTAAACCCTGGTGGCGACACGGGGCAATTTCTCGCGGGAATCCCTATAACCTTTTCGGAGAATTACGCGACCGCCAGGGTCGACCATCATTTTTCGGACAAGGACGATATTGACGCCGTCTGGTTCTTTGACAGAGGTCCTCAATTTGCGCCTGACGTCTTCTTGCTTTCAACGACGGAGACTTTCAGCGAACGGATCATGGGGGGCATCGAAGAAACGCACACGTTCGGCCCTTCACTCGTAAATACTGCCCGTGTGGGATATAACCGGACGGTTGGGTTTGTAGGCGCGCCTGGAGTCGCACTCAATCCACTTGGTTCGGATACGACGCTAAGCGATGGCTTTCTTCCTGGTCACCCGGCGCCGATCATTACTGGGACAGGCCTTGCGACGATGCAGGGAACGCTCGGGGATCAGACCGCAAATAACCACTTCGCGAATTCTTACCAGTTCTTCGACGATGCGTTCTACACCCACGGTAACCACGAAATTAAATTCGGGTTTTCGGCCGAGCGCATTCAATACAACGAATTGTCCGTCCAACGCCCCAATGGAACATTCAGTTTCCAAGGCTCCCTCATATCGTTCCTTGAGAACCAACCGAGTAGCTTCCAGCAAGGAGATGCAAATGTTGGGAAAGAACTGGGGACTCGAACTACATTCTTTGCCGGCTACGTCCAGGACAATTGGAAATACCGGCCGAACCTGACGCTGAACATCGGCTTGCGTTACGAGATTGCGACCCTGCCGACTGACGCAAACGGCCCCTTCGCGGTGGTGCCAAGCCCAAACATATCCGCGGCCCCGGTTAACGTCACACACCCTTGGCAGACCAATCCCACACGAAAGGACTTCGAGCCACGCATTGGGTTCGCCTGGGATCCGTTCAAGGATGGCAAGACGTCTGTCCGCGCCGGGTTCGGGATTTTCGACATCCTCCCCGGACCATGGGTCATTAACATTCAGGAATCCGGGTCTTTCCCATTCGCCTTGACGCCCGCTCTTGGAAATTTGGCCCAAGGGGATTTCCCGAATGTGCCTGGCCTAAATCCTTCCAGTGCCATCCCTTCCGCCCAGGCGTATGCTCCCGACCAAAACCCGAGGAGAAACTACGCCATGAACTGGAACTTGACCATCCAGCGCCAAATTACCCCAACCTTGACTGCCACCCTCGGCTACGTGGGGTCGCACACGCTGCATTCCCCTTTTACCACCGATACCAGCAACTCGGTCGGTCCAGCTAGCTTGGGCTTCCCAGGTACCGGTGGGGTCGTCAGCACTCCATTAGGGCTGCTCTGGCCCTGCGGACCAGACGGCAAAGGCAATGCATGCGCCGTGGGCTTTTTACCCACCGGCACGCAGGCCGCTCCCGCGCCCAGCTTGGTTTTCAACAGCAATGTTGGACAACTCCGGCCGACCTTCTGGGACGACAGCGCTCACTATAGCGGTATGGAAGCGCAGCTCAACAAGAAATTCAGCCATGGTCTGCAAGGGGAACTCAGCTTCACGTGGAGCAAGTGCATGGACAACGGCTCGAGCGGGGATATCGGCGACGCGTATCAGAACTCTTACTCGTCTCTGATCTTCTTCAACCCGGGCAGCCGGAATGGCCTGTGTGACTTCGACGTCAATAAGAATCTGGTTGTCAACGTAATCTATGATATCCCCACTCCAAAATCCAATTCATGGGCTGTGTCGCACCTCGCCGGTGGATGGGAGATCGGTGGAATTCTGTCAGTAAGTACAGGGACCCCGTTTACCGTGTCCATGGGCGGCGACCCAATCGACATCAAGAACGGTGATTCGGCCACGTTCCCGAACCGGTTGCCAAATTGCAATCCCATCAATTCAAACTGGAGAACAACGCTACAGTATGTAAACTTGAGCTGTTTCGCTGCTCCCTATGCACCGACGTCCTTCACCGGGTGCGCTACTAATTCTTATCCCGGCGCATCATTGGCGCAACTTCCAGCTGGGATGCAGTATTGCCAGAATCTCTTTGGCGATAACGGACGCAACTCCCTGATCGGGCCGGGGCTGACGAACCTCGACTTCTTGGCCTTTAAAAACAATTACGTTCGCCGGATCTCGGAGGCCTTCAACGTCCAGTTCCGTGCGGAGATATTCAACATACTAAACCACCCCAACTATCTGCCACCCATCGACAACGAGACGATTTTCAGCAGCACCGGAGCAGTCGCTTCGGGCACGCCGGGCAAGCTGGATTCGACTGGCGGCTTTGAGTCTCGTCAGATTCAACTTAGCTTGAAGGTAATCTGGTAACGCCTTAAGGAAGTGCAATGAAGAGCCGGGCCCGCCAGGGTCCGGCTCTTTTTTTAATAAGGACTAGTGGCCGGCTGCTGCAGTTGTTGGTACGTAGCGCTTTGATGGAATACTATTTCCTCATAATTAACCTCATCGCAGATGTTCCGTTTTCATAAAGTCCCCGCGGTTTTGTAATAAACCGCTTGACTTATGCCCGAAACAGCATTTTAATGACCGCAAGTTTGGGGTGGTTGAATCCGAAATCCAGGCGATCTGTTTAATTGCAACTGACACGTGATGTCCCACGAGGGATCATCGAGGAGGCGTGGTATGGGTGTGGGAAAGTCTAGAAAGTTTAATGCAAGTTTCTCAATATTGGTCACGCTGTTTTTCAGCTTGATGGCAGGCGTTGTCGCGCATGCCCAGGTCACCGGCGCAACGCTTTCCGGGACCGTCTCGGATCCGACAGGCGGCGTTGTCGCTAATGCGACGGTTTCCGCAACCAACAACGCAACGGCGATCAACCGTGAAGTCATGACGGACTCTGCGGGGCTGTACTCGATCCCGAACTTGGTTCCGGGAACTTATGACATCAGGATCTCCGCAACCGGTTTCTCTACCAGCGTGCAATCGGGCCTCACACTTGCCGTCGGACAGCAACTCCAGCTAAATTTCAGCCTGAAAGTGGGCCAAACTACGACGAATGTCGAGGTGACTGGGGCGGCCCCGCAGATCGACCTCACGTCTTCCGCCGTTACAGGACAAGTTGAATCGGAAACTGTTCGTGAGTTGCCCTTGAACGGGCGCGATTGGACTTCCTTGGCCATTCTGCAACCCGGTGTGAAGCCGATCGAAACGCAGATGGCGTTCGCGACTTCCGCGCGCGGCAACCGCGGGTTCGGCGGCGAAATGACCGTATCCGGCCAGCGGTCCACATTCAACAACTACCGGATCGACGGAATCAACGTCGGTGATTACGCCATGGCATCGCCTGGAAACGTGATCGGACTCGTTCTGGGCGTGGACGCAATTCAGGAATTTTCAGTCTTGACCAGCGGATTCCCGGCCGAGTATGGCCGCGCGACCGGCGGCGTGGTGAACGGTATCAGCCGCTCCGGCACGAACCAGTTCCACGGGAGCGTTTACGAATTTCTTCGCAACAGCGCGTTGGACGCGAGGCCTTACTTCAACAGGGTAAACGATGGCCCGAATCCTCCTTTCAAGCGCAATTTGTTTGGCGCCTCGGCCGGTGGACCCATCCTCAAGGATCGGCTCTTCATCTTCGGCAACTATGAAGGCCTTCGCCAGACAAAAGGGCTTACAAGCAATAGCAATGTGTTCTCGCCCAACGCGCGATTGGGCATCATCCCAGGCCAAACCGTGCCAGTGGGTAACACCGGGCCTGGAGCGCCATGCGTGGATGCCGGCGGCGGTCCCGGTACGTATCCCGATGCCAAGTCCACGATGTGCGTCGATAACTATTCCCAGGCGCTTTTGGCGCTTTGGCCGACGTCCACCGCTATTTCCGGAACAAATCCACTGCTGGCAACTTTCATTTTCTCCGGGGTTCTGAGGGCGACTGAAAATTTTGGCACCGCCCGCGTAGATTATAAAATTGGGGAAAAGGACAGCGTGTTCGGGACATTCGTGAGAGATCCTATGGATTTTACGCAACCCGACGCGTTCAATGACGTCCTCCAAGTATATAACACCTCGCGCACGACCATCTCAATCGAAGAAACCCACTCATTCAGTTCAAGCGTGGTTAACGCGGCTCGCGTCGGGTTCAACCGCGACAACGTATTGAATCAGTTCACCCCCACCGCAATCAATCCGGCCGCCGTCATTGGCCCGCTGGGTGCGATCGTGGGGCAATCCGCACCCCGCCTATCGGTTGGCGGCGGAATCACTGACTTTAACGGTGGCGTCGAGTCAGGCTCTCACTATCTCCATGCCTGGAATTCGTACCAGTACGGCGATGATGCGTTCTGGACCCATGGCGCTCACACGATCAAGTTCGGCGGCAGCATCGAGCGCATGGATTATAACGAGCATACGTTCCAGAATCCCGGCGGCCGCATGATATTCAATAACCCCAGCACTGTCACACCTCTAAACCGCATCGAGCAGTTCCTTGGGGGAATGCCCAGCCACTATGAGGCGGGCCTGCTCAATATTGTGGATTTCCCGCGGCAATTTCGTCAGACCTCGTTTGGCTTGTATGCTCAGGACGATTGGAAATTCCGATCCAACTTGACATTCAATATCGGTCTCCGGTATGAGCCGACGACCGTGCTAAAGGACGCTCGGGGCTTCATCACCGATCTCGCGACCATTACATCCACTTCTCCGACGTGCGGAACACAATTCTCGGCTCCCATTCCAGCACAACCCGGCTCCGCCTGCAGCGGCACCGGTGCCTATTATAAGAATCCCACCCTGCGCAACTTTGAACCACGCATTGGTTTTGCCTGGGATCCCCTCAAGGATGGAAAGACCTCGGTTCGCGGCAGCTTCGGTCTGTACGACGTAGACCCGTTCGCCGGCTACTTCCTGCTGCAGCAAAATCAGGCGGCGCCCTTCCTCATTTTTAAGAGCATCACAGGTTTCAGTAACTTCCCCGTCGAATCGGGATCGGGTTTCACTGGTCCGTTCCAGGCCGGCGAGGGTGGCGTACAGCTAGCAAACGCGACGTCGAGCAACCTCGCCATGTCAACAATCGAGGGCGCACCTCACAGGTCGTATGTCCAGGAATGGACTCTTAGCCTGCAACGTCAGCTGACTTCCGATATGTCTCTGACGGTTGGTTACGTGGGTTCTCGGAGTAACCATCTTCTTATGCGGGGCGATGATGGCAACATGTCCGGTGCACCCCAAAGCGCGGCGCCAGCTGTGCAGACACCTTACGGATATCTGTTCCCGTGCGGCTTTGTGAAAGCGGCAGACACGAGTTGCACCCCGGGCACCTTCGGAGGCACCCTGGGCACCGGAGGTGCGGCCACTGCGCAAGTAAACCCAACCTTGGGAACCATCCGGTACATCTTCTGGAACACAAGCGCCAACTACAACGGCTTGAATGTAAACCTGAACAAGGTGTTCGCTCACAACTTCCAATTCCAAGTGGCTTACACTTTCTCAAAGTCGCTGGATGACGATTCGCAAACTATCGCGGGCGATACGTTTGCAAACGGCATCAACTCGCCGATCTGGTGGTTGCCAAGGGCGTACTACGGCCCATCCGATTTCAACGTAACGCACACTCTTACCATCAACGGGCTGTACACGATCCCGACGCCAAAATCGTGGAGCGGCGCAATGAAGGAAGCGCTCGCGGACTGGCAACTCGGCGGCATTTTCTCGTTCAACAGCGGGACTCCAACAACTGTAACCAGTACCGGGGACCCCCTAGGCTTGAACAATGCCGGCGCGGACCCATTCGGCCCTTTGGTGAAACTCCCGGGGTGCAATCCGGTTAATTTCACCGTTGGAGGCCCCGTAGTCGGGTTTCTGAATCAAAACTGCTTCACGGTGCCCTACTTACCTTCGTCGGCGGTGGCGGGCCTACCCTACCCTTGCGCTGGCATCCCGAACGCGGGCCAAACGATAAAGGGGGTAACTTTTGTCCCCCTGGCACCATCTGGCCAAAGTTACTGCAACAACCTGATGCCGCTCAACGTCGGCCGGAATAGCATTAACGGTCCCAACTTTTCCAATGTGGACTTCTCGATTCACAAGGTCTTCCCCGTCGCGCGAATCTCAGAAGCATTCAACATCGAGTTCCGAACGGAGTTTTTCAATATCTTCAACCACTCCCAATTCGTGCCGCCGCAACCGAACAGCGGCGATTCCAATTCCGGGCTGATTAACTCGGACGGATCGTACGCCGGCGTAGGAAACATTCTTACGCAGGCGAACGCACAGCAACCTGGACGGGAGATCCAGTTCGCCCTCAAGGTGAACTGGTAGTTTCAACATTGCCGGCCCAGCGCAGATGCCCGTCCGCTTTGCGGACGGGCATCTGTTTCTTCGACGCCGAAATTAGATCGATTTAACGAAACCCTTGTGGCTTTGTTAACGGCTTGACGGTAGCGCCGGTCGCAGTAGCGCCAACCCCTCTCCTTCAGACTCCGCCAGGCGAGAAGATTGACGCTCTCTTTCAGGCAATTTTCAGGCTGCAGGGACTAAAGTAGCTCGCGTTCCACACATGTCTGGCCGGAACTCTTTTTTGGAAGCGGTTTAAGTAGCACGGCCAGTCCTGGCTGTGCGATTTTTGCGGCACGTAACATAGGCGCACAGCCAGGAGTGGCTGTGCTACTTAAGTTCGGGGGAGGAATCAATGAAAATTACCAGTTACGTACGGCTCGCGCTCGTGTTCTCGATCGTGTTGTCCGCGGCCTATGCTCTCGCCGGCTCTCCGGCTGGGGGCTACCACCTGCTTAAGAAAGTTTCCTTCGGGGCAGCGCCGGGATTGGGCGCGACGGGAGAATACTTTGATTACGTCGTCGTGGACTCTGCCGCGCGCCGCGTTTACTTGTCTCATAGAACCGAAGTGATCGTGGTCGAAGCCGATTCCGGCGAAAAAGTGGGCACGATAACGGGAGACTGGAAACGCATTCACGGCGTCGCTCTGTCCCCTGAAACGAACCACGGATTCATCACGGACGGGGACGCGGGCAATATCATCATGTTCGATATCAAGACTCTTAAGGTACTCAGCACGATCAAGGGCGAAGAAGACGCCGACTGGATCCTTTACGAACCGGTATCGAAGCGCATATTTGCATTTAACGGCTCCTCCAAGTCGGCAACCGTCATCGATCCTGCGAAGGGTGAAGTGATTAAGTCCATCCCCCTGGGCGGCCAACCCGAACAAGCTGTCGCCGACGGCAAGGGAATGATTTACGACAACATTGAATCTACAAACGAGGTCATCGCTATCGACAGCAATGATCTTACGATCAAGTCGCGATGGCCAGTGGCGCCTTCCGGTCAACCCGTTTCCATTACCATGGATCGCAAGACGCGCCGGCTGTTTGTCGGAGGGAGAAATCCCAAGATGCTGGTCATGTTGAATGCCGACACCGGAAAAGTGATCGGCGAACCGTTCCCGATCGGCGACCGTGTGGATGCCAATATTTTTGATCCCTCCTCGAATACGGTGGCGTCCGCGACACGCGAAGGCACGCTGCATATTTTCCATGAAGACTCACCCGACAAATTGTCAGTAGTCGAGACGGTGAAAACCGAATTTGGCGCGAAGACCATGGGGATCGATTCCAAGACCCACAACCTGTTCCTT
>Ga0210401_10003124_pt1 | contig 17826 bp, 15 predicted proteins | sample IncBWH32MmetaG_FD_150866 | JGI IMG/M metagenome (GOLD analysis project Ga0210401, IMG submission 150866) | Forest soil microbial communities from Barre Woods Harvard Forest LTER site, Petersham, Massachusetts, United States - Inc-BW-H-32-M | ecosystem: Environmental > Terrestrial > Soil >... | reverse complement strand
GGCCTTCGAGTTCATGCATTGGATGGCCTTTTTGGATTCGCGCGAGCGTGAAGTCATGAAGCTGCGCTTCATCGAGCAGTGGGAGTACCACGAGATCGCCGCGGCCCACGCTATTCCGATTGGAACGGTGCAGTGGAGGGTTTTTAATGCGAAGAAAAAGCTGGCTCCGCATTTGAAGACCCGCCAAAATATCACGCGCAAGGCGGCCTGAGGAGCGCCTTCACCTGAGCTCGCCGCTCGGTTTGGTGGACGCTACCGCAACGCCTAAAACCCTGGCGTGCGCCCGACCGCTTGTTCGAGTTCTGCCCAAGCCAACAGATATCCCAAGCTTGCCTGAAGATAGTCCGCCTCAGCTTTGTACGTGGCGGCGGTAGCTTGCCGGCGCTCGGACACCAATACCACGCCCTGCGTCAATTGGTTTTGCGCCAATCGCTCGCTCTCCTGCCGTAGTTTCACTACTTCGTTTGCTACCTGGACCAGATTCCTGGTCCGCTCCACTTTGTTATAGCTCCGCTCGATCCCGACGGCTACTTCCTCTTTTAAGCGGCGTAAATTCTCTTCGGCCTGCTCTAGCTGCGCTTCGCGCTCGCGTACCCCTGCCCGGCGTTTGCCGAAGTCGAATACGTCCCAATTGAGATTGACCCCAAATGTACCGAAGTTCCGTACCAGAAACGGCACGCCGTCCTGATAGCTGTGTCGCGCGTACGCGGTAATGTCGGGAAGGTACGCCGATTTTGCGGCGGTCACACCGGCTTGCGCCTTGCGGACAGCTTCCTCAGCGGCCAAGATTTCCGGGTTCTCCGACCATGCCGTCTGCACGTACTCCTCGCGCGGGTGTTGCGCAAAGCTCGATGGCACGGCAGGATCTAGTTCAAGCTGCGTATCCAGCGGAAGCCCCAACAGGTCGTTCAGTTCCGTGTTCAAATCAGCTACCTGAAGCTCCGCGGTGAGCACCGACTGTTGGCTTTCGAGCAGTCCCGCGCGGCCTTGTATCGCTGTTACCTTGAGAGCACTGCCGTTGCGCACATCGTCTTCGCTCTCCCGCAGATTCTCCCCAGCATACGTGCTTTGCTTTTCAGCCGCTTGTTTCTGAAGACCGGCGATCAGGATTCCGAAATAAAGTGTATGCACCTGAAGGGCGATTTCGTTCTCTGCCTTTTTCACGTCGTCGCGCGAAACAGCTACTTCGGCGGCCGCGATTCTATTCGCTTGATGAATACGGATTAATTGTGTTAGCGGCTGGGAAATCTGCGTGCCGCTGGAGTAGAACGTCTTCTGACCCTGCGGAAGTGTGACACCTTGCGCCGGAACGAGCGCTCCCCCAACTGTCCCGAACGCCCCCGCGGGAATCCCGATATTCTGCAGTTCGGTAATATGCAGCAGATTCGATTGATTCGTTATCTTCGGGAAATACTCGGATCGTTCGCCGGCCTTCTTCTGCTCGTTCTCAACCACCTTCAGGCGCGCGATCTTGACTGCGCGGTTCTGGCTCAGCGCGAGATGGACAGCGTCTGTCAGCGTGAGACGCCTCACTTCGCGGGCATTTTGACCTACCGCTGAAAATGCGGCCAGCCCCGCCATTGCCATAGCTCGAAACAAATTAGCACGATTCATCGCATTTTCCTCAAGTCTTGGTAGCTGATCTTCGCCGGCCGCAGGAACAGCATCATCGTAAGATACGCGATCACCATCCACCCGATCAAAATGAATCCATCGGCTGTCGCCAAGGTATAGGCCTGCGCTCGCACTTGTTGGCTAAGAATCCCCACCGCGCGGTATTGTGCTTCTTCTGCCCCTGTGGACCCCGGCAGCAGCCCTCCGCTCAGCATTCGTACTCGTTCGTCCGTAAGCCAACTGCCAATTTGCACATGGAGCCCCAGCAGGTTGGAATGAAACTGCTCACGTACCGAAACGAACCGGTTCATAACAGCCACACCCACCTGGCCGCCGAAAATGCGGATGAAGTGCATGAGCCCCGAGAACGTGGCCGCATTGGCGGCGCTGGTTAAAGCACCCGCTTCGAGTCCCTCCAAAACGATACTGCTTACCAAGCCCACGTAGGTCGCGGCGAACCCGGTCGCCAAAAGAAGCTCCACTGTTTCGAAGCTGGTTCCCGCCCACGAGGTGTCGAGGTGCGCACAGATCCAACAGCCCACCGCCGCGATCGTGAGGCCCACTGTTAAAGTCAGTCTCGAGTTCACATAAATCACAGTCACCGCGACGAGCCAGACGACCGCAAACATTGGCACGGCTACCCAAGCGAGTGCGTGGCCGGTGTCGAGAGCCCGGTACCGTTGGATGTTGCCCAGGAAGCCAGGGATGAGCACAATCGTGGCTAAATGCGAGAACTTAAACACGAAAATCGATAAGGCGAAGATGATGGTGTTGCGCCTGTTGAGGAAGGAAAGATTTAACGTCGGATTCGGCTGTAGAATCCGTCTCACCAGGGCCGCCGCCAGCAAGAAGATTCCCGCGATGAGCATCGCGACGATTACACCGGAGTTCAACCAATACAGCCGCTCGCCTTGATCCAAAGCGCCATAAAGAAGGCTGAGGCCAAGGCTAAAATAAGCGAATCCACGCCAACTCGGCCGCACGTCCGCGGAAGGCCGTCGCGGAATTCCGAAGTAGACACAAATCATCATCAAGGGGGTGACGAGTGCGGCCGTCCAGAAGATCCAATGCCAGGACAGATGCTCGGCATACCAACCCTGCAGCAGGGATGCAATGTTACTAACGAAAACGATGTCGGCCGCATAGGCGGCGATTCCGAAGATGATCAGCGGCTTCGGAAGGGCGGTCAGCACGAAGGTCATCGTGAGAGAGTAGAACGTGCCTGACGCGAGGCCTGCGATCGCCACCAGCAGCAGCATTCCCCAGTAACCCGGTGCAAAGGGCAGCAGTGCGGACGCAACGGTGAAGATCGCGGCTGCCGGGAGCAGAATCCTGCGCGGGCCGAACAAAACGCTCAAAAAGCAAACGAAGACACCGCTGAACATCGTGGCCATGTTCAGCGCGGTCGGGATCCAGGACGCTTCGTCGAAACCAAAGCCGGCGGCGCCACGGAGATCGGGCAGGCCGATACTGATCAAGCGGGAGTTCAATGTCGCGATTCCCGCGCCCAGAAATACACCGAAAATCCCCACGTATGGGTTGGTGACGAACGGCGAACGAGTGGGTTGCTGAGCGGGCGGCGTGGCTTTGGCCTCTATGGCGGTCACCTGACTATCTCCATTACTGGCTGCCACCATTCGTGCGAACGGTGGCAATTACAGATAGGCCGGGCCGCAATCGCTCGGCTGCTGCTTGGCCGGCATCGAGCACGATTTTCACAGGCAGCCGCTGCACGATCTTTGTGAAATTGCCGGTCGAGTTGTCCGGCGGCAACAAGGCGAACTGCGAGCCGCTGGCGGGAGACACATGGTCGACTTTTCCCCGGAAAATCACTCCCGGAAATGCGTCTACGCGGATTTCGGCCGGGTCGCCAGTGCGAATATGGCGGACCTGCGTTTCTTTATAATTGGCCTCAACCCAAACATCGCTTTGGACCAGCGAAATCACCTGAGTGCCGGGACTTACCAGCTGCCCGGGCCTCACCTTGCGTTCGCTGACGATCCCGCTCTCAGGCGCTAGTATTCGCGTGTAACTCAGATTGATCCGCGCCAGTGTGAGCGAGGCTCGTTTCGAATTCAAGTCGGCGCGAAGCAGAAGTTCCTGGGAATCGAGCACCGCACGCTGGCGCTTCTGCGCTTCGAGTTCGGCCTTTGTGCTGCTTAGCCGAGCACGAGCTCGGGCCAGATCGGCCTGTCGGCTGGCTAACTGCGCCGTCGCTGTACTAAAGTCAGCATCGCGACTTGCGAGTTGCGCCCGAAAGCGCTGCTCGTCTGCCACTACCTGCTCCACTTTCTGCCGCGTTGCAGACTCGGTCGCAATCAGCGCTTCCTGCCGCCGTCGCTCCAAGGATGTGCGCTCCACGTCCGCCTTGCTCCCATCGATTCCACTGCGCGCATTGGTGATCGCCGATTTTGCAGCCTCAATTCCAGCCTCGGCCGCTCCAATGTCCGCCTCCGCCGCGCTAATACCATCGTCTGCCTGCGAGATTCGAGCATCCTGCAATTCTTTCTGCCGCTGATTGTGGATGAGCGCATCTTCCCCGGAGACCACCGCGGCTTCGGACTGGTGCATCTGCGCCTGAAAATCGTCGTCTCGCAACTGTACCAGCAGGTCTCCTTCTTTCACCGGCTGATAATCGGAAACCGCTACCGTAGCCACCAGCCCCGCTACCTTCGTGCTCAATGGCGTGAGGTCGGCCCGCAAATAAGCGTCATCGGTTTCCTGCGCCGCTCGCTCGCTCGCCCATGTGTTCCAGTTGCCCGCGATCAGGAACAAAATACCGGCAGCCATGAGCAAAATAATCGCTGGAACCAGCAACTGCTTGAAGCGTTGCGGCCAGCTCGGGCTCTTCTTAGCGGATTCCGTTGAATCAGGCATTTTCAACTCTCCTTGCGCTATCTGGATCCTTATTGTTCGGTGTTCGACCGGTTTTGCGACGATGATCCCACCGTGAGGCGGTCCTGCATAGAAGAAACCAAGTGCCCGATCGCGATCCCCAGATCTTGTGACATTTCCGCCGCGATGCCGGGGACCGAGCGCTGGTCTAGTTTCGCTGTTTGGGACGACGTGTCCTGCCAGAGCACTTCACCCGAGCGCAAATTGATTAACCGCGCCGTTAACGTAACTTCGATCGATACACTCGTGCCCCGGTCGACTTCTTCCAGGTGGTCAACCGTTCCCGTAAGCAGACATTCCGAAGACGCCCGGCCGTCGAACACATCGACGGACTGGAAGATTCCTCGGGCCCGCATCTGCTTCACCATCGCCGCCGTCACCACACGTCGTGGATCCTCGGCCCAGCGGTGATAGTCATAAAAATCCAGTTGCTCCGGCGACGGCCGGTAAGCGATAGGGCCTTCCCTCAAAAATCTGGGCGCGTCAAATTCGCGGACCGCAACCGAGCCGAGAATCGGCGCCGACCGAGTGGCCGGCTCAACAGTAGGGACATTCAAAACGTAGTAACTGGGGTACCGGATCTTGCCGGCACATCCAGCCAGACTCACGATCGCGGTCACGAGCCCGATCGTAAGTATCAGTTTCGAGTTGCGCATGATTTTCTCCGTGAGACCAGAACGGCGGTTTTCAAAGGGTATGAGCACCGCACCGCGGTTTTTGTTGGAGTAGTGCAATCCAAACAAAACTGCTAGTACGCGACTCTTTCGGTTAGGGAGACAATCATGTTTCACAAAACAGCGCTTTTAGCGTGCACATCTATTCTTGCCATCTTTGGTTTCGACGGAGCTGCCACTGCGCAGGAGGTATATACGCCCAAGTATGAAGTAGGCGTGAACTACTCCTGGCTACACGTCAACTCAGCGAATTATGATTATCAGCGGACTGGGAACGGAGGATCCGGATACTTCGAGTACAACCTTAACAAGACTCTGGGTCTGGTTGCGGACTTCGGTGGTTATGCGAACACGAGGACGGGAATCGATGAGAAGTTGCTGACCTACATGTTCGGACCACGTTTCAACTGGCGGCATTCGCGTCTAAATCCTTATGTGCAGTTTCTTTTCGGCGGCGGATACGCGTGGAGTGGTCCAACCTCCACAACGCAAAACGCCTTCGCTACCGCGGCTGGTGGCGGATTGGACTATAGCCTGACCAAACGCATCGCGATCAAACCCATTCAAGTGGAATACGTGATGACTCAGTTCGACAGCGCCAGACTGGGCGGCGCCACTAGAAGCTTCGGCAGCCATCAGAACGACGTCCGATATTCGGCCGGCGTTGTTTTTCGCTTTGGAGAGAAGTAGAACAAGAACGCCGGTGCCAATGAGCTTAGCCGTGGACGGCGACTGTACTGAAGGATTTCGCGACGGGAATGTTTGTCGAAGAGGCTCCTCCAGGGAACTCGCCAGCTTGACAACGATAGCCTGTCTGAGTTCTTGAACGCGTTGGGCTAACCTTGTGTTTCCCGTCGACCGATGAAGCTCGGCGGCTGTAGCGTAGACCCGCCACGCCCCAAGAGGGGCCGCGAAATTCTCTACGGCCGCCACAGCTTTAACAAAGCAATCATCCGCGCCGAGGAGGTTACCTTCCACAATAGCGATTCGAGCGTTCACTTCCCACGCTAACGCATGCCCCGTTCGATCACCGGACGCCAACGTCACGTACCAATACCTCAGGGTGCGTGCGGGCCTTAAGGAGGTCGCCTTTACTTAGCCAGGTTTCAGTTAGGCGGATTCCGGCGCTATACGCAAAAACTAGTCCAAAACCACAATGTGGCGCGGCATGTCTTCGCTAGCGGCCAGATGGTGTTGAAGAGCGCGTTCATTTCCCCAGGCCGCTTCTGCCGAACCGGCCAGCACTTCGCAAAAACCGAAGGGTTGCACTGAGCACGGTTTCCTTAGGCAAGGCGAGGATTGGTTCGCAAATCGCGATTGCGCCCGCGAAGTCCATTGCCCAGAGATGTACCCACGCCTGATGAACCAGCAGATCTTGCTTAACGCTCTTCAAGGGATGGTCCGTAAGCGCGAGGTCGATAGGACGGTATCTGCCGACGACCATCAGCTTCGCGGCGCCGCGTCTGCGAGCGGAGCGGAGAAATTAGATCGACAGTCGAGGTCATTCCGGCTGGATAACTGTCGCTTGTCGAGCTACTCAACGCGGATCGACGCGGTCAGCTTATGGGAGATGCCGGGCGAGAGATGGATAGCGTTGTCAGCGGCATTGGCCGATTCGATGCAGATCAGTTCCTTCCAGTCATCGGGGGCCATGTCGGACATGCCTTTGGTTTTGTCGATCCACGGATTCCAGACAACGGTGCTGTCGGAGCCGTTCTTCTCGACGATGATGCGGCGGTTCCACACAGGGTCATGTACGACGCAACTGGCCTTCGTGCCAAGGTGCACCTGATCAGTTTCTTTGGTGATCCGCAAGGGCTCGTTGCCCAGTTGCTTGCGTTTGAATCCGTCGGTCTTGTCAATGTAGGAAGTTCCTTCGAGTCCGGAAACGGAGACCCGACGAATGTCGGCGACAGCCAAATAAGTATGCAGCGCCTCTTCGTAGACGAGTGGTTTCTTACCATCGTTGCGAGTCTCAAGCTCTATTTCCAACGCGGAGCCGACTGTCACGCGAAAGCGCAGATGGAAGCCGGCAAACCCGAAACCGCGAGCAGCGTCATCGGGCCCAAGCACTAGCGTTACCTCCACTTTTCCGTCGTTGCGGAGTTTTGTTCCTTCGATCACCCACTGCGTATTGCGAGCGAACCCATGGGCCGACCAGGCTTGCCATCGGCGCGAGGGCCAAACCACGGAAAAATGATGGGCACGCCGCCGCGGATGGCCTTGCCGCGTTCGAATAGACTCTTAGGGCTGACAAAAAGGACAGGCCGCTGGCCACGTGGTGTCCAATGGGTTACGTGAGCGCCTTGCAGGTATACGTCTGCTTCCGCCGTCGGCGTGGAGATCACCGCGCGAATCAAGCCGCCCTGCCCGTCTTCGAACCTGAGGGCATCAGGAATGTCGAATTGACTTGCCGGTTTGGCTCCCTGCATCGTGCTTCGCTTCAAGCGCCCACGGCTTCGAGCGCGACTTCAACATTGCCGCGTGTGGCATGGGAATAAGGGCAGATCTTTTCGTGTGCTTCCTTGACGAGTTCGGCGAGTTCGGCTTGCGGGAGGCTTTTGTCCTCCACGCGCAACTTTACGGCTAGGCCAAAGCCGCCGCCATCGCGCGGTCCGATTGAAACGGCACACCTGACAGTCGCGTTATTAGCATTCTTTTTGTGCTGTTTAGCGACGAAGTCCAGCGCGCCGCCAAAACAGGCCGCGTATCCAGCGGCAAACAAATGTTCGGGAGTAGCCGTATTAGGTTTGCCTGGCCCACCCATATCCTTTGGCACAGACAGATCGGCTTTCACAATGCCGTCGTTCGTTTCCGTATGCCCATTGCGACCACCTGTCGCGGTCGCAGTTGCAGTAAAGAGCGGCTTAATTTTGTCCATGCTTGTATTCTCTCTCGACGAATGCCAGAACGAGGGCTGTTACCACTGACAAAAGCCCCAGGAGACCGACCAATGGTAAGGAGCTTGCAGTTTTCGGCAGCTCCTCAGGCAGTTGATCGGTTGGAGCCGCTACCAACATCGTGAAGACTTCGGTGATCTCCACCTCCTCGGTGGGGGTTTGAGCTTTCAACTCACTGTTGCTCAATTCCAAAACATTTGGCTCTTGCATTGTCGTGGCAGGTTGCAGGGTGTTCGGCGCAAGTTCGGCCGGCATGGATGGGACCGGAGTGTTGTTCACCTTGGCCAGCTCCAGCGCTTTCGGCTTTGGATAAACAAAGTCATGGCCGTAATTCTCACCGGGATAGAACCATGCTTTGACAGCTTCCGGAGAACCGGGGGGCCGCTCTTCGAACGTAATAATCGTTCGTCCGGCCGGCTGAAGTCGGTAATCTGGGATCGCGAGAAAGGTACCAAACAGATGTCTTTCGTCCTTGCTCAAGACCTGCACGATGTTCCGATCGGACGGGGAATCGGCCAGCTTGAAGACGTAGGTTCCTGCTGGTAGCACTTGGCCCGGTATTTCGACTGGACCACTGAAGGTAAATACCGTCTTCTGGTCCCATTCGTCAGCCACGGCGCGCGGAAGTACGGCGCCCAGAACGGCCAATCCCAAGACCAACATCACTTTCGTCTTTACACGGTTCATTTCCATCATCTCCTCAAAGAGTCACTCATCGGAGAAGAGCGGCGTGACGACGTTTTTGTTTGTGCTCCATCGGGGTCGGACGCATGCTCCACGCCTTCGATAATTCCCGCAACGAACGGCTGACCTTCGGCGATAAATTCGGAGGCGCTTTCAGAATCAGCCTCTTCAACATTCGATAGTCCCTGAAGGTCACCCGCTTGCCGGTTTCCGCCACTGGAGCAGGGAAGTTGAGATGCCAGCCCGAGATGCGATATTTCTCGCCTGCCTCGAAAGCGGTCTGACCGGTTCATCCCACCGGTTAAGAGTCGGTATCAAGCCCTTCTGGCACAAACAAGAACGTCGCCGTGATGCTCCTCTTAGCAGGAATCGCTTGAGACTCCGGGGGGATGCCATGGACCACGGCTGGATATTTGAAGGCGCCCGTCGGGTCGGTTTTGTAGGCGGGTTGCGGCAGTTTACGCTCCCAGCCGCGGGGAGGAGCGGCCGTTCATCGCAAGTACCGCCGGTTCGCATCGGGTTGGCGCTGGGCGGCGGATTCGCCCGCGGCATCGCTCACGCTGGTGTCCTCAAGGTCCTCGACCAGCACCATATCCCCATTCACTGCGTTACCGGTGTCAGCGCCGGATCTATTGTCGCAGCCGCCTACGCCAGCGGGGCTGCGCCTGGCGAGATCGCGCGGGCCGGCTGTTCGATGCGCTTCCGCGACGTCGGCCGCTGGAGACTGGGCCGGCTTGGCTTAGTGGGTAGCGAGCGCATGAACCGGTTCCTGAAACGGCTCCTGAAGACGTACCTGTTTGAGGAGATGCGCATCCCGCTGGGTGTGCTCGCCACGGACCTTTCTACCGGCGAGTCAGTGCCCTTTGCCGGAAGCGGGACAGTATTCGACGCCATCCGCGCTAGTTGCTCCTATCCCGGTTTGTTTCAGCCGGTACGCTACCGCGGGCGACTCCTGGTGGATGGCGCGATGAGCATGGAAATCCCGGCTGCCTTGGCCCGCCAGCTCGGCGCAACGCACGTGATTTCCGTGCACCTGCCCACCGGCGGCCCCGGTGCGCCGCCCACGAATTTGTTTCAGGTACTGAACCGCTGCTTCCAGATTCTGCAAAGCCGTTCCGAAAACAACTGGCGCAGCGAAACGGATTTGATAATCGCTCCCAATGTCCACGGAGTCGATTGGGATGCTTTTGGTTGCGGCCCTCAATTGATCAAGGCTGGCGAAGCGGCCGCATTGGCTGCTCTTCCCGAAATTGAAGAGTGGATACGGCCTGCTGCCGCTCGGAGCGAATTAATGCTAGCGGTGTAAAAAGACGTATGCGGTGGAAAGGCGCGGGGCAAATGGAGCAAACGGAAATACAGCCGGCTGATTGGATCAATGTGCTAGGAACACTCTGGTGCCGATACTTTCATACCTCGGTCATGTGGCCGATTCATGGGGAATACGAGTGTCGCTTGTGCGGACGACGCCACTCCGTGCCTTGGGACGCTCGCAATAAGATGACTCCTCAACAACAGCCTCTAAGCCCTGGCACACTTAAACTGATGCTCGTCAATTCGCAGGCTTCTGATCTTCGATTCGAGCGTCGTTCGCGGTATTCCGAGCTTCCCAGCGGCACCCGAGGGGCCTGAAATCCGACCGGCGTCGAGCAGACGCGATACGTCGCCGATGTGTCGAAGCCTGAGCTTCGAATCCTCTCAAGACAGGATTCGAGGAGCCGGCGGAGCTTCGGCGGAACACGATCGAAATCCGGAGTGTTTGTTAGAACCAGTGCAACTTTTTCCGGTACAGTTTCGGAACGAAACAGCTCCTCACCCGTGAGCAACTCGTACGAGACGCCCCCCATGACCAGATGTCCATCCGCGTGTCGAGTCGCTTTCCCTTCGCTTGCTCGGGAGACATGTAGGCTGCCGTCCCGAGAATGACGCCGACGCCTGTCGTCATGTTCGGAGCCGGCTCTGGCATGTTATCGGAATTCACCAGGTCGGGTTTGATTGATCGGCGAAGACTTTCGCCAATCTGAAGTCGAGTACTTTGACGACACCATCCGACGTAATCTTGATGTTTGCCGGTTTCAAATCGCGATGAATGACGCCTCATTCGTGCGCGTAGTCAAGCACGTCGGCGATTTGGAGGGCGATCTTCCAGGCATCTTCGAAAGGCAGCGGGCCTTTGGGGCACGCACCGTCCACAACTCCATCACCAGCGCGTTTTCTTCCGCTCCATAAATCTGCGCAATGTTAGGATGATTCACTTGCGCCAGAACTTCGGCCTCGCGACGGAAGCGCGCCAGGTGTTCGGGATCGTGAACGAAGGCGCCGGGCAGAACCTTCAACGCAACGCGCCGCCGAAGGTTGGTATCCTCTGCCGCGTAGACTCGCCCACACCCCAGCGCCCAGAAGCGATTCGACGCGATACGCCCCGATCCGAGAACCGACACGCACGTCGGCCGGTTCTGGATACAGTTCGACCGCTGTACGATAGAGGAAATCGCTGCCTTTTCGTGCGCGAGGAACCTCTCCACTTCGCGGCGGACATCCGAATCGGACCCACTGAGGGTTGCCAACCCGCGCTCGCTCAAGGTGGTCCGACTCTTCGAATTGGCGCCATCGTTCGGGTGTTACGGTGGGCTGACCCGCATCCAAATCTTAAGGAGGTAGGCTGGAATAGCTCAAAAGTGGGATGTCCGTCATCGTTTCGCAAGACACAATGAAGGTGCCGGCTGCATCATGAGATTAGGCGTTGTTGCGGTTATCGTTATTATCGTGGCGGAGATAGCTGCGTTCGCTCAAGTAAGCGGAGGCGGTATCAGCGGCCGGGTTGTCGATCCGCTCGGCGGCGCAGTTCAGGATGCCTTGGTGACTATCGAAAACCAGTCAACGGGCGAGATGCGCTCGCTGAAAACGAATGAGAGGGGTTTCTATAGTTTTCCGAACCTGGCGCCAGGACGCTATAGCGCCGTGGTCTCCCACGTCGGTTTCGGCGATTTCACAAGGAAGAATCTTGTTGTGGCCGTGGGTGGGCAGCTTCTGGTGGACTTCGAAATCACAGTCGGCACCGTTGCAAGCTCAGTGGAGGTCGCAGCGCAGTCACAGGATGTCTCGTTAACGTCCTCCACCTTGACCAACGTTGTCGGTGAGCAGACCATTCGTGACCTGCCCTTGAACGGCCGCGACTGGACGTTGCTGGCCGCCCTCGAGCCGGGCGTCCATACGATCGAGGCCCAAACGGCGATCGCGGCGGGAAGCAACGGCCGAGAGGACCGCGGCTGGGGGGCCGAAATGGCAATCGGTGGCGGCCGTCCTCAGCAGAACAACTACCGATTGGACGGTATCAGCGTCAATGATTTCACGGGAAACGGACCAGGCAACGTGGTCGGATCTATCCTCGGAACCGATGCGATCCAGGAATTTTCTGTCGTCACCGCAATCCCGTCCGCTGACTATGGGAAGACGTCGGGTGGAGTGATCAACGCATTGACGCGAGCCGGCTCCAATAACTTTCACGGCTCCGCGTACGAGTTCTTGCGCGATAGCGCTTTGGACGCTCGAAATTTCTTCGATGGCTCCCAAGCACCGCCATTCAGGCGTGATCAGTTCGGAGCCACGGCTGGAGGCCCGATCCGCGCGAACCGGACCTTTTTCTTTTTCAACTATGAGGGCTTGCATCAAGACCTCAGTTCCACGACAATCACGACCGTCCCATCGGCTGCAGCTCAGACTGGGCGACTCGTCAGCGGCAAAGTCACGATCGATCCGAAGGTGGTACCGTATCTCCAGATTTTTCCCCTTCCGAATGGGCCCGGATCCGGCGATACAGGAATTTATTCTTTTGTTTCGGCGGCCATGACATCGCTGAATTTTGAGACTGGCCGCCTGGACCATACATTCTCGGATCGCGACTCGATACACGGCAGCTTTCTGATCTCGAATTCGCGCACAACCTCGCCGGATGCGACCGATTTCGTGATCACGGGCCAAATCTCGCAATCCCGGTTTGCGGCGGTCGAAGAGACACATGTCTTCCGCCCGAATTTCCTAAACATTTTTCGTGCCGGGATGAACCGCGACATTTCGGAAGCGCCGATTGAGGCCGGCGTCGTCAATCCGCTGGCGACCGACACGTCGCTCGGATTTCTTCCCGACACGCCGGTCGGCGGAATTACGATCACCGGTTTAACTCCGGTCGGTGGCGGCGCCGGCTCTCTCGGAGAGAATAACTTTCACTTCACCAGTTGGCAGGTCTACGACGATCTCTTTTACACACACGGTGCTCATTCGCTCGAGTTCGGGCTTGCGGTGGAGCGCATCGATTTCAATGAAATCGGCAACGCCAACCCAGACGGTGTTTTCGCTTTTGGTTCATTGCAAGCCTTCCTTACGGACCAGCCTCAAAGCTTCCACTCAACGATCCCTGGGACGAGTCCGATGATCTATCTGCGCCAGTCGATTCCAGCCTTCTACATCCGCGATGATTATAGAGTGTTGCCGAATCTGACTCTGAATCTCGGCCTTCGCTACGAGATGGCAACGGTCCCCACTGAAAAATACGGAAGGTTGAGCAATCTCGACTCGCTCACCGCCGCGACGCCGACGCTCGGCTCTCCTTATTTTCAGAATCCTACGCTGCGGGATTTCTCGCCGCGGGTAGGTTTCGCGTGGGATCCATTTCGAAATGGGAAGACTGCCGTTCGCGGCGGGTTCGGAATCTACGACACGCTGCCTCTGACCTATCAGTTCGAGCTGCTCGCGATCAATGAATCTCCCTTTTTCCAGACGGGATCTCTGACGACGCTGCCGCAAGGATCGTTCCCCACCGGAGCATTGCCCCTGCTTACTCCAAATAGTCTCGGCTACGCTTGGGTGCAGCCTGATCCGAAGCGTTCCTATGTCGAGCAGTGGAATCTGACGATTCAGCGCCAGTTAGCGGGCGGCATGATCGCAACAATCAGCTATTCGGGCCAGCATGGGCTTCACCAGCCGCTGCGAACGACCGATGCCAATCTGGTGCTTCCGGAACAGACGCCGGAAGGCCTGATCTGGCCTGCACCTCACGCGAGCGGCGCTCGTCTGAATCCGAACGTCGGCGCGATCAACGCGCTCGCTTGGCTTTCGTCGAACAGTTATGAAGCAGGCAACGCGTCCATCGCGTGGGAGCGCCACGGAGCCCGCATCGGCGGAGCCTACACATTCGCGAAAAGCATCGACGACAGCTCTTCTTCTAACGCTGTTGCGAACTTCAACAACTCGATCGTCGGCTCATTTATCTTTGACCCGGCCCTGGCGCGGGGACTTTCCGATTTCGACGTGCGGCAGAATTTAGTTCTCAACGCCATATGGCTGCTGCCACGCGCGCAGTCCGCCCGCGGTTTCGCCAGATGGGCGACCGATCAATGGCAACTAAGCGGAATTTTCCGTGCCGCCAGCGGATTGCCGTTCACGCCCGTCATCGGCGGCGATCCACTAGGAATGAATAATTCCGCGGCCTTCGACTTCCCTGACCGCCTGAAGCTGACCGGGTGCAATAATCCCGTGAATCCCGGCAACCCGATTCACTACATCAAAACGCAGTGTTTCGCCCCGCCGCAGCCAGCCACACGACTGGGCGATAGCGGACGGAATATCGCGATCGGACCCGGCCTTACTAATCTCGACCTGGCGATCTTCAAAAACAATTACGTTCGCAACGAGAAATTCAATATCCAATTCCGGGCGGAATTGTTCAACGTACTGAATCACCCGAATTTCGCCGTTCCGAACAGAACCGCTGCTCAAATTTTCACGCAGACGTTTTCCCCGGTCACTACAGCCGGCTTGCTAACCACGACTTCGACCACTTCCCGACAGATCCAACTGGCGGTAAAGTGTATTTTCTAGGACGTGATCAGGATTCGCTTGATGTAAGAATGGAGCCCAGCCGCACACACGTCGGACGAGGCGTCAGGGCCGTTCTCGCTGCCGCGCTGGTGGCGTCGTGTGCGTTTGCGCTGAACCCTTCGCTGGATATCAGCCAGTATGCGCATATTTCCTGGAGGCTTGACGAGGGATTTTTTAATGGAGCGGTTCACTCCATCGCTCAGACGCCAGACGGATTTCTGTGGCTCGGCACCGAGTTTGGGCTGGTGCGCTTCGATGGCGAGAAGGCCGTCGAGTGGCCGATCGGCCAGTTGCTTCCGGCCACGCAGATTCGGAGTCTGCTGGCCGGGCGTGACGGAACTCTATGGCTCGGCACGGCAAGAGGCCTCGCCAGCATGAAGGCAGCAAGAGGAACTCCCGACGTTCGCCGCTACCGCGAGTTCAATGGGGAAACGATTTTCGGCCTAGTGGAGGATGGCGCCGGCAATGTATGGGCCGGCGGGGCGTCCGCGACCAAAGCCACGCTTTGCGCGATCGGGAAAGGCTGTGTCCCGTTTGATGAAAGATATGCGGATTTTGGCAGCATGGTAGGAAACGCATACCGGGATCGCAAGGAAAACATATGGGTGGGAACCACTGCCGGTGTTTGGCGGTGGAGTCCCGGGCCGCCCAAGTTTTATTCCCTGCCGGGGGAGAGTGGGTTCGACGCTCTGACCGAGGACGATGATGGCGCGCTACTGATCGCGAAGGGAGGTGCAGTCGGTCGCCTCGTAAATGGTCATGTGGAAGTGGTCTCCCGTCTTCCCGCGGCAACGCGGGAGTTTCATATACGTAGGATGCTTCGTGATCGCGATGGCGGTCTCTGGGTCGGAACCACGGGTCGCGGCCTGGTGCACATCCACCAGGGCAGAACCGAGATTTTTGCGCGGTCCGAGGGGCTCTCGGGCGAAGACATCACCGCAATTTTCGAGGATCGCGACGGCAACATCTGGGTGGGCGGCTTCAACGGACTCGACCGGTTCAGCGAAACTCCCGTCCAGACCTATACCGAACGCGACGGATTATGGAGCGCGCGCGTCGTCTCCGTGCTTGCTGCCAGGGACGGGAGCATTTGGATGCGCACCCTCGACGGGTTGAGCCGGTTGAAGAACCGGGTGGTCACGGTGTATCGAGAGCACGGCAACAGTCTTGCGCCGGTATCGCCCGGCGGAGCGGCGAGCACGTCGGCGGTGAACGGATTCCGGCAGCAAGGTCCAGGATCGCTTTACGAGGACGTCAAGGGGAGAATCTGGGTGTCGACGCTTAGCGCGGTCCACTACTTCGAAAACGGCCGTTTTGTGCCGGTGCGTGGCATCCCCGGAGGACGGGTGCACTCGATTGTCAGCGACCGGGCAGGAAGGGTTTGGTTCGCCCACCAGGATCTCGGCCTTTTTCGCTGGCAAGAGGACGGCACCGTGCAGCAAACCCCCTGGAGTCAGCTCGGCGAACGCGGGTTTGCCGATGCGCTCGCTGCAGATCCGGTGAAAGGCGGCATGTGGGTTGGATTCTTTGGAGGCGGGCTGCTCTATTTACAGGACGGTCGCGTCGTGAGATCGTACACATCCGCGGACGGACTGGCCGAGGCGCGCATCAATGATTTTCGAATCGAATCTGATGGCACGCTTTGGGTTACCACGGAGGGGGGTCTGGGCCGGCTAAAAAACGGCCGCCTGGTCATGTTTACAACGAAACAGGGGTTGCCATGCGACAGGATTCACTGGACCATCGAAGACGATTTCCAGTCTGTCTGGATCTACACGGCCTGCGGCCTGGTGCGGATCTCTCGTTCCGAATTGGATTCGTCCGCTGCTGCCATCGAAAGGGACAAGAACGCCCCGGTGCGAATGCATCCGATGGTTTTTGACACCTCGGATGGGCTGCGGGCTCGCGCGAACGCCGGCGGATTTAGTCCTCACGTCACCAAATCGTCGGATGGAAAATTATGGTTTTTCCCGTTGGAGGGCCTCAGTTCCATCGATCCAGCCCGCCTTCCGTTGGACGCGTCGCCTCCGCCTGTGTACATCGAACAACTAAGAGCAGACGGCCTCATCCACAGCTTCACGTCTGATCCGAAGGATCGCCTCATGCTCCCGCCACTTGTTCGCGATCTGGAAGTCGAATTCACCGCGCTCAATATCGCCGCGCCCCAAAAACTGCGCTTCCGCTACATGCTGGAGGGCCGGGATCACGCTTGGACGGACGCGGGGACTCGAAGGCAAGCGTTCTACAACGACCTCCAGCCGGGAAATTACCGCTTCCTGGTAAGCGCCAGCCGCAATAGCGGCGTTTGGAACCAGGCGGGCGCATCACTGGATTTCAGAGTAGCCGCGGCGTACTATCAGACGCGCTGGTTTCAGGCGACATGCCTGCTCGCGTTCGTCATTACGCTGGCGATGCTCTATCAGTTTCGGCTGCGCCAGCTCGCGCATCACTTCAGGCTCCGAACGGAGGAGCGGGTCAGCGAGCGCACGCGTATCGCCCGCGACTTGCACGACACGCTCCTCCAGAGCCTTCAGTCGCTTCTGCTGAATTTTCATTCGGTCACCTACTTGCTGCCGAATCGTCCGGTCGAGGCACGGGAGGCCCTTGAAACCGCGATCGAGCATGCCAGGCAAGCGATCACCGAGGGCCGCAATGCTGTCGAGGGTTTGAGGTCCTCCCGCTATGAGGGTGGAGAACTGGAAAGAAGCATCGGCAAGCTCGGTCGAGAACTCGCCACGCATTATAACGAGCCGGCTTCTCCCGATTTCCATGTCAATGTCGAAGGCGCAACCCGAAGTCTGGCTCCGATCGTCGGCAGCGAAATCGGCCGCGTCGCGATCGAGGCCGTGCGCAACGCATTCGTCCACGCACGCGCGCAGCGCATCGAAGTTGAGATCTCGTATAACCCCCGCGAACTCCGGTTGCGGGTTCGCGACAACGGAAAAGGAATCGACCCGAAGATTTTTCAGGACGGTCGCGACGGACATTATGGAATCAACGGTATGCACGAGCGAGCCAAATTAGTGGGCGGAAAACTCGTCTTCTGGAGTGAGCTCGGTTCCGGAACCGAAGTCGAGTTAACGGTCCGGGCCTCGATCGCCTACGCGAAAGGATCCAATTCCAGGCCGTTCTCGTTTAGAGCCGCCAATCTCTTTGCTAAGCTACGTCGAATACTCTCATGAACT
>Ga0210401_10003123_pt1 | contig 17831 bp, 24 predicted proteins | sample IncBWH32MmetaG_FD_150866 | JGI IMG/M metagenome (GOLD analysis project Ga0210401, IMG submission 150866) | Forest soil microbial communities from Barre Woods Harvard Forest LTER site, Petersham, Massachusetts, United States - Inc-BW-H-32-M | ecosystem: Environmental > Terrestrial > Soil >... | reverse complement strand
CACTCGACGTGCGTTCGGATGTGTTTAGTTTTGGTGCCGTGCTGTACGAGATGCTCTCGGGGAACCGTGCCTTCGGCGGGAACTCAACCGCACAGGTGCTGAGCGCCGTGCTGCGCGATGATCCCTCGCCGTTCCAGGCGCCTGCCGAGTTTCAGCGCATCGTCAGGAAGTGCCTGGCGAAGCAGCCCAAGGACCGTTTTCCAAACATGGGGGAACTCAGGGTGGCTCTAGAGCAGATCTTCTTCAAACCTGCAGAACAGCAGCCGTCGATTGCCGTCCTACCCTTCGCCAACATGAGCGCGGACAAGGAGAATGAGTACTTCAGCGATGGGCTAGCCGAAGAGATCCTGAACTTGCTGGCCAAGATTCCAGGCCTGAAGGTGATCGCTCGCACTTCGGCTTTCGCCTTCAAGGGCAAAAACGAAGACATTCGCAAGATCGCTGAAACGCTTGGCGTGAGCAATCTATTAGAAGGCAGCCTCCGTCGAGCCGGCAACCGCATCCGCATCACGGCTCAATTGATCAATGCCGCGGATGGTACCCATCTCTGGTCTGAGCGCTACGATCGCGACCTGACGGACATCTTTGCCATTCAGGATGAAATCGGCCAAGCGATCTCGGAAGCGCTCAAAGTACGGCTAGCTCCCAGCGCGCAGACGGTAAATATCGAAGCCTACCAGAATTACTTGAAGGGACAGTATTACCGCGTGCGCTACACGCCGGAGAGCCTGGCGAAAGCGAAGGAATGTTTTGAGCAGGCGTTGGCCATTGACCCAAAATACGCTCCGGCTTACAGCGGACTGGCGGAGTACTATTACTTGCTCGCGGTGTTCGACATAAAACCCACTACCGAAGTGGCGGCTTTGGCGAAATCGTTCGCGGAAAGAGCGCTGGCCATCGATCCTACCAACAGCGTGGCGCACAGCGTGTTAGCGGCGCTGGCGGCGATTTGCGATTATGATTGGAAAGCGGCCGAAAGGCATTTCCGCAAGGCCATGGCGGCTGAACCCGCCCCGCCCGCAGCGCGATTCCGCTACGCCCTGCTGTATTTGCTCCCGTTGGGCAGAGTCAGTGAAGCGATGGAACAAAGCCGGTTGGCACTCGAGACCGATCCGCTTTCCATGTTTCTTCACTTTGGCATGGCTTATTCCATCTACGCGACGAAGCAGTACCGGGAAACAATTGAGTACGCGCGAAGAGCCCTGGAAATCGATGCGAACTTCTACTTGATCTGGTTCGTGATGGGGCTCGCCCTGCTCGGCACGGGATTCACACAGGAATCTGTCACCAGCTTGAAACGAGTTGTGGAGTTGGCGCCCTGGTGGCATATGGGCGTGGGGCAACTGGCCGCCGCCTACCATAAGGATGGCGATCACGAGCGCAGCCAGGAATGGGCGCGGAAGCTCGCCGACTCGCACAGTCACACCTTCGGGGCCGCGATCTATTACGCCGCCGCGCGCAAAGTGGATGCGATGTTTGAAGCACTCGAAGGGGCCCACCGGCAACGCGATTTTTTCCTTCTCTACATTCAGTGCTTTCCGTCCTTCGACCCCTACCGCGCCGATCCGCGCTTCCAGGCGCTTCTTCAGCGAATGAACCTAGCGTAGAACGTGGCGCACGCTCTTTGCGTGCCACTCGTGCGTTTAGAAGCGCTTGAGCGATTGCGGAGGCTCGCCGGTAACCCAGAAGTTGAGACCTGATCAACAATCTTGGGGATTAGGAATGAAAGTCGGGTTTGCTGACAGTGGCCGTTCAACTGTCACGGCCTCGGCCAAAACCACGCTGCAGTGTTTCCCCGATCTGGCGCTCAGAAGCGGGATCACAGTGATTCCGTGGGGTGTGAGGAGTAGAATTGTTTCAACCTCTTTATGCCCCTCTCCGCGGGGAGTCGCCTGGGTTCCTACGAGATCCTTGCGCTCATCGGCGCTGGCGGAATGGGCGAAGTATATCGCGCCACCGATACTCGCCTGGGCCGCGAAGTAGCCATCAAGGTTGCGAAAGAACAGTTCTCTGAGCGGTTCGATCACGAGGCGCGAGCTATCGCCCAACTGAATCATCCGCACATCTGCCAGCTTTACGATGTGGGACCGAACTACCTCGTCATGGAGCTCGTCGAAGGCAGTCCGCTCAAGGGACCGCTTCTCGAAAGGTCCATTGAGTACGCCGGGCAGATTCTGGATGCTCTGGATGCAGCGCATAAGAAAGGCATCACTCATCGGGATCTAAAACCGGCCAACATTCTCGTAACCAACCAAGGCATCAAGCTACTCGATTTCGGGCTGGCCAAACAGACAGCTCCTCTTGGCGAGGCGGACGTCACGCGAGCGCTCACGGGACCGGGGCAGATCCTCGGAACCCTGCAATACATGTCGCCGGAGCAATTGCAGGGCAAAGAGGTGGATGGACGGAGTGACCTGTTCAGCTTCGGATGTGTCCTGTACGAGATGCTGACAGGGAAACGCGCTTTTGAAGGTTCCAGTCCGGCTAGCGTGATTGCGGCGATCCTGGAGCGAGAGCCGGCACCGCTGGAGGTCGCACGGCCGCTGGATCGCGTCGTGAGGCGATCCCTGGCAAAAGACCCGGATCAGAGGTTTCAAACAGCGCGCGATCTGAAGGCCGCGCTTTCCTGGGTGCTGGAGCAACCGCTGCCAGTAGCGCAGGCCTCCGGCCGGCGGGGGCACCGGACCATCACCGGAGCGCTCGGATTGGCTCTCATTGCACTCGGTGGGCTCTATTGGCGTGCGACGCGGCCAGTTGAGCAACCGTTGAAGCCGCTCACGCGCTTGAACGTCGATTTGGGGCCTGATGTATCGCTCGGCTCCGGCACCGGAGAAGACATAGTCATCTCTGCTGATGGCACACATCTGGCATATATTTCGCAAAACCGCCTCTTCACCCGGCAGCTCGACCAGCCCAAGTCATCCGAGCTAGCTGGAACGGAGGGAGCATACGCTCCATTCTTCTCACCTGACGGGCGGTGGATTGCATTCTTTGCGCCGGGAAAACTGAAGAAGATTTCCGTCGAAGGCGGCGCCGCGATTGCCCTCAGCGACTGCCCAGGTACCGCTCGCGGCGGAAGTTGGGGCGACGGCGGGGACATCATCGCGGCGCTCACTGGCGCAGGTGGTCTGTCGCGAATTCCCAACGCTGGGGGTTCACCGGTACCGATTACCGAACTCGACCACCAGCACGGAGAAATCACTCATCGCTGGCCGCAGATGTTGCCTGGCGGCAAGGCGGTGCTGTTCACCTCTCACACCTCTGTGGCTGGATTCGATGCGGCCAACATCGAAGTCCAGTCTTTAGCAGATCATCGCAGGAAAACGCTCCAGCGAGGAGCGACATACGGCCGCTACTTGCCAAGTGGCCATTTGATCTACGTAAACCAGGGCGCGCTGTTTGCCGTACCATTCGATCTGGACCGGTTGGAAGTGCACGGCACGCCAACGCCGGTGTTACAGCAGGTAGTCTATAGTGCTCAAGACGGAAGCGCCTAGCTCGGCTTCTCGAAAACCGGAACGCTTGTATTTCGGAGCGGCGGAAACGCAAGCGGACTGTTTACGGTGCAATGGTTGGATGGCGCGGGCAAAACGCAAATCCTGCTGTCAAAACCGGGATCCTATACCCGGCCGCGCCTGTCACCGGATGGCCACCGGCTGGCGCTCAACGTGTCGGAGGGATCCAAGCAAGACGTATGGGTGTACGAATTGCAAAGCGATAATTTGAGGCAGCTAACCATCGGCCTATCTACTCTCCTTCCCGTCTGGAGTCCCGATGGTCAATACATCCTGTTCCAAGTACTGGGACGCATATTCTGGACCCGCGCCGATGGGGTGGGTAAACCGCAAGCACTGACTCAGAGCAAGGACCCGCAGTTCCCATACTCGTTCACACCCGACGGCAGGCGCTTAGCTTATGCAGACTTGAGTCCCGCTACAGGATACGACATCTGGACAGTGCCCATTGACAGCGACGGCGCCGGGCTCCGAGCCGGAAATCCGGAGCCTTTCTTGCAAACGCCCTCCGATGAACGACACCCTTCCTTCTCCCCTGACGGACGGTGGCTGGCCTATATCTCAAATGATTCGGGGACCTATCAGGTGTACGTGCGCGCTTTTCCTGACAATGGAGGGCACTGGCCAGTCTCGATCGACGGCGGCTCGCAGCCGATGTGGTCGCGCACGAGTAGGGAGCTGTTTTTCCGGTCCGGAGATAACCAGATTATGGTGGCCGGATACGTGGTCAGTGGAAATTCGTTCGCGGCGAATAAGCCTCGGGTGTGGTCCGAGAAGCGGACAACGAGCACCGGTATTATCACTCCGACCGCTGATCTCGCCCCAGACGGCAAACACATCGCCGCAATCATGTCGTCCGAACTGCCCGAAGATCAGCAGGCGAGGAGCCACGTGATCTTTCTCGAAAACTTCTTCGACGAATTGCGGCGGCGCGCGCCAGTGAACAAACGGTAGCCCAGCCTTGAGAGTGATTGCTGTAGATGAGCGATCTCGCTAATAGTCTTATTTGAATCCGTCCTACGCATAAAGCTCATGTAGCAGGGCGCTCACCCTGGCAAGTCACCGGCCGTGAGAATGCTTGAGAACGTTTTCAAAATTTTTTCATCCGGCCACACGCTGAGATAGCGCCTCTGCCCTGACGCGAGGTTTCCTGCAATAAACCGACCCGCCCCCCGGTCTCGTTGGGTCCCCCGGCAATGGGTCCCATCTGATCACTTTCGTTTAGCTGCGCGTTCCCGCGCTAGTCGCGCCGCAGTCCGCTTCTTGGCCGCTGCGAGCGAAGCCTTCTTAGCTCGTGCCGAGCGTTCCTCTGCCGTCATGGTCTCAAGGCTACGCTTCCCGCCGATCTTGCCGCCTTTCCGTCCGATCTCCCGCATGATCTCGCGGAACAGCGCCTTTGTCTTTTTGTCCACTATCCCATCTTACGACGGTTTAGATAAATGTTACCTTAGGGCGCAAAATGGTACTTGCATCTAAAGCATGTTTAGCTTATTATGAGCATGGTTCTGATGTTCGATTATTAGAACGAATCGAACACTGGAGCGAAACGGGACTGCGACAGGCTGGAACCTGGCACAGCCCCTAAACAACGCGAAAGGTATTTTTCACGATGTCTACTTCTGACAGTACCGCAACTGACAAACGGGACGTTTACGCGCGCGTGACGGACCAAATAATAACAGCAATCGAAAACGGTGTAGGAACCTGGCGTATGCCCTGGCACACGTCTGGCAAGTTTGCCTTCTCACCGATCAATGTTTCCAGCAAGAAACCGTACAGGGGCATCAATACCGTATGTCTCTGGGCTGCAGCCCAAGCCAAAGGCTATGAGCGTGGCGAATGGGCCACGTACCAGCAATGGCAGGACAAGGGTGCTCAGGTTCGCAAAGGCGAGAAAGCCACAACGGTGGTGTTTTGGAAATTCGCCAACAATGCTGCCGAGACTGAGGATAGCGACGAATCGCCCAAGTCAGGATCTCGCCTACTGTTTACACGTGGCTATTCCGTGTTCAATGCCGCCCAGGTGGATGGATACGCACCGAAAGCCGAAGCGGATATGCCAATGCCGGAACGGGTTGAACGGGCCGAGATGTTCTTTCAAACGATAGGCGCGAACGTTCAGCATGGCGGGAACAGGGCTTACTATGCGCCGGATTCCGATTACATTCAAATGCCGCCCTTCCAAGTCTTCGTGGAGAACGTCGCGTACTATTCCACCTTGGCGCATGAGCACAGTCATTGGACAGCTCAGGCATCGCGGTGTGATCGGCAGTTAGGAAAGCGTTTTGGAGATAACTCTTACGCGGCTGAGGAGCTGATAGCAGAGCTAGGTGCCGCGTTCACATGTGCTCACCTGGGCTTGACCACAGAACCACGTGAGGATCACGCGCAATATATCAATTCGTGGCTCAAGGTTTTGAAAGCAGACAAACGGGCGATCTTCACCGCTGCCAGTAAAGCACAACAGGCGACAGACTTCATGATTCAGCGGGCAGGTCAAAACGTCTGCCCTGCGGAGGTGGCCGCATGAGCGCCTCCATTCACACTCATCGTTCCACCGCTTACGTAAAACCGATCAACCAACGCGGACGGGCTTGGAAACCTGACCCGATCACGAATCAGTTTCGGTTTATCGTCCGAATGGCTTACGCGTGCCATGAACGAGACGTTCCATACGTGCTGACTTGGGGACTGGCAGATGGCGTGATGTCCGCTACGATCCAAGTCAGTAGCGATATCCCGCTGCCAAAGCCACTGCCGAAAGCACCCAAGGCGAAGCCAGTGCAGCACTGGAAACCATCTGTGTTCGATGCCGTGTATCGTTTGGACGCGTATCATAATGCAAACCTGAAACGACGCGTTCCGGGGTTTGTGATCGAGCACTCGTGCGGTCTGTCCATCGTTCATCCGTCCGATTCTGACGAACTCGGCGGCGACGATTCGGATATTCAGCAAAACTGGCGTGTGACGCACACCGGTTCCGGCCTGGGCTTCGGTCTAACACTCAATTTCAAACGCGCTACAGATGCGTTAACACTCGCGGCATCTTTTCCGGTGGATTGGACGCAAGACGCCGAGACACTGAAACTCAATCCCGAATTCCGCAAGGCAGGTTATACCGTCCAGGCGGAGTACTCCAAGGGATTCGACAAAGATGCGGCCATCCGTCGATTGGCAGAATTGGAGCCTGCTGCATGACCAACGTCGATAAACAGCGAAAAAAGATGATTTCACCGATGTCTAATTCAAAAAGTACCCAGCCCCGCATTGAATTCAAGAGCAATGCGCTGTCGGCGACCGCATGGACCGAAGCTTACTATGCATCAGAAGCGTTCGCACGAGGGCGCAAGGGAATCACAGACACGAAGCCTTATAAACCGGTCAAACTCAGTTACTCGGGTCGAGCCGCAGAGGAGGTGCTGGACGACGTGCGCGACAAGATCGCGCACATCCGCGGGGGGCTGCTCGGACCGGAGGAACGTCGGGGCGACGACGAGCAGTAGATCATGGATCTGGCCGAGGTGGAAGCGGTCTTCGACGAGGCGATCAAGGGACTTGCGGTTGAGCCGGTGCGGACTGTAACAGTCCAACTGACCAACGCCGAACTCGATTCGATCGGACTTGCCCTGGGTATCGCCTACGACGACCAGGCCAGCTACATACAAACTGCGAGGAACGCGATCCTCAGACCAAGAGGGTTAAGTCTGGGCAATTTCGGGCTATCGCTGGAGCGGCAAGCAGTCTTGGATTGCACAGTGAGGAAGGGCTGTGGGAATCGCTCGTTAGCGACTGGGGCGCGCTTGCCGAGCACGTGCTGCTGGAGTATTGCGACGTGTGTGGCGCGGCGCTCACACCGGGCCAGAGTGGAAAGTGTGACCATTGCGAAGGGAAAGACTCATGATCCCCGAGCAGATTACTGACCTTGTTCCGGCGGCCGACGGCGGTTCGATAGTGGCCAACCGGCCCGACACCGAACGTGCGCGCGAGTTTATTCAAGCGAGTAAGGCAGAATCTACGCTGCGTGGGTATCGTGCGGACTGGAGGGAGTTTTGCGCGTGGTGCGAAGGCCAGCATGTTTGCCCGCTACCGGCATCCCATGAAGCTATAGCGGCCTACATCGCGGAGTGCGCCTCGCGCCTGAAGGTCGGGTCAATTCAGCGGAGATTGAACGCGATCGCCGAAGCTCATAAAGCTGTCGGCCTGGAATCTCCCACGCATCACGCGATGGTCATGAATACCATGAAAGGCATCCGGCGCAAGCTCGGCACGGCGCCCGCACAAAAGGCACCGGCGCTAACGGATGATATCCGCGCAATGGTGGACGCGGCTGGCGACGGCATGATTGGCGCTCGTGACCGGGCGCTGATCCTGGCGGGATTCGCCGGAGCATTTCGCCGTTCCGAACTGGTGGCGTTGGATGCTGAAGATTGCACTTTCGGAAAGGATGGGCTGACGATCAACCTACGGCGTAGCAAGACGGATCAGGACTCAGCGGGCCGGAAGATCGGCATCCCATACGGTGCTAATCCCGAGACGTGTCCGGTGCGCGTGCTTCAATCGTGGATGGAACTGGCCGGTATCAACACCGGTCCGATGTTTCGGTCGATCTCGCGTCATGGGCGAGTGCAGCCAGGGCGGTTATCCGGCATCGATGTTGCGCGCGTAGAGAAAAAACTCGCCGAACGCGCTGGACTCGATCCGGCAAAGTACGCAGGCCATTCCCTTCGCGCGGGTCACGCGACCAGCGCCGCGATTGCTGGAGCATCGGAGCGTAGCATCATTAACCAGACTGGCCATCGGTCGGTGCAGATGGTGAGGCGATATATTCGGGAGGGAAACCTGTTCAGAGAGAACAGCGCTGGGAAGTTGGGGCTGTAGGGACATCGAGAGGTTATCGACAGTCAATACGTGGTAGTCCTAGCCATTCGCCTTCGCACGATCAGGATGATAATGCCAGCCAGCCCCGAGGCAATCAGTAGGAACGAGGCGGGTTCAGGGATGGATGTGATGTGTGGTGTGGCTATGAAACCATGTTCGCGGGGAGTGCTTGAGCTATCGACGAATGCTCCAACGATCTCGCCAGAGTCATTGATGCCCGACACGAAGGTAGATATCGAGCCAGGCACGTTGATGGGGATAAATCCGCTGACGGTGTCCAGGAAACTACCTTCGTTCGAAGTTCCGACAATCTCCCCGGTGTCATTGATGCCATTCAGGCTGGTATTTCCGCCGGGAAAATCGAGTGTGACAAATACGCCGTTCGTATATAGGAAGCCGTGATATGTCCCATCTCCCAGACTGTAGCTGCCCACAATCTGGCCGACGTTGTTGATGCCGTTAGCTACGGTGGTCGCCGTGCCAGGGACGTTAATAGCTGTGAAAACTCCATTCGTGTCCAGAAAGCCGTGCGCACCGGTGTTATCAGCGAAGTACCCGACGATTTGACCACTGTTATTGAGGGCATGAGCCTGGGTATTGGTGCTGCCGGGAGGATCGACAACCGCAATGCTATTGCCCGCGAGTGTGAAGCCATATTGGATATGGCTGCTGGTCTCAAAGGTTCCGACAACTCGGCCACCGTTGTTGATCCCGGAAGGAAAAGTGTCAACCGCTTCGAAACTCGGCGGCATAGGGGGAACAGCGAAAGTGGTGAACGTGCCGGAACTATCTACGAAGCCCAGGAAAGTCGGCGTGGTATAAAAGCCGACAATTTGACCGGTATCATTGATATCGCTAGCACCAGTGTCGATCGCCCCTGGGACATCAACAGTGGCATACGTGTAGCTAACTAGATCGGCCCAACCGACTTGGAGCGAACCAAGGGATGATCCCATCACCAGCAGAGTCAACGCTACGCTCGGTTTCATATTTCCTCCTATACACGAGCCGACGACGCAGCGGATAGCAAGATGCTATCGAAAAGGGACACTGCTTGAGGGGATTTTATGGCGGTTTCTAAGATCCGTCAACTGGTATTGTACTCAGGGTTGTGTCAAGACATCCACAAAAGCCGCAGAATATCCGGCTAACTCGTGAAGGAAGTGGCGGAATTGTTACTCTGAACTGCTTGTTCGCTTCCAGCTTCGATCGCGCACCACGATACCGGCGAACACCAACAACAATCCTGCCCAAAGCGAGTATGGGGTTATCGTACTGAGCGGGGATAGCCAGGTCGGAAGAGTCAGGTGGCGCGATTCAATGACAGACCGGCAGATGTGGGCGATGATTGAGATGGTCGTGATGCCCACGCCGGTAGCGTGAAGGGCGTTCCCCATACGCATGGACTTGCTCAGCTTTTGAACGCGCATGACAGCGCTCAGTCAGGTGGTACGAGGTTCTGTTCGATGGATATCTTACGCGACTCTTTGACCACCTGTGCCCGTAATCATACGCCTGTTTTTGAAGGAACGGAAGGGTTCTTTGCCCACTTAATTTGGAAGTGGGTAAAATCTGTGCGCCTGCGGGAATACTACCGTTTCTTCGTGGCCGAACGAATCCAAGGTGCGCCTGTAGTCTCATGCCGGATGAAGTGTAGAAAGACCGCAACTCCGCAGCCTAAAACGACGGCAGCAGGAAATACATACCGTATCGCAGGAATGCCTATGAGGAATATCGCCATGCTGCCGAAGGCGAAAATCGCGCCTGCAATCCCTCCCCCAACCGCTACCTTCGCCATGTTGATTTGCGGAGTTCGGGTGTCTTCTTTCATCGCGGCACCTTCTGGCGCTAACCTAATTACGGGTTTAAACTTCCAGAAGTTCCCCGATCTTTCCGCGCCTGGTTAGTTATCCCCAGCATCCATCTCGGGGTAACACGCAGGCTGTGTTGAATCCTGAACAAGTTACAGCGGCGAAGTGCGGCACAACGTGCTCCACCTTCACAAGCATCCGACCCCAGGTTTGGGAACGAAGGCAGTGAACATGCCACCTTTGTCAAGGCTACCGAAAGTTCGGTAGCGGGCTACTTTGATTTCGCAGCCGATCTGAAACTAGCGATTGCCAGCAAGGTCGCAGAGATGAGCGCTCCCACCAGAAAAAGGAATCCTGCAGCAAGAAACAATTGACCCTTCAACGTGTGCCTAGTAAATAGAAACACGATTATATTCGCAATGAATGGAACGCACAAAATTGCGAAGAAAGTACCGACGCGCCCCAACCTGGATTCCCTTATGACCGACATCACGACAGAGTTCGTGGAATCACGCACAGTTAGATCATACGGCAACACGAGTCAGAAGCCGCTACGCCACTCTTTCTAACCCCCGATCTGACGCGTCCAAGCAGAGCCACCACGTCCGAACACTTCCCACAGCCGATCCGTCGCGGCGCTGGCGCTACTTTCCGTTGCGTTGCGGGACGATCCAAAGAAAGAACTCGCGGCTAAGTCCAATGTCGTCCCCGGTGTCGTCGAGAGTTTGTTCTTTGTTCGGCTTCCAGTCACCCATGCCAAATGTATTCGACACAATCCGCGTGCCCGGTTTCAAATCTTTGAGCAGTTTGGGGCGAAGTTTGAGATTCACGCTGCTCAACAGAAAAAGTGTAACCACGCTCGCTTCGTGAATGTCGGCGTTGAATAGGTCGTTCTCCTCGAAGCGCACGAGGTTTTCCACACCAGCTTTCTTGGCGTTCGCCTTCGCCTCCGCGATACGTTCCGGGTTGATATCGATTCCAACGCCGTGAGCACCATACTCTTTTGCGGCGGCGATCACGATCCGGCCATCTCCACAGCCAAGGTCGTACACGATATCTGAGGATTTGACATCTGCCAGTTTTAACATCGCCTTTACTGCCGCTTCGGTGGTTGGCACGTAGGGAACATCGGGTGAGTGCTTGGGCTGGGCAGTCTGCGCGGCAGCTAACGATGTGAACAAAACCAAGGCAAGAACGCCGCGAAGGATCGGTTTGTGATTCCGCATAGGTCACCTCCAGTCGTAGACGCGGACGTGGCAGGGAGAGTGTCAATGCCGCAATTGTTTCACGTAAGATTTTCGATGTCGTAGGGCAGGAAGAAGGAGGGGTTCCTCGAAGATCGCCTCCGATTCTGAGCCGCGCCGTTCAGGACACCGACGTGTGGTTCGTAGTCACGCGGTGCCCGCAAAATCACTGCTCAAATGCAAATGATCGAAGAACCCCTGTGAGAGAGTCTCTTCCGTTACTGATTCTACATCGGCATGGGTTTCTTGCAACCTGGATGAATTACCAGCATCTTCCGGCGTGCCTGTATCCGGAAGGGAAAAACAGGAATGATTCCTAAACAGGCATACTTCGAAGTCCAATCACCGCGTGCGAGCTAGAAACATCACGCAGCGGTTTCCATTTCTAAGAACCAGCGCGGCTTGCACGAACGCGTTCGACGACGGGTTTCCACTCAGGAGTGATGGGCTTCTTTAGGACTGCGACGACCCCCAGCTTCTGAGCGTCCTCGGGACTGAGATTCTGCACCTCGTTAGTGACTGCGATGATTTGAAGGTCGGGGACGTTCCGGCGAAGCGTGCGAATCAGATCAAACCACGCCCCTCCCGGTAGGTCCAAGTCCACGAGAGCAACGGAGAACCCGAGATTACCAGATAGCTCCAGAGCGCGAGTTGCATCTAGCGCTAAGAAAACCTGACGTTCACGGTTCAGAATCTGCTGGGCTTGGTCAAGAACCGTGGGGTCGTTATCCACAACTAGGATCATAGGAATGTTAAACGTTAGCAGGGTTACCCTTCATAGAGCAAACTAGGAAACTCGCTAGGGTGCGTTTGCGAGCGTCAGCCAGAAACAGTTCAGTCGATTGCCGCATCAAACGACATCCCGCTATGAACCCGTCTCCCAGGCGAACGCTGCGATTCGGCTCGGTTGAGGAATATCTCCGGAAACTTCACCCGGAGTACGAGTTCATCTTCTCAATCACGGAAAGCGCCCATGCGAGGTTGAACTATACGCCCGAGGATGCCAAGCGCACACAGACTTATATGGTCGAAAACGCATTCGAAGTAGCCAAACGATCGGATCAGGACAAGGGATTGGAGATCATAATTGAGCGCTTCAGCGTTTGAAAGTTCATGTACGATCGCCGAATCACCTCGACTGCTTTTTCCGGATTACAAGAGTATCCGGATCTTTCGTGCATTGACTCTGGGATCATCCGAGTAGATTGATATCTTATGCCCCCGCTATCTCGACAGCAGGAGCAACAGATTGTCGATGCGCTAGTCTCGTTGGATTGGATGCGGAAGCAAGATCGCAAGAGCAGCCAATTGATCTCCGAGCAACTGGGCTGCACGATGAGGGAGGCGATGGAGGTACTGGGATACCTCCATTTGGGTCGAAGGTTGATCCACCCCAAATTCGCGAGTGGCGAAGAACTACGTCCTGGTGTTCCAGTACCGAGATCTTGGTGGAAATGGGAAAGGCAATCCAGGTAGTCGAGTCCACCGCACCGTGCTGTACGTCTCCTGCGGAGAGTGCTGTTACCCGGCTTCCATTCGCTGGAAATTGAGAGTATAGTTGGGTTGCGCCGGGGTCTGGTTGTTTGCGAGACGGATAGGAATCGGTGGGAAGGTTCCGCAGCGATCAGATTCCGTCGATCAGCGGGATCAGCTTCGAGCATCCGCCAAACCGCGTTCCACCCCGTCAGATTGCCCCAAGACGTTCATCGCGATCGGAACGGTACTCAACGCGCCCACCACCACGAGCGCCCACCCTGCGCCTTTCCGCTCATGGTCGGTGAGCTTATCGGCGACCAACAGACCGATGCCCACGCCAAGCGCGACACGGGTACCAGCGATTAGGATCAGCTCGGGAATTGTTAGGACTTTTTCTTGCATAGAAAATGCTCCCCGTAGTTCTGATGCGCCAGCATCGGAAGTCATTTCACGAACGTTTTAAATGTGGCGCTGCGATTGCCTTTCACCTGCAATGTGCCGTGGATGACGCGCGGTAACCGTCGCCTCTTCGGTGCCGCGCTGGTGCTGGGGGTTTCTTCTCACCGCCGACGGTGGTAGTATGCCCGTATCACGATTCTTTCCGTGTGTATCCTCCAAGCACGGAACCAATCGGCTACCCTCCCGTGGACGTGCTCAGCGCCGGTCACGCTCCCACATAACCGTATTCGAAAGCCGCACATCGAAGAACTTAGCCCGCTCACTACAAAGTCCGTGACGCGACGACACATCCCGTGTATCATCATGAAAGCCCACTCTAAAGGCACGGGAGCGTGTTCACCGGGCTGCGACCGCGAAACCCCGGTCACAGTTATCGCTCCCGTCGCCTAGGTGCGATAGATTCAGGTACGGCAACTAATACCGGCGATAACAGTGGTGGGCGTATAGTGCAAGAGTTCACATATGGCTAGTGCTCGCGGGAGTGCTGACCTTTTTGTGTTGGTGGCGAGAAAGTATTTCGGTCCACCACCTCCGACGCATGTGTGATGGGATCGGTTCGTCTCGAATCGGTTCGATTCTTGACACGCTTGACAACCTTTTAGCCGTTCCGTTGTACTCCTTCGGAACGGCTTTTTTGTTCTGGCGAAGCGTGATAGGAATGTCCGGTATCACGCGATTCTTTCCGTGAAACCACAACCTGTAACCCACGGAAACGCGTCGCGGACCCTCCCCTAAGCCTGTGGGAGGGTCATACGCAGAAGTCTCGCATGTTGGCTGGATCTCTATCGGATTTGCGTCAGTCGAATCCTTCGAGCGGTACGCCAGCATCCGAAAAACAGCACGACCCGTTCACACCCCAGCCTATCCGACGGGTGTCCTGAAAATTCATCGGACGGGATGGGCGTGGGGGTTGAGCACGCGGTGTGAGACAGAACCAGGTCCACCGTTCTCGTCGAGCAACATCACGTCTTGGTCTCCATAAACTCCAGCCACGCCATGGCGGCATTGGAATATCGCGTTACGGCTTCCGCATACTCACGACCTTGCTGGCGGATGGTTACCATCGCCTCCCCACCAGGAGCACCTTCCTCCGCGACAACTTGCAGATCATGTTCGTATCTCAGATGGGCTATCTGTAGCGCGGCGAAACCATCAGATGCAGCTTGACGCAAAGTCTCGGCTTTGGTGCGGTCAACCTCGGATTGGCGTTTCTCCGGTGGCATCGGTTCGCAACCTCCGAACCGGCGAGATCACGGACTTATGAGTCGCGTCTGCCCGCTGACGCAACTCCGTCACTTTTGATTCTACTACTCCCTACCCAATGATATTGCGTATAGTTGCAACGTAGATGCTAAGAACCGCTGACGAGACGGAACAAATGTGGGTTGCTGCGCAGTTCTTGCGTGACAGTAACAAATCGCAGGTTATGCCCAAACTATTCCGGTTCAGAATCGGGTACGTGGCGGTTGGTGCGTCCTACCATCGTCCACTTGCGGAAGGTTTGGCCGATTGTTTGTATGTGCCCCTGTCGCCGGATTCGTAACCTTCGGCCTGCGAGCAGCCCAAGAATTCATGAAACATCGCTTGCTCTGGAGAGTCTTCCTGGATGACGATCCATTCTGGCCGAACCAAATCAAAGCCCGTGGACGCCACTGTCCTGAGCGACCGTGAAGACCGCGTAGCTAGATGCGCTGCGACCGGCCTCAAGAACAAGGAGATCGCTGACACGCTCCTCATCAGCGAAAGGACGGTCCAAAACTATTTAAACCGCATTTTTCGAAAGACTGGAACCAAAGACCGCTTAGAACTAGCGTTCTGGATGATCAGTCAGGATCAAGCGCGTGTGAGTTAACGACTCAATCAAAACGGGGTTATCAAAAGTTTGGTGGGCTTGTGATAGACTGATCGGAAACCGGGAGCCATCGTGGAAATTCCGGATGAAATTCTCTGTATGAGGTCCTTGAGCACTCCTTACCTCCTGAGCTCCTCTATCTATTTGATACAGAAAAACGCGCGGTTACACTGCTTGCCTGATCTCCAGAAAGGTTGTAGATAAAATGAAAACATTTCTCCCGTGCGCACTACTGATCGCTGGTTCCGGATTGATGCAGGGGGCCATTCTCGAATCGATCAGCTTGAATCTTTCGGATCTGCATGCGGGCTCGACCCTGTCAGGCATCTTCACGCTGTCCGGCTCGCCCATGGTCGGCGATACGGCGCCCGTCCTGCTGTCGTTCAGCGATCCATCGAACTATACGCCAACGTCACTCATGGCAACGATTACGATCGAGAGTGGGACTCCGAGCGGCTTCGCCGTGGAGTTCTCCGATCTGATGTTCACCAACCTCAGCGGCACCGTCACACCCATAAATACGAGGGACGTCGATCTGATGCGGTTTGCCTTTGCTCAATGCGCGTCCTTTCCTTGCACAGCTACCGGAGGATTCCAAGACCGCAGCCCGGCGGTGTTTACGTCGACGTACACAATCGCCCCCGCTGCGGTTCCCGAGCCCGCTGATGGCCTGCTAGTCCCCATCTTATTGATGGCCATTTTTTTCGGACGGCGACTCGTTCGGGCCGGTCTAATACCTGGGTAAGACCCGCTAACAGTTCGGATGTGTGTTGTCACAACCGCTGGCGTAGTGTTGGTTTTGTCCGATCCAAAAAAAGGGAGTGTCGCCCGCAATTCGCCTCAATCACCCCTAATCCTAAAGATAATGCTTGAAAGATAATGCTTGCCATTTCTCCGAACCCGAGATGAATGTGCCCACCGCAAACCCACGACAAAAAGGAGAAAAGCCATCATGAGCATCGATTCTGAAAACACCAGCACGCCGCTGAAACGCCAGCGACGAAGAGTCCGCGCAAGGCCAAAAAGGCGAAGTCCGCGAAGAAGGCGCGCCGGCTAAGAAGATCGCCTAGCCAAAGGCAGACCGCGCGATTAAGAAGGCCGACGTGATCGCCATGATGACGCGGGCGTCGGGCGCCTTTGAGAGCTTCCCGTCTCTACACATTCGGCGAGTATTACACTGAGAGCGAAATCCAGCGTGGCCTCCAGGCGCTGCCTTATTTCGGTGCCTTTGATTACCCGCGTATACCGTGGAGGGCAACTCGGTCTTGCTTTACGGCAAAGTGCTGAACCCGGATCTGAAGGGCAGCGCGGCTACCGTAGCTGCAGCCGCCCAAGAGGTTACGAATGTGATCAACCACATCACGCTGATCGAGGACTCTCCGTCCGAAAATCGTATCCCTTGCAGTACTCGGTGCGATCTATTAACAGCCTTCCCGTTCCAGATCATATCCTGCATAAAGGACCACATCAGCGAGTTGGGTTAAGCTTTCTCGCTTAACACCGCGATGAGCCTTGCGAGGAGCCATTGCCATCCGCACGAGAAGCTCATTCACGGAACTAGCTCAAAAGGCACTGCTTGCAATAGTCCATGCACTTCAACAGCTCCGGAGTGCGATCCGCCCCCGGCGGGAGAGGGATTTCGAACTCGATGATGGCCGGAATGCGCCATTTGTTGTCGCGAATCGCTTGCAGGATCTGTTTGATCGGCGTATCGCCCTGACCGAAAGGCACATTCGGCCCGTCATGCATCTTCCGGTCCTTGACATGAATGTGCGTGACACGTTCGTGGTGTTGCGTGATAAACGGCAGCGGTGATGCGTTATTGCCGGCAACAAAATGGCCAATATCAACATTCGCGCCGACGAACTTGCCATAACTAAATGCCTGCTCCCAAATAGCTGGCGTCACCGCGACATGGCCATGCAGGCCGACGAACATCTTGTTCCTATCCGCGGCTTGACCAAGGCGCTTAAACGAGGGTATCGACAATTCTCCGGAAATCGCCCGAGCTCCTAGCGCCTTGGCAAGCGCAAAGGAGTAATCGAGTTCATCGTCGGTCAGCGTGGCAAGCCCATCGAACTTGACGACTTCAATGTCCACGCCTCCCGCTTCGTATTTCTTGCGAAGATCCTTGGCCTTGCTCATTGGGAGCGACAAGCGCCACTTGCCCAGCTCATCGGCCGCAGCTTTGTAAGCGGCCAATTGCTCGGGCGTCTGCGGCGGACCGCCCGCTGATCCACTATCCCTTGCTGCCCCAGGATTCGATGCCGCGCCGCCGCCTTTCGTAACGCCGGGAACTGCACCGGCGCGAGCGCGAGCCGCTTCGTAATCCGCGGGCGCCGGACCTAGTACGAGATTGGCCGGCAAGCCAAGGGATTTTTCGATCGGCTGCGCCCTCAACTCGACCGTACCTACACCGAGCTGGATGCATTTCTCCAACACATCCTCGGCGCTCATAGTCGTCCGAGTGCCAAAATTATACGGCACATTCATGCCGACTTGGACGCCAGCCCATGTGGAACTCGGCTTTGCAGGAGGGGCCGCAAACGCATGCCTGAGATCCAGCAATGAAGTTACGCCGGGCAAACTGGCTAGC
>Ga0210401_10003118_pt1 | contig 17849 bp, 19 predicted proteins | sample IncBWH32MmetaG_FD_150866 | JGI IMG/M metagenome (GOLD analysis project Ga0210401, IMG submission 150866) | Forest soil microbial communities from Barre Woods Harvard Forest LTER site, Petersham, Massachusetts, United States - Inc-BW-H-32-M | ecosystem: Environmental > Terrestrial > Soil >... | reverse complement strand
ACTACGTCGGCTTCAGCATTCCCGACGAGTTCGTCGTCGGATATGGGCTGGACTATGCGGAAAAGTACCGCAACTTGCCAGACATTTGCGTTGTCCCGAGGGAAGGCTGATGGCGTAAGCCGAGACGTAACAAGCTACGTCTTACAGGCTGTCAGACATTGCTTGCGACGTCTCGCTTGCGGCCAGACCCCGAAAACCGCGGCTGCTATCATAGGAACTAGAAATGGTTGCTACCCAGACTGACTTTCAATCCAAAGTCGATCCCCTTCTGCTCGAAGTAGCAGACGTGGTCAACACCACGCTCGACTTGGACACCACCTTGCGCCGCGTGGCGGAGCTCGTACGCAAGGTTATCGATTACGAAATCTTTGGCATCTTGCTGCTGAACGAGAAAACCCAGGAGCTGCGTTTTCGCTTTCAGGTGGGATACGCGCGGGAAGTTGCCGACCGGTTGCGAATCAAAGTAGGCGAAGGCGTCACCGGGATCGCAGCCCAGCGGCGGGAAGCCATCCTGGTCGATGACGTCACCAAAGATCCGCGTTACATTTCCGCTATTCCTCAGGTGCGCTCCGAGTTGGCAGTTCCGCTGATTGTTAAGAACCGGCTCATCGGAGTCATCGATATCGAGTCGCCCCAGCCCAACCACTTTACCGAGGAACACAAGCGGTTGCTGACGCTGATCGGTTCGCGCATGGCGGTCGGAATTGAGAATGCGCGTCTGTACACCCGCACGACGCGGCAGGCGCGCACCCTGGTTTTGCTGAATGAAATCGCGCGCGAGCTTACCTCCATTCTCAATGTTGACGAGTTACTGAAGCGCATCGCTGAACTGCTGAGCCGGCTGATCGATTATCAGATGTTCAGCATCCTGTTGCTCGACACAACTGGAGAGAAGTTACAGCACCGCTTCTCGCAGCGCTTCCAGGAAAACATTCAACTCAAGCATGAAGTCCCTCTTGGTCACGGCGTGGTCGGTGCTGCCGCCGAACTGAAACACGCCGTGCTCGTGCCTGATGTCACCAAGGATCCGCGCTACATCAAGCTGAATCCCGAGACACGCTCCGAATTAGCCGTTCCTCTGGTCTACAAAGACAAAGTTATCGGCGTGCTCGACCTTGAACACACCCGCCGCGGGTTCTTCACCGACGATCACAAGCGAACCGTGACCACGCTCGCTGCGCAAGTGGCGATTGCGATTGAGAATGCACAACTCTACGAACAGATCGCCCGCCAGGAAAAGCGGCTTGAACGCGACTTGGCAATGGCACGCCAGTTGCAGTTCGGACTTCTGCCGCCAACGCTTCCTAAGCTTGAGAATCTGGACATCGCGGCCAAGTTCGTGCCGGCGCGCGCCATCGGCGGCGACCTCTATGATTTTGTCAGTTATTCCATGTCGCGGACTGCGATCGTGGTTGGAGATGTCAGCGGCAAAGGCGCTCCGGCAGCAATTTACGCTGCGTTGGTCAGCGGAATTCTGCGTTCCCATGCACCCATAGAACCGGGCCCCGCGGAAATGCTTTCAGCGGTGAACTTTTCCCTGGGCGAACGGCGCATCGAGGGCCAGTTCGTATCGCTCATCTACGCCGTCTGGGACGATCGAAATCGAACTTTACAAGTAGCCAATTCCGGCTTGCCGCGCCCGATCTACTGCCACGATGGCAAAATCGAAATCATCGAGGCCACGGGCTTGCCACTGGGATTGTTCGACGACGCCGACTACGACGAATTTACCTTCCGGGCCAAACCCGGGGACATGTTCGTATTCTTCAGTGACGGCATTCTCGATGCCAGCAACAAAGCTGAAGAGCTTTTTGGGCGTGAACGGGTCGGAGAAATCATCAGGACCAACTCGAATGCTTCGGCTGACGCCATCGTGAAATTGATTTTCAAAGCTGTCGCCGAACATGCCTCGGGCGAGGAAGCGTTCGACGATCAGACCGTGGTTGCGATTCGAGTCAAGGGCACGCCTGGGAAGCGCAAGTGATTCGCGCCAGTAACCCCGGCGACGGCCGTCCGCCAGCTTTTTCATACCGCAATGTAAAGCGCAGCGATGTTTCTCAGCGGCTGCTTCACTGTGATCAGGTGTCTCTCGAAGAGTTGGCCCAGCGTTTCGGCACGCCGCTCTACGTCTATTCTGCGTCGACAATTCGCGACCGCGTGCGTGCCTTCAAACAGGCCTTTCGCAAAATTCCGAACACCGTCTGCTATTCGGTGAAGGCGAACTCAAACCTCGGTATTCTCCTGCTGCTGGCGAGAATGGGCTGCGGCTTCGATGTAGTTTCCGGGGGAGAACTGGAGCGAGTGCAACGCGTCAGCCGGAGCGCGGCGAAGAGAGTCGTCTTCTCTGGCGTGGGCAAAACGCAGGATGAGATGCGAGCGGCTTTGAAGGCCGGGGTTTTACTGTTCAACGTGGAGAGCCAATCGGAATTGCGGGCGCTCGCGGAATGCGCCACTCGGGCAAAAAAGAAGGCACGCATTGCCTTGCGTGTAAACCCCGACGTTCCAGCCGAAACCCATCCATATATTTCGACGGGACTGCATCAGCACAAATTCGGCATACCCATCGAGCGAGCGCGCAGATTGTACCTTCGAGCGTCTCAAAACAAATCCCTCGAAATTGCCGGCATCAGCGTACACATCGGTTCCCAGATCACCGATGTGAAACCTTTCTCGGCAACCATGGAGCGAGTGGCAGAACTGATACGGGCACTGCGGGCGGATGGCCACGAGATCAAGTACATCGACGCGGGTGGCGGTCTTGGCATTGCCTATGAGAATCAAGGCGGGCCAGGTTTTGCCGAACAGGTTGCTTCCTATGCGGATGCCTTGACTAGACCGCTGAAAGGTCTGAAGGTGCATCTTCTCCTCGAACCGGGCCGCTGCATCGTGGGACCGGCCGGAGCCCTACTCACGCGTTTGCTATACAAAAAAACCAACGGCGAGAAAAAGTTTCTGGTGGTCGATGCGGCCATGAACGATCTGTTGCGCCCTTCGCTGTATCGCGCATATCACGAGATCGTCCCGGTGCACTCATCCTCGCCGAACAATCCACGCGAGACCGTGGACGTGGTTGGCCCGATCTGCGAGACCGGAGACTTCTTTGCCCGCGACCGCGAACTGCCGATCACGCAGGAGGGGGATCTGCTGGCGCTGCTCGACGCAGGCGCGTACGGTATGGTGCTAGCGTCAAACTACAACACGAGGGCGCGTCCAGCGGAAGTGCTGGTCGATGGGAAGTCGGTAAAATTGATCCGTCGACGCGAGACTATGGCAGATCTGGTTCGCAACGAAACTTAGTTCGACGCAGAGTATTTGTTCTTACGGTCGACGTCCCAAACCAAGCGTCCCCCAACAATCGTCTTCAACACTTTCACGTCTCGAATCTTTGCCGGATCAATAGAAAGAATGTCGTCACTCAGCAAAATCATATCCGCCAGCTTGCCGGGCGTGATTGAACCCTTACCCTTTTCTTGAAATTCAGCGTACGCCGAGCCCATGGTGTAAGCCTCGATGGCTTCCACGACCGTAAGCTTTTGTTCGGGAAACCAGCCGTTCGGATTTTTCCCATCCAGAGTCGCGCGCGTGACGGCCGCATAAATGGTCAGCAGAGGATCAAGAGGAGCGTAAGGCCAGTCTGTGCCAAAAGCCAGGTGAACTCCATGATTTAGGAACGTGCGAAAAGCGTAAGTCCGGCTCGCGCGGTCGTGGCCGATACGCCCTTCAGACCATCGTCCGTCGTCGATCGCTTGATAGGGCTGCACGGAAGCAATCACGTCCAACTGCGCGAACCGAGCAAAATCCTTCTCCGCCATGTGCTGAGCGTGCTCAATGCGGAAGCGGCGATTACCTCCTCCGTTAGCTTTGACCAGATCAGCGTACAGATCAAGAACGGTCGAAATGGCGCGGTCCCCGATGGCATGGGTACAAATTTGCAGACTGGCAGCATCGGCCTTCGTCATCCAGTCTCGCATCTGCGAGAGCGGGTGCATTTGCTCGCCCAGCAAGCCAGAGTTTTTTGGATCGTCACTGTATGGATCGAAGAAGTATGCGGTGCTCGATCCAAGGGACCCGTCCGCATATCCCTTGGTCGCACCAATTCGCAGGGACGACGATCCGAAAGCGTGCCTGATTCCAACTTTCGCCTGTTGCTCCCAGTCGGATATCGCTGGGGCGACGTATACTCGCGCAGTAAGTTCGCCACTTTGCCAAAGCTCACCATAGCCGCGGATATCCAAAAAACTGTCAGAGTTTTCGTCGTTCATATCCTGAAAGCTGGTGACCCCGAGTTCCGCCGCACGCTCCAGCGCGCGTTTCATGGCCCGAAGTCGCTGCTCATGGGACGGAGGAGGAATTACCTTGAGGACGACGTTCCTGGCCGCGTCCTTGAGTGCTCCCGTGGGATTGCCTTGGGCATCGCGAACAATCGTGCCTCCCGGCGGATCTGGGGTTTGGGCGGTCACGCCCGCCAGACGCATGGCGACAGAGTTGGCCAGCGCCATGTGGCCGTCGTGGTGCTCCAGAAAAACCGGCGTGTCGCGGGTGACCGGATCGATGACATCCTTCGTCGGCAGATTTGGCGGACTCCATTTGGTCTCGTCCCAGTCACCACCTTCGATCCATTGACCCTTGGGCGTAATCTTTGCGCGTTCAGCGATCCGACGGGTGAATTCTTGCACGCTGGTGGCATCACCTAGTTGGACCTGATCGAGCCTGGTCCCCGATACAACAAAGTGCACGTGAGCATCGTTGAAGCCGGGCAGCAGCAGCTTACCGCCCGCATCAATTACATTGGTGGCGCGCCCACGCAAGACTTCCACATCGGCGTCTGAACCGACGGCAATAATGCGGTCTCCAAGAACCGCGACCGCCTGCGCCGTGGGATACGCTTTATCCACCGTCCAGACTTTGGCATTGACGATGATGAGATCAGCGGTGGCTTTGGATTGGGCAAGTGCATTTATTGCGAGAACAATGCCCAGAAATACGATTACGAATCTCATTCTCCATCCTCACGGACGATTTGCCTCTCGCCGGCGGAACAGGAACGCCACAACTTCCTTCTCATCTCTGCCCCCACTTCAGTTTTGCGCGCAGCACATCGAAAAATGTTCCCTCGATGCGCAGCAGTTTGACCTGATGCTCAGATTTGCGGCAAGCAACCCGGTCTCCGTCATACATCGGCATGCCGATCTGACCGTCGATGCTCAAGTAGGCTTCGTCCTCACCGGTATTGACCACGATCTCGATTTTGGAAGTGTCAGGAACCACCAGCGGCCGATGGGTCAACGAGTGCGCCGCGACCGGCGTAACCACGAACGCATTCACCGATGGCATAAGGATCGGCCCTCCGGCTGCCAGCGAGTACGCCGTCGAGCCTGTGGGCGTGGAAACGATGAGGCTGTCCGTCTTGTAGGCGGAAACAAAATCCCCGTCAATATAGACAGCGCAATGGTTCAGCCGGGAAATAGTTCCCTTGCCCACTACGATGTCGTTGAGCCCTTCATAACTGGCGACCAGCGAATCTTTGCGGAGCACTTCGCAATGCACCATGGAGCGCATCTCCACGTTGCAACGTCCGTCTTCGATACCCTGCAGGGTTGGGTAAAGATCCTCCAGCCGCACTTCGGTCAGGAATCCCAGGGAGCCAAGATTCACGCCTAGCACGGGGACTCCAACCTTGGCCATGGCACGAGCTGCAGAAAGCAACGTCCCGTCACCGCCGAGCACGACCACGAAGTTCAGCGGACGAGACACCATTTCGTCCCGGCTCAGCACCTCGATCCCGGTGGCGTGCGGAGCCGTTTCCTGATCTACTACGACTTGGTACTGGCGCTCGCGAAACCACTCGAGCAGCCCCGGCACAATGCTCTCCAGTGCTGCTTTCCCCGGCTTGGAGACGATCGCTGCAGCTTTTCCTTTGGCGGATGAGGCCTTCCCAATATCCATGGTGAAGTTTGAATTGTACAGAAATCGCAAGAAAAGATTTTCCTGTAGAGCAGATCGAGCGGCGCAGCAAACATCAGAAAACTGAAAGCAGCAGGAACTCCCGATTCCCTTCTGCGCCTAAGATCGGAGACTCGATGACATCCGTATGCGTGCAATTCTGCGCCACCAGCGCGAGGCGCACCTTTTCCACCGCACCCATCTGCGCCGATTCGTCGCGCACGATCCCTCCCTTGCCCACTTGCTCGCGACCCACCTCGAATTGTGGCTTCACCAGCACAACCATTCGCCGCCCACCACGCTCTGCCGCGGAGCCTGGAAATGCCGCTGCGATGACTGCGGGAAGTACCAAGGTTGCAGAGATGAAAGAAACATCCATCGCGATAAAGTCCACGATGTCGCCGACCTGCTGTCGAGTCAGGTAGCGTGCATTGGTTTTTTCCAGCAGGCGCACGCGCGTGTCCTGACGCAGGCGAAAATCGATCTGGCCGTGGCCAGTGTCGACGGCAATCACTCGCGCCGCTCCGTGTTGCAGCAAACAATCCGTGAAACCTCCGGTGGACGCGCCGACGTCGAGGCAGACTTCGTCAGCGACGTCGATCTGCCAATGCTCAAGCGCCCTTTCAAGCTTGAGGCCTCCCCGGCCAACGTACTTCAAGTCTTCGCCCAGCAGACGAATTTCGGAATCTGCGTCCACTCCCGCGCCGGCTTTTTCTATTTTTTGTCCACCGACTAAAACTTTACCTGCGAGGATCAACGCTTGTGCCCGCTCACGCGAACTAGTCAGACCGCGCTCCAGCAGCAGTTTGTCGAGCCTGATTTTCAAAGCGTCTCCGTGGCCAGCTTCACCTTCGACCCTCAAACTTAACACCAAAGTGCCAGCAACCAACTCAGTGCAAGGTGTAGAAGCATCTCTCGCTGAACTACTTACAAAGATACTTCCCCGCTTTTCCACAGAGTTTTTCACCGAAGTGTTGAAAACTGTATCCTCCGCCCGAAACGAAAAAAGACACAAAGCTTCACAAAAGAATTCTTGCTTTCCTTTGTGAACCTTCGTGTCCTTTGTGGTTGAAGCTTTGTCCTTCTCGCGCAGCCGAAACTTCTACCCGGCAACCTCTTCCAGCAACTTCTGATCAATATCGAAGTTGGCATGCACGTTCTGCACATCGTCGTGCTCTTCAAACGCTTCCATCAACCGGATCATGGTACTGGCAGCTGGGCCTTCCAACTTGATGTAGTTCTGCGGGATCATCGTTACTGAAGAAGACACCGGCTCGATGCCGGCCTTTTTCACCGCTTCCAGCACCGCCTCATAGGCTGAAGTTTCAGACAAGACTTCCCAATTCTCGCCGTCGTCGCGCAAATCCTCGGCGCCGGCGTCGAGTACCAGAGCCATCAAATCATCTTCTTTCACCGCCGACTTGGGAACGATGATTTCGCCCTTCTTGTGGAACATATAGGACACCGCGCCAGCTTCTGCCATATTGCCGCCGTTCTTGCCAAACACGTGGCGGATCTCGCTAACCGTGCGATTGCGGTTGTCAGTATTGATGTCGAGCAGAATCGCCACTCCGCCCGGGCCGTAGCCTTCCAGCGAGAATTCTTCGTAAGTCGCGCCCGGCAATTCGCCCGTGCCCCGCTGAATCGCCCGCTTGATGTTGTCCTGCGGCATGTTCTCTGCTTTGGCAGCGAGGATGGCTCCGCGCAAACGCGGGTTAGTGTCAGGGTCGCCGCCGCCGTTTTTTGCGGCAATCGAAATTTCCTTGATCAGACGGGTAAAAATCTTGCCGCGCTTGGCGTCGAGCGCGCCCTTCTTGTGCTTGATTGTGGCCCACTTTGAATGGCCGGACATGGCGATACCTCGTGTTCAATAAACTTGGATTGCCTTGATCTTGATTAAGACGACCTTGGTTACGCTGATTCTATCCGTAAAGGACGCGCCCGTAGAGGAGATCACAGAATTACCCTCGGGATTGCCTCGAAACCAAACGCAGGCGACCTAAAAGTATAGCACGGAGCACATCGGATGACTCCGAAAGCCTCACACCCCAAACCCTGTCGTCCCGAGCGAAGTCGGGACCTTGCGGACAGTCACGATAAACCGCAAAAACGGCTTTCCCAAAAAATCTTGTCAAGCCCCCTCGACCACCAAATTCTCTCGAAGTCACTGATTCAACAGACAAAATAAATCTGGAAAACATGTCATAGTTACCCCTCTGGATTTGTTATTCTAGAAATAGAGATGAAATTTGGCGCAAGCTCCCGAGCTTGCGCCTTTTCTTTTTCCGGCAGACCGTCTTCAGGGATATCTTTCAGCACCCATGCGCAAAGACCGGGGCGTTCCACGCAGACGCATTCCAGCGTCTGAGGATATCCCTGTCCGGAGAGTGGACCGGCAGCGCGGGCTCCAAAGCCGCCGGAACGGTGATCTTGGTGAAGTGGCCTTTTTGCATAAGGCGATGAAACTGGGGTTTATGGTGGCCCAGCCGTACGGCACGATGCATCCCTTCGACTTCGTGGTGCAGGGAGGGCGGAACCTTTGGCGCGTACAGGTAAAGGCCGCCGTCCATCTGAGAAAGGGCTTGTATGCCGTGAACATTTATCGCAGCGAGGGCAAGAAGTTGCGACCGTACACAGCGTCCGAAGTTGATTTCGTGGCGGTCTACATTATCCCGGACGATGCCTGGTTCATTCTGCCGGTGCGTGAGGTGGTGGACCGCCGGATGCTTCTGTTCCGTCCGAAGAAATCCTGGCGGCGCGACATCTATGCACACTACCGTGAAGCCTGGCACCTGCTGCGCGAGCCCGACGACCTAACCTTCGGCTGAAGTTTGTGGAGGGCGGACACTCCTGTCCCGGGGACTGGCCCAACCTAAACCTCTAAACTACTCTTCAGGGTGCCCCGCTCAAGCTCCGCTTGGGCGGGTCTTATTTTCCGGAGCGAATGCGGACCGTAAAGGCAGAGTGCCGGTCGAGGTCGGAGGTAGCGACGTTCAGCCGGCTCTGATCGCAACCGCGCGGCAAGAAATATGGATGCCCAGATCGCCGAAGACGGTTTAGTCGCGAGGCATGGGGCAGGCTCAGTTGCGAATAACGAAAACGTTCTCTCACAACCGAACACCCCCGCCCAAGCGGAGCTTGAGCGGGGCACCCTGCGATCTTAGCCCGAAGGCGTCGGCGACCTTGTCGCGCCGTGCTTACAGGGGATGATCCGAGACTTCTGGAAGGTATCGAAGAGTCGGCTCGTGGACGAGATCGACGCGATCAGGGACAAACTCGACACAGAGGGGCGGCGATTGACGCGGTGCGGAAGATCGGCAACATCGGCGCTCACATGGAGAAGGACATCAACGTTATCGTCGATGTCGAACCGAAGGAAGCTCAGCTCTTGATCGGACTGATCGAACTGCTGGTGAAAGACTGGTATATAGCGAAGCACAACCGAGTTGAACGGTTGAAGGAGATTGTCGCGGTCAGTCAGGTAAAAGAGGCCGCGAAGGACGCCAACCCCTAAACCGGGTCAGTGTAGAAAAGAAGAAGCCGTGACTCAAAGATCACGGCTCTTCAGACTATTGAACCCGCCCTCCCGACCTCACCTCTCTTGAGAACGCACCCACAAGCAAGTCGAACTCATCTGCTCTTTCGCGTCCACACGTCGCTTCGATAGCGGTGAGCATCGTCCCGGTGAGTCCATTAAAACCGTCTGGAAGGCTCGGTCTTCGCTTGCTTATTATCTCGCCTACTTCAGTAGCCAAACGGTTAATGCTTTCGGGTTCTTGAATCATTGCCACAGTTCTTGTCAGGATCGTTGTCTCCCGACTGTCGGTGCCGGGATGTTTATACGGAATCATACCAACCGCCCGATCACGCTCCGCCAAGGTCGGAAACCCGCGCACCTGTTGATAAAAGAGGTGAAACTCGTCCCTGTTGCCACACTGGGCTACAAGTGCGCCGAGCATCACTCTGGTGAGCACGTCCAGCGCGTCGACGAGGCCGGTTTCGCGCTCAACCAGAAGTTTCATGATCTCATGGCCCAAGCGGTCCTTTACAGGCCACTCCTCCTCTTTTCTACGATGGAATATTCGAGTCCATTCCACAAGTCGTCTCCATTCATCCCCTCGATCTTAGCGCACGATGGTAGCATAGGCCGCGTTGATCTCCCGCATCCGATCCACAGAGCCGCCGTGGTCTGGGTGATGCTGCATCGCGAGCCGTCGATACGCGCTCTCGATCTCCTGAACGCTCGCGCCGGGTCGAATGCCGAGGACGGCGTGGGGACCTCGCGCCGCGCCACAGAAGGGTCGCTCTGACCTCGGTGCTCCCCACGTCGATCTCCGTGACTCCTGCTGAGGAGGAACGTAAGGACGCCGCTTGTAAGGTCCGTGGTGTCGTCTGGCCTTTCGAGGTTCGCTGTCGTTCGGCGTCCCGCCGTTCGCTCGCGCCATGCGTCGCAACTCGTCGAGCGAATAACCAAGGAGAGAGTCCGCGATGGTGCGTGCCTTCATCATCACCGCACCTCCGCATCCCATGGCGCTCGCAAACCGCGCTCTGCCGCGTTCTTCACAGATTGTTTCAGCGGGTGAGTGAGCTTCTCGACGTACTGCTTTTTGCCGTTCGGGGGCTGGCCCGACCTAACCTCCAAACTACTCTTCAGGGTGCCCCGCTCAAGCTTCGCTTGGGCGGGGATGTTCAGTTGTCACAGATACTTTCGCCTTCGCGGACTAAGCCTGCTCGATGCCCTGGGGACTCAAACACTTTCAGCAATCCGGGCAGTTGCATCTCCTGACCTTCAGTTGCTATCGTCGCCGGGCAAACTTCGCTACTCCGCACTCGCGCGCATGTTTCGAATCGTCCCTGGAACGAGTGCGCCAGTCTTATGGATTGTGCGTGTACGGTTACGTCGTGATGCCTGAGCACGTACATCTGCTGGTCAACGAACCGGAGCGGGGCTGTTTATCAAGGATGCTGCAGTCGCTGAAGCAGTCGGTGGCACGAACCCTCGCCTTGCGGGCCACGGATTCATTCTGGCAAGCGCGTTACTACGACTACGTAGATCCCTCGACTTCGCTCGGGACTTCGGCAGCGGGCTCGGACGCCCGCTAACGCCTCAGCTTCAACGTGTGGAGCGAGCGCAAATTTGTGGAGAAGCTGAGATACATCCATCGAAACCCAGTCACCCGCGGTTTGGTGGGGCGGCCCGAGGATTGGGTATGGAGCAGCTTCCGTCACTATTTCATAGGCGCGGACGGAGTGGTCGAGATCGAATCTCAATGGACCGCGCGGCGGCGAGAGAGGCTGGGGATCATGCCAACGGCTCGCGTTCGCAAAAACCCCGCCCAAGCGGAGCTTGAGCGGGGCACCCTGAAGAGTAGACCCAACGGTTAGGCTGGGCCAGCCCCGAGCTTCTGCTTCTCGTGCCACGCTTTGTAGGCGTAGACGACCGCCAGCAGCGGCGGCGCGAGCAGTACTCCCCAGAACGGAATCAGAATGCCCAGGACGATTGGAGTCAGAATAGAAGCCCACATCGGCACCTTGGCCACGCGCTTCATGAGATAAGGCTGCAACAGGAATCCGTCAACCACAACGATTCCGGCGTACAGCATCAGAACGTAGAGCGGATGCTCCCAATCTCCCCAACGCAAAGTCGCGGCCAGAGCGGGCCCAATAACTCCGAGCACCGGCCCCAGGTGCGGGACGATCTGCAAGCACGCGGCCAGCAACGCCCACAGCGGAGCCCAAGGCACCTTCAGCGCATAGAGGCCGATCAGCCACAAGACTCCGACGGCCAGCGAATCCTGAAGCTGAGCGATCGCCCAGTTCTTAAGCGCGCCGCCAGTAATCCGAGCATGTTCACCGATACTCATCTCGTTCTCTGATGCGCGGGACCAGCCCCGCGCCGCATCCAACTCTGGGGAACCTGTCCTGCTCGTCTTTGGTCTTGCGATGTAAACCTCGACGCTCAGGACTCGTCCATACTTATAGCACTCAGTACTTATAGCACTCAGTCATCTCCGAAAGAGAAGGCGCGTGGAAACCGCACTCACAACGGCGTTGAACGCAGCGCTCGCAAAAGAAGAGGAGTCGATTTCGTCGACCAGATTCGACGAGATCGTCCGACAGCATCAACGTCGCGTTTACCGCGTCCTGTACTTGCTGGTGAAGGACTCAGACGCTGCCGACACTCTCACTCAGGAGTGCTTTCTGCGGGCGTACAAGAATCTGGGAAGCTTCCGGGGTGAGTGTCGAATCGAGACCTGGCTGCTGCGGATCGCGGTGAATCTGGCTCGAGATCACGGGAAGAGCAGGCGCGTCTCGTTCTGGAAAAGGCTGATCGGTCTGGAGGAGGCTGAGGGTAACGAAACCACGTCCCGACAGATCCCCGGATCACAGCCATCCGCCGAACGCGTCCTGCTGGCGCGCGAGCAGTTAGCGGGCGTTTGGGCTGCGCTGACTGACCTTTCGCAACAACAGCGAACGATCTTTCTTTTGCGATTTGCCGAAGAACTATCGTTGGCGGAAATCGCCGCGATATTGAAGCTGAGCGTAGGAACCGTCAAGGCGCACTTGTTTCGCGCCACTGCAAAGGTGCGAGAAACCGTGAGGGAGAAACCATGCAGTTAACCCGCGATCTAAGCAACGACGATTTAGCTGAGATAGTCTTCGCCGGAGATCAGGAGCGCTTGGAGCGAATCCTCGGCGCCCTGCCGGAATGGGCCCACGCCGCCGCGGAACATCCGGATGCGTTCTGGGAGCGGCAGCAGGCGGAAATAAAGAAGCGCACCGATGCTGTGCCCCAGCGTTCTTCCAGGCGGGTTGTAATCGCGTGGGCAAGCGCGACCGCGGTGGTTCTGTTGGCAACGTTGCTTCTGCGCAGCAGTCCCGCACCGCCACCATCGCTCGTTCAAAGTGACGTTGACCAGGAATTACTGCTGGCGGTAGAGCAGTCCTTACAGAGTGGGGTTCCGCAGGCCCTGGAACCTGCGGCTCTGCTCGCAGACGAAATCAACGGCAGCGCTCAACCAATCCTTACATCACATGGCGTTTCCAAGGAGAATCAAAATGAAGGTCCACGAAATGAAGATCGGTGAAGTGAAACTCAGGAACCTCTGCTACCTGTTCGTATCTCTCCTCTCCGTTTCAGTGCTGGCGCAATCGCCACCGCCAGCTCCACCTCTGCAAAACCAGGTCTTTGTTCGACAAAGCGGCGGGAAGGTCCTGATTCGCAGTGAAATGGGCAAATGGTGGAAGGATTCGAGTACGGCAAAAAAGCTGCAGCTCACCGACGGCCAGATCGCGCAACTGGATCAGACTTTCTACGACCATAAAATGAAATTGGTTGACTACGGCGCTGAAATGGAAAAGGAGGACTTGAAGCTGCAAAACCTCCTCGACGCCGATGTTCCCAACGAAGGCCAAGTTGGAACCCAGGTCGACCAGGTCCTAACCGCACGCGGCAAATTGGAACGCGAGTACACGATGATGAATCTTGATCTGCGCAAAGTGTTATCGGTGGAGCAGTGGCGCCAGCTCAAATCCATCCGTGAGGAGCGAGGTCCCATTGAGCAACACTTTTTCTATAAGAAGCTGCCGCCCGGGGGGCTGCCACCGGGGCCAGGAGCCGAGCTCTTGCCGCCTCCGCCGCCACCCCTTCCCGACGACTCGTTTTGAAATGTTGGCTGCCTGCTCGTCCTCACGGAGACACAGGCAGCCTGCCTTTTTCAATGTTAAACTCGCATGTTAGACTCGAAATATAACGCTTCAACGAGGAAAGTCCGATGAAATTCGGCGTCATCATTTTCCCGGGATCGAACTGCGATCACGATGCGTTTTGGACCATCCAGCAGGTGGCGAAGCAGCCGGTCACGTTCCTCTGGCACGAGTCGCATGACCTCGAAAACTGCGATGCCGTCATTGTCCCCGGTGGCTTTGCCTTTGGCGATTACCTGCGCACTGGCGCCATCGCCAAATTTTCGCCGGTGATGGAATCGGTTCGCAAGTTTGCCGACGGCGGCGGTTTAGTGCTGGGCATTTGCAACGGCTTTCAGATTCTGTGCGAATCCGGACTGCTGCCCGGAGCCCTAATGCGTAACGTCGGCCTCAAGTACGTGTGCAAGCCGGTCCAGGTAAGAGTGGAGAGCGCTGATACTCCGTTTACCCATGCCTGCCGCGAGGGCGAGGTGCTCACCATCCCCATCGGGCACATGGAAGGAAACTATTTCTGCGACGAAGCCACTCTCGCCGACTTGCGGCGGGAACGGCGGATTGTGTTTCGATACTCACGCCCGAGCGGTGAAATCACAGAGGATGCCAATCCGAACGGTTCCCTGGACAACATTGCGGGCATCTGCAACCCCGGCCGAAATGTGCTGGGAATGATGCCGCATCCCGAGCGCTCGAGCGAAGTTGAGCTGGGTGGTACCGACGGCTTCAAGATCTTCGAATCTCTGGTTGGGGCGATGGCGGAAAAGTAGTCGGACCGCAAATCGAACCTGTTTTCCTCAGGATTCGATTCTGTACGTTCAATTAGCACTTCCCTTTCGCATTTCTTTTTGCTACGCTCCAATCCCCTTCGCTTCCCGGACTGCCCGGATTCGTATTCGTGTCTTTGCTCCGGGAGGGTTCAATGACCGCACGAGAGATGGTCGATAGTCTCTCGGGCACCTTGTTGTGCGATGAACGCATTCTCAGCGTGCCCGAGAGAGAGTTGCTTGCCCGTTTGCTGCAGCGTACAAAAATTCACGTGAGTGCTCCGGAAAGTGCTGTGGCCGAGGCAATCACTCGCACCGTTGGAGAAATCATCGCCGAACGAGCCCTCGGAGTTTTGGGGGAAAGTATGGCCCGGCAATTGCTCCAGCAACAGTCGCTTGGTTTTCCCAGCCAAGGCCTGCCGGCGATTCGCGCCGGATCGCCACCTGTCAGTCCACCCAGCCCATCGCCGGGAGGGAACCAACCTCGTCCTCCGGGCACGAGTCCGCCGGGAATCCACGCCGGATCGCCGCCCGTTAGCCCACCGTCGCCGGGTCAGAACCAGCCTCGTCCTCCGGGCACCAGCCCGCCCGGGATCCGCGCTGGATCGCCGCCCGTTAGTCCGCCGTCGCCGGGTCAGAACCAGCCTCGTCCTCCGGGCACCAGCCCGCCATCGATGTCGATCGCAAGCACGAGCTCGCAACCGAAGAATGGAGGGATCGCGGTCCTCGAGTCGCCGGACTACGTCTCCGCCCAATGCGTGGTTCTCGACGAGTTCCTCACCTCGGCCGAGCTGAACAATTTGCGGCAATACGTTCTCGCACAGGAAATGCGCTTTGAACTGAGCGAAGTGCTTTCTCCTGGCGTCACCGGCGGAGCTGTGGACTACGAACACCGCCGGTCACGCGTGCTGATGGATATGGGCGGGCATGAAAGTATGATCGTGGATCGTGTCGTGACCTGCCTGCCTCGCATTCTCGAAAAATGGGGGCGAGAGCGGTTTCCAATTTCCCACGTCGAAACCCAAATCACCGCCAGTAATCACGGCGACTTCTTCCACTGCCACATCGACAATGGGGCGGAGGCGGTCCTGACTCGAGAAATCACTTTCGTCTATTTCTTCCATCGTGAGCCCAAACAGTTCAGCGGCGGCGAACTGCGCATCTACGACTCGCGGCGAGAAAACGACAACTACGTTCCCACCGCAAACTACCGCACCATTGTGCCCGAGCAGAATCAGCTGATCCTGTTCGCCAGTGGACTCTCACACGAAATTACCCCGGTCGAATGTCCGTCAGGGGCGTTCGCCGACAGCCGTTTCACGGTCAACGGATGGGTTCACAGATGAAGGACGCGGCTTGGCTGGCATGGATTGAGCAACTCGCAGTAGCACCGGCGGGCGACGATCAGGGGAACGAACTTCCCCGATGGCTCTTCCACTGCCGCCTGGACGATCAGCCGGACCATCTGGTCCCAAACCGTCTCCTCCGGCCAGAGAACTGGGAGGGTCTGTCTGATCGTCCGCTTTTCGTGAATGCCTGCTGTGCAGAAGTGGTGGTGGACATTTCAAACACCGCTTTCGCCAACTCAGATCAGATCGTTTGGATCAAAGACCCGGGACACGATTCGCTACTGCCATTCTGGCTCGGACCTGAACTCAGCGCCGCTATCTCAGGAATGCAACCCGGCGATCCCGCTCCGACGAGGATTTCGCCGCACGCGCGGCGCGCTCTGGTGATGGCAAACATCCTCGTGCCCGAAGACTACGCTTCATGTCGGCGCCGGCAATGGGATGAAACTGTTTCTATCACTGGGTCTCAGTTCCAGCGACACGGCTATGCTCCGGTCGGCCGGCTGATTCATCCCTTCCACATCGCGGCCCTCCGGCGCTATTACCGACATCAACTCCGCGCGGGAAAACTTCCTCTCGGAGACGGCCAGAGCCCGCTCCGCTACGTCGCCTATAATGACCCGGTCGCCCGCTTCTTCCATCAGCAGTTAACGTCGGCGATGACCGCTTTCGCCGGCCAGCCCGTCAAGCCATCCTACGTATATTTGGCCGCGTACCAACCCGGAGCCATTCTGGAAAAGCACACTGACCGCGAGCAGTGCGACTTCAGCATGACCCTGTGCCTCGATTACGCGCCCGAACCGCGCCATGCAACTCCGTGGCCGCTTCATCTGCACAAGAAATCAGGCAAGGTCACAGTGTTCCAGGCGATCGGCGATGCCCTGCTCTACCGCGGCTGCCAACTGCCGCACTCCCGCGAGGCGCTGCCCGAGGGGCACACTTCGACGTCGATCTTTTTCCACTATGTGCGAGAGAATTTCACGGGGAGCTTGGATTAGGCAAACGTCGCAATGTTCGCTAGGCAACTTGGTCTGATACGCCCGCAGCCACCGCGTGCACACCCTCGAAATTGAGAAAGAAACACTTCACGCCGAGTTCCGGGAAGTTGGAGGTGACCAACTCAGCCGCCCGCTGCAGTTCGCCGCGGTGATGGTCCGCTTCGCGTGTCCGGTCGCCGCCAAAGGCAACCAGGCCGCCGTAGGTGGCGCAATCGGAATGGCTCATGAGAAACACTTGCCTGGTCTGATGCAGTCGAATGGACATTCGCACTTGCTCCAGAATGAAGTCGCGCTCGAAATCGTTGCGCGGCGAGGCCAACGTCTTTGCCCCGCCGGCGACCACGATCATGTCCGGGCGTAGGATCCCCTGATGCTTGAGAAACTTGTACGTCGCCAGGCGGATTCGTTGATCGAAGCAGCACAGCACCGCCGCATCCGCAATGTAGGGCTCCGGTGGCGAATCAAAATGAAAGACTTTATTCATGAAGGGCCTCACCTGTGCAAATCGATTTTACCTATGCCGCCCAAAGGTGGTTGCCATCCTGAGCGCAACGCCACTCAGTCTATTCTAGGGCTGGAACCGACGAAGCGTGGACTTCCTCACCAGGCTCGGATTGCGCACACGTTTGTTTTGGAGTCCACCCCCTTTCGCTCTAGGTCAGCGCAAGAGCCGCTTCCAAAGCAGAGCAATTACGAGGGCGACGATGCCAATCACCATTCCGAACGCACGCGCTCTATTCGCCTTTTCAGTCACGTTTTCACCTCAGCGTCTACTGGTTGTTGTGGGGACACACCCGAGCCTTGTCCTTCGCCCGGCGGACGATGGCGTCCGACCCACACAGGCCCTGCACAATCTACGCGCCTCTTTTTGTTTTCAGCTCCACCAGCAACTGCTCGATGCGATCTTCTTTTTCAAGTGCTGCCAGGCGCTCTTCCATGTTGTCCGAGGCGATCTCGGACTTCGCGTGACTCAGAGCCTCGCTGTGCGCAACCTTGTTTTTCATGCGGTCGAAGGCGGCGGCGCTTGATCCGTTGCCCGCGGCGATCTTCGCGTCGCTGGCTTTACCTACGGCCCGCGCGCGGCGATGCTG
>Ga0210401_10003117_pt1 | contig 17849 bp, 17 predicted proteins | sample IncBWH32MmetaG_FD_150866 | JGI IMG/M metagenome (GOLD analysis project Ga0210401, IMG submission 150866) | Forest soil microbial communities from Barre Woods Harvard Forest LTER site, Petersham, Massachusetts, United States - Inc-BW-H-32-M | ecosystem: Environmental > Terrestrial > Soil >... | reverse complement strand
GAACCGGCACCAATCCGGAGCAGTTGTTTGCCGCGGGGTGGTCGGCCTGTTTCATCAGTGCGATGGGCGTTGTGGCCAGAAGGATGAAGGTCACGCTTCCCACTGACGTAGCCGTCGATGCCGAAATAGACCTGTGCAATTCCGGCGACGTTTACTTCCTCCGGGCACGGCTTAACGTCAGCGTGCCTGGTTTGGAGCGTGAAGTCGCCCAAGTCATTGTGGACGCGACGCACGGCGAGACATGTGCCTATTCCAACGCTACACGGGGCAACGTCGAGGTTACGGTCAACGTGGTGTAAAGCAGGAGCGTCCGCTAGGCGCCCTCCTGAATCCCCGAACTAGAAGCAAACCTGGAGTACACAAGATGAGCGAGCATACCCACGTAGATGGGATTTATCCCTTCCAGGCTGTGATGCAGACGCGGACGATCGAAACCAACGGTGCATCCATCCATGTGCGGGTCGGGGGCCATGGCCCAGCAGTGGTGATGCTGCACGGCTTCGGTACGACGGGCGACATGTGGGGTCACCTGGCGAGCGCACTTATCGAAGAGCACATGGTTGTCGCGCCCGACCTGCGCGGGTTGGGCCTCTCGTCGAAGCCCGATGGCGGCTACGACAAGAAGAATCAGGCGGCGGATGTGATGGGCGTCCTGGATGCGCTGGGTGTGCGTACGGCCGAATTGGTGACGCACGACATCGGTATCATGGTCGGCTTCGCGGTTGCCGCCACCCGGCCCGATCGCGTGAGCCGATGGGTGGCGATCGACGCACCGCTGCCCGGCGTCGGACCTTGGGATCAGATCAAACAGGATCCGGCCATGTGGCACTTTGGCTTCGGTGGTCCGGACATGGAGCGACTGGTCGCCGGCCGCGAGCGCATCTATCTCGACCGCTTCTGGAACGAACTTTCCCGGGACCCGAAGCGATTTGATGAAGCGAAGCGGCAGCATTTTGCGGCGCTGTATGCGCAACCGGGCGCAATGCGAGCGGGTTTCGCCCAGTTCCTGGCGTTCAACCAGGATGCGGCCGACAATAGGACGCTCCTTGCGCAGGGCAAGCTTCAGATGCCGGTCTTGGCCTTCGGTGGCGAAGCTACATTCGGCCCTATGATCGGCGCGGTGATGCGGTGCGTCGCCGATAACGTCGAAGACGTGATCATCCCGGATTGCGGCCACTGGATCACGGAAGAGCAGCCCCAGGCGACGACAGATCTGGTCGTCGACTTTCTGCATTGCCGCTCCGGATTTACAGCAGACGCTTAACCCTACTAAGGAAAAAACATGACACTCTCACAAACATCCCGAAGTGCATTGATTGCAGGAGTTTTACTGACCGCGGCGTTTCCCACGGAAGTGGCTGCTCAAACGAACTCATCCCAAGGAGTCAGAAACGTTGTCATTGTTCACGGTGCGTGGGCCGATGGATCAAGCTGGTCGAAAGTAATTCCACTGCTTCAATCCAAGGGATTACATGTGGTCGCCGTGCAGAACCCATTGACCTCGCTGGCTGACGATGTTGCCGCCACCAGACGCGCCATCGCATTGCAGGATGGACCTGTATTGCTGGTGGGCCATTCCTACGGGGGAGTAGTGATCACGGAGGCGGGAGACGACCCAAGGGTGGTCGGGTTGGTTTACGTCGCCGCGCTCGCGCCGTCGGAGGGCGAGTCTGCGGCTTCGGTCACCAAACCATTTCCACCCGCGCCGCTAGGTGGCGAGGTCCAGGCGGATGCTGATGGTTTTCTGACGGTGAGTCCCAAGGGCATCGCAGAGGATTTCGCGCAGGACCTGCCAGACAAGGAGAAGCAGCTGTTGACGGCGACACAAGCTCCGACGGCAGGAGCTGTTTTCGGAGCCACAGTCACGACCGCCGCGTGGAAGACCAAGCCATCGTGGAGCGTGATCGCAAGCAACGATCGCGCTGTCCCTTTCGAGCTTCAAAAAGCCGAAGCGGCGGTAATGAAGGCTACATCGATCACTGTCGCCTCCAGCCACGTGCCAATGCTTTCCCATCCGAAAGAAGTCGCAGACTTGATCGAACAAGCCGCCGCGAAAGCTGGGAACCGATAACCGGAAACCCACCTCCAAAGGAGGATCTATGAGCGCAGTGAAATTAGAAGATGCCCGCCGCATAATCAGCGCGGCGGAGAAGAAAGCCACAGAAATTGGCCAGCGCATGAACATCGCAGTCGCTGACGAAGGCGGAAACATCGTAGCGCACGTTCGTATGGACAACGCATGGATCGGCAGCATCGATATCTCTATGAAGAAGGCTTACACGTCGCGCGCATTTGATATCGAAACGAAGGAATTGGCGAAGCATTCTCAATCTGGAGGCCAGTTCTTCGGCATTCATGCTTCCAACAACGGCAAGATCATGATTTTTGCCGGCGGCATCCCGCTGAAGCGAAATGGCAACGTGGTAGGGGCGATTGGCGTTAGCGGCGGTTCCGGCGACCATCATGCTGTCGCCGCGGCCGGCGCCGCTGCGTTTTAACCCAAGAAGAGAACTAATCCATGTCCCACCATTATTCCGGCCCTGACTTCAGCTTTCCCCAAGGGGACGCACGACTGGACTTCACTGATCTGTACGCATTTCCGAAACCTGGAGACGCTGGCAAATCCATCTTGATTATGAACGTGCATCCGTCAGCCGGCGAAAACCCTCCCGGGGTTACCACCACCGAGCCTTTCGCACCCGAAGCACTGTACGAGCTCAAGATTGACACCGATGGTGACGGAGTTGCCGACATCGCGTACCGAGTGCGCTTCTCAGCATTCGAACGCGGCGTACAAACCGCAATTCTCTACCGCGTTGATGGCCCGGAAGCCGGCGGTACCGCCAAGGGGGGACGAGTGATCGTTGAAGGGGCGCCGGTTTCAATGGGGCGCGACGCGAGGGTTACAGAAGCAGGCGATACTCGCTTCTTTGCCGGCTGGCGGAGCGACCCTTTCTTCTGCGATGTGGAAGGCGCAAAGAACAACTTCCAGTTCACGAGCGACGATTTCTTTGCCGACAAAGATGTATGCAGCATCGTTCTTGAACTACCTAATTCTGCTTTGGGAGCAAAAGAGGTTCGCCTTTGGGCGCGAACGCTTACTCCCGGTGACGGCGGCGGCTGGATACAAGTGGAGCGTGGAGCGCGGCCTGCCCAGGCTGTCGTGCTGGTCGAAGAAAGAGATGCCTACCTCGGAGGTGAACCGAAGGACGATGGGCGTTTCCTTGCTGGTTTCGCGCACGCTCTGGAGCACACGGGTGGATACACGCCTCCTGAGGCGAAGCGCGTAGCGGGGATGTTGCTCCCGGATGTCATGCCTTATGATCCTACGCGCCAGGCGTCATTTCCCGACAACGGCCGGACACTCACCGATGATGCGTTCGATTGGTTCATGCGCGTTCTCACGAACGGAAGGGTCTCGGGAGATAGCGTGGGACCCCACGGCGATCTGTTACGAGAGTTTCCTTATGTGGGACCGCCTCATCGCGGCCGTGCGACGAATGAAACGAATGATAGGAGACAACCAACATGAAAGGTCAGATTCAAATCAAGGTGACCAAGCGCTCGCCGGCATATTGGCGCGTCACGTTTGACCACCCGCCGCTCAACATCTTCGGTCCGGAGATGCTTCCGCAGGTGAACGAAATCATCACGGCCCTCGAAACCGACGAGCAGGTTAAGGTAGTGGTTTTCGATAGTGCCGTCGAAGGTTTCTTTTTGATTCATTTGGATTTTCTCGCAAACCTCGACGATCTGGCGCATCTTTCTCCTGGCCCCACAGGGTTGCATCCATGGCCCGAGATGCTGGGGCGCTTGAGTCGTGCGCCTGTCGTATCGATAGCGTCGATTCGCGGGCGGGCGACTGGTATGGGAAGCGAGTTGGCCCTGGCCTGCGACATGCGTTTTGCCAGTCGCGAGAAAGCCATCTTGTCGCAGTTTGAAGTTGGCGCCGGTCTGGTGCCTGGCGGTGGCCCAATGGCGCAACTGACGCGTCTCATGGGAAGAGGGCGCGCCCTGGAGGTGATTTTGAGCGCAGATGACATCCCGGGAGATTTGGCCGAGCGCTATGGCTACGTGAATCGGTCGTTGGCGGATGCCGACCTCGACGGATTTGTCGATGCGCTTGCCAGCAGAATCGCCTCCTTCGACAAACGGACAATCAGGGATACCAGGCGCCTCGTCAACCTCGCTGGTTTGCCGCCTGATCTCGAAATCGAATCCGGGTGGAATGCGTGCGTTGCTTCGATGGCACGGCCTGCTACACAGGAGCGGATCAAGGAGTTGATTGGGCGAGGCTTTTGTAAACCCGGCGAGGCAGAAGATCGCTTGGGAGAGTTCGTCGGCCAGCATGGCCGCTGAGCATGGAGCGACATCAATGAATACGAGTTCGAAAGACAAACTCGGAGGCGCCGATAGCTCTCGTCCCGCCACTGCCGAGCAGCGAATACGACAACTTGGCATCAAGCTTCCAACGCCGCCTGAGCCATTCGGCATCTACGCGGAAGCGGTGCAGACCGGCACCCTGCTCTTTCTCACCGGAATGCTTCCCACGGTAGGCCGGGAAGCGAAATTCATCGGGCGCATCGGTGCTGAACTCGACGTGCAAACGGGGCGCGAGGCCGCTTACCTGGCAGCGACCAACGCCCTCGCTGTCGCGCGGCAGCATTTGGGATCGCTGGACAAGGTTACGCGGATTGTCCGGCTCGGCGTGTTGGTGGCCACTTCGGGAGATGTCCGGGAACAGCCGAAAATCGCTGACGGCGCTTCAGAGTTGCTGCAGGACGTCTTTGGAAAAGACAAGAATCCTTCTCGGCTCGTCTACGGCGTTGCAAGTCTTCCCCTTGGCACTCCCGTCGAGCTGGAGGTGATCCTTGAGGTATCCGCGTAATGCCTCGCTGGAATGAGAACCGGCTCACAGCGAAGCTCGGGATCGACTATCCCATCATTCAAGGTCCGCTTGGTGGGCTGTCATCACAAAGATTGACGGCCGCCGTCTCCAATTTTGGCGGGCTCGGCTCATTCGGCGCCCACGGTCTGACGCCGGGAGCAATCAAAGACGTCATCGCGCAGATTCGCTCCCTTACATCGAAGCCGTTCGCAATGAACTTGTGGGTATCGGTGGAAGACGAAGGCGCTCGAAAGCCTGATGAAAATGCGTTTAACAGAAGCCTTGCGCCACTTGCTGCCCACATCGCAGCCTTGGGAGCGCCGCGCCCTGAGTATGAGGCCTTTTCGCCGATTCGATTTGAGGATCAAGCCCGCGTCTTGCTGGACGAGAGGGTACCCGTATTCAGCTTCATCTACGGGATTCCACCACGCGAAATCCTGGAAGAGTGTCGGACAAAACGCATCGTGACAATTGGCACGGCGACCACACCCGAAGAGAGTGCAGCACTTCAGGACGCCGGGGTGGATGCCATAGTCGCTTCCGGCTTCGAAGCCGGGGGACATCGTGGTTCATTCCTCCGTGCTGCGGAGGATTCACTTACCGGCACTTTTTCGCTCGTACCTCAGATCGCCGACACGGTCAATCTGCCGGTGATCGCCGCCGGTGGCATCGCGGATGCGCGCGGCGCAGTCGCTGCCCTAGTTCTTGGCGCAGAGGCCGTGCAAATGGGAACGGTATTCCTGGCGTGCGAAGAGTCCGGCGCCGGCCCCCTTCATCGCCAAGTCTTGCGAGGGAAAAAAACCGGGCACACGGCGCTGACAAAGGGCTTCACCGGAAGACTCGCGCGGGGAATTCACAACCGCTTGCTGGAGGAGTTGAACCAGGCGGGAACGCCGGTTTTACCTTATCCCCTTCAGCGAAGACTCGTCAGCAATCTCGCGATCCCGGCAGAGGCTGCGGGCAGATCGGATCTCCTGCCCCTATGGGCTGGGCAAAGTGCCAGTCTTTCTACCTGCACCGACGTATTGGCCTTCTTGACCTCGTTGGTCGAGAGGGTTTCTGAAATCGCGGGGCCGCACATTCAGGAGAGCGCAGCCCTGCGTGAAGCAAATTCTTGAATAAGGAGAAAACGAAATGTCAAATATCACCGAAAAAGTTGTAGTCATCACCGGCGCCAGCAGCGGTATTGGGGAAAGCACCGCGAAGCTTCTCGCAAAACAAGGAGCACGAGTTGTACTGGGAGCGCGGCGTTCGAACAGGATCGACGCAGTGGTTAAGGAGATCTCGGCCGCCGGTGGCAAGGCCATCGGATTTGCCACCGATGTCACGAAGCGCGCAGAAGTGGAAGCACTGATCAAACGGGCCGTCGACGGCTTCGGTCGCGTCGATGTGCTCCTTAATAACGCGGGTGTTATGCCCATCGCGCCGATCGAGGCCCTTAAGGTGGACGAGTGGGACCGCCAGATTGACGTCAATATCAAAGGGCTTCTCTATGGAGTTGCCGCCGCTCTGCCTCACATGCAGAAGCAAAAGAGCGGTCACATCATCAACATCACTTCCGTTTTCGGGATCAAAGTGTTCGCTCCGGGTGGAACGGTCTATTGCGCGACCAAGGCCGCGGGCCGCGCTTTGACTGAAGGGCTCCGAATGGAATTACATTCCCAAAATATCCGGTGCACGATGATCTCTCCAGGCGCCGTCGCCACGGAACTCGCGGAGAGCAGTTCGGACGAGGCAACCAGAAAGAATCTGCGCGAGTTTATGAAAATGGCGATTCCTGCCGACTCGATCGCGCGCGCCATCGCTTATGCCATCGAGCAGCCAGCCAACGTGGAGATCGACGAGATTGTCGTCCGGCCCATCGCGCAGGACTTCTAACACGAGGCACACCGTGCACCTCGTTGTGAAGGTTTCTCGTGCGGTGCTGATGGTTTGTATGACGCTCGCGCCTTTTCCGCTGCCGGGCGGCGCCCAGGGAAAGGAACATCCAGTGAAATATCCGACTCTTTATCGCACGAAACAGGTAGATGGACTCTCCATCTTTTACAGGGAGGCCGGGCCGAAAGACGCACCGGCGCTTTTGCTGTTGCACGGGCTTTTTTCCTCATCGCGGATGTTCGAGCCCCTGCTCTCCCGGCTTTCCGATCGCTATCACCTGGTAGCGCCCGACTATCCGGGCTTCGGACACAGCGACTGGCCGGACCCGAAGACATTTGCCTACACGTTCGATCACATCGCCGAAACGATGAATCACTTCACGGAAGCACTTGGGTTATCGCGCTACACGCTCTACATGCAGGATTACGGCGGTCCCGTAGGCTTTCGCATGGCATTGGCGCATCCGGATCGGATCGAGGCTCTAATCGTTCAGGACGCCGTTTCGCACAACGAAGGTCTGGGGGCGAATTGGAAGACGCGGCGGGCTTTTTGGGCCGATCGCGCCGCCAACGAAAGTGCACTTCGAGCCAATCTGTTGTCGCTGGTCACAACGCGGACGCGCCACGTCGGGAGCGACCCCAACGTGGAACGTTATGACCCGGATCTCTGGACGGATGAATTCGCTTTTTTGAACCAACCGGGCCAGGCCGAAATTCAAAGCGACCTCTTCTACGACTACCGCACCAACGTTGACTCCTACCCCAAGTGGCAGGCGTGGATGCGCGAAAGGCAACCGCGACTCCTTGTGATTTGGGGCAAGTATGACCTCTCGTTTGAACTCTCGGAGCCCGAAGCCTATCGCCGCGATGTACCGAACGCTGAGGTTCACCTTCTCGACGCAGGACACTTCGCGCTTGATACCAAGGCGGATGAAATTGCGGCGCTTGTAGATCAGTTCATGAAGGCGCAGAAATGAATAATCCGGGTCGAGGAGGTCAAGTGGAAGAGTTCATGGGCAAAAGACTTGCACTGCAGGCAGTTCGGCTGTTGGTGTCGGCAAACCTTCTGTACGCCGCCATCTTTCTCAAATTTGCGGGAGTGTCAGGCTCCGTCGCCCTGTTTAACCAGATGTCGCAAGCTGTCCACGGATTAGTATCTCAGCCGGTGTTCCGGTTAGGGTCTGGGGTGTTCGAGACGGTGGTGGCGGTTCTGCTCCTCATCCCGAAGACAGCGAGATTGGCAGCGGAATTGATTGTTATGTGGATGACCACCGTAATTCTCAGTCACATTTTCGTTCTGGGATATGGCCCATTCTTTGTCGACGCTCTCATAATAATGCTGCTGGCGGTCATTTACCTGTTGCTGACGCCCAACCGTAGGTTCACAATGGCTGCGTCGGCTATTTCTTACTCGACACGGCCGCCAAACGCCGCACGGTGAGTTTTCAATCAATTCCAGAAGAGCAAATCATGGCAACTCCAATGACGCCCGCCCGGCCCCCGTTCCCGCCGTTCACACGCGACAGCGCGATGCAAAAAGTGCGGCTCGCCGAAGATGCTTGGAATACGCGCGATCCTGCAAAAGTCGCCATGGCATATGCGATCAATTCGCACTGGAGGAACCGATCGGAGTTTATCAACGGGCGAAACGAGATCATTGCTTTTCTCTCTCGCAAGTGGAGTAAGGAGTTGGACTACCGGCTGGTCAAGGAAATGTGGGCATTTACCGGGAACCGGATCGCCGTGCGTTTCGCTTACGAGTGGCACGACGACTCGGATCACTGGTATCGCTCCTACGGCAATGAGAACTGGGAATTCAATGATGATGGGCTTATGACGTCGCGATTTGCATCCATCAACAACCTTCCCATTTTGGCCTCGGACCGCAAGTACCACTGGCCGCTTGGGCACCGGCCTGACGAACATCCAGGTTTGAGTGATCTCGGCCTCTAGAATCACAACACGGGGACAATGATCCGGACACCCGTCAGGCTAACCCCCCGCGGCGCGAGAGTACCCGAACGCGAACGGTTCAAAACCATCGCCGGCCATTCAGATCGAGCCAGTGGACGGTGGGGATGTTTCTATTCCGCGCCGCGATTTCCGAGTATCTGGTTATGCGAGTCCGCCAGTCCGGGACTTTTAAAGCAACTTTTTCGGAGCGGTGATCGTGCCTTTAAAGTTGACCAATCCTCACTGGTGCGAGGATTGGAGCGGATGAACTCCGTCCACCGGTGTCACGATCCCGAAACATTCAAGGCGCTCACCCACTACATCTTCACATTCCACGATTCAACCTTCGAATGTGTCGCAGCCTCGTTCACCTTCACAGTTGAAGATGTCGGACCAGATGAGGAATACGGGTCGTACACTTGAGGTATTCAAGGCCGGAAGACCCAAAGGAATGATTGGCTAGACGATAGCAGTGGAGACGAAACCAGACCCGCCGATCCTGAACCTTAATTGAAGCCAGAAATTGGTCTTGACAACGGGGGCCACTTTCATCCATCCGGCGGCGCGTAGGAAAGAGGCCCGCACCTCTGCCAGGCTGTCTGAAGCGGGGACGTAATATCCCTGGTCCCTCCAACAATACTGAAACTTGGCGAAATCCATGTACACGTTTTGTACAAACGGCCTGCGATTCCTGCGAACAAAGTGGTTCCTGCGATCGCAGTTTCAGTAACTTATAGCAAATAGGAGAAGGCGGCGAATACGGGTTCGACCCCCGTTAGCGCTACCAAAACCATTTAAAATCAGCGCCTTGCACATGAATGTGCAAGGCTCGAATCCAGATCGAATTCGCGCCGGTCTGCAGACGCGCATGATTCGGTTTCATGTCCCAGCATGACGTGGAGACGTGTGAATTCCTCAGTCACGGCCTATATCACGTTTTCGGACGTCGTTCCCGCGCGCCATCAATTCCTTGACTGAGCGATGCCGACCAGATGTACCGTCGCTTCATCGAGTTCGCCGGTTCGCCGCTGCCCGGTGATTCGGTGAACCTGCTGCCTCCTGCGTGTGAAACTTCCGACCCCCGCTATCTCCTGAGTGCAAAGCAAATACTTTTGCAAGAAACTTCATTTTAAGCACCAAAAGTACACTCGTATGTGGGCAGTTGGGTGGGTAGTCCGCAGAGACTCGCCATCGTACGATATTCCTTTTCACTTTTGCCGATAACGAGGCCAGTGGCACATTCGTCAACGATCTTCCCACGCAAAAAGGGTGGTTGCGGGCGCGTTTCGGAAAGAGCAGATGGGAGTGCCCACAGATTCTCGACCAACTGGACAGCACAAGTGATCTCTATTTCGACCGTGTCAGCCAGATTCGTATGGACGCGGAGCCGGGACTATGCGCGGACGGGTAACGCCGATCGGCGTTTGCGACTTCCTGCGTGTCGCTCATGGCCGGACTGGGTTCGGAGCTAGCAATAGTAGCGGCTTATATCCTTGCTTGGCGAACTGCATCGCGATGATGGTGATTACGCAAAGGCGTTCGCGAGCTACCAAGGGCTCTTTGCCCAATTCATTCGGCAAAAGCAAGAAGCCGCGTTTGGACCGAAATCCAAAGCGGCTCTGTTCGTCCGCAACCAAGTGATGAATCTTGTCAAATTTTCCTCGATTGCTCGGGCCGTGCTAAGCCGCGACCTGGTGGACAAGATCACGCTGCCCGAATACTCCGGATCTCGTCCATAACGGGATAAAAGATCTCGTTGCCTGCGACTGCCGACAAGCCCGCGGCCCAAGTGATCCAGAAGACAATATACGTATGGCCACCATCGCTAGGCCTCCCTGCGACGAAGCCGCGATTCGCAGTAGTCGATGCTCTAGCTCGGCCGCTGTGAACGGACCGTGGATTTTAGCCGCGACCATCCTGGGTTCGAGTATGGCGTTCATTGACAGCACAGTCGTGAACGTGGCTCTACCAGCTTTGCAATCTGCACTTCACGCCACGATATCGGACGTTCAATGGGTGGTCGAATCGTACGCGTTGTTCCTGGCGGCGCTGCTACTGATCGGCGGTGTCTTAGGGGATTTGTACGGGCGCCGGAAGGTCTTCGCTTTTGGTGTTGCGGTCTTTTCCGCTGCCTCCGCCTTGTGCGGCTGCTCTCCCGATATTCGATGGCTGATTATTGCCAGAGGCGTACAGGGGGTTGGTGGAGCATTGCTCGTGCCCGGTAGTCTGGCCCTGATCAGCGCTAATTTTTCTGAGGATGAGCGCGGTCGCGCGATCGGAACCTGGTCCGGGTTCACTTCCATAACCGCAGCCGTCGGTCCAGTGCTGGGAGGATGGTTCACCCAGTACGGTTCCTGGCGATGGGTGTTCTTCATCAATGTGCCTGTAGGGCTCGCGGTCCTGTTACTGACGGTCTGGAAAGTCCCGGAGAGTTCCGCCGCCGATCAACGGCGTCGATTCGACTGGGGAGGAGGATTGTTGGCTGTGCTCGGCCTAGGTGGAGTCGTCTTTGCCCTTATCAATTCGAGGCCAGCTATGGGCCTCGAGGGTGCGATCTTTTTGATAGGGCTTTTGTTCTGGGAGACGCGCTCATCGTCGCCGATGCTCCCGCTCAGTCTGTTCCGCTCCCGCAGTTCCAGTGGCGCGAATCTGCTGACCCTCTTTCTCTACTCCGGTTTGAGCGGAATGTTGTTCTTCTTCCCGCTCGATTTGATCCAGGTGCAAGGGTACACTCCAACCCAGGCCGGGGCGGCCCTTCTGCCCTTCATCCTGTTGATCTTTCTGTTGTCGCGCTGGTCGGGTGGACTTCTCGATCGATACGGCGCAAGAGCGCCCTTGGTGATCGGCCCTTTGATCGCCGCGACAGGATTTGCGCTATTCACTCGGCCCGGCATCGCCGGGGTCGTACTGGACAATGTTCTTCCCGGCGCTCGTCGTGCTTGGCATTGGCATGGCGATCAGCGTGGCCCCGCTGACCACGACGGTAATGAACTCGGTCGATCAAAACCATGCAGGGACTGCGTCGGGAATTAATAATGCCATTTCGCGCGTTGCGGCTTTGTTGGCTGTCGCGGCATTCGGGGCACTACTCGCGGATACTTTTCAGGGCGCCTTGGATCGAAATCTGAATCATTTAGGTGTTTCACCCGCGGCGGCGGCTCACGTTGAGGCACAGAGCTCGAGACTTGCCGCCGCCGAAACAGACGACCCTTTGGCGCGACAAGCGATTGACGAAGCATTTGTTGCTGGCTATCGCGTCGTCTTGTGGGTTTCGTCAGGACTTGCCGTCGCAAGTTCCTTGACGGCCGCCTTGCTGATAACGACTAAAACAGAATCTCCACGGGAAGCACAATAGCTCGCACCACGGTCAGCGCACGGCTCCCGGAACTATTTGATCGCCCGCGAGCCAGTTGATGAGGATGTCCGCGAGCCTCTTTGCACTCGGCTGCCAGACAGCTGACTTGCCGCCGAAACTAGAGTTCTGCCAATGCTCGATGCACTAGATGAATACTGATCGCGCCTTCTCCCACCGCCGACGCCACTCGCTTTACGTTTCCGGCCCGCACGTCGCCGACCGCAAACACTCCCGGCAGGCTGGTCTCCAGCATTTCGGGGGCACGATCGAGCGGCCAATGCGGGTTGCCATTGCCATCGCCAGGCGTATCGAGGTCGCGGCCCGTCAGAATGAAGCCTTTCTGATCGAGTGCCAGGCAGCCCTTCAGCCATTCGGTTCGCGGAGAAGCCCCCGTCATAATGAACAGGTGTCGGACGGCGTGCTCCGACTCAGCGCCGGTCCTCCGGTCTCGCCAGGTAAGGCGCTCCAAATGGTCTTCTCCGTCGAGTCCAGAAATTTCGGTTTGATAATGGAGGTCCACCTTCGGGTTCTCGTCGAGCCGCTGAATGAGGTAGCGCGACATCGTGCTGGAGAGTTCCGCTGCCCGCACCAGCACGTGTACCCGGCTCGCCGTCTGGGCAAGGAATGCCGCCGCCTGCCCTGCCGAATTCCCGCCGCCCACGACCGCGACCTCCTCACCCGTGCACAATTGCGATTCCATATAGGTAGCGCCGTAATACACGCCGTTCCCCTCGAACCGTTCCAGGTTCGGCAGCGCCGGTTTGTTGTACTGCGCTCCCGTGGCGATCACGATCGTGCGCGCCGCCAGCTCCTCTCCGCCGTCCAACTTCACCGTATACGGCCGCCGTTCGCAGGCGAGTCTCAAAACGCTGCGGGCGACCACTATTTGCGCGCCAAACTTCAGCGCCTGCGAGGCGGCGCGTCCCGCCAGTTCCTGTCCCGAAATTCCCGTCGGGAATCCCAGGTAATTCTCGATTTTTGAGCTTGATGCCGCCTGGCCGCCAGGCGAACTTGTTTCGATCAGCAGAACATCGAGTCCTTCCGAGGCCGCATAAACCGCCGCGGCCAGGCCCGCGGGGCCGGCGCCCACAATGATCACGTCCCGGATTTGTTTGCCGCCGCTGACCGCACTCAATCCGAGGCCGGCCGCCAGATCCCGAACCGAAGGGTTGCGCAGCACCCCCTGCCCGGGGCAAATCACGACCGGCACGTCCCTGGGCTTCACTTCGAAACGATCCAGCAGTTCCTGGGAGGTCTGGTCGCGATCCAGGTCGACATAAGTATAGGGCTGCCCGTTGCGGCTGAGGAATTCCCGGATTTCCAGGGTTCGGGCCGAGTGCTGCGATCCCAAAACGACCAAGGCGCCCCAGCCTTGGCGAATCATCTCTAACCGGCGCAGAATAAAGGCGCGCATGAGAATTTCGCTCAGTTCCGCGTCCCTGGCGACCAGCACCCGCAAGTTCTCCGGGCCGAGTTCGAGGAACTCTCCGCCCTCGCTCACGCGACCAACGACCTGGCTCCGCGCGCCGGAAAGCATGGTCATTTCCCCGGTGAACCCGCCCGGCTCGTGCAACGCGATCATCCGCTCGCCATCAAGGGACGGCTGCACGATCTCCATGCGGCCGGAGAGCAGCACATAGAACGGAATCACCGTGTCGCCAGGCTTGATCAAGACGTCGCCGCTCCGCACCTGGCGTATACGCCCCAAGGGGCGAATACGGTCGATCTGTTCTTCGGTTAGTGCCGGGAAGGCCCGGGGGCGTGTTTCCCGCGAAGCAATGACGTTTTCCATACTTCGATTCTGCGCTAATTGCGTGCGTGCGTAATCGAGTCTAGATCTGCATTCGATATTTTAGGTACTCGGTGCATTACGGGAATAGCGCCAAGGCTTGTCCATTTAACCGCGGCAATCGCACAATAGCCCCCAGGCATTCGCCGGTCGTGAAATCAAAGCCGACAACCTCGTCGCGGGCGACGCAGTACAGGACTCGACTATTCGCAAAGCGCAAGCCGCGCGGTTTGCGGAACTCAACCTTTTCATTGGGAGAGAAAACTCGGACGAGGCGTCCGTCCGTCGGATCGTATTCCCGAACGCTCGTCACTGCATCCACGGCGCCGAATGGATGCTCGCTGGAAACAACAATATTGCCGCTGGGCGCGATTGCGAGATCGAGCGGACTCAATTCGTGATCGGTGACCAGCCGGCAGGGCTGCATAGGCGTGCTTGGAGTAAAGGCCACTATCGTGTTATCGCCTTGGCCGTTAGGGCCCATTCCTGAAGCGAGGAACAGCCGCCCATCACGACCGAAGGCAAACCCTCGAGGAAAAGGCACCACCCCGGGCGGCAACAGATGCTCTCCTGGAGCATCAAGACTGGTCGAAAACGCGATGATTGTACGTTTGCTGCGCAACCCGACGAAATAACGCCCGTCGGGGCCGAAATTGCCGCCGCCGGGATTCAGGCCCTCAATCCGGCCAGTGTCACGAACGACTCGCCCATCCACGGAGATCGCTACTACCCGATCAGCCCCACTGTTTAGAAAAAGCAAGTTTTCCTGCGGGTGAACGGCAAGGCCGCGCGGATCAGCAATGCGATCGTCATCGATAAACGTTCCACGGAGGCTGCCGTCCGATTCAAACGCGAGCAGCGCCCCAAATCCGTTCTCACTGGCACCGGACGCGCTTGTAACGAGAAGGGGCATTGTGCACCTCCGCCGTTATCGCGGACCCTGGGTTTCTTCTTCAAGATTCTTGATAGCCAAACGTGTTTCCCGCATCATTATGGTGCACCCGATGACAAGGCCAACGACGCCCACGGTGCCCGCGAGGAGTCCGAGCAGAGCAATGAAATTGAAGGAGAGGTGCTGGCCGGAAGCTGTAAATACGGACCCGAAGAGCGAGATCAGCGCTGCCGCAGCGAACGAGCCGAGCGACATGTAGAACAATTTCAGAGCCCGGAGAACAAGGGTCCAACGTACTCTTAGATCCTGCAGTTTACGCTGGCAGGCGTCAAGATTCCTGGTGTTTGGAGCGGCATTAGCGAGTTCCGCCGATACGACGCGTGTTCTGTCCACAACTCTAGCGAGGCGATTGGTCGTTCCCAGACAAAGTACGGAAGAGGCGTTAGTCAGTATCGCCGGCGCGACGACGATCGTTAATGCAGCAAACGGATTGTCGCCAAACGATGCCATTTCCATTTACCCGAACTAGCGTTCATGCCTGACGGAAAAACGGCGTCCCTCGTCACAAGAGCTTCTCGATCGTGATCGGAAGGTCCCTCACGCGCTTGCCTGTTGCATGATAGACAGCGTTGGCAATCGCCGGCGCGACTGACACTGAAGCGAGTTCTCCCAGTCCTTTTCCGCCGATCGGGCTGGCTTCCTCGTCGAACTCGCCCACGAACAGGACGTCGAGTTCTGGAATGTCCGCGCATGCCGGTACGAGGTAGCCGGAGTAATTGCGGTTGAGAAAGCGGCCTAGCGTAGGATCCGTCTCCGTGCGCTCTAGCAGGGCTTGTCCGACGCCCCAGATGATTCCGCCGATCGCCTGGCTGCGTGCGGTCTTGGGGTTGATGACTCGGCCGCAGTCGTACGCGCCAACAAATTGGCTCAGACGAACGAGCCCAAGATCCGGATCGACGTGAACTTCGGCGAATACTGCGGAGAAACTGAAGGTCGCCTTCGGCCCTTCCGGGGTGGGGTCGTAATTCCCATCGCCCACGAGCGACGCAAGGTCATTGCGATCCAATACTTCAGCATAGGAAACATCGCGATTCTTCTCCGGCAGCATCAGTTTGCCATCACTAGCCACAATTTCATCAATTCCGGCGTCCGCGAAAGGCGCAAACCGGCAGGTTCGCGCCAACTCAATTGCTTTGTCGCGCGCGGCCTTTGCGGCCGCCATCACGGACCCTCCAGCGTTAGCTAAAGTGGCCGACCCGATTGACGCGTGAGATTTAGGCAACCTCGTGTCACCAATTCGCACACTGATTTTTTCTGGTGGCAGTCCAAGCGTATCGGCAACGATCTGTTGAAAGACGGTGTACGTCCCGGTGCCTATGTCGTGCGTACCTGCCTCGACCAGCGCCGTACCGTCACGATTCAGCGTAACCCGGGCCTGTGCCGGCCAGCGCCAATGCGTGTAGATTGCGCACGCCATTCCCTGGCCGATCAGATAACGACCGTTCCGCATCGAGCGAGGTTCCGGCGTCCTTTTCTCCCATCCAAAACGCGCGGCCCCTTCAGTCAGGCACTTGCGCATCGCACGCGTGGAAAACGGGCGTCCAGTGTCGGGGTCAACTTGGGTATCGTTCAGCAGACGAATGGTGACCGGATCCACGCCACTGGCATAGGCAAGTTCGTCGAGCGCGCTTTCGAGAGCAAAATGTCCAAGGGCCTCGTGGGGTGCACGGAGCGCCGTCGGAGTGTTCCGATTCACATGGACGATCTTGTGATTTGTCGCGATGCCTCCGCGCGCATCCCAGAGCGAGCGTGGGCAGAGCGCCGCGTACTCGATGTAGTTGTCGAACATGGAACTCGGCGTAATGCTGTCATGACGAATCCCATTCAGCCTGCCAGTGCCGTCTGCGCCCAGCGCGATCGTCTGAACACTCGCCGCCTGATGGCCAACCATAGAATACATTTGCGCCCGCGTCAGCTGAACGTGTACCGGCCGGCCCAAGACCTTCGCTGCCACTGCTGCCAACAGGGTATGCGGCCAGACGTACGCCTTGCACCCAAACCCGCCGCCCAGAAACTCAGACACGACGTTGATCTTTTCTTGAGGAATACCGAGCACCATCGAGACAAGTTCTTTTGTTCCAAAGATGTGCTGAGTCGTTTCATAGAGGGTCAGCACGTCATTGGCGTCCCACACAGCCGTTGTGGCGTGCGGCTCCATCGGGTTGTGGTGTCGATCTGATGTGGTGTAGATTTGTTTGATTTGAAAAAGGCTGGCAGAGATCGCTTCATCCGCGTTTCCGACCGACGAGGCGACCGGCCATAGGAATTGTGGCGGTTGAACCACATCGTTCGGCGCTTGCGGACCGAAGACGACCGGCTGTTCCGTTTCGTAATCGACCCTGATCAGCGTGCCCGCATATGCTGCCTGATCGCGTGATGTGCCCACAACCAACGCGATCGGCTGGTCGGCGTAGAGAATCCTGTCGTCCTGAAGAGGGAGATACGATTGCCCGTGGGGGTGCAAATGGCTCCAGGGCTTTGGGGTCGGGTTCATGTGCGGCATATTGCGATGGGTAAAGACTGCCAAAACTCCGGGAGCGTGCTCCGCCTCGGCTGTGTCGATCGAGGTCGTCCGCCCATTCGCAATCGTGCTCTGGACGATAACGCCGTGAACGGTGCCCTCGATAGGAATGTCGGACGTATAGTGTGCTCCGCCAGTCACTTTGAGGCGTCCGTCGATTCGGGAGATTGGTTGTCCGATGGCGTTCATACACGTGCTCCCGCGGTCTCAAGCGCCCGCAGCGCTACACGCTGGGCAAGTTCGACTTTGAACCCGTTTTGTGCGAGCGGGCGAGCTTCGGTGAATGACCTTGCGATCGCTGTCCTAAGCGCATCGATATTGTCCAGCGATATGCCCCGCAACGCAGATTCGGCCGCCTTCAGGCGCCACGGCTTGTGTGCAACGCCGCCCATCGCGAGTCGCGCCGATTCAATGCGCCCGTCGCGGACTGCCACGGCGGCCGCCGCCGATACCAGCGCGAATTCGTACGACTGGCGGTCGCGAAGCTTGAAGTAGTGCGAGGCGCGTCCCTCAA
>Ga0210401_10003113_pt1 | contig 17866 bp, 21 predicted proteins | sample IncBWH32MmetaG_FD_150866 | JGI IMG/M metagenome (GOLD analysis project Ga0210401, IMG submission 150866) | Forest soil microbial communities from Barre Woods Harvard Forest LTER site, Petersham, Massachusetts, United States - Inc-BW-H-32-M | ecosystem: Environmental > Terrestrial > Soil >... | reverse complement strand
ACCGGTTGGCTGCCGGCTTCAAAGCTCATGGACCAGAGAGAAATCGCAGAGGTCTGACTGAAACCAATTTGGAGGTTTTAATGACATCGCGACTCAACCAGAACATTCAGAAGCTGAAACGTGCCGTGAAGGGCAACATAGTGCGTCCTCCGGACGCTAGGTACGACAAGGCTCGCCAGGCATGGAACGCCATGATTGACCGCCGGCCAACTGTGATCGTGCAGTGCGCCGATGCCGATGATGTCCCACATGCAATCAGATTTGCACGCGAAAATAGACTTGACATCGCAATTCGCGGCGGTGGCCATAACATCGCCGGGTACGCGGTATGCGACAACGGAATCACGATCGATTTGTCCAACATGAAGAATGTGCGGGTTGAGGACAGCACGAAGCGCGCCTATGTCGAACCCGGCGCGACACTTGCCGATTTTGATCGGGCAGTACAAGCACACGGGTTAGCTACTCCGGTGGGAATCAATTCAACGACGGGGATTGCAGGTCTCACACTGGGGGGCGGCTTCGGTTGGCTAACGCGTCAATACGGCTTGACGATCGACAATCTTGTCTCAGCTGACCTCATCACGGCGGACGGGAACAGCGTACACGTGAGCGAAAACACGTACCCCGATCTGTTCTGGTCCATTCGCGGCGGTGGCGGTAACTTCGGTGTTGTGACCCAGTTCGAATTCGAGCTTCACCCTGTTGGTCCGGAAATTCTCGCCGGACTGATCGTTTTTCCGTTCGACCAGGCAAACCAGGTCCTGACGCAGTACCGCGAATTCGTGGAATCAGCGCCCGTGGAGCTAAATGTGTGGGTCGTCCTTCGCCAAGCGCCGCCTTTACCATTTCTTTCCTCTGACGTGCATGGCAAGGAAGTTGTCGTGTTGGCAGTTTTTTACTCGGGTGATCCGGCAGAAGGCCAAAAGCTAATCCAACCGTTGCGCCGTCTTAGCCATGTTCTCGGAGAGCATGTCGGCGCTCAGCCATACACCCAATGGCAACAGGCTTTCGATCCCCTGCTTACACCTGGCGCGAGGAACTATTGGAAGTCCCACAATTTTACCGTGCTAGGCGATGGCGCTCTAGATTCGATGATTGAGTTCGCGGGCAAGCTACCATCGCCCCAATGCGAAATCTTCGTAGGCTTGATAGCAGGGGCCTCCAACGGCGTGCCGCCTGACGCAACAGCGTACGGTGCCCGCGACGCGAGATTTGTCATGAATGTGCATGGCCGTTGGGATAGCGCGGCCGATGATGAGAGGGGCATAACATGGGCACGCGCTTTCTTCAAGGCATCTGCACCTTATGCATCTTCCGGGGCATACGTGAACTTCATGACCGAGGAGGAGAGCGATCGGGTGGCTGCGGCCTACGGATCGAACTACCCTCGGCTGGTCGACATCAAGAAGCAATACGATCCCGAGAACATCTTTCACCTGAACCAAAATATAAAACCGACCAAGGGCAAGACGCACTCGGCAATCGAGAGACGTACGGCCTAACGATTATCCGTTCGCAGCAGCTTGGTCTTGTGCGGTGTCACTGCGCGGAAACTAGATAACTGGAGGGTGGTGCCCATGTTCCTGCAGAAATTGTTCGCATGGATAAGGGTGCGCCGTCGTGGATCGGCCCAGCAACACATCGAAGAAAAGGGGGCACCGCTCCCGAAAAGTTGGCAAGAGTTGCTCGATGTCGCAAACGCGAAACAGGTCGAAACGCCGAAACCCGTAGTGCGAGCGACCGAAACCACTCGTCTCCACGACAAGACTGGAACATAGCCACCGATCATAACGGCATGGCACCGGCGAGACGATCTCGTTGTCACGCCTCACGAATACGTGAACTGAACAGGGTCTTCGATCGGCTGACATCCGGCACGCGTGTGTGGGTTAGAGAAGCAGGATGTAAGGATTGTTGGCTGGAAAAAATCGGCGCTCACAACAACTTGGCTGTGAGCGTAATCGCGGTGGCGACGAGAACCTACACTTCGACGTCTCGACGACTATCCAGCAGGTCCTCGCCGACGCGCGCCAGTTGTCAACGGATCATCGGATAACGAGACACCTCCTGCTTACGTACAACTGCAACGCTTTGCACAATTGACGCGGGGTCAGCGTCTATTTGGACGGCTGCGGCACGATTTTCAGCCTGTCTGCCTCCGCTACCAAGTTCCCATTCGCAGAACGAGGCCGGAGGTGACCTGCACGCCGGTTTGATAGTTGATGCCGTTCAAGTTGTTGGTCCAGGAATGGGAGTACGCAAAGCTCACCGCGCGGAGCGATAGAGCGCTGTTGAGGTTCACATCCACGCCGCTTCCGGCTTGGATGGCAAAGCCGTTTGTTTCCCAGTGCTGCGCATATGCAGAATGAGGCGGGGTGGGTCCACCGGCCTGCTCGGCGATCAACTCGAGATCCTGCTTCAGCTGAGGATTGATTCGTTCCTGCGTGACTTTGTTGCCGCCTACGAGCAATTCAGCATGCGGGCGCCACCGCGCGGAGGCACGATTGGTCCAGCGTGCCCCAGCCAGATAGCTCAGGGAGTTCCCGCTGAGGTTCTTCTCGAGGCCGAGCAATTTGCAGCCGCTTACATCCACAACCATTTGCCACTGCGGGGCCAATCGAATGGCCGCTGAGCCTCCGCCACCCATGCAAGAGCCCTTGTGACCGTCCCCGAAGTAAGTGCGAAACTGGGGCGAGATCGCGAACTCGAACGGCGCCACTCCAGCGGGCGATGCAACGTCAAAGGGCGCGGTGTTGCGTTCTTTCAGAGCCGCCATCAACTTTTTGTCCTCAGGATCATAAGAACGTATGCCCGGGCGGTTGTCCCGATGCCAAGGAGGCTCGATTGCCATGACGTTGGCCATAGACCGTGCAGGATTCAGACCACTGCGGGCAAGTAAACGAATCCAGGCGTTCGAATTGCGGGCTTCAATGCGCCGTACTAAGTACTGGTCGAGCAAGTCTTCGCTGATCGACCATCCTAAGCCAATCACCGGTGTAACAATATGATCGGCGAATCCCTGCTGCGGGTAGTAAGCCTGAATGTTGCCGATGGATGCTTCGCTGACTGGCCCAATCTCGAAAAGAACGCTATAGAGGTAGGAATATGCGGCCCCCCGCAGCTTGCCTTTCCAATATTTGCGGTTCCGGCCAAATTCGATGTCGCGGTAGGCACGATCGTTGTGAGTCCAGATATCTCCAGAGACTGCACCCTGCATGGGGTGGCCAACATAGTTGACATAGAACGGGTCACCGTCGCTCCATCCGTGCAGGTTTCCCACCGAGTTCAGGTAGCCGCGAAAAAAAGAGTTGGATAGTCCGTCGCGGGTTCCTTGCTCTGTGGCGCAGCGAAACCCATTTTCGATGGCCAGAAAAAGCATGGATTCGCCGGCAAGTCCAACCCAATCAATTCCCCGCGGTGGTGCGGACGCCTCGAAGGTCGGTTTGACTACGGGATGGACTGCTTCACTGGACAATGACGTATCCCCGTCCGGAGGCGGGCCGCCCACTAAGTACATCCCATGACCTGGGGCCTGTGCCCATGCGGAAATCGTGCTGGTGGCGACAAAAGCCGCGAACAAGAAAGCAACAACTATCTTGTGCGTTGTTAACGTACCCATCCGCATCTCCAACGGGAACTATGCGCCCCAGTTTGGTGCGAGCGCAACAAAGACCGCTGCTACATCCCGGAATCGCCGCTTAAATTGGGGTTATCACGTACGTCCTTCTGCTCCCCTTTCATCCTGCGAAGAAGCAAGTCCGGGCTCTGGCGCAACAACCGCTTCAGCGTCCATCCTGCACCTGCACAGCTTGATCACTTATGTGCTTCAGGCAAACCGCGATCTCTAGGCTTGTGTACACACCCGCTGAGCCCGGTTCGCGATTCAAAACCTCGGCGATTCCAGAGGGGAACAGAGGATCGGTTGCCTCGCCGAGAATACGTAGGAGGTGGTCTCCGTGGGTTGTCATGGTGATCACGCGGCCCGTTTCAACTCCCCGCACTTTTGGCAGAAACACTTGAAACTCGGATCTCCCGCTTTTACCGTGTGGCCACAGTTCTGGCAAATGAACCAGCCTTCCATTTTCGGCAACATCGGCCTGAACTCATCGCCCGCAACACAGTATGGGCAGCGTACTAACTTCTCAGTCATTTTAAGCCTTCCGCTCGTTCGCCTTCCGACGCCTGGCCTTCGTTTCGATCACGTCGTCTCAATCGTTAAGTGTCCAGAACAACGCGGTACGTCTGCACGATGCGACTGACTGAGACCCGTATATAGAGCTGGGCAGTCTCGAAGTCAGGGGTAACTAGCAACATTAAGTACAGCCCGCTGCAATGGGTTGTAGTTCAAACCTTGTTGGCCAATCGAACTGGCGGTTGCGGAGAAGACGTTATTCGCGCTCGTTCCGACCACTCGGATTGTGGCAATCACTAGGACCAGAACGACGGTGAGCATCACAGCATATTCGGCGATGTCCTGGTCTTCTTCTTGCGACCAGAGATTGCGAAGAAAATCAGTCAGATTCGCACCTCCGAGGTCGACTTCAGTTTTTGCCCCATCAACGGATCGGATGATGCGAGAAGGCCCCATTGAACTCCTAGGCTCACCCGAACCAAGGCTCTTCGGGACTCGCCCCCTCATGTCCAGAAAGCCGACAAGGGCGGTGAGGAGAGCCAACGGTCTGGCCAAAATGCGGACGGTCGTATAGTTCGGGGTTGGGGACGCAATCAAGACTCGCGCCTTCGATGCTGCGCAGAAACCGGTGAAAAGCGCGTTGGCGAAGCTGCTTCGCCAGACGAATCCGGGCGATACGCTTCGCCTCCGTCCGATCCGCTAGCACTTCGGCTCTTCTAGCGCCTGACAAACGCTGTCTTTCTCGCGCGTGTCACGGATCACTTCACCTCGACTTTCACGCGCATCCATGGATGGATGCAGCACTGAAAAAGATGATCACCTGGCGCCAGACCTGTCACCTGGAGTTGGCTGCCTTGAAGGAGTCGAGTCCTGGCTACCGCGACCTTGCCAAAGCCGCCGGCGCATTCGGGAATAGTATGCTCTCCTGGCCCATTGAGCTGCGGTATGAAACCGCCCCCGAAGTGCTTCACCTCGGTGAAGGTGTGCGGTTCGCCACCCTGGTCGACTACGCTAAGAGTGGTTCCTTTCTTGATGTGGACCGTGTCAGGTTCGAAGTCCCAGTTCGGGTCCGGATGCCCAGATTGCGCTTCCGAAAACAGGTCGGACAACGTCGTGAAATATCCCAGCGCGATATTCTTACAAAAGTCAGGTCCGAGTGCGGCGTTGAAGGTGGTCGGATCGCATTCGTCCAAGGCCACGACCTGTTTGTTGCTTAGAATTGGACTTCGACGTGTTGGATTTGATTGCGCAAGCGCGTGAGTCATGCCGGCGAACATCAAACAGAGTAAACCGAACGTTGCTACGGTAATTTTCATTCTGATTCTCCTTCTTAAAATTAGTGTTCAGGCATTTGCGCTCGGAGAGGCGCTGCTGGCTTGCTGACCTAAACGGCTGCAGGGCTCGTCCTCAAGGGCGACAAACAGCGACAACTCTCGCTCGGAAGCACGAAATCATCTATCCTTTACGGCCGACACCTTTGCTCCTTGGGCGCTTGCCTTTCCCTATAGCAATCGCAATGCCGAGAGGGCGTCCGGGCCCGGCCCACCACCGGTGAGCAAAGCAACGCGAGTTGATCGGCTAACGCAGCGCTTGCGACCAACGTTATCCTGCGACAACCGACTTTGTTCGAACATCGTCGAGTAGGTGTCCGATTTAAGCCAGAACTGCCTCATTTGAGGCATTTCTAAGACCGCTTGGAGGCGGCAGAGGCTTTGTTTTAGGCACTCGACGATGGAACGCAGCTTGTCGTTACCAGCCGAGTGCGTCGAACTAACTAACCAAACTGAGTGCGTTCCGCGGGCGTCACTTTATCATCCCCGGCATAGACGGGAGAATCATCTGAATGTCACTCACACGACAAGGTGTACAAGCGGAAGACCTGGAGATCGCCTGGGAAAAGTTGAAAGCGAACCGGGGAAGTGAAGGAGTAGATGGGCAGAGTCTGGAGGCTTTCGAAGTGCAACTGGAGTACCCATAGGCGCTACCGCTACAAGGATCGTATTGACGAAGTGGAACGAGCGAAGAACCGGACCAAGTCGACGGTGCGCTCGAAGGTGGAACACGTGTTTGCGGTGATGAAGCTGAAGTTCGGATTTGTGAAGCTACGCTATCGAGGACTGAAGCAGAATGCCACCCAACTGTTCGCGGTGTGCGCGCTGGTGAATCTGTACTTGGCGCGGAAAAAACTGTTGCTTCTGGAACCGGCTTAGCCCGGCAGCGAAGCTTGCTGATCACGGGCGAGCCCCAGCAGCAGGCCCGCGACCGCAGAAAAACCGACTTCAAACGCTTCCACCGGCATCGCTGAACAGTTACTACCTTAAAGACACGGGCTTATTCAGAGTTTCCCTGGCGCGGATTTTCGGTTGCATGGTGGCGGCGGCGAATCCGCTGTTATCGGAGGCCTAATTGTTGCCATTTTCGGTCCTATCCTTTTTCCGTTGTCGCTATGACACTCCAGTGGCGGCGAGGACGCCGTTCCCGTTTTGATGTTGATGTTCTTCTTGTTGTTTGGAACCTTTGGGGGTTGTGCTTGCTGGAAACTTACCGCGCGATGGCTAAGAAAGCAGTAGAACCCATCTCATAAATGCCTCAGTAGGATCAGAGACGATGCGAGCTGGAGCATCCCGAGAAAGTTCTCGGCGTGACGTTCATATCTAACGACCAGGCGGCGGAAGTTCTGCAACCAGGCGAACAGCCTCTCAATCTTCCACCTTCGCCGGTAGCGCTTCAGCCGACGTCCATCCTGAGTCGAATTCCTTCGGTTGCGGCGATGCGGAGCAATGACTTCAATCCCGTAGAACTTCAGTTCTGCGTCCAGGCGGTCGGAGTCGTAGGCATTTTCCCCAACCAAGTTCTGCGGCGCATCGGGAACAACCATCTGTAGCAAAGTGGATACAGCTAGCGTCACCTCGTGAGGAGTGGCACTCTCCGCGCAAACAGAAACTGGCAGCCCATTACGGTCTGCCACCGCCCTGATCTTCGTTCCCTTGCCACGTTTCGTTTTTCCGACTTTGCATCCCCTTTTTTCGCGGGTGCGAAACTCGCGTCGATAAATGCTTCGCGGACGTCTATTGCGCCTCGAACACTGAGCTCGTGCGCAAGAGCAGTCATGATCCTAGTCATCACGCCGGAGCGAACCCATTGCTGAAAGCGCCTATGGCAGGTCTGGAACGAGGGATATCGGTCGGGGAGATCCGCCCAAGGTGCACCAGTCCGTAACACCCACAGGACACCGTTCAGGACGGATCGGCGGCTTTTCCAAGGGCGTCCTCGGCCATCAGGTCGTCTTCCTGGGCTTCGGGATTAGCGGATCGAGGGTCTTCCACTATTCGTCCGTCAAGTCGCGTGTACAGCGCATTCTTATATTGATGCCGTGCGGGCACTCTGGCGCAACGGCCGGTCCCGTGGGTCTGGCGGGAATTACTTCCGATTCCGGACCGCACGGAATCAGTACCAACGCATGGACGCCCGACGCTGTTTTGCAACTCATTTCTGAGACGAGCGAGAAATAACGCGGAATCTTTTAGCCATTTTCGCTCGAATTACCGAGAGCGACTCAGGACTAAGGCGGGAAGGCTGGGCGTTCAAGATAGACTGTCTTTGCGAAGTCGCGGTCTGATCTCCAGCGCTCCGACAATCTTCCGACTCACGATCTGAACACGGCACCAACACGACAATGTGCTGATCCCCGTTAGGCAAAACACCTACCGCGACAATTTCTCCGCGATCGTTTACGAAATGGGTTTCATACAGTGTGAGATCAGAACCGGGAGGCAGAAAAGCATTGAGATCAATACCCGGACCGTTCGGCTCCCAAAGTGTGGCGTGTCCATTGCTGAAGTCGGCGCAGTCGAAGGACTGGCCGGCAATCTCACCTCGGGCATTAACCTGAGCGGTGACACTACAAGGTAGGCCGGCAACGGTTCCAAGGTCTTCGATGTGGCCACGCCGCCAGCGAACCGCGTGAAATAGCCCGTCGTTAGTAGTTGAGCCCCCCACGATTTCACCGGCCTCATTGACCCAAGACGCACTGCTAAAGGTTCCACCCAGCGCTCCCAAATCCTTCATGCCCTGTCTTGGTTTCCAGTCATACGCGTGGGCGGCCGCATCTCCTGCGAGATTCGAATAGCCAACAATTTCACTGTGGTTCGTAATATTTGACACATACGCGAAAGTCCCCCCCAGCGAGCCCAGGCTGCGCATGTGGCCGTTCTTCCAGATGAAGGGTTCGACCGTGGGTAATCCGGTAGTGGCGTTTGGAATTGCATTTGTAAAGGAAAGTCCATTGATCTCGTTAAGGTCATTGATGAAGAAAGCGAACGAATCGGGTCCGCCGAGCGTGCCCAAGTTGTGAAGCTTTCCGTTACTCCAGGCGAAGGCCTGCCAAGCTGTCGGCGTAGGCAAGCCCAGGAGTGAGCCAGCAAAATCGAAGGGATCGGGATCTTCGTTCTCCGCCCCACCTACGACGATGTCATGGTTGTTGACGTCAGCGGAAAGCCCATTATGGCCCCCGAAGGTTCCCAGGTCGTGAATGTGGCCGTTTTTCCGAATGTCTGCGCGAATTTCCGCTAACCCTGTTTGCGGATCGATGATGTCGTTATCCGACACACCGACGATCGTGCCTTTCTCGTTGATCCCAACCGGAAGACTGGCACAGCCCCCAGGGAGCAAGCCGATATTCGTTAATACCCCATGACGCCACATAAAGGCCGGAGATATGAAACCTGTAGACAAGCCCACGCCCGGAGCATGCGGGCACAGTTGGTCCGAATCCGCCATACCGGCCACGACACCGAATTTGTTCATGACGCCACTGGTGCCATTGGTTTGGCTGTTTGGCCCGCCAAATGTGCCCACATCGAAAATGCGGTAGCGGAGACGGCTCCCGCGAAACTGTTGCGCCGACAAAAGTCCGTGGGCCAGGAACATCGCTGCGAGCGCGACGATCAGGCCGAGTCGTCTGAAACTCCGATTTGATGGACTGAGATAGTTTTGCGACGAGTTCATGGCTAAAGCTCCTCGATCATCGCCAGCAGGTTGGCGGAGGTCTTGCAATCACTGTACAAGCTGCTCTAAGCACGAACGATCGTCAAACCAACTCCCAGCCAACTTTATGTGAACTCGCAAGTATTTGACACAAATGGAGTTACTGGACTTAGTGAACAAATGTGCTGGCCCGAATTCAGCGTGCTAGACTGCCGTGAATATGAATGAAGGTGTCCTCGATGGAGATCGCTGACGAGCCACAGAGGGTTAGATTCGGCGTTTTCGAGGCAGACCTCGCCGCACGGGAGCTCTACAAACGCGGGACGCCCATCCGCGTTCAAGAAAAGCCTTTCCAAGTCCTGAGCCTGTTATTGGAGCATCCTGGGCAGATCATCACGCGTGAGGAACTAAAGCGGAAGCTTTGGGCCGATGGCACATTCGTTGATTTTGAGAAAGGACTGAATACAGCCGTCAAGAAGCTGCGACTTGCACTGGGTGATTCAACTGAAAGTCCCATTTTCATCGAGACAATTCCCCGCCGCGGTTATCGGTTTATTGCTCCCATCGCACATAGTCCATCGGACAACGGAGGGTTTCATGACGTCGACCTTTCAACGGATGAGCACTCGTCCGGGGGTTCCTTCGGATCACCCACCCGATCAGATCGTGACCTTCTGCCGCGATTGTCTGAGAAAAAGCGTCTTTTTGGGGTATCTTGCATTGCTCTCGGTCTCGTGGCGACGGGAATTTTCGCCCTTATAAGATTCCGACCGACCAAGGCCCATTCTGATCGGCCTGCCATGGAATCGGTAAAGTTGACGGAAGGCGGCATGGCACAGATCGCTGCCATTTCGCGGGATGGTCGTTACGTGACCTATGCGCAAGGAATCGAAAGCCAGAGCTTGCGACTGCGCCAGGTCGCCACAAACAGCGACGTAGAGATTCTTCCTCCTGAGCCAGGGGCCATTCTCGGCCTCACTTTCTCGGCTGATGGCGAGTTCATCTACTTCGTGCGCGCCGACAAGAAAGACTGGGCGTTCAGGTATCTCTACAGGGTACCGCTCCTCGGGGGGACTGTTCAGAAGCTCATTTCGGACGTTGATTCGGAAGTCAGCTTTTCGCCCGACGGCGGTCAACTTGCCTATGAACGTTGCGTTCCATCCCGCAATGATGTTGAACTCAAACTCGCCAAGACAGACGGAACCGGACAGCGCGTCTTAGGCGTAATCCATGACGCCGGTTTTGGGCAGTTTGGACCAGGGCTCAGCTGGTCACCTGACGGGAAGAGGATTGCCGTTTCTGTCCTGCTGGTGGGGAGTCCCTCGCATTGGGTAATAGATGTCGCTTCACTCGAGAATGGAAATATCCGCGAATTGTTCGCGAGTGCGAACGAGATCGGCAGGCCTCTATGGATGCCAGATGGAAGCACGTTAATTGTGCAGCGTCGAGATCAGCCATCTCACCGCGGGCAGTTATGGGCCATCTCATTCCCGTCAGGACAGGCAAAACAGCTGACGAAAGATCTCTCTGACTTCGATTCGATTCTGGACGGTACACGCGACCTCACAACCGTCGTTGCCATTGTTAGGACTGCACACTCGAATGTTTGGCTGGTTTCAGCAAACAACCCTAGTCTGAGTGAACAGATCACGAGTGGGGAACCGGCATTGTTCGACCCGATCCAAATGTCGAATGGGAAGATTCTAGCTGCGGCTCAAGACGGGCTCTGGACAATCAACTCCGACGGTACGGGCCGATCACGCTTCAACACGGCTATTCAGGATGCGTTTGTGCCAAGTCCGTGTGGATCATTTGTTGTGTTTTTGTCCGCGCAGAACGGCACGACTGCACTGATGCGAGCTGATGTTGATGGCGAACACCCTATCAAGTTGGCGGAGGGAAGCTTAGTTTCACCCGTTTGCTCTCCCGACGGTACCTACGTCTACTACGCGAATTTCGATCAACCCCAGAACCTGTGGCGAGTGTCAAGCCACGGTGGTGTTCCTGTCAAAATAGTCCGGATTCTTGGTGGCAGTATCATTGGCCGCTTGACCATCTCGCCGAGCGGTGAGCTTCTTGCCTACCCCCACACAGTCTCGACGAATGAGCCAAATCTGGGTTGGCGCGTAGCCATAACACCGGCGAATGGTGGAGCAACTTATCGCGTCTTCGACGTCCCTTCAAGTATCGAGGGACCGCGCTGGTCACCCGACGGCAGATCGTTGCAGTACCTGGTGACGCAAGATGGAACTAGCAATATTTGGGAGCAGCCTATGGCGGGTGGCACAGCACACCAATTCACACATTTCGCTTCGGGGTTCATCTTTGATTTCTCCTGGTCGCCGGACGGTACCCGCTTGTTGCTGACGCGCGGTGATGTCAGCAGCGATGTGGTATTGCTGAGAGGTCTTCGCTAGCACCTTCTATTTGGGCAGGTCACTACGGATGGGTCCCGAGTGACGGGCAAACCGGAAGTTACGTAAACAGGGAGCAAATCGCCTGTAGCCGATTTATGAGATAGCTTCTAGTCTCGGAATCGCGCCAGCCGGTCTGCATGCGCCCTCAGAGGGTCGCCGCAGCAACACAATGCAAGGCCTTCTAGCTAAATTTGTGCCTCAAGATACCCTTCCGCTGGGATAGCCCTCCGTCACCCTCGCCTCTATGCTCACTGCAGGTTGAAACGACACGGACGTGCGGTCGTAATTAGTCGGGGAGTGGGGAACCAGCATGCCAGAGATTGGAATCACTAAGTCACCGAAACTCCAACGCTTCGCCGTCGTTGCTCTAGGGTGGGTTCTTATTCTCTTAGGCATTGTGGGGCTGGTTCTTCCGGTCGTGCCGGGAGCCGTTCTTATAGTCTTCGGCGTCCTGATGGTGAATCCCCAATCTGTCTGGTTGAGGCGCATGCTGGAGAAATGTCAAGTGCGGTTTCCCGTAGTCGCGCCCGCCTTTAGGCACTTCTCCACTTGGGGCGAGAGTAGGCAAAGTCTCTTTAAGAAGAATCTCCCTGATTCGGGAGTGCAATTCGAGGTTTGAAAATGGCTCATGGTGGATGTAAGAAGGCTCCAGCTGAGAGGTCAAAGATGAGACAAGAGACGAAACCGAATGTCGACGACGTCGAAACCCTCTGCAGCATCCGCAACGTGCTGATTTTCGATGAAGACATCGAAGACTTGGCTCGGCATGCCGAACCTTTCGAGGCTCATGGGTTCGACGTTCACAAGTGTATGTCGGTTGAAGCAGCGATGCGCTCTGTCGAAAGAGAGGAGTTCGACTTCGCCCTGGTGGATCAAGGCTCCCCAGCTTTCGAGGGGCGTCGGATCATACGACATTTGGTTCGTTACAACGCTTATACGCCATTTGTCGTGGTGGCGCGCCCGAAGGAAATGGTGTGGCGTCAGCAGGCATTCGCACTCGGAGCAACCGACTATTTGGAAAAGCCTGTTCCCAGAGCGGACATGGATCGGATTATCAAATGCTATTTCGGAAACGCATTAACGAAATGAGCTCACGCGTCGGCGTGTAACGATGATCTGCGCCGATAATAGGATAAAGAACCGAAAATTGAGCGAAGGACCACGTCGATGAAAATCTTCATGTTAATGGTTGTAATTCTCTTGGTCAGCCTACCTGCGTCTGCCCAAGAAGACGAAAACAATCGTATTAGAAATGCCGGCAAGGTTATGGTCGAGATTCTTAATGTCCCCGACGATATTCCCAAGGATCTTTTGGACAAGGCGGAATGCGTCATCGTTCTGCCTTCAGTAATGAAATTTGCGATTGGGTTTGGGGGCAGTTACGGTCGGGGCGTGATGACTTGCCGGAGCGCTAGGGATTTTAGCGGACGTTGGAGTGCGCCTTCCATGATGGCGCTTGAAGGTGGAAGCTTCGGCCTGCAGTTGGGGGGCCAAGCGACAGACTTTGTCTTGTTGGTAATGAATCCGCGCGGGGCCAATTCAATTCTCACCAGCCAGGTCAAGCTCGGCGGCGACATGGCTGCTACGGCCGGACCGAAGGGCCGCAGCGCTGCAGCCTCTACGGATGTCACACTGCGGGCAGAAATTCTGTCGTATTCGCGTTCACGAGGATTGTTCGCCGGGATTTCTCTGGAAGGCTCAACTCTCCGCCCCGATAACGATGGCAACGAGAGGCTCTACGGAAAAGGAAGCACCGCGAAGGACATCGTAATCAATAGTGCGATTCACCCGCCCGCCTCGGCGAAATTGCTTCTTTCCACTCTGAACAAGAACTCTCCCAGGAACGAGTCTGGTGAGTAGGGATCAGTGGCGCAACACCGGGCAGGCAGGCGGCTCTGGCTGCAGCATGGTTGGAGAATCCGGATGGCAGTCAACATGAAACTACCAGGATGGAACAGTTGCGCTCTCTTGGAGTGAGCACATTGGTGGAACAAGCACGCTCACGCCGAACTTATTCGGACGGTCCATTACCTGCTGCAGCCTGTTCGAGGATACAGCGATGAATGTGGAAGCTTAACCTAGCGTGCTGTCTCGGAAATTCGTGGTAAGGGTGTAGACGCTTTGCAGGGCGGCTTCCAACCGAAAGCAGTGTGAGGCTTGATGTGCTGGGCGAGGTGTCTTATGAAACTTACCGACACGATTGACTCGGTGTTAAAGAGTAAGGACAAGAATAGAGTTTTATCAGTGCAGCCGGGCCAGTCTGTTTATGAAGCAATCGAGAAGATGGCTGATGAAGGCGTAGGGGCCTTGCTGGTCCTATCCAAAGACCGGCTGATCGGGATTGTGTCGGAGCGGGACTATGCCCGCAAGGTAATCCTGAGGGGTCGCTCGTCGAAGGACACTCGGATTTACGAGATCATGGCTAACCCAGTCGTCATCGTGACTTCGCAAAACACCGTGGACGAGTGTATGAGCATCATGACAAAGCATCACGTTCGCCATCTTCCAGTCATGGACGATGACATCGTGGTGGGGGTGGTCTCGATCGGCGATCTGGTGAAGTGGATCATCTCGGATCAGGCACAAACCATTCAGGAGCTTGAGGACTACATTATGGGAAGATATCCAGGCTAAGGGTTCGAGCTGCCCGCCATGTCGATAACCCTTCTAACGGGCAGAACCGAGCATTACTCTTACGCGAAGCAACAGGGGGTCAGGATCAAGGGACGGAGCTCACCCTAGCCTAGAGTTGGCATAGGAGGCGGAAAGGCTTCTCCCCCCGGTTTTCGAAGGACAGACGTGATGACTTTGGAAGAAATCCACGCGGGCTGACTCAACCAGCCCCAAAATGTCGCGGTCGGGAATATCTTCGGATCATCTATGGGTCGAGTACAAAACGGCGGAGCACCTCGAACGCCTTCGTGCCAGAGGTCTCGGCACCAAAAGCGATCATTATCTCTGCGAGAGTTCGCGGTGGGTCGTCGAGCGAGAGCCCCTGCGCTGAGTACAGGAGTGCGTGTTCGGTGTACTCGCTCTGGAGACCGAGCCTGTCGATCCGAGGCTCTGAGCGCGAAGTTGTCGAGGGATGATTTGACTGTGCCGCCCTCAGTCGCCGGGTATCGGATCGTTTTGATCCTCGGGACGCGTATAGACGAAGTTGGTGGTTGGCTCCGGCAGCGGGCAAAGTCAGCGACGATCAAATCCGCAGGCGTGCCATCGCACCTCACGCGGCCTACCGTCCTCGTACGACAACGATACTGACCAGTGCCTGCCAGCCAGTGCCTATCCTCGGGACGTGTGTAGGCGAAGTTGGTGGTTGGCTCCGGCAGCGGGCAAAGTGAGCGACGATCAAATCCGCAGGCGTGCCATCGCACCTGACTCGGCCTACCGTCCCCGTACGACAACGATACTGACCAGTGCATGCCTGACAGTGTCCGGCAGACGCGCTCCAATTCGGCAGTAGTCGGTCCACGCATGAGCCAGTGCTTGAACTGGGATGGTTGAAGAAAGAACATAGATCAGCTTACTCCCCGAATTTCACAATCGTTTATCCTGATTGCATGGCTGATGCCAGCGCGGTACGCCTCCAGGTTGCTTCTCGCGGTCAGCGGCTCGAATATTTCACCATCGTTTGGAACGCGCTAGAAGGAATCGCTGACGTCGCGGCGGGTGTCATCGCAGGAAGCATTTCGTTCACAGCTTTTGGAATCGATAGTTTATCGAAGTGACATCGGGTGCGGCATTACTGTGGCGAATGTCGGTCGATCCTAATGAGCATCAGAGAGAACAGAACGAACGCATCGCACTCCGCGTCGTGGGTGCCTGCTTCCTTGCACTCGCCACCTATGTTGCTATTGAGTCCTTCCGTGACCTGCTAAGTCGCAATGCGTTAGTAGTGCGCGAAATTCTTACCTTCTATTAGCGAGCGCAGACGCGAAAGGATTTCACTACGACGCCAATGCGATGTTCAACGAAGTGACCCAAGCCGGAACGCATCGTGCTCAGTTTGGACAAAGTTTCGCGATTTCCCATCCCGTGAACAAGAAGGTGGAATATCCGGTGAGATATGGCATTTCTCTCAGCCGTTCCTGCGAAGCAATGCCATGGGTAATCTCTGGGCGGTCAGCTAGGCACGCTCACCCGGCCAGCGCGCTGCTAGTTCCAGAAGGGATTCCCTTTCTCGTCTCGCAGGACGAATGTGTCGTTTCCTCTCACCACTTTCCGCGCAAGGATAAGATCTGCCTCGCCATGTTTCACTTTCGAGCCGGTGAGGGTGACCTCGTCTCCCTTGCCGAAACTCATGCCCATGAGGTCGAAAAAGGACTTGGAGCATAGGTACACGTCGACGGAGTCTGTTCCGCTCTTCACCAGCAGGTGGGCAACTTCTTTCTCGCTGCCCTTCGTGGGAACTCTCACTTCATCCACGGTTACTTTCATCTTCGTCTCGGTACGCAGGTCGTATTTGGGAGGGCTTGGCTCCTGGTTCTCTTGCGCGACCATCGGTAGAAGGCAAAGGGATAAGAGAAGGATCGCGACGAAAGGAATCCTGGCAGAATGGGTCTCAGTGGCATCACCCATGGCTCACCTCCCAAGAGTTCTCCGCATACCGCGGCGATGTTGTGTCGATCTCGAAGCCCTCGGTCATCGGGAAACCGATCAGGAGCCTTCGGAGTTATCTCAGCAGGAACCAGCAAACAAGACGAGCGCCGTCACCACCACGATGATGACGTCCGTTTTGTCGCCCTTAGTTAGCCACATTGTTTCGCCTCCAGCCAAACGCCGAAGTATCAGCGCATCAACCGTGTCAGCTTCCAGCGCCTGTCTGCGAGCGGCACCACCTGCTCATGCAGACCCCGAAGGGATCCTCGCGACCTCTATGGTCGCCTGTGCCGATGCTGGTCTTGGTTGCAGACTGCGACGTTCGGCAATCCCAGAAGTAACGAGTGGTTCCGTTGTCTCGCCCAGAATGGGCAGAATACGCCCTTCGTAACTTGGCATGGTGATTACGCGGCTCGGTGCAACTCCAGGCAGTTTTCGCAAGGGCACTTGAAGTCCGGATCGTCAGGAATCACCATGTGGCCGCATTCGTCACAGACATACGAGCCCGGCCGGTGCAACAGCGGCCGAAACTCATCGCCTGCAACACAATATGGGCAGCGTACTAACTTTTCAGTCATTTTGAGCCTTCCGCTTTTTCGCCGTTCGCACCGTGCCTTCGTTTCGATCACGTTCTCTCGATCGCTGACCGTCCACAACTACGCGGTACGTCCGCATCATGCGGCCCGACTTAGACCCGTGTCTCGAAGCCAGGGGTGGCAGGAACATTAAGTCCAGCCCGGCTGCAATGGGTTGTAATTCAAACTTTATTGGCCAATTGAATTGGCGGTTGCGGAAAAGGCATTGTTCGCGCTCGTTCCAATCAGTCGGATTGTGCCAACCACGAGTACCAGAATGACCGCCAGCATCACAGCATATTCCGCAATATCTTGGCCTTGGCCGATATCCTCTGTCCACAGTTTCAGAACCAAGGAAGTCATGGGAGCTCCTTTCACACCCGGAAAATCGTTTAACGCGTTTTGTCATGAGGGATGAGCTTGAGTGGATTTACGATCACTCAAGCCCACGTTACACATTTACTTGACCGCAGTCTGGATTGGTTGCTCCTGTCTTCGCAGGAAGACAATGGTGCGTTTCGCCTCTTGGAGTTCTGTCAGCTCCCTGCGGTCGGTAGCGCCACCGGAGAGTACTTCGTCAAGGCGTTCGTCGATAGCTCTTTCTGCTACTTTCAGCTTCGCTAGAAGATCGTTCGGGTCTAGCTCAAACAGGGCGTCCTGGTAGACCTGCTTCCATGCCGCTTGAGTGCTGGTGAGTGCAATCTGCATAAAATCCTCCATAGTGTGATACACAAGTTCGAGCGAATTGATACGGAACCCCGCAGAGCTGGGCTCTGGAGGTTGATGGCTCAGGCTATATTTGCAGGAGTCTCAGCAACGGAGAACACAGGTGGAGAGAGACACAAGTGCAGGGGACGCTGTGCTGACATCCGAACTTGGGAAGCTGGTGCTCTTGCGTAAGGCGGTGAGAAGCGAGGATTCTATGGCCTGTTGGTCCCGGTGAGTGGGGAGTTTTTCAGGCAACTTCATCACGATGTCGCTCTGGCCTGCGACATCATAGTCCCAGAGATCGTCCGGGTAGACAAATCCAAACACCGCAATGGCGGCGAGAACCGCAACGAACGTCCGGATGAACTTCCTTCTCATGTTCGCAGTTCGAATTAACTAAGTTTACCTCAATACGGAACCTGACAAAATTCCTTTTTCTAAGGGTT
>Ga0210401_10003111_pt1 | contig 17878 bp, 17 predicted proteins | sample IncBWH32MmetaG_FD_150866 | JGI IMG/M metagenome (GOLD analysis project Ga0210401, IMG submission 150866) | Forest soil microbial communities from Barre Woods Harvard Forest LTER site, Petersham, Massachusetts, United States - Inc-BW-H-32-M | ecosystem: Environmental > Terrestrial > Soil >... | reverse complement strand
GAGCGAACGGCCGCAAGTTATGATCCTTTTGTTTAGGTCATCGTTCTGCAGGGCATCCGGCGCAATGTAAGTCAGATTGGCCCGCAGGTTGACATATTTCTCACTCAATTTCACCATCTTCTGAAATTCGTTGCTCAATAGCTGGTAGGCGCTGCGATCGGCAGGCGTACTGGCAGCGACCGAAGCAAAGTGCAAATTGGTTGTCGCGTTCGCGCGGTACGGTGCGAGCAAACCGGCAGACAGAGGGATTCCATTTTGAATGGCAGTCTCGAGTGCGGTGTGCCATTCGCGCAGAGTAGACATCTGTTCAATTCCCGCGTTCAGAAAATCCCTAGAAAATCCAGGACTCGGTGACGCGGCCTGGTCCGGCGCAGGTGCGGGCGTCGGCAGCGAAGTTGTGACAGTTGTGGCCGGAGTGTTGCTCGCCGAACCTATAGGGACACTGAGAGCGATCATCTTCCCAGAAGAACTAAGCGAACCCTTCAAGGCATCCGCTAGAGCTTCCAGGCCAACGTAGGCATGGCCATTCACCTGGATCAGCGGCACCTCTGTCGACCGCCCATTGATAATGAGTTTGTGTTTTTGGCTAGAGCTCTGTGAACACAAAACCGCGGGAAGAATTAGAAGTAATGCTGCTAGAAATGACACGATGGAAGGTTTTCCACTCATGTGTCGGCTCCTCACAATCAACATCCCTAATCCTAGACAGTTCCATTCTCTAAGCAGTGGACCCACGAACCTTAAATGGCACCGCGAACAGTGCCACCGCTTCATACTCCAAGAGGCCGGGCTCGGCCAAGAGATGGGGCCGCCCTTCCGAATAGTGACCGCCTTGCATTACTTAGTAAGTACTTTTTAGACGCGCTTTCGTTGTCGAACAACTGGGGAAAACCCCAGTCCAGAAATCAGACCCACAGATCGAGGCTGGAGGGTTGACCTACAAGTCCTTCAAAACTGGATTCTCCACCTGATTGCCCCAGAGCAACTTCGTGAATGCTGTAGCGCAACGACGGCTCAAGCCCGCCATGAAATCCTACAGTAGGAACACCTCTCAGGATCGCGAGTTGGCTGTCCCGCCGAAATTACTCCCTTCGAAGAAGGAAAGTGGAAATGTCCGTTATACAAATTCTTGTAGTCGATGATTCCCTGCCTTGGCAGCGCTTCGTCCAAAATCATCTTGATGCAACGCCAGAACTCAAGGTCATCGACGTCGCAGCCGATGGATCAGAAGCCGTTCAGAAGGCCAAAGAGGCGCAGCCCCACCTGATCTTGATGGATATCTGTCTGCCCGGGATGAACGGTATTGAGGCTACGCGCCAAATTCGCAGGGTCTCCCCCGGTTCCAAACTTCTCTTTGTGAGCACGCTGGATGACATCGAAATCATCCAGGCAGCCTTTGAGGCAGGCGGTTCTGGCTACGTTTCCAAATGGGATGCCGGCCGGGACCTTATTCCTGCTATCAGGGCCATTGTCCTTGGCCGGCGGTTTGTCAGTAACAGCTTGACGGGCTGGCATGGAAGTTCCAACCCCGAGACCATAACTTGATGTCCTCGCATAAGATGAACTAAGGGAGGGGCGTGTTACTCAGAAACAGAGCCGCGATTTGCCAGCGGGGTAAGGACCTTATGGATCAGACCACCCGGAGATAGAACCTTTCTGGATGGAGGAGAAGAATTTTCCCCCGATGCTTGCGAATCGCGCCGTTTCGCTGCCAATCGCTGATTATCCGACTAGTCGTGTAGGGAGTGATATTCGCCGAGTTGGCCAGTTCTTCGTTGGTCACGTTGATCTCGACACCTCCGGAGACTTTTTCGCCGATGCTTTCTGCTAATCCAAATAATGCATAGGCGAGCCGTTCCTGCGCTGTCTGGGATATCAGGGCTCCGTGTGCACCGACATACCAGGAGAAATAATCCATTGCAGTGAGAAGGGTGTTTTCCAGGAGCTTAGGGAAACGTTGTGTGAGGGCACGAATTGCCGAGCGCTCCCAAATGAGCACAGTACAGTCGCTGACGGCTTCTGTGCTGACGAGATAATTGGATGGCCGCGAGAGCAATGCTGCGCCACCGAAGATATCGCCTGCAGTAAGCCACATCAATATGACCTTTTTCCCGTCGGGAGTCACAAAGAAATAACGTGCCCGGCCATTCCACAACAGGAGGAATTGGTCAGCTGAATCTCCTTGGGGTGTCATGACCGACTTGGCTGGAAATCGGCGCGGTTCCGCCGCGGCTAAAACTAAGTTTACTTCGCTCGGTTCCAAGCCCTGCAGCCATTCCACTCTATGGCGAAGACTTAGGGCGCGGAACTCCACTGCGGGCATAATCGCTCCATTGGGAGGGGTGAGACCGAATGTCCGCATAGTCCATCTTGTTTCAACTAGAGCTAGCAACCGAAGCCTCGGGAGATTTTGCAATCAGATGCAACCTCGGACGCCGAGCTTGATTAGGCTTTAGCTGCCCCTGTCGATTGACTGAAGGCCTTCACCCCCGCCGCTTCACTAGTCATGATGTCGAACACGGTGTAGAGTTTCGTTAATTGCATTAGGTCAGCCACCTTGTTGGGCAGGTTTACAAGCTTAAGTTCTCCCCCTTGATTCCGCACGCTCACGGAGGCGCCGACCAGAGATCCCAGGCCCATGCTGTCGATGTGATCGACAGCGTCAAGATTGAGTAAAATCTGCTTCTGTCCCTTACTCAACAAGTCACAAATCAAGTCGCGCACAGATGCGCTCTCTTCACCAAGTACAATCCGTCCGCTGATGTCCACAATCGTGACGCCACCGACTTGTCGAGTGCTTGTCCGGATGTTCATTGCCAACCTCGATATAGTCCTGCTTCTGTCGGTCAGGACTCGGGAAGATATTGGGGGACAATGAGTGCTCCCCGAGTCCTGCTCTGCCTTCTAGGTCAGCGACATTGCACCGTACGCTGTCCTGTTCCCAGTGCTTAACCTTTTAGACCTGACCTTGTACCCAAGCAACTGGGGGAATCCCTAGTGAGGTCGAGATGCCCGGCAACGCAAATTACGGGGACGCAGGCCGCTGCTCCGCTGGCGATTAGGGATTTTCCTAGTTGTGAGAGGCTGGAGCGAAATCTAGCATGGTTTTCGGAAACGATGCGGTCTCGGTTCCAATAGAGATTTCTCAAAGGCGCTGCAAGACAACTGAAAACAGTGACAAGCCCAGCGAGGCGACCAGCCCGCAATTTCTAGGTGGTTATCAAACTCCCTGAAAGGACCATTCGTCCCGTGAGAGTAGGCCTGAGTTGTACTCGAGTTCTTCTGCTCTTGTGCTTCTGCTTACCTTGCAGGTCCCTCTTTGCTCAGGAATCGCTGGAGCTCAATCCAGCACATCTCGATATCTTTTACTCGCAGTCGGAACTTCTTCGGTACATTGATCAGCCCCGGATTGCCCCTTTTTCACATACCACACCTGCCGCACACTCTTCCGATACCCCCGGCACGAATGCGCTTACACTCAACCTCCCAGACACCCTGCCGCCCAAATCTTCTACTTCTTCAATCATCCCGATCAATCCGCAGGACACGAAATCTCTCAACAACACGCGTTTCCGCTGGGGGCCTGCCATCGGGGAATCCCTTCTCTACACCGGCATTATGCATACGTTTGACATTGCCTTTCAGGCGGGGACCCGTGATGCACTCAACGGCCATTGGTTCACCCACTACACGCAGTCCGTTTCTGAACTCCGCGGCTGGAGCGACAGTGACACGTTCATGGCCCCGTACGTCGGACATCCTATCGAGGGTTCTATCTTTGGTTTCATCGAACGTCAGAACGACCCGAAATATCGCCGCGTGCAATTGGGTGACGGCCGTGATTATTGGATCAGCATGCTCCGTTCCCTGGCATTCGGTGCGTTCTGGCACACTCAATGGAAAATTGGCCCCGCCAGCGAGGCTTCCATTGCCAATGTCATGCTCCATGCTTCACCCGGCTTCATCACCCTGGTCGATACTCCCACCCTGGGCTTTTGTACCATGCTTGCCGAGGACGCCGCCGATCGCCATCTGATCATGGGTCTGGAAAATCGCACGAATAATCGCGCAATCATTATTCTCGCGCGCAGCTTCCTTAATCCTGGCCGCACTTTTGCCAATATGATGGCCTTTCGAGCCCCTTGGGTTCGCGATACGCGCCTCAATCTCTTTGGGACAAACTACGAAATTCGCACGCAACTCCTGGAGGACTACAAGAACGGCACCGGCGAAAAGCCTTTTCAATTCGTCAAAAATACTTGGATGCCTGAAGGTGTGGAATTTAGTCATCCCCATCCCAAGGAAGCCTCCATCGAACTAACCGCCTTCCCCTATTTCGAGACTTTTCTTGGCGGAGGCTCCTGCATAGGTGGGGGTGGTTCGGGCGCTGCACGCGTCAATCCAAAACTCCAGGTCATCACGGAAGTGAATGGGTGCCTGATCTTGAACATGCCGCACTCTAACTACAGTGCTGACTCTCTCTTTTACGGTGGTGGATTTCGCTGGACACCCATGGCGAATAAACGGTTCTCTCCCTTCGCTCAGGCTATGTTTGGTGGAAGAAAAGTCACCCTGGAGATTGTGAATGGTGATCTCCGCGAAAAATTGCTCAAGGAATGGAACGATGGCAACGGAACTCTCCCTCACTACTACAAACGCAGCGATTATTCTGTGGAGAACGCTCAGAACGGTCCCAGCATCGCCGTCGGCGGAGGCTTCGATGTGGTAGTTACACGGCCTTTCGCCTGGCGCGTCCTCAATATCGAATACACTCATTCCTGGATGAACGACGTCGCCCAGATCCATCCCCAGGAAGGCCTGAAGATCACTACTCAGGCTGTCGTACGCATCGGCACTTGGTAGTGTCCAACCAAGCGCCCTGGTTCAGCAGATGACATCGAGGACTTCGCTAATTGCACCAACATCGGCGAATGCGAGGCCGCATGCCCGAAGGGAATCAAACTCGAAGTCATCGCAGGCACCAACCGCGACTACATCAAAACTGCCTTCTTGGAGCGCCCCTAATCCACGAGCTGAGATGGATTTGAGGTACTGATTGAGCAATCTTGCCCTCTCTCACTGTGGGCTTCCCAGGCAATTGCTTACACACTCCGAATGATAATCAGGAGGATTCGGAATGGGACAAAGAAACAGCTTCACAGAAATGAAAGCCGAGCAGGCAAAAATGACGGCGAGTTGGAAAGCAGAAGGGCGGGTAAGCGAAGCGTGGGTTGTCGCGGACCCGGAAATTGTAGAAATTTTTTCTATGGGAGTCGCCTTTGGCATGGAAGTGGGGCGCCGTAGTCGAAGCGACCCTCCCTACTCTCCGGACGAATGGCGCAGAGCGCTGCGTGGGGCTGTGGAGAAGGCAGCCGCTATCGAAGACACACTGGAAAGAGCTAAAGGGGCCATGCGAAATAAGAAAGACAAAGGATAAGCCTTGAAGGTTTTGAGACCTGTGCCAGCTCCTGGAAGGGTAACTGTGTGAAGCTGGCCACCTTCACAGTATGCAGAAAGTCATCGGTTATTCCGCGCTTGCCCCCGACATCGAATAAAATTTCCTCTCGACGCCCAGAAACGGTGGCACTGGATGTTAAGTCTCCTGAATGGCGACGGCCGTCCCTCGAAGCCAGGCAAGGAATAACTTATAGCCTACGGACAGAAGGATCGCCCCCACGAATAGGCCGATGATGCCCATGGCCATAAATCCGCCAATTGCGCCCAGAAAAACCACAGCGACGGGAACCGCTACACCGCGCCCCAGCAACAGGGGTTTCAGTATGTTGTCCATCAGCCCCACGATAATGCACCACACCAGAAAAATCACAGCCTTGGTGACGCTCGCGGTCGCAAACACATAGATCACTGCCGGAATCAATACGAGAACTCCCGCCTGAACCACCGCTGCGAAGACAAAGATCGCAGTCCACAATCCAGCTGCTGGCACTCCCACCACCAGAAACCCGACCGCAGCGAAGGCCGATTGGATGAGTGCCACGCCGAGAATACCGAACGTGACGCTGCGAATCGTGGCACCAACGAGTTGCTGAAATTCAGGCCCTTTCTCTCCGAAAAGGCGGCTGGCCAAGGAGCATGTCACTTCATAGGCAGCCTGTGCGTTCGCCAGGAGGACTCCGGCAACTAGAATCGAGAGCAAAAGTTGCAATACCACAAGGCCAATTCCGGCGGACGCCGAGAGCAGGCCCGGCAGTATTCTTTTGATCTGCGGTGCGAACGTTCTGACCGCTTCGGTGAGATCTCTGGAGGCCAGGCCCCACACGCTTTTCAACGGAGCGCCAATCACCGGCCAACTCTCGATCGTGGGAGGTGGCGGGGGAACAATTGCGGTTCCCTGCTTCAGATGCGCTGTCACCGCTTGAATGCCGTCAACTAGGCCCTGTCCCAGCAAAATAGCCGGAACAATCAGCACGGCCAAGAGTGTAAGCGTGCAAACTACGGCAGCTGATGTTTCACGTCCTCCCAATACCTTCTGCAGCTTCCGGAAGCCCGGGTAGGTAGCGACAGTAATGATGATGCCCCATGCAAGCAAGGGAATGAAGGGGAGCAGGATCAGAAGGCAGGCTATGGCTAACAAGATCGCCAAGCCAATGTAGATCGACGCTTCGAGCGCCAGGTTTAATTGCGCTTTGTCGTATGCAGGCTGTTGAATTGTCACCGTCGAATCCTCCTTAGGACGCAAGCACCCCGGGCCAAGGATTAGGGTTGAGAGGACTTCTTGGCCGCGTCTTCTTTAGCCCACTGTTGCTTCTTCGCTTGAATATCTCTTGGGGAGGGCGGAAAGCGTTTGAAGCCGTTCTTGATGTTGCCGTCAGCAATTTTCCAGATCTTTTGAGGATCAGTCTCGGTTATTTTTACGCTCGCAAACATGCGCCAGGCGAGATCACGCGAATTGGGTGCAATGAGTTCAATGCCCAGAGTGCCTTCATGGGTTGTATAAGTGTCCATCGAATAGTAGATAAAGCCCCGGTGATAACCATAGTAAGGGCCGTAAGCCCCCCAGTTGGTACTTGCCGCTACGTCGAAATTCTTTTGGCTGTTGGCCCAATAGCGCACTACTAAGTCCGGATTTTCCCCTGGTCTCACCTCGTGAAGTCCCTTGGCAATCAACTCACGGCTGACTGCGCGATGGATCCGGTCGTTGAGCAGGTCCGGATTCAATTGCATCCGGACGAGCTGTTCGACGCCACCGATAAACGCAAAGCATTTGAACTTCGAGAAATCGAGATTGGGATCGAAATCGGTAGCGATTTTGGCGGTTGCCGGAAGTGTGGATAGGAGCGAAAGCAGGCCCAGTAGTAAAAATCTCAAACGGTGATTCTTAGCGGCCATGTCATCCCTTCCATAAAACCCTTTCGAGCCGAGAACTAGTGAACCTATGCAGGTCTCCGCGAGTGGGACGCCAATTCTTGCGGTTGGTGGGTAACGACTGGGAAAGACCCCTAGTTAACCCAAGAGCACGTTGTGGATGCGATGATCTTAGCTCACTTACTTGGCTAGTTGGATCGTCGCATAGGTCATCAGTTGGACCGACTCGACCGGTTGAGTTCACCGCGTTTATCAGGCACTAGCGCAGCTTGCTTCTCCTATCTTGCATGAATTAGAACTCGGGGAGAGGGGTGTGTCTCCCCGAGTCACTTGAGCGGGCGGAGCGAGTGCGCTCCTGCCCATCGGGGGTTAAAACCGGAACTGAATGCCGGCCTGGTAGCGGAAGTTGCTCTGGTTCTGGTTTCCAGAGGTAAAACCGTTGCCAAAGCGGGTAAGTACGTAATCAACCTGAACGGGCCGGAAGGCGATGGAGTGCGAGAACGGAATGTCGAGGCCGCCACCGAGCACAAAGTCAAATGCGTTGTTGCTCGGATTATTGACGACGCAAGTCGCAAGCTGTTTGCAAAGGTTGCCATAAAAACTGGAATGGGCACCACCAAACAGGGCTTCCGCAAAGGGTTCGAAGTGTTGGGAGCGGAACTTAACGATCGGCCCTACGTTGTACGTGAAGAGATTGGCTGAAGCCTTCGCGGTACTGATATTGTTAGTAAAAGTTACATTACTGCTCTGGTAACCGGCGAACTCGGCTTTGATTCCGATCATACCGGCGAAGAAATAGCTAATATCCGCGCCGCCGCCGTTGAGCGAATGGCTGCTGAGGGTTCCGCTATTTTCGGGATTGAAGCGAAAATAAGAGTAGTAACCCGTGATTTCCGCTTTGGGACCGTCCTGCGCGATAGCCACCGTTCCCATCAGTAAAACAGCAATGACAACGAACACTTTGTTCATTTCTATTTCTCCTTGTTATTCCTGGTGGACAAACTGAAAACTCGACTGAATTGGCGGCCAACTCACCACTTTGATAAACATACGGAAGCGATGCAGAGAGCAGGGAGATCGAGTTACGGATGATCTTCCACCAATGAGAAGGATCAGTCACTTAGCTTAAGCATGGCCGCTCCGTCTCACTTGCACTCGACCGAGCATTCAACCTCTCTAGCTGGGCCTGCCAGCTTGGGCTGGAATGTTGCCAATTTAGGCGTTGATACCATCCAGCCACAACTAGGGGAATCCCTAGCAACTCCGGCGAGGATTGCCATAACTCGCGATAATTTTGAATGTGTAAGTCGAGGGAAGAGTGCTTAACACACAAAAGCTGAACTCAGCATCTGCTGATTCAGGGATACCAGGAGACTCCCCGATGCAACCTATGTACTGCATCGGCCTGGATTCCCACGCGCGGAAGCTCGCTATTGCATGAAGGACGGCGGTGGAAAAGTCCACGCCGAAGGATCGCTTCCCGGACAAGTTGAGTCTAGTGTGCTATCCCGCAAATACGGTCACATAGTCGTTCGACTTTAGCGAAGATCGAATCCGCTGTGGCAGTCCAGACGAACGGCTGTGCATGACGGTTGAAACTCAGGAAGTAGGGATCGAGTTTCTGGATCAGTTCCTTGACGCTGCAAGAGGTTCGACGCAACAATCGGCCCGAAGTTCACTTGTGGGGGCCTAGGTAGCTGCTTTCTTGTTAAGGTCGTCGTCCTTGTAATATTTCGTGCCCTGCAGGGTCAACTGTAGGGCGATGCCATTTTTGGTTATTTGATAGACCCATACACCCGGTGCAACTTCGACCGCCCCTGAGTAGGCTCCGCCCTTACTGCCTGCCTTTGCCGCAGCGTCCGTTTGCGCTGAACCAGACCAGCCGGAGTCGAGGAAATTTGACAGGGCCCCATCGTTCTCGAACACAAAGATCACTCGATAGTCCTTCACTCCTAGGCCCAGACCTGCGCCGGCCGAGATCATCTTCATAAAGGTTTCCTGCTTGGTCTTGGAGTTGACGGCAACCCCTGCGCCACGGGCCGTGCTCAGCAAGAAAAGATGCGTCCCCATATTGTTGAAAACGGCATACCCCGCCGACTTCTGGATGGCATCCGTAGAAGTGGGTTCAAGCTTGTGCAATTCCTTAAGGGTTTGGTTTGCCATCTTGTGGGTTTTCTCTCTTTTCTTCTCGTTGTCGTCTTTTGCGAAGCATGCGCTTGTGGAGAGAAATGCTACAGCGAGAATGGCTGAGATCATCTTGAATTTCATGAGCGGATTCTCCAATCGGTGCAATAAGGTTGTTGCTGGGCCTCGACTGTTTTCCGAAAGCGATGTCTTCACCCTATTCTCTAGACACATTTAGAAACAACTAGGCCTTTCCCTAGTTGCTGGTTGGCCTAGATAGGAAATTGAAACCCGCTATCGTTAATCAAGCATGTGTCAAGCGGGAAGTCTCGAGAGACCTCCTAGGGATTCCCCTAGTTCTCGGAACACCGCTACTGGGGTATCGGTTAGACAATGACGCAACCCAATTTTCTCGAGGAATCGGACGAATTCAGGAGAACTGGCTCGTTCCTGCAGCTCAAAAGGCAGGATTGGGCCGGATCGGCTGGCACACGTTCAGACACAGCCATTCAACGTTGCTTCACGCGCTTGGTTTCGACCTCAAGGTACAACAAGAACTCTTGCGACATGCAGATATTCGAACGACGATGAATATTTACACGCAGGCGGTTCCGACTGCATTGCGAGAGGCGAACAGCAAGGTAGCTCGTTTGGTGTTGCCAGCGTAAGTGGCCTGACGTTGATGGCCCCTCGTGGCCCCTCGAAAAGCTACAAACCGTTATTTAGGAAGGAGATGTTCGTAGGGGCGGTGGGGATCGAAAACAACGGCGTCAGGAATTTCAAGGACTTACGAGGAATGACAAGAAATACTAAGTCATTGAAAAAGAACGATGAGGCATGCAGAGGAATTCTTGTTGCACCCTCAAAGCTCCCTCGTTTTTCCTCCAGCATTGAGATTCCAACGGCGTGGGATTTTCGCCCACGGCCCTAAGTTGAGAGTCGGCTGCGGGCCCAATTTTGCGGCGCGGATGGCAAGCCGGCAACTCTACATCTGAAGCTTGGGAAGCATCTGTTCTACCACTGAACTACCCCCGCTCGTTGTTTTTCGATTGTGCTCAGGAATTGATTTTCCGCATAGCACTTCCCTACTTCTGCCTGCTCTGTTCGTGCTCATAGATATAAACGAAGTCGGTTTGCTCTCCTCATTATTCAACCAGCCAGAGCTGGATAATTGCCCACAACAGTAGACCAACCGTGCATAACGCAGATAACCACCCTACAAGCACTTGGAAGCCAGAGAGGCTGATTCCGCTGCCCGCGAACGAAGGGGCGGGGTTGGCATTGCCCGGTTTCCGTTTGGGTTGAAGTTGTGTGGCCCCTAGAACCCTTAGAGAGAATTGAATTTGGCCATTGCCTTTTCGGATTTCACCAGTACGAATCATCAGCTGACTCCTTGACTACTCTTGAGGCGGTCATTCATTAACGAATGCTCTTCTCATGGATTTGTCCGAGGCCCGACGACGCCTGATTGGGAATGCGGGTAGCCAACTTAAGCCCAATCCAAGCGCCCGCAACGCCAACTGCGATTCCAACGGCGGTGTCTATTAATCGCAAGATCGGTTGCCTCCACGCCTGCTGAGGGCTGATTGCCGCAACAACCATCACGACTGTGGTGGTAATGCTTGCTGTGATGACGTCTTCCGACCGGCCGATCAGATCCAGCACGATCGCCCCGATCGCAATGAGCACGACCAAGCCCCAGACTCGAAATGGAAAAACCAGAAGGTAAACAAGACAAAGCCCGAAGCTCAATAACGTTGCCGATGTCCTCAATAGAGCGGCCTTCGCACTCTCTTCGTAGCTTCCACGGAGGACAAAGATCGTGGCGACGACTGCCCACATGCCCCCAAGGAACTCGTCGTCTCGGAGAACGAATCCCGAAAAAGTTAGGATGCCAGTGATTATCTTGTAGCTCAGCAGACAGCAGACGGCGAGCAAAACGCCGTGGCTGATCACCTGATCTGTTCGCCGCTCTTCGCGCGCTGTGATCTGACCAGTTTGTTTCGACGTTGGGGTCACTGCACCACTCCCGGTTGTCCGCCAAGTGTCCGGATGCCACCAATCATTAAGTTCGGGCGGACGTGAGATCCCGCAAAAAGGACCGACCACACCCTGCCAAGGACGCCCTATCAGCTGGCTTTTGCAACGTACGGGTGGACCATTTTCGATGGGTCGACGACACGGTCGAACTCGTCTTCCGTTACAAATCCGAGCTTTAGTGCCGCCTGCTTGAGCGTGAGATCGTTGTCCAGAGCGTAGTGCGAGATCTTCGATGCTTTGTCGTAGCCAATCACCGGTGAAAGCGCGGTCACGAGCATCAGCGACCGGTCCACGTATTCCTTGATCTTCTTCAGATTCGGCCTCGTGCCCTCCACGAGGAATTTGCGGAAGTTTGCACAACCGTCGGCCATCAGCGTGATGGAGTGGGTGATATTGAAAATGATCAGTGGCTTGTAAACGTTCATCTCCAAATAGCCACCGGCGCCGCCAAAACCCACGGCTACATCGTTCGCCATCACTTGTACGGCGAGCATGGTCAACGCCTCGGCCTGCGTGGGGTTGACCTTGCCTGGCATGATCGACGAACCCGGTTCGTTCGACGGGATAATCAGCTCGGCGAAACCGGCCCTCGGACCGCACGCCATCAGTCGGATATCATTCGCGATCTTGTAGAGCGAGACCGCGAGTGTTCGCATTGCCCCAGAGAGCTGGACCAAGGCATCGTGTGCGCCTTGCACGGTGAACTTGTTCGGTGCGCTGACGAAAGGCATGTTCGTGAGCTTTGCAATTTCCGCGGCTGCAGCCTCGCCGAATCCGGGGGCAGCATTGATCCCGGTACCAACGGCAGTGCCGCCAAGCGCCAGTCGATATACGCCTTTCAATGCATCCTCAATGCGTTCGAGGTTGTCGCTGAGCATCCCTGCGTAACCCGACCACTCTTCGCCAAGGGTGAGTGGAGTTGCGTCCTGCATGTGTGTGCGGCCGATCTTCACGATGTCTTTCCAGGCTTCCACTTTTGCTTCGATCGCTTCAAGCAGTGCCTGCACCGCCGGTATCAACCGCTCCTTCACGTTCACAGCCGCGGCTATGTTCATCGCTGTGGGAAAAGAATCGTTTGAAGACTGCGACATGTTGACGTGGTCGTTCGGATGAACTGGGGACTTGCTCCCAAGCGGCGTTCCGGCAAGCTGACAACAACGGTTGGAGATTACCTCGTTAACGTTCATGTTGAATTGCGTGCCGCTGCCGGTCATCCAAACATGCAGCGGAAACATCTCCTCGTGGCCGCCGGCGAGGATCTCATCACAGGTCTGCACAATAAGCCGGTGTTGCAGGTCTTCAAGCCGTTCACCCGCATGATTTGCGTTGGCTGCGGCTTTCTTCAGTGTGGCGTAGGCTGAAATCATTTCCCGCGGGATCAGATCCTTGCCGATGCTGAAATGCTCGAGGGAACGCTGCGTCTGAGCGCCCCAGAGCTTGTCCGAAGGGACGTTCACCTGACCCAGACTGTCTGTTTCCTTGCGTATGCTCTCCAGGTTGTCCTTCGCCGTAACCGCGTTCGAACTCATTCTTTCCTCTCTTTCAGCGCCATCTTTGATTCCAAGCTCACTTCATCTCTCCTTTTCATTGGCAGTCGGGAATGGATTCGATCTCCGACTCTGACGTGCACATCGGCAAGGGCTGATTCCGATGGTGACTGATGATCCACAAGCCTTCGTTGTTTAGGAGAAAGATGAGTTTACGGCCGTCATCATTGACTACATTGGTGACCTTATTAAAAGTTCTGACAGTCTTCGGATGTCGTGGATCAGTTAGATCGATCAGACGAACCGTTTCGGTTGGACTGCTATCGGCAGCAGCCCGCGCCGGCGACGCCGCAGGTCCGGAGTCGGGCACAAAGGCGATCGCCAACGCCGACCCTGGCGCGGGCAAATCGACTTTTCCCCCAGCGGGTTCACGCAAGGCGTCCCTGTCAGTTAGGACCGGATTGCCTGGGTTTGTGACATCCACGATCGCAAAGGCATTCTTGTCCGCGCGGCGAAGAAACACGTAATTCTTACCGCCGCGCTGCTGCAGAAACATCTGCTTCACGCGCATTCCCCGGAGTTCCAGATGCCCAGCCACGCTGACCTGCTCCTGGGACTGCTGTGCGCGGGGCGGCTGACCTTGAAAACTGTGCGCGAACGCAAGAATTAATATAAGAGTTACAAAAACCGACAGGATATTGGGCAAAGTTTTTTCATGGAGTATCATCTGTATCTCCCTTATTCGGCTGTGGCGGAAAGTACTCGAACAGTTTCTGCACCGAATTTCCATTTCCTCCTCGAAATAGATTTCTGATTAGACTCAATCGCTGCGCCTAGTTAGCCTTCCCGTTGCATGCGCGATGAGTACAGCGACAGTCGATATCGGGCACCTTTTCCATATCCATCCCCCTCTATGAATTTTCGATGGCCGTTACCGCCCGGTGATGCGGATCAACATTTCCTGACCGCTGGTCAAGGTAATCTTCTGGCGCCCATGGAAAGCTGTTGTTCCCAGCCCACCGGCGCCGCCGATGATGGAACCAATGCCCGCGCCTTTGCCGCCGCCGAAGATACCGCCTAGCAACGCACCAGCTCCTGCGCCGATTGCCGTATGTTCGATACTCTTGCGACCCCGCCCTCCTGATTCGATCGCACCTTCTACATCTACCTTCTCTCCTGAAGGCGCGTGATAAAGCTCAACAATTTCGGCGTGAATCGGGGCGCGACGTCCATCAGACATCACTAGACGGTCGAACCGCAGCATCATGCTTGTATGGCCCTTGATTCTGCCGGACATGTCGATTTGAGCGACGTGACCGTACACTCGGGCGTTCTGGTAATCGCCTTTGTCCACAACGGTCGCGCTGAATGGGTCACCGACTTGAGAATCAACGCTGGTCAACGTGTCGTCCAGACGAATCCGGAGCGCTACGTCGTCTGGGAGGCTGAAGTTCTGTCCTGACACTGACAGCGGCAAAGCCATAATGGCGACAAATGTCATAACCAAAACCAGGCCTACCCCTAACCGTATAGCGCCAAGTTTTTCGACATGATTACGCCCAAGCGAGCGTTGCGTTTGCTCGCCCCAGAGGGCCGTGCTCGGCACAGCGACCTCGCCGAGGCCGTCATTATCTTTTCGAACAGCAACCGGTCTCAGATTTGTGGCTCCACTCATTCAGCTTTTTCCTTTCGTTCTCGATGACGCTGTTGCAGCGATCTCCATGGGACTGTTGTGATGACCTCTGCTCAATGCTGAAGCACTTGTCCTGCCAATTTCGCCTGGCTGTGTTTTGCACGAAAACTTCCCTTCGGTTCTTGCGAAGATCCCGATCCTGCCCGTCCGATTTTGAGCGATCCCGTAAAACGCGATTTGACAAACGTCTTTGTAACGTTGCGCCCAGATCCGTTCGTCCTGCTCTGACATGGCGGGCTCGGTGACGCGGTTGACTCTCCTTCGACTGAAGGTGTCGATGTGTCGAAGTGAAGACAGTCGTCCGTCTCACCAGCACTTATCTAATTGAATAAGTTGGCATGCAAGGGCCCAGATGACCTGCAAATCCATTCGAAAAACCACTGCTCGCGCCACACGAACGAATGGAGATGGATTTGCAGTACCGAGTTGAGGAGCACCGCCAATGAATGCAGATGAAATGAACTGGCTATTGCAAACGATCGAGGAGCCGGAGACCGCAAAGCGCTTCGTCCAGGCACAGTACGAGCTCGGAAGAATTCCCTATCAGCTGATTGTGGATCTAGCTCAGCAGCAGGGCTGGACTGACTATCTGCCGGTTCGAGTGTGGATGACGCCTCCGACTTCAGTCGAATACGCCACAGCATAGCCAGTGATTTTAGTTTCCGCAGGAGCAGTTTCATGAAACCACAGCTTTTTATCAAAGGTTTGGAGAACTAAACGATGACTAAGAACAAAGTGGCTGACCTGCTGGTAGACGTCTTGGAGCAGGCAGGAGTCGAGCGAATTTACGGAGTCACGGGTGACTCCCTCAACGGGATAGCAGATTCGATCCGGCGTAGCAAGCGAATCAAATGGATTCATGTGAGACACGAGGAAGCGGCCGCGTTCGCGGCCGGTGCCGAGGCCCATCTCACTGGCAAGTTGGCAGTGTGCGCAGGGAGTTCCGGCCCCGGGAACATGCATTTGATTAACGGTCTCTACGACTGTTATCGCAGCCGGGTTCCGGTCCTTGCCATCGCGGCTCAGATTCCAAGTCATGAAATCGGCAGCGGATATTTCCAGGAAACCCGTCCGGAACATCTCTTCGCGCAGTGCAGCCATTACTGTGAGCTCGTCTCGCAGACGGAGCAGATGCCCCGGGTCCTGGAGATCGCCATACAGTCAGCACTTGCTCGACGCGGCGTTTCGGTTGTTGCCATCCCCGGCGACGTCGCGTTGCGGGAGGCCATCGCACAGGGCCCGCGGCTCCACTTCCCGGAGCCGAAGCCAACCGTGTGTCCCTCAGAGGAGGAAATCAAAATCCTCGCGGAGGTTTTGAACCGTTCGAAGAAAATAACGATCCTGGGCGGCGCGGGCTGCGCTGGAGCTCACGCTGAGCTGATCGAGCTGGCGGGCAAGCTAAACGCTCCCATCGTTCATGCGATGCGCGGAAAAGAGTTCATCGAGTACGACAACCCCTTTGACGTAGGCATGACGGGGCTGCTCGGATTCTCTTCCGGCTATTACGCGATGATGAATTGCGAAACGTTGCTGATGATCGGCACGGATTTCCCTTATCAACAGTTCTTTCCCGAGAACGCGACGGTGATCCAAATCGATGTCCGCGGGGAACAGATCGGCCGTCGCACCAAAGTAGACTTCGGGTTTGTCGGCGACACCAAATCTACGCTCCGCGCCCTTTTGCCCAAGCTGGAGCAAAACCAACACGAAGCACATCTCAAGGAATCGCTTGACCACTATCGCAAAACACGCGCCGGCCTAAATGCGCTGGCGACCGCTGATTCAGGCAAGAAGCTGATTCATCCGCAATACGTCGCCCGAGTTCTCGACGAACTTGCTGCCAAAGACACGGTCTTTTCCTGCGACGTGGGCACTCCAACGATCTGGGCTGCCCGCTATCTCACGATGAACGGCAAACGACGGCTCCTCGGCTCCTTCACTCATGGTTCGATGGCCAATGCCCTGTCTCAGGCGATCGGCGCGCAGGCGAGCTACCCGGGCCGGCAAGTGATTGCCATGTGCGGCGACGGCGGTTTCTCAATGCTCATGGGCGACCTGCTCACGCTTCGCCAACACGACTTGCCTGTGAAGGTCGTGGTCTTCAAGAACAACTCGCTGGCTTTTGTTGAACTGGAGATGAAGGCAGCTGGAATCCTCGATTTCGCTACGGATCTGCACAATCCGAATTTCGCAAAGATCGCGGAAGGAGCAGGCCTCCTGGGACTGGCCCCCGAAACTCCCGACCAAGTCGCTCCAATGATTGCACAGGCGCTCAAATATGACGGCCCGGCGCTGGTTGAGATTCCTGTCCCGAGCCAGGAACTATCCATGCCGCCGACGATTGCCTACGAACAAGCTAAGGGCTTCAGCCTGTTCATGCTCAGGGCCGTGCTCAGCGGCCGCGGCGACGAAATCGTTAATTTGGCACGAGTCAATCTCCTGCGCTAATCGAAACGCAAATCGGTCAAGACGAAACAAGAAAGGAACAAAGCAATGGCCACGGTACAACCAGTCACGCAGTCAGGTGGGTCGGATATTCCTCGTGGGATGAATCTCCTTGACGCTCCTTTGCTTAACAAAGGTACGGCTTTTACGCAAACGGAGCGCACAAGATTTGGGCTGCACGGGCTCCTTCCAGCAGAAGGAGAAACGCTTGAACAGCAAGTGGTGCGTGCTTACGAGGCTTACCAGAGAAAAGACGACGATCTGGAGCGGCACATCTATTTGCGGGCGCTGCAGGACACGAATGAGGTCCTCTTTTACAAACTTCTTCTCGACCACATTGAAGAAATGACGCCGATCGTTTATACCCCCACAGTTGCGCTGGCGTGTGAACAATTCAGCCACATCTACCGACGCCCTCGCGGACTATTCATCTCTTATCCTCTCCGCGATTCCTTCGCCGAATTGTTGCGGAATCGTCCCAATAAGGACGTTGATGTAATCGTCGTGACCGATGGCGAACGCATTCTGGGCATCGGTGACCAGGGCGCGGGCGGGCTCGGCATCCCCATCGGCAAGCTTTCACTGTACACACTCATCGGCGGCATTCGTCCCGAACGCACGCTACCGATCGTTTTGGATGTGGGGACCAACAATTCGGAACGACTCAACGATCCTGAGTATCTCGGCTGGCGCCACGAACGAATCACGGGTCAAGCCTATTTTGACTTTATCGATCAGTTCGTGCAGGCGGTCAAGCAAGAGC
>Ga0210401_10003109_pt1 | contig 17885 bp, 18 predicted proteins | sample IncBWH32MmetaG_FD_150866 | JGI IMG/M metagenome (GOLD analysis project Ga0210401, IMG submission 150866) | Forest soil microbial communities from Barre Woods Harvard Forest LTER site, Petersham, Massachusetts, United States - Inc-BW-H-32-M | ecosystem: Environmental > Terrestrial > Soil >... | reverse complement strand
CTTGCTGGCGGGGCAGGAGCACGGCCGGACCATCCCATTTACCGGACGTCACCGTTCGGAGGCCCGCGGTCATTGCACCGTCGCAAGCAGGGGTTTAACGCAAGGTTGCGGTGGCTATAGCATGATCAACGCAGTTACTCACGTGCATGGTCAGCACTGCTCTTGCTTGCGCAGCATCTCGCTTCAGGGCGCAATCAAGAAGGGCCTGATGCTGAAGAGCCGGCTCCTCTCCACGATAATGCAACGCGATCATCTGATACCTGAAGTATTTGTCGAATATCGCGCTGTGCGTTTCCATGAGAACACGCGAACCGCAGTTGGAGATCAAAGCTTGATGGAACTCACTGTCGTAGCGCTTCCACTTCTCAAGCTCGCCTAGGCCGGATGCCATCAATCGTTCGGTGGAAGCAAGCTTGTGATGAGCTGAAACAACCCGCCCCTCCCATTCCACATCGGCTCGTGCGAAGGAGGCTTCCATCGCATGACCCTCAAGCAGCAGGCGCATCTCCGCGAGCTCTTTCAAGTCAGCAACAGAGACCGGCGCCACCTCGAAGCCACGCCTTGCTTCCGCCAGAACCAGGCCTTCGGCCGAGAGCCGGTTCAGTATCTCGCGTAGCGTACTGACGCTTACGCCAAATGCTTCGCGGAGCCTTTCAAGCTTTAGCTTCTCGCCGGGCTTCAGCTCGGCGAGCACGATCCCGATTCGGATGCGCCTATAGGCGTCCTCTCCGATCGTTTCGACCTCTCCGGGTTCCTCAATCGACATTGCGATTCCGTCAATGGTTACGCGCCACCTCGCATGTTGTCCGGACCTGGTGCAAGCGGGACGGCATCATACGATGACGAAATAATAATTTTATCTACAAATTATAGGTTGATATCATTTACATCATATGAGACATGGATCGTCATAGTCATGCCGTGGAGGTATCATTTGACCGAGACATCCCTTAACGCCGTAGGCCGTGAGCGCATGGCGATCCGAGCCGTCACCGCCGCGACCATCGGCACCGCCTTGGAATGGTTCGATTTCACCCTTTACGGTGCGGTGTCGGCGACGGTGCTGCCGAAGCTGTTCTTCCCCACGATGGATCCGACGGCCGCCCTACTCGCTTCACTGGCGACATTCGGCGTTGGGCTTGCTGCACGACCGCTCGGCGCCATCATCTGCGGCCATCTTGGCGACAAACTGGGGCGGCGGAACCTGCTGCTGGGAACGGTCACAGTCATGGGATTGGCATCCGTCCTGATCGGTCTGCTTCCGACTTACCAGAGCATCGGGGTCCTTGCTCCGATCCTCCTGGTCGCGTTGCGTATCATTCAAGGGTTCGCGCTCGGCGGCGAATCGACGGGCGCTCAATTGATGGCTCTGGAACATGCCAGCCCGGATCGGCGCGGCAAATACTCGGGCATTCTCGGAACGTGTTCCCCTCTGAGCCAGATTCTCGCGAACGCGGTGCTGTTCCTGCTCTCATCCCAGCTCGCCCCGGCCGATTTCCAGTCCTACGGCTGGCGCATTCCTTTCGTCATTAGCTTCATTTTGGTGGCGGTCGGCCTCTATATTCGCCTGAAAGTGAGTGAGACCCCCGCGTTCGTGGCCTTGCAGCACACGAAAGTGGTAGAGGCGGGAAGCCCACTACGTGACGCCATTCGCGTTCACTGGCAGCCGGTGCTCCGCTGGATGTTGTTTTTCTGTGGACCCGCAGCAATCTTCTATCTGATCGTCGTCTTTTCCCTCAGCTACTTGACAAACCAATTAGGCGTTCCCACGCAAACCGGCTTTGCGCTTTTGATGGGAGCCAACATATTTGCAATTATCGGCGCTATGGCCGGTGGTCTGCTGAGCGACAGAATCGGCCGGAAGAACGCCCTTGCGGTCGGGTCGGTAGCTACCTTGATCATCTTGTTCGTCTATTTCCCAATCCTCGAGACCAAGAGCTTCATTCCCATGCTCATTATCATGGGCCTGTTCCTCGGCTTCACTCAGTTCCAGAGCGGCATTCAGCCCGTTGCCTTCGCGGAAGCGTTTCCAACCAATGTCCGCTACTCAGGCTCGGCGCTGGCATATACGGGTGCTAATCTGATTGCCGGCGGGCCGATGCCTGTCCTGGCTGTATGGCTGGTCAGCCTGAGTGGCGGGTCTCCGTGGGGTGTCGTGGCTCTGTGTGTCGGGTGGAACTTGCTATCACTGGCGATGATTCTCACGGCGCCAGAGACCCGCGGCATCGATCTGAACCAAATCGATAGCCTCCGTATGATAGCTGGCGAGCCTGCAACATAAGGGCGTCGATCTATTCCGGCCCGCGCTGGCGAGGCTGGCACTGAAATGGTCGGCGACGAAGACGCACGCGAACTGAGATTGCGACGCAACATGCGAGGAACCCCACAGTGCGACTAATGATCCTGAACGGTCCGAACCTCAACCTCCTTGGAGTGCGTGAGCCGCATATCTACGGATCCACGACGCTTACCGCTATCCAGGCCAGCTGTGAGGAGTTTGCGCAGTTCGCCGGCGCACAATTGTCATTTCATCAGTCAAATCATGAAGGGGTCTTGGTTGATCTCATTCAGTCAGGACGAGAGAATGCCGACGCGATCATTATCAATCCCGCGGGTTACTCCTTTACATCAATTGCCATTTTCGACGCACTCAAGGCTTTCGAAGGGTTGATTCTCGAAGTGCATATCTCGAATATCCATGCCCGCGACGAGCTTCATCGCCATTCAAAGCTGTCGCCCGCCGTCAAAGCGGTAATCGCCGGCCTGGGGCCGTACGGTTACATCATCGCAATGCAGGCGGCGCTCCAGTCTTTCGGCAAACTGCCCGATAACCTGCCGGCCCCTATGCGCCTAGGTCCACGTTGAGGACCGCCCACCATGCAAGCGCAAATCAGTGACGCTAAAGGCTTTCCGTGCGCAATCGTGATGTCTGCCCAATGACGCAATTGGCACTTAACCGACATAACCCGTGGGGCTGACGACGTCGGTTCGTGGGGGTAAATCGGACATCGCAACGACGCACAAACGCTGCGGCTTACTCTTCGCCTCGGGATCCGGCGGCAACAGTTCGAGCAGATCGGCTTCATTCCTGACTGCAGCCTCAAGCGCGCGCCGGGCCATGACGTAAAAGTCCGTCGAGTAGACTTCGCGGATGGCGCTTGCGGCGCGCCTGATCGCATCGCCGTTCCAATGGATCGCGTGGCCGTGTCCTTTCGCCGCCAAACCTATAACGACGTGCCTCCGCGTTGGCGCAGCGATCTCGGTTTTGAGCGACCGCGGCCAGTGTGCCCAGATCGCGCCGGGGATGTGATCAAGGAGAAGTTCGCGGCGTTGAACGAGTTCGTGCAGTTGCGAGGGGGCTGGCTCGTCAGTGTGCCCGGTGATCCCGGGATTCGGCTTCAAGTCTTGCCGGGATCACCGCTGCCGGACCAGCTCGCAGCGCAAGGCTACACCGTGGTGCCGACCGGCACGACACAACGCATCCTCGCGCACGCGGTGGCCCAACCCATGACCATGTCGTCATCGGGTGCGCTCATCGCCGCGACCGAGGGCAGCACCAAGCCGGTGACGATGACCATCACGAACGCCGGGATCACGACCGTCGAGACGTTCGATCTGCGGATGCCCTGACGCCGCAACATGCGCTGCCGCAAGTCGCTGTTGAGGGGCGGCCCGCCAACGGCAGTCAGGGAACGTTCTGGTTTCCTGGTCTGTTCCTATGTGGGCGGGGTACTGGCCTGTTTTAATCCCTATAGGGGCCCAGTTTGATTTTGGCAGTGGCCTAGTTTGCCTTAGCGATGTTCAAGCTGATCGCCATTGAAGATGTGCAACATGCCGGAGAAGGTAGGGTGGTCTGCCTCCACTACATACCGAACGGCCCCGGCTCGGTTTGTGAAAACCGACACGATGAAGCGCGGATATTCGTAACCTGAGCGCTTCTTTACTCGGTCGCCTACTTTGAACGGTACGTCTGTCATTTTATCCCCTGTAGGCCGCCTCAGTTGGCGGCCTCTTTCACTGCCCGAGCAAATTCCAAACCAGCGCCATCCTCGCTATCAGCAGCATGCACATGACGGTGCGGCGGCCGATTGCGGTTCACCTTCAACGTTCGTCGCTCTGTCCGGCTTGACGTGCTATTTCATTGACCTTCGCGCGGTCGCGCGCCGGTCGTCCGGCGACAGCGCCATCATCGCATCGTGCAGCTCGGTCGGGATCATCGGCACGCTATCGACCGGCTTTTCCGCCCATTGCCACCACTGATCAAAGGCGTCCTTTATCCTTCATCACAAATCCTCCCCCAGCCCCCCGGAGGAAGGGATGCCGCACCTTGCCTTATGCCGATTTGGCGCGATACTCGATCTCCGCCAACAGCTCCGGCTCGACCCAGATATGAGGTATCATCATTCCGCCGACACGCTTCAGGAACGATGCAAGCCATCACACGTTCGGGTACGGACTCCTCGGAGACTATAATGAGACACGTTTCCTTAGCACTCGCCACGCTCATAGTAGCATCGGGCGGAAATGCCGCCTTTGCTCAATATGATTGCCCGGGTGGGCAACGACCTGTGCCCCCTTGGATTGCGGAACGAATGGCTCTCCCCCTGTGCGGCTTCGCCGCTACCTATCGCTGGGCTGGAAATATGTGCCAGTTGTGCGACTCGCGGAACATGTATCCGAACCCATTTGTTGCCTACCGCGTGCCGCAAGGTCGCTATTACAAGCTTCATCCGAATGCTATCACGCCTTATCGTTGAGGTTATGGGCGAGCCACGGGTGATGTGAGGCGGCGGGACGACGTCACGGCCGTCCCGCACCGCCTCGGCCGCGAGTTGGCGATCTCTTGCGCGCCGCTGCATAGGGATCGGCAAACGGGCGGGCGGCGACGAACTTCATGCCGCTGCCTGATCTTCCTTGTCGGCCCCACGGGCGACAATCTTCAACGCATCATCCGGCAACGGCCGTTGCACGGCTTTCGCATCGTCCCACGGTGCTCTCATCCAAACATCGCGCTCCTCGTCGGTCGTCAGGATGACCGGCATGGCCTTCGAATGGATCGGCGCGACGACCTTACCGAGTCCGACTTAGGGAGCGGCCTTCCGCAGGCTTATTTTCGCCGGGACTGCTGGATGTTCCGGCTGATCCGGTTCAGCGCTAACCAAGCCTTGGATCCATTCCGCAGTTCGAAGGACATCAGGGTAAAACGTGAAATCATTTTCCCCGTTTGCTACTCCGAAAAAGTCGCGGCTTTTTTCATTGTTCATCGCTCGCTTAAGGCGTCTTGCGAAAAGAGCCAACTGCTCGTTCGACGGCTGTTGAGTGCTGGGACCGGACCGCCTGTCAAGTTGAGACCGTTGTTCGCCAGCCCGTTGCTTTTCCTCGTCCGAACGTGTGTCCGTTTCCGACCGTCGTTCTATGCGCGCTCGCCTGTCTTCACTCGATCGTTCGTTTTCATCGCCCATCGTGTAGGTCCGCCGATTGTCGCGAATCGTCCTCAATACCGAATGATATCGATGGTATCCTGAATTGTCTCGACGGCGTTGGCGATCTCCACCAGCTTGCGCGCCGCTGAATCGGGATCGGAGAACGCGCGGGCGGCGACGAACTTCATCGCGCCCTCGGGCGTTGTGCGGGCAAACGCTCGCCGCGATCCCACATGGCATATTTGTGCGCCGTCCAGTCCCGCTGATCACGCCACGCCTGATAATCGGCCTCGGTCCGTCTGGCTGAGAACATCTGCCATGCCTTCTCGAAGTCGGCGCGCGCCTGGTCGTGCCGGACGTGTACTCGCCCGGCTCCGATCCCGGATAGAAGGCGCACCGCCAGCCCCATGGGGCCTGGTCGTGCGGGATGCCAGATCGCACCGCGATGGTGCCGACATGGACGTCGCCGAAATAGATCAGCCAGCATTCTTCACGTCTGTCGTGGTCGCGGCGGCGGGTGAGGGCGGGCATAACCCATTGAAGCGCGAGCTGGGCGAGCAGGCAATCGTGCTTAAGCGGCGACGGGGCTGATGGTAGGCGGTGATGGATTCGAATCGCCGACATCTTGGCCCAAGGGCCCGACCGGAAAAAAGTAGGTTTTAGCCTCGTCGAGAGGTTAGGATTTAGAGTGACCCGCTCGCCTTTCTCAGGAGGTTCGACCATGGCACGGCACCTTTTCTTCGCGATCACCCTCATAGGCACCGGAGTGCTCCTCAACTCACCGGCGGAAGCAGTGACAGACGCGCGATGTGAGGATCGAGCCGCAAATTGCGTGGGCACATGTGTCAACCCCACTGGTGGGACCAATCAGAACAAATGCATGCGCTCCTGCGACCGGCAGGTCGCCATATGTTTGATACGCGCGTATGACGCGACTCGGCGAGATTGGCGGTGACGGGATCGAACCGCCGACATCCTGCAGACTCCATGTGACCGCGAGCGCCGCCGACGCTCTCTATATAGGTTGGTCCCCGGCGCTCGCTTCAGCGTCGGGAAGGAGCGCGGCAGTTGATTTGCCCACACAGTGCCCACACGGGACCCTCGTGGAAATTCACGTTTTGCGATAAGTTCCCGGTTTATATGGGTAACTTGGCTTTTTTGAGCGGAGACACCCCGATGCATGGTCGGCAGGTCCGACCAGCTTGCCTTGTGGAAGCGCACCGCGCCCGCGCCCGTCTGGTGTTGCTCGATATGCCTGTCCGGATCGCCGGCCGGCGTGAGCGTCACCTGGCATAACTCCGTCTCGCCCCAAGCGCCGGTGCGCGGCGCGTATTTCAGCATCAGGGTTCCGTCCGAAGCAGCGTCTTGCGGGTCCGGATCAGTGTCATGCAACTGCGAAACCTCGAGCTCGAGAAAGCGGAATCCCATCCAGCCCGCCGCGCAGATCTGGGCCCCGTTCCACCGACGGGGCTCCGCGATCTCGGCATAGAGTTTGGGATGCCCGATTTCGTCACGCCCGCTGATGATCGGATCGGCGAGATTCTCCCAGACGACGGCCAGAAACTTGCCGGTGGCTCCGTCCCGGCTGCCTGTGAACGTCGCCGGCCAGCCGACCCAGATCATCGTGTAGCCGCGTCCCGCGAGCCAGTCGATGTCCGTCATGTGATGAAATTCGACCGTGACCACCGGTTCGCCGGCCAGGGTGAATCCTTCCGGCAGATGTTGTTCCAACGCCATCGGATTGGTCAGGAAACTCGCCGCGACGGAGAGACGTCGTGGACTGCGCTTCGGGTCGACCACGACGTCATCAGGCACTTGGCGAGGTCCGGGCGCCGGTCCGAAATGTGTCGGCATCCGATAGATGCGCCCGGCCTCGAACTTATAGCTCATCGATCGTCTCCTCATCCTTATATGCCGAATCCTTGACACTATTGTCAAGGTTGACATCGCTGTCAACAATGGAGTATCTGACCCCATGGTCGGCACGCGACAATTCGATGAGGACGCACTGCTGGAGGTCACCCTCAAGACCTTCTGGCAGAACGGATTTGCAGCGACATCGATGATCGACGTGGCGGAAGCCACGGGGGTTCAGCGCGGCAGCCTTTACAACGCCTATGGCGACAAGGAGCGGCTGTTCCTGCTCGCCTTCGAGCGCTACGCAAGCCGTTTTCTCGATTCTGTCAGGCAGGCGCTGTCGAACCCCGATCCCGCGGTCGCGCTGACGGCCCTGTTCAAGGGGGTCATCGCCAACATGAGCGAAGGCGCCCCGTCGCGCGGCTGCCTGACGACCAAGACGGCGATCGAATTGCCGCTCGCCGGCAAGGTGATCGAGGCCCGGGTCAAGCGGCTGATCGAAGATCTCACCGCACTGATCAGGGACGCGCTTTCGACGCCGGCCGCGAGGCGAAAGCTCAGTTGCGATCCCGGCATTGCCGCGGACCTTGTGGTCACCTTCACGCGGGGACTGGCGGTGATGGAGCGCGCCTATCGCAATCCCCAGCACCTGGAAAAGATGTCGCAGCAATTCGTGCGCATCCTGGTGCCGCAAGCCAAGCGCCACCGGTAGCCCCTGATCGCGCGCGATCGCATGACCTCAGCGTCATGAACGACGATTGATGTCTACGGGCTATCGCTTGCGGTCGATAAAGCCCCGCATCAGCCGCTTCGGCTCGTCGGTCAAAAACGAGCGCCCGAACACGCCGACGCTCAAATTGACCGATTCGGTCAGCGGCAATTCCTCCCATTGCCGCAGCAGCGCCTTTTGCGAGCGCAGCGCTTCGGGTCCGCATTCGAGCAGCGCCTTGACCGTGTGCTCGACCGCGGCATCGAGCCCGCCTTGGGGCGCGACCACATCGACCAGCCCCCACGAAAGCGCCGTCGGCGCATCGATATTTTCCGCGGTCATGACCAGCCAGCGCGCCCGGCCCCAGCCGATCAGCCGCGGCAACAGGGCTGCATGAATGACGGAGGGGATGCCGACCCGCACCTCCGGCATGCCGAATTTGGCGTCATGCGCCGCGATCCGGAAATCGCAGGCGGCCGCAACCTCAAGTCCGCCGCCGAGGCACCAGCCGGGCATCCGCCCGATCACCGGCGCCGGGAATGCGCGCACGGCCTCGCAGAGGTCGCGCAGGCGGGTGATGAAGGCTTCTGCGGACTTCTGGTCGAGACCGGCCATTTCCTTGATGTCGGCACCGCCGATCATGCTCTTTTCGCCCTGGCCGGCCATGACGAGGACGCGGATGTCGCGATCGGCCGCGAGTCTCTCCAGCCCTTCGCGGACACCATTGATGACGCTCGAGCCTAAAATGTTGAGCGAGCCGGCGTTGCAGATGGTCAGGCGGACGACGCCGCGCGGATCGCGGTCGATGCCGCAATGTTGATTGAGCATTTCCATGCAAAGTCTCGCGGTCGCTAGAGTGCTTGGGTTCGGAGCGCGCCACTTCCCGGGCAAGGCGTGGTGTTGTCAAGGGCAGGGATTTCAGTCCACCGGGACGGACTCGATATCGCGGTTGCGAAGGAACCGGCGCTGACGCTTCCGAAGGCGGGAATAAAATGCAGCTTTTTGCGAAAACAGCTGTTATTATATGACTACAAACATCTTATGGGACGACCGATGCGCTATACCAGGGAACACAAGCTCGAAACCCACGCCAGGATCGTGAAGAAGGCCTCGGTGCGGCTGCGCGAAAAGGGCGCGCATGGCATCGGCGTCGCCGACCTGATGAAGGAAGCGGGGCTTACCCATGGCGGCTTCTATGCCCATTTTGATTCGCGCGAGGCGCTGGTGATCGAGGCCTTTGGCTATGCGATGGACCGCGCGGCCGAACGCTGGCGCAAGGTCGTGGAACAAACTCCGCCGGACAAGCGGTTTTCGACCATCGTCGAGGGCTATCTGACGCCGCTGCATCGCGACGATCCCGGCAACGGCTGCACGGTGCCGACGCTGGGCGCCGAGATCGCCCGTGAAAGCCCGAAGACCCGGAGAGCCTTCGCGGCCAAGCTGGAGCAGATGATCGACATGATCGCCGACCAGATTCCCGGCGTTCCGCGCAGGGCCGCGCGCAAACAGGCGATGGCCACGCTTGCCACCATGATGGGAGCGATAGTGATGTCGCGCATCGCCGGCACCGGCGAGTTCTCCGACGAGATTCTGGACGCCGGGCGTGAGGCGGTACTCGGCCGCGCGGCGTCGGCGAAGAAGCCGGTGTCCAGGAAGGCCGCGGCTGCGGCGCGGCAGTAACGCGGCGATAGGGCTGTCGGCCTAAGCCATTGGTCGAATCTGCCTTGGCATTGCCAGTGATAGCCCCGCAATTTCGCAAAACCGCCGCGCGTGGAAACCCTTCCCAAACGCCGTAAAGACTGCAAGATGCCGACCAAAACCGGCATTCCGACCAGGAGGAACAGATGCGCTCAATCGGACATTTCATCGGCGGCCGCGAGATCAAGGGCACGTCGGGACGGACGGCCGACGTTTTCGAGCCGATGACCGGCGACGTCCAGGCCAAGGTGGCGCTGGCGTCGAAGGCAGAAGTGCGTGCGGCGGTCGAAAATGCCAAGGCCGCGCAGACGGAGTGGGGTGCCACCAATCCGCAGCGCCGCGCGCGGGTGATGATGAAGTTTCTGGAGCTCGCCCAGCGCGACTATGACAAGCTTGCGGACTTGCTGGCGCGCGAGCACGGCAAGACCGTGCCCGACGCCAAGGGCGACATCCAGCGCGGGCTCGAGGTGGTCGAATTCGCCTGCGGCATTCCGCACTTGATGAAGGGCGAATACACCGAAGGCGCCGGCCCCGGCATCGATATCTATTCGCTGCGGCAACCGCTCGGCGTGGTCGCCGGCATTACGCCGTTCAATTTCCCGGCAATGATTCCGATGTGGAAATTCGCACCAGCGATCGCCTGCGGCAACGCGTTCATCCTGAAGCCGTCGGAGCGCGACCCCGGCGTGCCGATGATGCTCGCGCAATTGATGATCGAGGCAGGTCTGCCGGCAGGGATTCTCAATGTCGTCAACGGCGACAAGGAAGCAGTCGACGCCATCCTCGACGATCCCGACATCAAGGCCGTCGGCTTCGTCGGCTCCTCGCCGATCGCGCAATATATCTATGCGCGCGCCACCGCGAGCGGCAAGCGCTGCCAATGTTTTGGCGGCGCCAAGAACCACGCCATCGTGATGCCGGATGCGGACATGGATCAGGCGGTCGATGCGTTGATCGGCGCCGGCTATGGCTCGGCCGGCGAGCGTTGCATGGCGGTCTCGGTCGCAGTCCCGGTCGGCAAGACCACCGCCGATCGGCTGATGGAAAGGCTGATTCCGCGCGTGGAGTCCTTGAAGATCGGCACCTCGATCGATCCGTCCGCCGATTACGGCCCGCTCGTCACCAGGGACGCGGTCGAGCGGGTGAAAAACTACGTCGATATCGGTATCAAGGAAGGCGCGACGCTCGCGGTCGACGGCCGAAGCTTCAAGATGCAGGGTTACGAGAACGGTTTTTATATGGGCGGGTGCCTGTTCGACAACGTGACAAAAAACATGCGGATCTACAAGGAAGAGATCTTTGGACCGGTGCTGTCGGTGGTGCGCGCCAAGGACTATTCCGAAGCCCTGAGTCTGCCGTCCGATCACGATTACGGCAACGGCGTTGCGATCTTTACCCGCGACGGCGATGCCGCGCGCGACTTTGCGGCCAAGGTCAATGTCGGCATGGTCGGCATCAACGTGCCGATCCCGGTGCCGATCGCGTATTACACCTTTGGCGGCTGGAAGAAGTCCGGCTTCGGCGATCTCAACCAGCATGGGCCGGATTCGATCCGCTTCTATACCAAGACCAAGACGGTGACCTCGCGCTGGCCTTCCGGCGTCAAGGAGGGCGCGGAGTTTTCCATTCCGACGATGAATTGAGCGGCGGGCACGCCCGCCATTGCGAGCGCAGCGAAGCAATCCATCTTACTTTGCCGCCCAATGGATTGCTTCGTCGCTTTGCTCCTCGCAATGACGACGAATAGGACCTATTGGCAGCTTTTTGAGACTCCAAGGACAAGCGCGGGAAAAGATGCACTTCTCCCTCAATGAGGACCAGATCGCGGTTCGCGACATGGCGCGGGATTTTGCCGCGGAGAAAATTGCGCCGCATGCGATCCGCTGGGATGAAGAGAAGCATTTTCCGGTCGACGTGATGCGCGAGGCCGCCAGGCTCGGCATCGGCGGCATCTATATCAGCGACGATGTTGGCGGCTCGGCGTTGACGCGCCTCGACGCCGCGCTGATCTTCGAGGCGCTCGCGCAAGGCTGCCCGACGGTGTCGGCGTTCATCTCGATCCACAACATGGCCTCCTGGATGATCGACGCCTTCGGCAGCGATGCCCAGCGCCAAAAATGGCTGCCAAAACTCTGCACCATGGAGCTGCTGGCGAGCTATTGCCTGACCGAGCCCGGCTCGGGATCGGACGCGGCCGGCTTGCGCACCCGCGCGGTGCGCGACGGCGACCATTATGTGCTCAACGGCCAGAAGCAGTTCATTTCTGGCGCCGGCGCGGGCGATGTTTACGTGGTGATGGTGCGCACCGGGGCTGACGGGCCGGGCGGCATCTCGACGCTGGTCGTCGAGAGCAACACGGCGGGGCTGTCGCTCGGCGCCAACGAGCGCAAGATGGGCTGGAACGCACAGCCGACCCGCGCGGTGATCTTTGAGAATGCGCGCGTGCCGGTTGCCAATCGTCTCGGCGACGAAGGCATCGGCTTCAAGATCGCGATGGCGGGCCTCGACGGCGGCCGCATCAATATCGCGGCCTGTTCGCTCGGCGGGGCGCAAAGCGCGCTGGAGAAGGCGCTTGCCTATATGAAGGAGCGCAAGGCGTTTGGAAAGCGTCTCGACGAATTCCAGGCGCTGCAATTCCGCCTCGCCGACATGGCGACCGAACTGGAGGCGGCGCGCACCTTTGTCTGGCGCGCCGCGGCCGCGCTCGACCGCAAGGACACTGACGCGACCATGCTGTGCGCGATGGCCAAGCGTTTCGGCACCGATGTCGGCTTCGAGGTCGCCAACCAGGCGCTGCAACTGCATGGCGGCTACGGCTATCTCAGCGAATACGGCGTCGAGAAGATCGTGCGCGACCTGCGCGTGCACCAGATCCTCGAAGGCACCAACGAGATCATGCGGCTGATCATTTCGCGCAAACTGATCGAGGGCGCGCGATGACAGCTCCAGCTGCGTCTGTGGCAGAGCCCGATCTGATCGTTCGGCGGGAAGGCGCTGCCGGCATCATCCGCCTCAACCGGCCGAAGGCGATCAACGCGGTGACACTGGAGATGTTTCGCGACGTCGACAAGGCGCTCGATGCGTTCGAAGCTGATCCTGATGTCGTCGTGATCGTGCTGGAAGGCGCGGGCGAGCGCGGCCTGTGCGCCGGCGGCGATATCCGCGCGCTCTATGAAAACTCCAAGGTCAAAGGCGATCTCGGCAAGATCCTGTGGCGCGAAGAATACATTCTCAACGCTCGGATCGCGAAATTCCCAAAACCCTATGTCGCCTTCATGGACGGCATCGTGATGGGCGGCGGCGTTGGGCTATCGGCGCACAGCAGCCATCGCATCGTCACCGAGCGGACGAAACTGGCGATGCCGGAAGTGGGCTTGGGCTTCTTCCCCGATGTCGGCGGCACCTTTTTGCTGTCGCACGCGCCGGGTGAGATCGGCACTTATTTCGGCCTGACCGGCCATACCATGAACGGGCCCGACGCCATCTATGCGCGCTTTGCCGACGCGGTGGTGCCGTCGAGCAAACTTGCCATCTTGCGCGAAGCGCTCATCGAGGTTCGCCCGGGGACGACCTCGGACCAGGTCAAGGCCCTGATCGATGGCTTTGCCACCGGCGAGACCGCAGGTCCGGTCGCTGCGATGCAGGGCAAGATCGATGCCTGGTTTGCACATGACCGCATGCAAGATATCGTCGCCAGCTTGCAGCGGGACGGTTCGGAGCTGGCGCAATCGACGCTGAAGACATTGAACGAAAAGTCGCCGCGCGGCATGGTGGTGGCGCTAAAACTGCTCCGGCTGGCGCGAACCGCTTCTTCGCTGGAACAATGCCTGTTACGGGAATATCGCGCCGCGCTGGAAGTGTTCAAAAGCGACGATTTCCGCGAGGGCGTGCGTGCCGCCGTGATCGACAAGGACCGCAATCCCAAATGGTCGCCCGCTAGAATCGAGGACGTCACATCAGAGATGGTCGCGCCTTATTTCGCCGAAATCGGCGCCGACGAACTCGTATTCGACACATCAAGATAGAAACGATCGGAGCGGAGGAAATCTGATGGCAAGTATCGCATTCATTGGCCTCGGCAACATGGGCGGCCCGATGACGGCCAATCTGGTCAAGGCAGGCCACAAGGTGGTCGCGTTTGATCTTGTCGCCGCTTCGCGCGACCAGGCCAAGGCCGATGGCGCCACGATCGCCGAAAGTTCGGTGGCGGCCGTCAAAGGCGCTGACACCGTGATCACGATGCTGCCGGCGGGCAAGCATGTGTTGTCGGTGTGGAACGACGTCGTTCCGTCCATGACAAAAGGCGCGCTGATCATCGATTGCTCCACCATCGACGTCGAAAGCGCGAAAGCGGCGCATGTGTTGGCGGCAAAGCACGGCATGGCCTCGGTCGATGCGCCGGTGTCTGGCGGCACCGGCGGCGCCAGGGGCGCGACGCTAACCTTCATGTGCGGTGGCGACGACAAGGCGTTCGCGGCGGCAAAGCCCGTGCTGGAAAAAATGGGCAAGAGGATCGTGCATTGCGGCGGCGGCGGCGCGGGCCAGGCGGCGAAGATCTGCAACAACATGATATTGGCCGTTTCCATGATCGCGGTCGGCGAAGCCTTTGCGCTCGCCGAAAAGCTTGGGCTGTCGCATCAGGCGCTGTTCGATGTCGTCTCGACCTCGTCGGGACAATGCTGGGCGCTGACTTCGTATTGCCCGGTGCCGGGCCCGGTGCCGACCTCGCCGGCCAATAATGGCTACAAGCCCGGCTTTGCCGCGGCGCTGATGGTCAAGGACCTGACACTGGCGCAGGACGCAGCCAAGTCCACCGGCGCGGCGACGCCGCTCGGCAAGCACGCGCAGGAAATCTACAAGGCGTTCGATGCCTCAGGAAACGGCGGGGTCGATTTCTCCGGCGTCATTCAGCACATTCGTGAGTTGGCCGGAAAATAGCGATGACCACCTTCCAGGAAGCGCGCGCCTTTCTGTTAAAGCACCGCACCGACTATGATGCCGCGGTGAAGGGATTTCGTTGGCCCGATCAGGCCGCTTTCAACTGGGCGCTGGACTGGTTCGACGCGGAACTGGCGCGCAGCGCCGCAAGCCGCGATCGCCCGGCGCTGTGGATCGTCGATGCCGCCAACGACAAGGAGACGAAACTTTCGTTTGCGGCGCTGTCTCGCCGCTCCAATCAAGTCGCAAATTTCCTGTGTGCGCAGGGCATCAAGCGCGGCGATCATCTGTTGCTGCTGCTCGGCAACGTCGTGCCGCTCTGGGAGACCATGCTGGCGGCGATGAAGCTTGGCGTGGTCGTGATCCCCGCGACCACGCTCTTGACGCCGGATGAACTGCGCGACCGGCTCGATCGTGGCCGGGCAAAGGTAGTGGTGGCGTCCCAGGACCAGGTCGCAAAATTCGCAAGGCTGGGCGGCGACAAGCTCGTCCGCATCGTCGTCGGCGCATCGGCAAAGCACGAAGGCTGGCTGCCCTTCGAACAGTCGGCAAGCGCGTCCGAAACATTCACGCCGGACGGGCCGACTCATGCGGACGACCCGATGCTGCTCTATTTCACCTCGGGCACGACCGCAAAGCCAAAGCTGGTGCGGCACAGCCAGCGCAGCTATCCTGTCGGCGCGCTCTCCACCATGTACTGGCTCGGGCTGCGACCAGGTGACATCCATCTGAATATCTCCTCGCCGGGCTGGGCCAAGCACGCCTGGAGCTGTTTCTTCGCGCCGTGGAACGCCGGCGCGACCGTGTTCGTGGTCAATCAGCCGCGCTTCGACGCCAAGGGATTGTTGGCGACCATCGGCTCCTGCGGCGTGACGACATTATGCGCGCCGCCGACGGTATGGCGGCTGTTCATCCAGGAGAAACTTTCGGACTTCAAGGTATCGTTGCGCGAGGTCTGCGGCGCCGGCGAACCGCTCAATCCCGAAGTGATCGATCAGGTGCGCGGCGCCTGGGGGCTGACGATCCGCGACGGTTATGGCCAGACCGAAACCACCGCGCTTGCCGGCAACTCGCCGGGCCAGAAGGTCAAGGTCGGATCGATGGGACGCCCGCTGCCGGGCTATCGGGTGCAGATCACCGATGGCGACGGCCGCCTCACCAAGGAGGGCGAGGTGACGCTCGTGCTCGGCGCCTTTAGGCCCGCAGGGCTGATGCAGGGCTATCAGGGCGAGGACGGCAAATTGAGCGGTGCGGACGGCGATCTCTATCGCAGCGGCGATGTGGTGTTTGCCGATGAGGAGGGCTATCTGACGTTTGTCGGCCGCTCCGACGACGTCTTCAAATCGTCGGATTACCGCATCAGCCCGTTCGAATTGGAAAGCGTGCTGCTGGAACATGAAGCGGTCGCCGAGGCGGCGGTTGTGCCGAGCCCCGACCCGATCCGGCTTGCGATCCCCAAAGCCTATGTGCTGCTCGTTGCAGGCATTGAGCGCAACCCGGAAACCGCGCTGTCGATTTTCATGCATCTGCACACGCGGCTGGCACCCTTCACGCGCATCCGGCGCATCGAACTGGTGAGCGAATTGCCGAAGACGATTTCTGGCAAAATCCGCCGCGTGCAGTTGCGCCGCCTCGAGCACGACAACGATCGCGGCGACGCGCTGCGCGGCGAGGAGTTCCGCGAAGAAGATTTCCCGGAGCTGCAGAAGATCCGCGCCGCCGGATCGGAGAACTAATGGATGAATGAAGTCTGGAAGAAGCCGCCGGTATCGCTGGAGGTCTATCAGAAGATGGTCGGCCATGAGGTCGGGGTGTCGTCATGGCACCTGCTCGATCAGAACCGCATCAACGTCTATGCCGACGTGATCGAGGATCACCAGTTCATCCATGTCGATCCCGAACGCGCCAAAAAGGAAACCGCGTTCGGCACCACCGTGGCGCACGGTTTTCTGACGATGTCGCTGCTGAGCATCATGTCCTATGAGGTGATGCCCGTCATCGAGGGCACCACGATGGGCGTCAATTACGGCTTCGACAAGCTGCGCTTCATCTCGCCGGTCAAGGCCGGCTCGCGCATCCGCGGCCGCTTCACGCTTGCCGAAGCCAAGTTGCGCAAGCCGACCGAACTGTTGTCGCGCACCAACGTCACGGTCGAGATCGACGGCGAGGACAAGCCTGCGTTGGTCGCCGACTGGATCGGGTTGATTTATTTTGCTTGAACCTCAACCGTCATGGCCGGACTTGTCCCGGCCATCCACGTCTTGTTTGATGCAGCAGCAAAAAAAGACGCGGATGCCCGGCACGAGGCCGGGCATGACGAAAGAACCGAAATCCAGGAAAATTACTGATGACAATCAGGTTTGATGGACGCGTCGCCATCGTCACCGGCGCGGGCAATGGTCTTGGACGGGCCCATGCGCTGGGGCTCGCAAGCCGCGGCGCCAAGGTCGTGGTCAACGATTTCGGCGGCGCGCGCGACGGCACCGGCGCCTCGCTGTCGGCGGCCGAAACCGTGGTCGAGGAAATCCGGAAAATGGGCGGCACCGCGATGGCGGACGGCGCCGACGTCTCGAATTTCGCGCAGGTCAAGGCGATGGTGGAGCGCGCCACCAGGGAATGGGGCAGCGTCGATCTGCTCTGCGCCAATGCCGGTATTTTGCGCGACAAATCCTTTGGCAAAATGGAGGTCGCCGATTTCGCAAAGGTGCTCGATGTTCATCTTGTCGGCAGCTTCTATTGCTGCAAGGCGGTGTGGGACGGCATGCGCGAGCGCAATTACGGCCGTATCGTGCTGACCACCTCGTCGTCGGGCCTGTACGGCAATTTCGGCCAGGCCAACTATGGCGCCGCGAAATCCGGCATGATCGGGCTGATGAACGTGCTCGCCGAAGAGGGTCGCAAGACCAACATCCGCGTCAATACGATTTCCCCGACGGCGGCGACCCGGATGACCGAAGATTTGCTGCCGCCGCAGGCGCTGGCCCTGATGCGCCCGGAGGCGATTACGCCTGCGGTGGAGTATCTGCTGAGCGAGGAAGCGCCGACGCGCACCATCATGGGCGCGGGCGCGGGCTCTTTCGCGGTGATCAAGATCATGGAAACCGAGGGCATCAATCTGCCGCCATCCGAGTGGACGCCGGATGCCGTCGCCGCGCATTTTGCGGACATCAGTGACATGTCGACGGCCAAGGCGCTGGAGGGCGCGTTCCAGCAGACTCAGAAATACGTCGCCCAGGCCGCGCGAGGGCGGGCGTGAAGCT
>Ga0210401_10003104_pt1 | contig 17899 bp, 8 predicted proteins | sample IncBWH32MmetaG_FD_150866 | JGI IMG/M metagenome (GOLD analysis project Ga0210401, IMG submission 150866) | Forest soil microbial communities from Barre Woods Harvard Forest LTER site, Petersham, Massachusetts, United States - Inc-BW-H-32-M | ecosystem: Environmental > Terrestrial > Soil >... | reverse complement strand
TGGGCGATGTTTTTCCATCAACCATTTGGAACCTTTGATTTCACCGGGCCTCAGAGCAAATTCCATCCGTCCAGTCCCGTCGCCGCCCTCGACATTTTCTTTGCATACTCCCTCGACCCCGCCATCATCATGGCCGAGTACGCGCGGATTACCGGTCACGCGGAAATGCCTCCGCTATGGAGCTTCGGATATCAGCAGTCCCATCGCACCCTCGCCAGCCGTGAGGAGATCCTCGGAGAAGCAAAGATGTTTCGCGAGAAAAAACTTCCCTGCGACGCGTTGATTTATCTCGGAACTGGATTCTGTCCGTCAGGCTGGAACACCGAAAACGGATCATTCTCCTGGAACGCCCGGGTCTTTCCTGATCCCAAAGAGATGATCGAGCAATTGCATAAAGACAATTTTCGCGTCGTCCTGCATGACGTGATCCTGACAGACAAGCTCCGCGGAACAGTCCAGGATCCCTGCGACGTGCACTCGTTCGACGCAGAAGACGCCAACTGCTACTGGGACGCGCACCGCAAGGACTTCGCCACGGGAGTCGATGGCTGGTGGCCCGACGAAGGCGATCCTCTGGATATCGCGTCACGCCTGGCGCGCAACCGGATGCACTGGGAAGGCCCGCAGATCGACCGACCGAATGAACGACCCTACGCTCTTCACCGCAACGGCTACGCCGGAATGCAACGCTATGCATCGTTCTTGTGGTCCGGAGATGTGTATTCCACCTGGGAGACCCTAAAGACCCAAGTTCCCATCGCCATCAACACGTCGCTCAGCGGCATTCCTTATTGGGGTACGGATATCGGGGGATTCGTCCCCACGTCCGAGTTCACTGCTGAACTCTACCTACGTTGGTTTCAATTCGGAGCATTCTGCACTCTGTTCCGCTCTCACGGGCGTACATGGAAACTTCGCCTGCCCTGGGGCTGGAACACGGGAGACCAGGGTCCGGTTGAGGTCCGCAACTACGACGGTGCCTCCGTGCCGGATACAAGTCAGCTCCACAATTCACAAGTCGAACCAATCTGCCGAAAATACCTCGAACTGCGTTACCGAATGCTGCCGTATCTATACAGCGCCGTCCGGGAGTGTGCCACGACGGGCATGCCCGTGATGCGCGCGCTCTGGTTACACTATCCTGACGATCCGGTTGCGGTTGCGCGCAACGATCAGTATCTGTGGGGCCGCAGTATTTTGGTGGCTCCGGTAGCGGAAAAGGCAGCAAGTGCTCGTTCCGTCTATCTTCCGCGTGGCAACTGGTATGACTTCTGGACGAACGATCGCCTCGAAGGAGGCCGTGAAATCAGGCGGTCTATCGATCTGGAAACAATACCGCTCTTTGTAGCGGCTGGAACTGTGCTGCCCCTGGGATCTGTCCAGCAGCACACCGACGAAAGGGTGGATCGGTCCCTCTCAATTTCGATCTACCCCGGCGCCGATGGATCATTTCTTCTTTACGAAGATGATGGTCGATCATTCAACTACCGCAAGGGTGAATGGATGGGAACCAGGCTGATTTGGAACGACGCATCAAGAACACTGACCCTGACTCTTGCTCCCGGATCGCGCATGCTGTCGCCGTTGAGGAGAACCATCTCCGTGAACGTCCTTGGAGTTCAGAAGAACGTGACCTTCGACGGAAGTCCGGCGGACGTGCATTTCTAAGTCGACAATTCGGTGGCGGTTTAGCAAATCTAGCAAGCGTTTTCTATTCGATTCCGCATGAGGCGTGATAAGATACAAACGCGTTTTTCCTCTTTTTCTACCCGACTCAATGGATATCCGAGAGATTGCCCGGAGGGCGAAGGTTTCCACCGCCACCGTGTCTAGAGCGATCAACCGTGTTCCCACGGTCGATCCTCAACTCGCCAAACGAGTATGGAAAGTCGTCGATGAACTTGGTTATTACCCCAACACCCAAGCTCGCGCTTTGGTACTTGGACGAAGTCGTATCTTCGGGCTGATTGTCTCGGAAATCACAAATCCGTTCTTTCCCGAGATTGTTCAGACATTCGAGGATCTGGCGGTGAAGAACAACTACGAAATTCTGTTGACATCTACCGTGCATGATCCCAAGCGCATGGAATCATCAGTTCGCAGGATGATTGAACGCCGCGTGGATGGAGTCGCGATTTTAACCTTCGGCATGGAGGAGTCCTTGATTGAACACCTTCGCGACCGGAAGGTTCCGCTTGTCTTCGTCGATGTGGGGCCCGATGTACCCGGCATTGCAAACATCCGGATCAACTATCTGAGCGGAATCCGACAGGCAGTCCAGCACCTGGCTGCGCTGCGCCATACACGAATAGCGTTCATCGCGGGACCACTGCGATTGAAGTCCGCTGGCGCGCGGCGCGAGGCGTTCGAGGCCTCCATGAAAGAGATCGGTCTTTCCCCCGATTTAGTCGTGGTCGGGGACCACAGGATGGAGGGCGGGATGAATGCCCTCCTCGAACTCAACAGACTGAATGATCCGCCGACCGCGGTCCTCTGCTCAAATGACATGACGGCAATTGGAGTCCTGCGGGAAGCATACGAACAGAACATCGAGATACCGAAGGATCTCTCGGTTGTCGGTTTCGACAACATTCATTTGGCTGAGTTCACGATTCCGCCACTGACGACGGTTCAAATGTCGCAGCACGATTTGGCCAAGATTGCCTTCAATGCCCTATTGCACGAGGTCGAGTACGGCTCTTCCTCCCCTGAACGGCACACCTTTGAACTCGTGACAAGCCTGGTCCTCCGTCGATCCACGGCGTTAGCTCCGATCGGTAAATCAGCAACTCCTCCCACGACAAACCGGGCCGCGAAATCACGAAAGACTCCTGTAGCAGCCTCGCGGTAGTGCAACCAGCTTGCCCTGGGCGAGGGTTGCATTCGAGATCGTTGGGAATAATGTCGTCGTCGCGCCTCCTAAGTAAACGATTACTGTTACTTGCTGGTCGGACATGTTGCGCCCACAGTAGCAGACCTCGGATCCGGCCCAGGCTCGGAGATGCGTTGCGTACTTCAACTTACAATGAGAGCATACGAAGAATACATTTCCGATTTTCAGGCCCCGAACCATGAAGCTTACCTTCTGGCTTGCATCGACTTGCGTGATTTCGCTTCTATTCGTCGTCTGGAGCCCAGCGGAGGCCGCTCTTTTAGCGGGGACAGCGGAACAGACTGAGCGAACCGACGCGAGCCGATCTCCTGCAGAGATTCGGGCGTCACTTCAGCGCGAACCGAACAATGCAAAGCTCTATATCAAACTCGGACAAGCGTATTGGAATGATGGCGATTACCAGCCAGCTTTCGAAGCCTTCAAACAGGCGGTGAAACTCGCTCCAGCGTCAGCCGAGGCCCATAACTGGATTGGCGCATTTTTGATGGGGCGTGGCAATCTCCCCGACGCAATCTCGGAGTTGCGCAAGGCCGTTTCTTTGGATCCGAAATATGCGCGAGCATACACGAATCTGGGCTCTGCTTTCGCGAAGAGCGGCGACCTTCCTGGAGCGGTAAGCGCATTTCAAAAGGCTTTGGCCCTTGAGCCAAATAGTTGGGCGGCACACCTCAACCTCGGATTGGCGCTGCGTGAGAACGGAGACGCGGCAAGAGCTCTTGTTCATCTTCGCCGAGTCGCCGAAGCTCAACCCCAAAACCCTACGGTACAGTGCGAACTCGGCCAGACACTTCGCCAGAACGGTGATTTGTCGGCAGCTGGGGCTGCGTTTGAGCGTGCGCTGGAGATTGATCCGGAGATGCGCGCCGCCTACTACGGACTGGGCTTCACGCTAAAGCAGCAAGCGGCAGCGGCGCACAAAGCCCCGACTGCTCTCCTGGCGACGAGTCAATATCAAAAGGAAGTGCAAGATGACTTAGCCAAAGGCGATATAAAATCGGCCAAAGAACAACTGCTGAAAGCCCTTGCTGCCGATGAAAACGACGGCGATGCTCATAACCTTCTCGGATACATCTTAGGTCAGCAAGGCGACACGGCCTCTGCACTACCGCACCTTGAACGCGCGGTCGCTCTTCGGCCCGACTCCGCGGACGTTCACTACAACTATGGCGCAGCTTTGTGGTTTAGCGGTGCGCACCAGAAAGCAATTTCTGAGCTTAAGACAAGTATTCGCCTCGACCCCTCGGCCGCTGCCAGTTACGCATTACTTGGAATGGCGCAACGCGACGAAGGCGATTTGCCCGCGTCCACAGTGAATCTGGAGCGGGCCCTCGCTCTTTCACCGACGACCGCAGCTACCTTCATCGATCTTGGGATAGTTTTCCTCAAGCAGGCTCAATCTCAAAGAGCCATGGCGCAATTTGAAGCTGGGCTCAATGCCAACTCGGCCGCTCCCACCCCAGATTGGGACGGCGCCATCTCCGCCATTCGTGAAGGCATTTCAAAAGGTCCCGACTTCCCCGAAATACACAACATGCTCGGTCTCCTACTAGGCCGCAGAGGAAATGAGAGCAACGAAGTTCTGGGCGAGTTCCGTCAAGCACTGCGTTTACGCCCCGATTATGCCGAGGCTCACAACAACATGGGCCTCGTTCTGGCTCAAAGCGGGGGGGACGAAAAAGCCGCAGCCGAATTCCGCGAGGCTGCCCGAATTCGTCCGGAATATGCTGACGCGCATGCGAACCTCGGTGCCGTGCTTCTGCTCTCGGATGTCGAGGGAGCGATTGCTGAGTTGGAAAAGGCTGTCTCTTTAGATCCAACATTAATCAAGGCTCAATTCAACCTTGCCGAGGCGTATGGCAATAGTCCGGGCCTCGGCACTGCGAAGCAGATCGAGCAACTGCGAAAGATCATTTCGATCGCCCCGGACTTTGCCCGGGCACATCTTGCATTGGGCAAGGCATTGCTACACGACGGCACGGTCAGCGATGCGGTCGCTGAACTTCGAGAAACAACACGCCTGGACGCGACGAGCGGCGAGGCTCACTACCAATTGGGCTTGGCATTGGCTAGAAGCGGCCAGCAAGAGGAGGCTGCCGCAGAGGTTAGGAAAGGAAGAGAACTCTCCTCTGCCGACGAGCGCAACCAGAATGCTGAACTCGATGTTTCTGAAGCACGAGCAGCGATTCAAAAGGGCGAACTGCAGGAAGCGGAATCGAAGTTCCGTCATGCGCTCAAACTGCAGCCCAACTCGCCCGTTGCGGAGCATCTTCTAGGCATGACATTGGAGAAAGAGGGAAACACCGAGGGTGCCGTGGCCGCCTATCAGAAAGCGGTGGAATTGAATCCTGGCGACATGACCGCCAGACAAAGCGTGAGCAGGCTGAAGCCAGCTGAAGCGCCCCCCGCTCAAACTTCCACGTCACCGGACTTGGCTGGAAGCGCAAGCGAAAGCCGGACTGCTGAGGACGATCCCGCCAAGATCTCTGAGTTTGAGAACTATATTCGTGAGAGTCGATATAGCGAAGTCGAGCCACTTATCGCTACTTACGTTAAAGAACACCCCAATTCCTCCTGGGGTTGGTACGCTCTCGGCTACACCGAATTCGCTCAGAAGAAGATTGGCGACTCTATCAAGTCGCTAGCCCAATCGCTCAGCGTGAACGTTAAGAATGCTGATGCACACAAAATTCTTGGGCGAGACCTTATGGCCATCGGGCGTTTTGATGCTGCACAAACGGAATTTGAACAGGCTATTCGTTACGCGCCGAACTCGAGCGAAAGCTACTACGATCTGGGCAAGCTGTATTCGCTGCAGGACAATTGGCTGGCCGCGCGCAAGCAGTTCGAGGAAGCGATCCGACTCGAACCGGGATATATCGAAGCAATCGATTCATTGGGCTTCACGCAGGAAGCTTTGAGCGATGATGACGCTGCGCTTAGGACCTATCAAGAAGCAATCGCCCTTAACGAAGAGCGCCACGGCAAGTTCGTCGCTGCCCACGTGAATTTAAGCGCGTACTACAACCGCACCGGGAATCCGGCGAAAGCCCTCGAGTACGCGCAGAAAGCTCTGGAACTCGATACCAAGTCAGATTCCGCCTGGTTTCAAAAAGCACGTGCTGAGGAGCGCCAGGGACAACTGCAGGCTGCCGCCGATTCGCTCAACCAAGCCATCTCTCTGAACCAACGCTCTTCCTCGTATTACTATGTCCTCTCCGGAATCTATCGGCGTCTTGGCAAACTCGAGGAGAGCAAGAAGGCATTGGAATCGTTCACCCGACTGGATCAAGAAAACAACGAACTGGAAAAGATGCGGCGCAACCAGTCTAAGAGCAGAGCCGCGCCACACCCGGGAGGAGAGCGTGAGTAGTCGCTCGCGGATCGAGTGGCTGCGCAAATCTTTCCGGATGCTGAGTTGGGCGGGTGCGCTGATATCGACCACACCGTTAACAGTCGCTCAAATAGCTCCAGAAGTGCAGTTCAGCGACATCACTGCCCGGAGCCACATCGAATTCAGTCAGGAGAATTCCGCAACCTCGAATAAATACCTGATCGAAACGATGGGCGGCGGTGTGGCCGTTTTCGACTATGACAACGACGGCCGCCTGGACATTTTCTTCACAAACGGAGCACTGCTGTCTGATCCCATGCCCGACGGCAAGGTGCCTGACAAATCCAACAAGAAGTTCTGGAATCGCCTTTATCACCAGAATGCAGATGGCACGTTTAGCGACGTTACAGAACATGCCGGTCTTACCGGTATGCCCCAAGGGTACTACAGCATGGGCGTCGCGGTCGGTGACTACGACAACGACGGCTTTGAAGATCTCTACCTGACCGGCTACGGCGGCAACATCTTGTATCACAACAATGGGGATGGAACTTTTGCTGATGTCACCGAAAAAGCCGGAGTCAAAGGTGGTGGCTGGAGCGCGAGCGCGGGGTTCTTCGATTATGACAACGACGGCAAGCTTGACCTATTCGTCACGCGCTACATTGACTGGACGTTTAAGACGAATCGCTTTTGCGGAGAAAAACCGCCCAACGGCGTTCGTGCCTACTGCCACCCCGATAATTACGATGGTTTGACGAATATCCTGTATCACAACAACGGAGACGGCACTTTCACAGATGTTTCACAGAAGGCCGGAATCGCCAATCCGCACGGCAAAGGGCTCGGCGTTTCCTTTGCCGACTACGACGGCGATGGCTTCACCGATGTTTTTGTCGCGAATGATTCGGTGCAGTGCTTCCTCTATCACAACAATGGCAACGGCACTTTCACCGAAGTTGGTCTGCTCGCCGGCGTCGGCTACAACGAGGACGGCAAAACTTTCGCAGGGATGGGAATCGACTTCAGCGACTACGACAATGATAGCCTGCCCGATATCGTGGTTACCGATCTTTCCAATGAGCGTTACATGCTGTTTCGCAATGAAGGCACCGGCACGTTTCGCGATGTAACCAATGCTTCCGGCGTCGGCGGCGTCACGCTGGCTTTTTCCGGCTGGAGCACACACTTTTTCGATTATGACAATGATGGCTGGAAGGACTTGTTCGTCGCGCAGTCCCATGTGATGGACACTATCGAACAAACCTCGCCCAACTTGCGATATCTACAACCACCTTTGTTGCTCCGCAATAACTCGGGCCATTTTGTCCGGGTCATCGCTGGAGATGTTTTTCGGCAAGACTGGGCCGGGCGCGGTGCCGCTTTTGGCGACATCGACAATGATGGAGACACCGATGTTGTCGTGAGCAACCTTGGCCAGAAAGCGTACCTACTGAGGAATGACGGCGGGAATCGCAACAACTGGATTGGCATTCAGCCCGTGGGCACGAAATCCAATCGCGATGGCATCGGAGCACTCATCAAGGTAGTATCGGCTTCCGGTCTGACCCAGTACTTTACGGTGAATACTGCGGTTGGCTATCTTTCCGCAAGTGATAAACGCGTGATCGCCGGTCTCGGGAAGGATTCGAGCGCCAAACTGATCGAAATTCGATGGCCGTCGGGAATCGTGCAAAAATTTGAAGACGTCAAGGCCCGCCAATATCTCAAGGCGGTCGAACCCACCCAATGATGACTCGCCGGGAATTGTTGTTCAGAATTGCCACTGCGGCGGGTTCTACCCTGATTCTTCCATCCCGATTCGCTTTTGCTCAAGGAATTTCATCTCGCGGGATGAAGCCGCAACCGCGCGGTAAGCCATCCGGTCGTCCATTCTTCGCGCACTTTATTGATGTCGCAAAAGAGGCAGGGTTGAAGGAGCCCATCGTCTACGGTGGTATCGAAACCAAGAACTACATCGTCGAGGTGGTTGGAGCCGGTGTTGCTTTCATCGACTACGACAACGATGGCTGGATGGATTTACTCGTGCTCAACGGTACCAGGCTCGAAGGGGATCCGCCCGGTGCCACTAATCGCTTGTACAAGAACAATCGAAATGGCACATTCACCGACGTGACTGCAAAAGCAGGGCTGACTAGGACAGGGTGGGCCTCGGGGGTGACCGTCGCCGATTATGACAACGACGGTTTTGACGATCTCTTCATCACCTACTACGGACACAACGTGCTGTACCACAACAACGGCAATGGCACTTTCTCTGACGTGACCAGTAAAGCTGGGCTCTCCCAGAGTGCTATTCATTACGGTTCGGGCTGCACCTGGGTGGACTACGACCGCGACGGACATCTCGATCTCTTTGTGGCCAACTACCTCAGCACCACTCTCGAGAAGTTGCCAAAACCCGGAACGAATCCTGACTGCACCTGGAAAGGTGTTGCGGTGAATTGTGGTCCCCGCGGCTTGCCAACAGGCTTCGTGCAGCTTTTTCATAACAACGGTGACGGCACTTTCACCGAAGTCAGTAAACAGAGTGGGGTGGCGGCCGCGGCCGGTTCCTATCCCATGACATGCGTCGCCGCCGACTACGATAACGACGGCTGGCCCGATATCTACGTCGCCTGCGACTCCACTCCTAGCTGGCTATTTCGCAATCAGCACGATGGCACTTTTCGCGAAGAGGCACTCGAACGTGGCGTCGCACTCAGCGAAGATGGATTAGAGCAAGCTGGGATGGGCGCAGCAATTGGAGATATCGATCTCGACGGCAATCTGGACATTTTCAAGACTAACTTTGCCGACGATACCAATGTTCTCTATCGCAACGACGGCAAAGGCAATTTCGACGATGTCACGATTCATTCCGGCCTAGGGGTTGAAACGCGTTATGTCGGCTGGGGTGCAGGAATCGTTGACCTGGACAACGATGGTTTGCTCGATCTATTTGTAGCGACAGGGAGTGTTTACCCCGAAGTTGAAAAGAAAGTGCCCGCGTACCCATTTCGAACTCCACGCCTGGTCTTTCGCAATCTGGGCGATGGGCGATTCGAGGAGTTAATCGAAGAAGCCGGCCCTGGCGTCTCCGACGTCCACGCCAGCCGCGGTTGCGCTTTCGGGGACTTCGACAATGATGGCGACATCGACGTTCTCGTCTGGAACATGAACGAGCCGCCTTCTTTGCTGCGAAATGATCTATCGGGGGGAGGCCACTGGCTGAAAGTCTCGCTGATTGGAGTAAGAACCAATCGCAGCGCCATTGGAGCCCGAGTGACCGCCCGTTACGGCAACCGCATACAATCGCAGGAAGTTAGTGCTCAATCCAGCTTCTACTCCGTGAATGACCCGCGCTTGCATTTCGGACTCGGCAACGAAACAGTGGTGCACCTCAACATTCGCTGGACAAACGGCACCACCGAGACGGTTTCAAATGTTGCGGCGGACCAACTCGTCATCGTTCGCGAAGGGGCCGGGATCATTCACAAGCAGAAATTCTAAGCGGGGCCAAGAGCGCTCATCCTCAAATCAGTTGTTGTCTGCTGCGCCCAGCAAACGATTTCTGCAGTTTGCTCGACGAGGCGCAGGCCGTGTCGTAACTTTGTATAGGCTGCCAAACATTGCTCCCGAGGAGTAACCCATTGAAGAGCTGATCATTTCCAGTAAGAAAATGCTTTTTGTAGATGGTTGGCGCCCTGCTGACGGGAAAAACGATTTAGATTGCTCGATTCTTTTCATCAACTTACGTCGGCCATCGAGATTTTCCTCATCACCTTGAACTGATCCGTCACGGCTTCTTGATTTCCGCCGGTCCGCAGCAACTCGTGTATTTTTCTACTAGTACAAAAGAATTAGCTTGACAGTGATGGCGGTTAGCAGTAAAAAATGCAGCCAACTGAGAAAAGGTTTTCTCAAAGTACGCGTGGGGTTTTTCCGAAACTTGAACTGGGAGGCGCGAGATGGAACGCCGGCTGTTTTCTGCAGTCTTTCTGCTCTTGGCCCTGGTCTGGTTCAGCAACGAACAATCGTATGGTCAGTTTGCTGATCGAGCCATCATCACTGGCGTCGTCACCGATGCCAGCGGCGCAGCCATTCCGGACGCCCGGATCACAATTACTAATGAACAGACCAGCGTCAAGACCATTGTCGGAACCAACAACGCAGGCAACTACAGCACGCCTCCGCTGATCCTTGGCTCCTACCGCGTGGACATCGAAAAGCAAGGTTTCAAAATCTTCAGCCGCACCGGGTATTCGCTTACCGGCGGTCAAATGGTGCGGGTCGACGCTACGCTCGATGTCGGTCCAACCACGGAGAGTATCCAGGTGGAAGCTTCCACCACCGAACTCGTCGACACCGAAACTGCTACCGTTCAGCACACCATCGGCGAGAGTTATTATCGCGACCTGCCGGCCGTAATGGGCGCTGATATCCGCCTTGCCGAGTCGCTTCTGCAGTTACAGCCGGGCTACGTCCCCATGCAGCCGAACGGCGATGCCATTTTCCGTGGCAGCCAATTCACTTCCCGCATGAACGGCGGCCAGACGATGGCTACCGAGAACTGGTTTGATGGCGCCGCCTTCGGGTACGCCGAAGGACATCAGCAGACGCAAGAAAGCTCCATTCCCTACCCCTCTGTGCGTGAAATGACAGTTGTTCAAAATACCTTCTCCGCGCAGTACGGCCACACCAGCGGTGGATTCATCACCTACACGACGAAATCGGGCACCAACAAGCTGCACGGCAATGTGTACGACTTCTATACCAACAACAAGTTCGACGCCTCCAATTACTTCCTCGGTCCGGTGTTGAGCGCCGGCGGTTTGGGAAAGACCCTGCCCCTCGGGCAGAACAATTGGGGATTTGCGCTAGGCGGCCCTATTCCTAAACTGAAACAGACCTTCTGGTTCTTCAACCTTGACGGTCTTGATTATCACAGCACAGTAAACACAGGCTACGTAAACACTCTGCCCACTAAGGCGCAGCGGTCGGGAGATTTCACTGAGTTACTGGACACCAGCACAATCCTTGGGACCGATGCCAAGGGCAGACCGATTTACCAGGGAGAAATCTTCAACCCGGCGACTACCACCTTGGTCGGTACTGTACCGGTGCGCGATGGTTACGGCTTTGACCCCACCACTGGTTTGCCGATTGCTGGAAAGGCAAACATTATTCCCAGCACTGACCCGTTGTGGAGTCCGCTCGCAACCGCTGTCATTCCCAATATCCCGGCACTGGATCGGAACACACTCCGCGTGAATGGCTTCGGTGGGAATTCGGATGACAATGACAAGATCAACGTGCGAACGTGGTTGTTCCGCTTTGATCACAATTTCAACGACAGGTTCTCCATCTCGAATACATACTACGAGAACATTCGGCCTCGCATTGCCCACTGCGGCGGACCGCAGGGGTGCAACACTGTAAACAATGGAGAAACTGCGTCAGCCAAGAATGATACGTACATAGGACAGGGCTTCTATCAGCGCATTACTAACCACTTTGAACACCTGCAGATGAACTGGATCATCAGGCCAAACCTGTTTAACCACACGACTTTGGCTTACGACCGCTGGATGATGCTCGGACACCAACTGTCTGGCGGAGTGGGATGGAATCAGAAGTTGGGGCTTGGTTTACCGAATGAGCCTATCTTCAACAACGCCGGGTTCCCGTCACTGAACTTCAGCGGCTCGATCGGATACACCGCCTATGGAACACCGTGGGCGAGCGGCGGAGCCGATATCAACAACCGCTATCAATTCCTCGATGACGTGGCGTGGACTACAGGCAAGCACACCATTAAGGCTGGCGCCGAATATCGCTACATGACCTTCCCTCAGACAGGATGGGCTGTGAACACCGGCGGCAGCTTCAACTTCGCGGATAATGAAACCGCTGGCTATAATGCAACCGGAACGATCCTAAATGCAGGTAAAACCGGGAATGAATTCGCTTCTTTCATCCTGGGCCAAGTCAATGGCGCCAATTTCTCCGTGCCGTTCAAATACATGCCTAAGATGAAGTACGGCTCATTCTGGGCCAATGACGACATCAAGGTCCTGAAGAACCTGAACATCACCCTGGGATTGCGGTTTGATTTTCAGGGAGGGCTGAGTGAAGAATACGGTCGCTTCTCCACCTTTGATCCGACCGCTTCAAACCCGGCAGTTGGCATCCCCGGGGCGACGATCTTCCACAGTTCAAAGGCGAACGGAAAGTCCAGTGTGAGTGTTGGGCCACGGTTTGGATTCGCGTACTCCTTCAATCCGAAGACCGTGATTCGTGGCGGATATGGTATGTACTACGCCGGCGTTCAGGCTGACTCTTGGGATCCGTACCCAGTTGACGGCTATCAAACCAATCCCACTGTGTCAAACGCCACTAACGGTCGCTTCCCATCCTTCTATTTCAACGGGAATAACCCAACAAGTTCGAGCGGATGCGCGACGGAGCAGGCGCTGAACCCAGCCATTTCTTGCGGCTGGCCAACGGCGAACACCGCGGTGTCTACCGGGTTTATCACGCTCCCACCACAACTGAACGGTGATGTAGCAAACGGTGGCAACCCGGTTGGCGTCGATCCGCGAACCTACACCATGCCGCGCTACCAGAACTGGTCGCTGTCCTTCCAGCGTCAGCTGAGCCATAACATGGGAATTGACATCGCCTACGTCGGCAACCATGGTACGCGGCTCATTGACGGTCGCAGTTCCGCCGGTGTGTATGACAACATGAATCCGGCGAGCGTACTCAGCCTGGGCGCTCCCGTCCTGGGTGCGACCTTTACTGACGGTGTGTGCGATAGCAACTGCGGTGGAGTTCCCGCTCCCTATGCTACGTTTAGCGGCACGGTGGCTCAGGCACTTCGAAGCTGGCCGCAGTATCAGCAGATCAACTGGCGATTCTTCCCGTTTGGGAATAGCCATTACAACGCATTGCAACTTGCCTTTGAGCGCCGCATGAGTGCCGGTCTGCAGTTGAAGGTTTCCTACACCTACTCCCGGCTTATGAACAATGGTTCGGAAACGGGACTAGGCTCCGGAGGCCCTCCCGTGCAGAATCCTAGCGACATGAGCAATCTTTACTCCGTTAGTTCTGACGATGTACCCCACATCTTCTCGTTCGGCTGGGTTTATCATCTACCGTTCGGCAAGGGGAAACCAATTGCAAACAAAGGCGGTTTCCTGAATAAACTTGTCGGCGATTGGCAGATCTCCGGTATTCAAAGTTATTCATCCGGTAGGCCGCTGTCTATCACCATGCCGAATGACTTGGGGATCTATCTGTTTAACTCCGCCAAGTTTCCGAACAAGGCCGGCAAAGGCTTATCAGGGACTTTCAAAACTCCCAACGACTCTTACCTGAGTCAGGCAGGATGGTCCGATCCGGGTGCTTTGCAGTTCGGGAGCGCGCCAAGACAGGACTCGAGTGTACGCGGCTTTAAGAATTTCAACGAGGATATATCCGTCTACAAAGACACCTTCTTCGGCGAGGACAAGTATGTCAGGTTCGAAGCCGATGCGGGGAACGCGTTCAACCGTGTCTTCTTCTGTCCGGTGGATCAGTTCTGGATTCCTAATAACGGGAACGGTAACTTCGGACACACCGGTAGCCAATGCAACATCCCGAGGCGAGTCCAATTCGGTTTGCAAGTGTTCTTCTAATTGTCCTCCAGAGAGTCGGCAGAGGGATGGTCCGGGCACGGACCATCCTTTTGGTTTTGCTCTCGACCTCAGGCTTTTCCGAGCTTCTCTCTCCGCAGGATTCCGTGGCCTTCCTGCAGCACCAGCAGTTGATTGGCATCAACGTTCTTGAAGGACTCAACCAGCCCTAATGGCCACCGTACTTCCACCAAGTCTGCCAGTTTGGCCTGGCCCAACCCGAAATGCAGGCGCAAATCGTTCTGCGAGATATAACTCGATCCGCTCATGACCTCGTTGATCTGAGAGTGCCGCGCAGTCACCACCCGCACGCAGGCGCCGATCGCGCTGCGGTTGGACTTGGTTCCAATACACTTCACCTTCAGCCAGTTGTTTTTCGTCGAGCAATCGTTCCGCAGCAGCGATGGGGACTGGTTCATATTGATGACCACGACATCCACATCCCCATCGTTGTCAAAATCCCCAAATGCCGTCCCTCGGCTCGGCCGCGGTTCATTCAGCACCGCGCTGCTATCGGCTGTGACGTCTGCGAAGCGTCCGTTCCCAAGGTTGCGGTACACGATCTTTCGCTGGTTGAAGGTGAGGTGCAGCTTCTTGCTATCAACTTCAGGAAAGACGTGACCGTTCGACATGAATATGTCCGGCCAGCCATCGTTGTCGAAGTCGTAGAGGCCTACGCCCCATCCCAGATATCTGGTATTGCCTCCCAGACCACCCTGCAAGACGGCATCGTAGAAAGTTCCGTCTCCATTGTTGTGGTACAAATTTGCCGTCTGATCGGAATAGTTCGTCTTGACGATGTCCAGCCAGCCGTCGCAGTCGTAGTCGCCGACGGCTACTCCCATGCCGCCCTGCATTCCGCCATTCTCGTTCACCGCGCAACCGATTTCCCGTCCAACCTCCTCGAAGGTTCCGTTTCCTTTGTTGTGATAGAAACGACTCGGAACCGAGTCGCAAGCCACGTAAATGTCCGGCCAACCATCGTTGTCGAAATCCGCAGCCGAAACACCCAGCCCGTAGGAACCGGTCGGAATCCACTGGTCGCTCACAAAAGACGGCTCTGACGGACCACGTGGAACCGCAATTCCGGACTTCAGAGATACGTCCTCGAACGTTCCATCGCCGCGATTGCGATAGAGGATGTTCGTCCCGCCGCCCATTCCCTGCGGCCCGCAGCCAACTGAGAGTCCAAAGTAACGGCAGTATGCGTTTTTCCCGGCGAGTGGCGTCGTCTTCAGGTCGAAATTTACGTAGTTCGCGACGAAAAGATCGAGGTGGCCGTCGCGATCATAGTCCACAAAACAGCAGCCTGTATTCCAGCGCGGATGCGGGTCCTTCTGCAGTAGACCGGCCTTCTCTGTGACATCGGTAAAGGTTCCGTCTCCATTGTTGTGATACAGCACGATGCCGCCCCAATAGGTCACGACCAGGTCGTCGAAACCGTCGTTGTCGTAATCTCCGATGCAACAGCCCTGCCCCCAGCCGGATCGGGCGAGGCCTGCTTTCTCGGTAACGTCGGTAAACGTGCCGTCGCGATTGTTGTGGAACAGGAAATTAGTAGGCGGATGCGATTCCGAGATTCCCTCCAGCCTCGTGCCGTTGACCATGAATATGTCCAGCCAGCCGTCATTGTCGTAGTCGAAAAGGGCAATGCCACAGCCCGTTTCCTCGAGGATGTACTCTTTACGCTCAACTCCGCCAAAGACGTTAGCGGCGGCCGCGAGACCGGACTCCTTAGCAATATCCTTAAACGAGAAGCCTGCGACCGTGGCTGGGCCAGTGTTTCGCCTGGTCGTGCCCGGTGCCGGCTTGGGGAGGGCTTGCAGCGCCGGCAGTCCAGTAATCAGGGAGGAAACGGGCAAAATGGAGCCCAGTCGCCCCAAGGCGCCGAGAAAATCCCGACGGGAAATTTGAGTCGTCGCAGATAAGTTGCTGTTCCCGTGAAGGTCGAGGATGCGCCGGCTCATTTTAGGCTCAGTCCGGCAGCAAGAGGCGCAAACGCACGTCCTTTTGCGCACGTTGCGCCGCCTCCAGCTTTCGTGACTCCGCGAACTCGCTCTCTGACTCGGCCGGCTTGCCCAAGCGCTTAAGCAGAAGCCCTAGCTGATAGTGCGCTTCCACCGAATCCGGATCGAGAGAAATCGCGCGCTCCAGGTTCTGTCGGGCATCTTCGTATTGGTGAGCCCTCAGCAGTATGCCGCCTAGCTTCACGTACGACGGCGCATGCTGGGGATTGTTCTTGAGCAGTTCGCGGAACACCGGGATCGCTCGATCATCGTCGCCAATTGCGTCGTAAGTCAGTGCTAGATAATAGAAAGCCGCCACTTGATTCGGCTGAGCCGTGAGGCTCTCTTTGAGAAAAACTTCTGCTTCGCTGTACTTCCCCTGCAGGTAATACACGGCCCCGCTTGCATACGTCAGGACCGGGTCATGCGGGTGCTTCTTGAGCAGTCGCTGGAAAAGCGCCAGCGCATCCGGCAACTGGGCCTTTGCCACGTTGGCGGAGCCTAAAACATAGACGTACGAGTCATTGTCAGGATCTTCCTGCGCAGCCTTCGCCAGCGCAGGCAACGCATCGTCGACAAGATTTCTCTCCAGACAAACTTTGCCAAACTCGAAGAGCACCTCGGAGTCTTCAGGAGCCAATTTTTTGGCCGCGACCAGATATGCCAGAGCTTTCTCACTGTTGTCCTGTCGATCGGCAATCTGCGCGAGAGTCAGGTGGCACGCGACGCAGTCGGGAGCCAGCGACAACGCAACTTGCGCGTTCTTTTCCGCCTCGTCAAGCAGCCCCAGATTCAGAAAAGCATTCCCCAACTTGAGTGCCAGAGGAGGCGGCGGATGAACTCCGAGTCGAGCCTCTTCGTCCTGGAACACTTTCGTAGCCTCGACCTTCATCCCGTATACAAGCAGCGTGCTGCCGAAATCCAGCGCTGCTTGATCCTCAGGTTGCGGCAACTTCTGCCAGTCCGCAACCAGGCCCGCTAGCTCTTGTTTCTTGCCGAGCGCGCCATAGTCAGAGGCAAGCACGACCAGCGCTTCGTCGGATCCCAGTAACTGAGGCATGATCGGTGCACCCACGTCCAGGGATTGCTGGAAGTTGCGCCGGGAAGCCTCCAACTTGAACAGATCGAAGCGAGCATCGAAATTGCCGGGATCGACCTTCAGCACCTCGCGAAAGCATTTTGCTGCGAGATCTGGCTTATTGCTGAACACGTACGCATTCCCCAAAGTCGTGCGAGCGCCCACCAGCCTTGGATTCAGGGCCAGAGCTTGAACTAGAAACTTCGTGCTCTCCCCAGTTTTACCTTGCTGTAGGCGAATCGTCCCCAGCATGGCCAGTGCCAGAGCGCGAGTTGTCGGAGTCTGCAAGGCCTTGCGGGCCTCGACCTCGGCTTGCACCATATCGCCGTTGCTCAATAGCTGAGCAGCGGTCTCAATATGACCGGTCTGAGCACATGCGGCGGCGGCAAGAACACACAGAAAGAGGAGCACGCGACAGCAGTCTCTTGCCCGCATAGAGTGAGTGCCCGGGCAGATAGGAGGCCCGGCCAGAACTTCGTCTTTTATAGCATCGCCGCGCTACCCACGCAATGCGCAAACCCGCGAAAATACTGGGGGATTCCCCCTTGTGACGTTGTGTTCCACAGGTGTAAATTCATCCCACAGACGAATCATTCTTCTCTTGTCGGTTCGGCTTTTTGGGGACGGGCGCAGCTTCATGACCCAGGGAAAAAGTGGATATTTTGGTACTCGGCGTGGCTTCCTGAAGCGTGTCGGTGCCGTATTAGCCGCTTCTGCACTTCCCGGTCTACCCAGACTTTGGCCCTTGGCCGCTTCACCCTCTGAGTTCCCTTTTGAACTCGTCCCTCCAGAGGTGAGTGGAATAACGTGGGTCCACCACAACGGCCGTTCACCCGAGATGTACCTCCCGGAGACCGTGGGAGGGGGTTGTGGGTTCATCGACTACGACAACGACGGCTGGATGGACCTCTA